>JAABUO010000034.1_pt1 | contig 384039 bp, 382 predicted proteins | sample 5559291 | NCBI WGS metagenome assembly JAABUO01 (sample SAMN10711878, study PRJNA513372) | rock metagenome | isolation source: Antarctica rocks | place: Antarctica: Victoria Land, Finger Mt sud
TGCAGGGCGGAGAGGAGGGAGGGGGCGGAGGAGAGGATCTCGGTGGGGATGAGGAGGATGTAGGATTCGGTGATTGAGAGGGCGGTGCGGAGGGTTTCGTTGGCGGAGGAGAAGAGGGGGAAGAGGAGGGGGGCGAGGGAGGTCAGTTCGGGGGAGGGGGAGGGGGTTTGGTCGAGGAGGGTGGACCAGAGGTCGAGGGCGTCTTCGAGGAGGTAGACGCGGGTGGGCGAGGTAGGTTCGATGGAGGTGCGGATGAGGGGGATTATGAGGGGGTGGTATTTCGAGGAGGACGATTGGAGGGAAGTCATGAGGGCTGCGATGATGCCGAGGATGGATTGTTTAAGAAGGTACTCTTCGCAGGCATTATCCCATAGAGGCGGAAGCATGTTGATGATTATATCTGCAAAGGCGAGGATCTATGATGGTCAGTTGAAGGTCATGATCGTGGTCAGCGAAGACTTACATGGTGCTCCATCTTTAGGACGATGACGCTCAAGGTGTCTAGTAGGGCACGCTTGGTCTCCGTGAGTTCGACCTGTTCAATGAGCGCCATGAGCCTCGTTATCGTCGTATTCGCATATGGATTGAACCCTTCAGCCGTGAACTCGAAGGGATCAACAACATTCTTCAGCTGCCGTCCTGCAGTCACACGGACTACCCGGTCATTGCCGACCGGATCAAGAAGGTGTTGGAAGATTTGGTAGACCAAGGGTCGGTCTAGACCCTCTTTGACTGGCATCCACTGGCCAAGTATGATTGCAATTCTTCGTCGGAGGATGTTGTACGCTGAACCCTCGATCTGGACTTCAGGTGTCAAAGTGGATGACAAGAAAGCCTGGAAATCCAGCTTGTCTTCCAGGACCGGTGCGGCGAGCCCAATAGCAGCGTAGACAGAGTCCTTCAAAGCGATGTCTCTGTTTTGGGGACCTACCACCGTTAGTGGCTAATCAGGCCTGAAGATACGTTGACATACTGGCAATGGTTTGGAAGACACCGAGGAGAGGCGGCACGAGCAATTGCTTGTAATTAATCACTAAGTCTAGGAATAGTTTCTCCGAGCACGACCTGATTGAGAATTGCCACACATCGCCTTCACCTTCTTCTCGACTTTCCCACTCTTCAGGTTCTTCTTCCCAATCGTATAGATCTCGTGGACGAAAAACGAAGAATTGAGTTACCAAAGTCTTCATGACCTCCTGAGCGAAAGCGTCGGTAAGCAGATCATTCTTGACTAGCTCCCTTGCAGTCTTCTTTTCTTCCTTGTCTTCTGCTTGCTGGTATTTGAATGTTTGTGCTGGGTTGAAGACCATCTTGGCACAGCCGCGTAGGAGCAGCAGGCCCTTCAAGGTCATCGTCTCTGTCACTGGCGCTTCATCATCATTAACGTCGCCATGATCACCGATCTTGGAAAATCCGTCAATGCTATGCAGACCGAATGTTTGTCCGAACTGCTTGATAAGTTTCCAGTATGCTCGAGCAAGATTGATTGAGCCTGGTAAGAGAACAAAGCCTGCAGGGTGCTCTTGCGCCATTATCAAATGCAGCTTCGCAAATTGAACGAGATGCTTCTCAATCAAACACCGAACATTAGAATGAATAGGATAAGAGTCGCTCATTACAAAAGAAAGTATCTCGTCAAGTTGAGTTCCAACAACGTTCCAAATTTCGGCCGTTTCATTATGTCGATTAGGGAAATCATATCCCGCAATGATGAGTCTGCGAAGGACTCGAATAGCTAGGAGACTCTGCCCAATCGCTTCTGAAGCTCGGCCTTCATCATCACCGCCATTAAGGAGGAACGTGCGCCATGTCTGAACCTTGTCCACGTAGAAGCTTCCAAGAATCTGGAGTATCTCGGGAGCTACGGATTGTAGATTGGCTTTCGTGCGCAGCAACTTTCCTGCGGAAAGCTCCTTAATGACATACAACATAATTGTTAGTATTCTACTGAGGTGCGCTGGGTTCCTGGGAGATTGTGAGGCTTGCCGTAGGCTATCAATAATCGATGGTATTGCTTCCGGCCTGTAATGCGTTAGCATGAGCTTTGCCAAAACGGGGTAAATAAACAGACCAATCATTAGGATACTCAAAGCGTACGATCTTCGCGACTACCAAGGCATTCTGTAAGGCCAGCCGATGATCTGGCTCATTGATGCCAGCGTCCAGACATCTCGAGCGTATCAACGTCTTCTCATCTTTCTTGATGGCATTAGTAGCTGTCTTTCTCCAGTACTTGTCTATGCCATTCTTGAGCTGAATAGCAGATAAATATCGGACCTCTACAGGCAGCGAGGTATCTATGGAAACCGACTGTAGGGAGCTATAGAATCCTGGCTGTTTCTCCCAGTTCTGGAGTTGTTGAGCACCAGTCTTGACTTGTTGCTGAATGGATGAGGCGGCGCTTGTGAGCACACGAAAGAGGTTCTGATTGTTCAATGGGTTTGCTTCGCCAGGAAGCTCTGTGACTCCATTCATGGTCGAGGAGTAGCTTGTACTATCTGGAGCTGGAGCTCCATCGGACTGTTTCAATTGATGGTATTGCTTCTTTCATCGCAAAATTCACCGCAGCTTTTTGTTGCAGTTATAAATTAAGATATAGAAGAAAAGCGATGTCAAAGAATGAACCTCAAGAGCAGATAAGCATAACCCTAGACCCTGACTCGATACCCCCTTCTCTCTACCATCCACTTCATGCCATAATCCAATTATGGCACCCTCAAGAGGGCCCCCCAACCCCTCCCCTCCCCAAGCCTCCTCTTCATTCTCACCGTCCTTCGCCGCCGCCCACGAACGCGTCCTATCCCGCCAGCGTGACGCTGCCACCACCGCTGCTGCGCGTCTATCCGCCCAACGCTCCGCCCACGCCTCAAACCCTCTCTCCCGTCTGCCCTACCCTTTTGCAATCCTCGGCCAAAGAAGTTTAGAGACTTGGGATGTTATCAAGGGACATGAGGGCACGAGACCGGCATTCAGAGTCGGGCAGGTCGACGCTGAATTACTGGATGAGGAGCTACTGGAGCTGTTGAGGGCACAGATTGGGGAGGGGCTGAGGGGATTTGGTGTAGGTGATGCATGCTCCTGTGTCGTGGGATACGGCGAGTGGGAGCTGGGGATTGGGCAACTGGGCTAATTCTTCTTCCGGGGGCAGGCGCATCTAAGAGAAGAGTGGAGCGCAGAGATCCTTCTGGGATTGAGGGCAGTGCTATTCAAACTCAGTATCTGGGATCATGACGCCTCTTACGGCGCTGCGCTGCAGCATCTGCGCTATGTTGACGCGAGACACACTGGGCCTATGCCACGGGCTCCGTCAAGGTGGCAGAAAGGCCTCTATGGGCTTGTGACGGTGGGGGGACGGTATGCGTGGCACAGATGGGAAGATTGGCTTGCTGAGCAGGAAGGTGGTTACGATGAGGTAGCTATCCTCCTCAAGGTCTCAAACACGAAATATCGCTGACAAAACGAAGCCCACAACCAATGTTCGCCTCCTCTCACGAATGACTTCCCTCGTCTCAACCACGCACTCCCTCGCCGCATTCACCTCTTTCCTCGTCTTCCTCCTCAACGGCCGCTACCGCACCCTTCTCGACCGCATCCTTCGCCTGCGCCTAGCCCCGCCCGTCAGCCAAGTAAGTCGCCAAGTCAGTTTCGAGTACCTCAACCGGCAGCTCGTCTGGCACGCCTTCACCGAATTCCTCCTCTTCCTCCTACCACTAGTCGGTATAAGCCGTTGGCGGCGCTGGCTCTCCCGCGCATGGCGGCGTGCCAAACGTCTGCTCAAAGCTGGCGGCCACGAGGAGGAAGACACCGAAGCCAAAGGGGAACTGGCTTTTCTGCCTGAGAGGACGTGCGCGATTTGCTATCAAGACCAGAACCCGACTTCGACGGCCGAGAACGAGATCCTGGCCGTTTCGGGGGCTTCGGGCGGTGTTGTTGGCTCGGCGCAGACCGACGTCACGAACCCGTATGAGACGATGCCTTGTGGTTGTGTTTACTGTTTTGTGTGTATAGCCACGAGGCTCGAGGGTGAAGAAGGTGAGGGATGGACTTGTCTGAGGTGTGGAGAGGCTGTTCGGGAGTGTAGGCCTTGGAGTGGGGATGTTATGGAAGAGGCGCCGAGGCCGAAGAGCGCGAAGAAAGTCAGCTTCTCCGACGAGGACGAGCCTGCGAGCGAGTAGATGATGGGGGCATCAAGTGTTAAGGCGGCTTAAACGGAGGTTTAGAGAATGAAAGGAGAAGACGAGAAGAGGCTTGATTGACACTCAAGTTGCTATCACCGGTTGGCGCCAAGGAGAGTATGTAACATAAGGTAGCGCCCGAGCATTCTAGAGACAGCCACTGATCACTACAGACATCCCCCAAAATCCAGTCAGCCTCCGCCGCCATCACACAAGAAGCTCTCCAACCCGAATCCCAACGCCATTAGCTAGCGACCGGCGGGCCAAAACCGTGACCTAGCGGAGCACACCAGCGTCATTAGTATATCATGTCGCTTAAAACATCGCGGGATTCAAACTAAGGGCTTCCATCCTCCCTCCTTAGTCCGCTAAACCACCTTAACTATCTCTGTGTATGCAAACTGCAAGAGAAAACTCCAACCAGTTCTCAAACCAATCCCCAACCTACCTACCTCCTCAAAGCTAATCGACTACTACCAATAAGGCCTGCATACAACCGGTAGCGATCCCAAACAAGGGAGTTGGCTGATGGTTCTACCAGATGGATTGTCTGGGGAACACGACGAGGCAGCTCCGGATAGGGAGGGTTTGATTGAGGGGCTTCGCGATGAAGTTTTGGCTAAGGCGGAGGGGTAGAGCGAGGGGCGTGTGGTTGGGGATGGGGTGAAGAGGTTGGAAGACATGATGTTCTTTTGGATGTTGGTGTTGGTGGATGGAGGATGGCGTCTTGCGTGGGCTGTGCGCCGGCGAAGTGTCGGTAAGCATAGCAAGGCCTGATGGGTGGTAGATACTTGTTTCTCACTTCGGTTCATGTTGCATAGTAGCGAGCCCAGATAACCGTACTGAGGAAGGTCGATCTAAAGCTTCCGCATGCGAGCACACAACTCCCCAATCTCTCTCTCCATCTTCCAGCTCACCAATATCCCCTCCCAGACAAATCTTGCCCAAACGCCCACATCCGCAGATCATGAGCCGCATCACGAGCCCACTCCTCCCTTTCAAAATCCATTTTGCACACCTCGTGTGTCCCCCCATGCTCATAACGCCGCAGCACCAGCTCAACTTGGTTCGGAAAAAGCCACTCGGTGGTGACCCAGCTGACCTCCTGCTTGTCGAACTTTACGATGTAGGTACCCTCGTGCACGTCGGTGAGGAAGTACTGCCCGTCTCTGTAGCCGAGGAGCACAGTGTCCTTTACGCACTTGCGCTGGGGATCATTCGGGTTATTGAGATGGTAGTTGAGGCTAGCCACTGGGTACGAGTCGTGCGTTGGGCTGTTGTTCGACTGGTCAGTGGCTGAGGAACCGAGAAAGCTGGAACGTCAGCGCTTACGCCGGAGAGCCCCTAAACCTTCGCTGTCATTCTTTCGAACATGATTTTCTAGACAGTGACCTTGTTGGTCACGGTTCGTATTCTATCTGATATCCCCAGGGATATCCGATTCGATGTTTCGAGTTGGTTTTGTGGTAAGGAAAATGGAGCGGGGGTAAAGTGGCTTCTTTTATAGCGGTAGGTGTTCGAGCGTGAACACGCTCCTCACTTCAATCCAGCGAAGTTTGCGGAATCTCCTTACTCTCCCATTGGAAGTGTGAAGCAAATCTGTGATTCAGGATGGTGAAAGCAAGAGTGCTGTGACTCATGAAATCTAAGGACACCAGGTTGAATTTTCAACCATGAACTGACTTGAGCATAGGAGAAGACGGTCCAGCATCGGAGTGAAGGGGAAGAGATGTAGGACTCGATGCCTGCTACTTACCGATGACATAGCTGTGAAGTAGTGAATTACTTCTTGCCGGCGCATGGAATCGCCTTCAAGATAGTTTCCGTAGGACACAAGGAACGGACATCTCAACTTGTAGTGGCTGGTAAGGGTGAGCGCAGTTCTTCTAGCCTTGCGTTTTCTTATCCGATTTTTCTCCCGCATTTGTCCTAGCAATGTTATATTCTTCGTCTTCGGCCTCTTTCTTCTCCTTCATTTTCCAAAGGTAGCCTCCAGTGATTAGACCAGCTGGCACAGCGCTCACAGCACTTAACAACCCCAGGGTCCAGGTCATTGTACCCCAGCCCGCACGTAATTCAATCAAACCACCCCACAACGGCCCTACCAACATCCCTCCTGCAAAGGCAGTCATGAACAAGCCATAAGCCTGCGCATAAGCACCACCGTCACCAAAACAACCTTCGCCCCTCTTTTTTTCTTCGGCATCAACCGCGTACGTGAATTCGGCAAGAAGTGGTGTAATGACGAATGAATACGCCACCCCAAACACAGTCAACAAGACGCACAGTAGTACAATCTGCCGGATACCGGAATGCGAAACTAGGCGTAGTAGGACAAGGGCCGGCGTTCCAATAACGAAACCAAGAAAGACTGGGAGGCGAGGGCCACGTTTATCGCTGTAAATGCCAATTGCTGGAGCCACGAAAGATGGTATCGTGAGTGGCAAGAAAATTAGGCCAGCACCTAGTGATGTCCAGGCGAAGACATTGGCGACGCGGAGGGGGAGAACAGCATCCCAGGAGGTAAGGATGGCGGACTGAGCGAAGACACACCATGCGGCTGAGAGGAGTCGACCGGAAGCGAGAAGAAATAGGACCGGCGGCAGATGGAACCGCTTGTTAAGGGCTTGGCTGCTAGGTGGCGTACCATATTCCATTGCTCGTACATGCTCGATCGCACCTGTAGAAGGACCTTGTCGAACAGGGGATATTTCATTGGCCTCATGGCTGGGATCTTCCGCTGTAGCCCACTTACTGGCATGTTTCTTTTCAATCATCAAGAGACGAAGTAATATGTCCACCGCTATGAGAGCAAAACCCATATAGTATACAGCGTAATAGCCGGACTTGGCATAGACAATGCCTCCCAATAATGGCGCAATCAAGATAGCGATGCTCATACTCAGCGACACCCAACCTGCAGCCTGGCCGATGTCCTTTTGACCAACAGTATCAACAAGCAAGGCTAAACCTACAGTTGACACTACAGCTGCCGAAGCGCCTTGCAGTAGTCTTCCTATCACCAGGAGTGTGATGCTGTCTCCAATGCATAGCATTATCGTTGCTCCCGCCATAGCCAGAAGTCCGGATAGGTAGGGCACACGGCGGGACTTGTAGTGATCCGCCAGCCAGCCGCAGATTGGAGAACATACTATGAGGGCTGCAGCGTAGACTGCGAATAGGTTGGAGACCCAGTGCTGAACATCATTCTCTGGAACATCAATGCGGGTGAGCAATGCAAATGGAATGACTGGTACGATGATGCCATAGAGAAATATATCGGTGAAGCATGCGAAACAAATAACGGTAATAATGAAAACATTCGAGGATCTAAATCTTAAGAAAGGTGGTGGTGTAGAATTACTCCGGATCGTGAGGCCTGGAATGCCTCGGGGAGACGAAAACATGAGACTCGACGACTAGATCCTAGGAAAGTTTGGATATGATGTGCTGCAGTGTGTGACGTCGGAGCTGTCAATACAAGAAACCGCGAAAGAAAAGACAAAGGAGCAAATAAACCGAGAATACTGTTGGTAGCGTTGTTGACAAGCTCATGAAATCATCATTGCCACTACGGACCACGACCTTCCGCAAGGAGCGTGGTGGTCTGTAAGCTGGGATATGTGGTAATCGGCAACAAGTACGCTATATGTTATTACATGTAGTTAGAGGACTCGGTTTCGACCAGCGAAAAGCGAGTTGGACGCTTCGTCGTACTTGTATGCAGAGAAAGCATTGATCGAACCGCTGTCGTGCTGCCGGATTTTCAGAAGCTCTCGAGCTAGCCCATCTGAGGTTTCCCACGCAGTTCTGTCAGGAGGCTGAGCAAGCGCTAGCCTTTTCCTACATGTACTCCATTCAGCACTCATTATGATATTCTTTGCTTTCTTCCAAGCCACAAGATACATCGATACCGCGAACATGGGAGCCTTCATAGAAGCAGCCAAATGCAAGCTGTTGCATTTGTCCTGCTAGTTACATGGAGGCAGTCTAAAACAGGAGCACAGTGGAGACATTCCGCCCACCCATCCAAAAACCGGAAACCCCTGACATACTCCCGCCCCTAAGCCGTGTCCATAATGCCAACGATTAAACACTGACTCCGCTAATTGCAATGTCCAACCGGTAGCCATGTTCACCTAAGGAAATCGTTGCCTACGTTAATTAACGCTCCAGCGCCTCCCTCTTCGCTAATATCGCTAACAAGGACTTCGGTCTGTTGGACAAGAAGTTCAACGGCGGCGGAGGAGGACTTGCCCAGCGAGACTGTCGTTGTCAGCATCAGACTCATGAACAGCATGAGGGGACCAAATACCCAGAATGGCAGAGTTTAATTCCTCCGCCACCGGTACCCTCCCACTCCGGTCAAGCATATGTGCGATTGGTGATGTTCTTGGATCATCGTAGGCATAGAATGACCACATGTCTTTGAAGGTCTCCACGGAAATCTTACTTCGATCGTCTCGAAACTCATTCCGAAGCTCTTGACCGTACCTTACCGTGTCTTGTAAAAGTTCTTGGTATTTCGTGGACATGTCAGGTTCTTCCGTCTCCATTTTATCCCAGTCCTCGCTACCATTGAGCGGATCGTCAAGCTCCATGTCGGGCTCGAAGCCATCATCGGTAGCAGTAATTGAATGACCATTTAGGGATTTACCTCGCTTGTCTATTGGTGGATCCAGGAGCTCAGCACTCTGACGTATCATTTCTAGAAACTTTCTACACCGAAGCCGAAAGTAGATTTGGGAGTTCTCCTGTAAGACTTGAGGATAGTATGCACGAATTCGTTTCAGCGCCTTATCAATGTCACCGGCGAGAACAGCAGCCCGGATTTCTGCATTCTGTTAAGCTGGTGGTGGACCTGGAATAGAGTATGACTCACGTTGGCGGTTCGATGCGTCCCGATCATCCTCTGTGGTCGATCTCGTCATCATAACTGCTGAAGTTTTCCCTAGAGCGGCCTGATCACTCTCCACCTCTGCGACGAAATTTTTCGCACTTTCGACGTAGCCTTCGTGAACTAAGTATTGTGCAACGAGTTCTTTCAACAGAGCTCCTTCGTCAAGGCCAGGATGAAGCTTCGCTACACTTGTTGCTTGGATCTCTTTTATCGCGCTCGCTTTCTCGTTCTGCACCTTCGTGAGTGATCAATAAGACATCATTGTTTCAGAATACGTACAGCAACAAAACCGTCTATATCAAATGCGAATGGTTTCTGGCCGAAATTGACGTTCAAGTGTGCCTGTGGACGCTTCATACCGACTGAAGGATACAAATCAATGTTCTTTAACTCGCGGAATGCGACGCCTGGATTCTTGTCAGTAACGGCACCCCACTGGTGTCATAGACCTCACCCTGAGAGACCCCATTCTTAGTGAAGAAAGCGGAGCCTTTTGTGAAATTAATACCGCAACCAACAACGTCGCCGGTAGTAAACTTGGGTCCGTAGCTTTTTCCAGTAGATTGGCAACAGAAGACTTTTCCATCGTCACCGTGGTATGCCCAGCTCTCCGGCTCCCATCCTGGCAGCTTCTCGAGGGATGCTTTGGATCCGGAAAAACCTATACCAATCATTCTTCGTCTCATCAGCCTCAGTCAACTCGCTGGGCAATCCAAACACTTACCCTAAATCTTTGCCCTTGGAGATTATCGAAACCTCGAAGTAGTAAATGCCGCATTGCGAAGGTATGGGGCGATCCGCTCGAGCTGCGACAGCTTCATGTTCGTGTATTTTCGGGAGCCCCACGTACTTGACGTCCACGCCGTCAGCAGCTATCTCAAGCCCGCCGTACTTGTCCACTTCTCCCCATTTCGACGGTAATGGTGGTATGCCGTCGTCATCTGGAGGGGGCGCACGCTCAACAATCTCATATGTCATTCCTCGGTGGGATGGAGCTAGCTTGTGCAAGCTAACGCTACTTGAAGTCCTCGAGAGTGAACCGTGGTTCGAGCCATGTGTGGATGATGCCTCCTTTTGCGCCGCTAGTTTGTTCTTATAAGCCGCTTCAAGGTTCTCCATATATTTCGACCCTCGTAGATACGTCGGTTTGAAGAATCCATTGAGTACTGTGGCGCCCGCGCCAGGCCACACGGTGCCATGCCCATACATCCTTTGACTCGAATCTCTTGGTAGTTGTCCTTCTCTCCCCCGTGTCGCCGGACTAACATTACTGACGCCCGCCCTAGGGTCCATATCCGAGTTTTGATCGTACTCTCTTAAAGCGTCAAGCTGAACTTGATTCGGTCGTATTGGTGAAGAAGGGGTAGGATTCATCAAATGGGAGAAAGCCCCGGGACGGCTTGGTGGAGGGTGGCTAGACTGAGAGGCTGACGCAGTCCCGGCGGCTACTGACGCGTACGATGTCCTCCTGGGGTTCAAGCCAGATTCGGAGCTTCCATATGTCCCATGGGGTGGAGGATTGGTCATGGTCAGCCTACAGCCACTGATACTGGTTGTCCGTGTCTCTTTACGACCCGCAAACGTCTGGTATCAGTAGATGGGAGTATGTTGCTTGCAGATAAGAGTCAGGATCCCGGAATCTTGAGCTAGAAGGTCACATACCTCGAAAACTCGACTGAGCAGGGTAATGGCGGCAACCTACCCAGCGAGTAGGTGCCGAGTTAATACGAGAGTAGGGGTTTGATAAGCATGATGCTGGGGAGATTGAGAGGCACGTCAGATGTAGAAGGTAGTGTTCTAGACATCATTGAGAAAGCTATCGAGGTGCAGCCACAAGGGTCTTGCGTACACTGTGAAGTCATCGGTTGATGGACAGGAGTGACGGGGAGCCCTCGGGTGTATCATGCGGACCGGACCCCCTCTTCTCCGCTGCAATCTCAAGATATGTCATGACCTATTTACCCCCAGAATAATGTCAAAAGTCCATGAGCTATTGCTGTTTACTCTGTATCTGGGTATGCAGCTTCCAATTATTGATAGACGTCCAGGATCATCGAAGCGCTTGAAGACTACTTTACATCTACGGCTTCTCTATACACCTCACGTGACGTTTGGGAGGGATCAAGATAGCTCCAATACGCTACCACGGTCCGATACTATGAGGAAGTCTGGATCCTAACGCTACCAAATTGCTTGTTGGAGAGAACTTAGGTAGCTTAAGAATCTCTTGCTTGCATCGTCTCTGTGCGACCAATGCACCTAGATCTGAACGGCAACTATCGAGGAGTTCAGAACGTCGAACGGATGAACCGGGATGATGAAAGGGTGTCGACCTGGGACTGAAGGGGTGAATCGCAGGTACGCCTGCTCTCTCAGTAAGAATCACCAACGTGGGAAGTAAAGGGCGTAAGAGCGTAGATAGTGTAGGCGGGAATAGATAGTTGCCGAACCAGGAGAACAATAGTGGGTGGCAGTCCGGCGCGGTGCCACGACTTTTGACGACATAGCCAGAATCAATAGCACATCAGTATCACAGACCTGGTGTAGAATGTTCAGCTAGTATACATCCAATCTCACAAATACAGTACCTTGCTCATGTTGAGTCGTGGCCATTGTTTTGACATACCGCCCATCATTTGGCGAGTGTAGGAACGCCGCCTGATGCTCACAATTGTGCAGACAATACCAATGATAACATGCTAAAGTGAACATTGGCCATCAGGACCTACAGTATGGCAATTGGGACCTAAGCAGATATAGCGACAGCTGGAGGAGGAGAACTAGTCATGCCAACGTCACCAGAATTACTCTTTTCACTTCCACCATTGCTATTGCTGATGTCGGCTTTGCTCTGACTGTTTGAAGTTGTCGAACTTTTTGAGGGTTCGCCGTCCCCGTCAATGGTCTTCGTCGTCGGAGCTCGCCAGGAGGGTATCTCCCATGCTACGCCGGTGAAGGTCTTGAGACGGAAGCCTGATTTAGCCCATTTCCTGCACGGCTTCCCAGTTCTGTCCAGAGCGCGGAGTCCAGCGTTGATGGCACCTTGATTGGCTTTGGGACCAAGCTTATGGTTAGGTCCAGGGGCGGGACCCTTCGGTTTGGTATGAACAATAGTTCCGTCCTCGCTGTGGCGCCGGTCAGCGGTCGAGATATTTCACTATTCAGTCATCACTCACAGTCTTGGCTTCTTCTTAGGTCCTGGCCGAGCTCTGACTTTCGCAGGCTCTTCGACCCCAGCGCCTAGCTCTCGCTTTGTCCCAGTTCTTGGGCTTGATGGCTCCTTCTTCACTGTTTCCTCAGCAGGTGGAGGTACAGTCTTTGAGACAGCCGGTACTGGTGTGTCATTTGGTTCCGACTTGGCTTCCTCGAGGTGAGGTGGGTCGGAAGGGGTAGCAAGCGTGTTCGTCGACAGAGGCGATTTCTTCTTCGGCACGGACTTCGAGGGAGTGGATTCGTGGGGAAAGCGAGATAGTCGAGCATTGGGCACTTTTAGTTTTATGACCCGCGATAATTTTGACGACTTGGATCCCTTGTCCGTGGAAGCAGGTGTGGAGACCTTGGACAACGGGCTCGAGACTCGTCTCTGGGTTGTACCCTTGCTTGGTGGCATTGCTGTTAGGACAATTAGTCGTCGCGTACTTGACGTCGACGTTGACCTCGGAACCTACCACGAGCCGCAATAGATACTCGTCAACGTGAAAACTGCGAAGTGGCCTTTTTACCCTTGTCAAGTCGTCAAATCGATGGCGTTGTGTAGACGTGAGTGAGTAGCCCTGTTGCGCGGAATGACGAGGCTTCGTTTTTGCGACCGCTGAAGGTGCAAGCATTTAATTCGATCTGATCCGGCGACGTTGCGAACAATGTACGCGTGTCTTCTTGCAGCGACCGTTGAATAACTAGTAGAAAGGATGGACTGGTGGCAGCATGATGTTGATGATGGTGGACACAAGAAGTGATGGTGGTGGGTGGCGTGAAGAGTCTGTTGAATAAGGCGGGTTGCGGGAGGCATGATAGTTGATGTGTCTGTATTGGATTGTCGCTAAAGCTTGTTCAATCGCAGGGCGATTATTCCCTCAGAGCTGGATCGATCCGACCATCGTAGAATGAACAAAACTGGAAACCGCGCTAAAATCGAATCCAGCTTAGCTGTTCTTCTTGGTATTACTCGGCTGAATCCGTGCCTGTCGTCCAACTGCAAGTAGCTGACGCAGGCTCCATGACTTATTTGCTATGACACCCAGATCATGCTACAAATGCGCTGATAGTGGAGTGAATGGCTGCTCTTGCCTCAAGGGAACATGCGCTCTCTAGATCAAGGCACCTGCAGCTGCCTCGAGACACCTACAAGAGAACTTCCCAGGCTGTCTATACCAATTTCGGAAGATAGCCTTGCGACTGCGGTCCATTAAACATGTTATGTTACAGTTCACAGCCATAGTTAGAGTAAAAGACGTCCGTGTCGTTATCCGTTCCTGGCACAAGTTGGTGAAGTATCGAGGCGCAGCATCAAAAGGATTTCCATGTCCATAACATTGCTCATGGTGAAGCGCGCAGGTCGATATCATTGGGGAGAGCTGGACTTGCGTCGGCGTACAATCCTTAAGCATTCTAGCAGTTAATTACAACAAGGAGCACTTCGGGACAAGGTCAAGGGCATCGGTTCCTGCGCACTTTCAGGATGTGAAAGTAGCCTTGGCGGCATAGCACGACATGGCTGACCATCCATCTGACGAACAAGCAGACATTGACGGGCTTTGGTATCCAGCAAATCCGACCATACAATTCATTTGGATAGGAGTCGGACTACAAGGGGTCTCTGGATTTGTCGCTCCTTGGAATAGCGAGCAAAGTAAGGCGAGCAGCGTGAGTTTTCTTTATGCGTCTTCAAACCCCCGTGTGCACTGCCACCGATTGAGACAATTTCGCTCGAGTATCTATTTCAAGGCAAGCACAGTTGTTTGGCTTTCCTTTTGTCTTTTGCAGAGCGGCTTGCTATTCGCATCACTACTTGCTACCCCACCATTCAAGGATGCACTTCTCCAGGGGTTTCACATCCGTATGTCAGGTTGCATTCTCTTCAAGAGTCGTGCCGCAGTGATTGACGGAAGACTGGGAGCACATGCCTCTAAGCCACGCCATATTGGCACGCATAACAAGGTATCTTGATATGGCCGCCTGTTCACTCACACATATATTGACGTAGTTCGCTTCCACCTTGGTGCGCTGGAAGGGATTATCATCTGGGTCGCAGGCAAGCGATCTGGACCGGACAAAGAACCGAGAGTCCCAGCTGATGATAATCAGAAATTACCCCTTTCGTGGTGATGAGGGAGACGACATAGAACTCCGACGCACCAATGGTATCGCAGCCGTAGGATGGGTCCAGGAAGCTGAGCAGTGCGTCCTGGGCCATGTGCAGCATTCCACTGGCCCGCACCAGATCTGAGGGCGCGGGAGCTAGATGGCTTTAGGTAACCGCCTTGACCGGAGCCATCTGAAACGCGCCTGGGTTCTAGCGAATCGCCGCCCAGAGCTGACCCCCTCGGCGCATTGTCCAATCCAGGAAGTCAGAGCGCAATTCCTCTATCACACAATCCTACACCTAGCACCTGCCACCTCCCATCTTCCGTCTAGTCTGGACGCCTCGAAAAAGGGGTTCGGTGGAAGAACTACATGTAGGTACATATAAGATGTACATTCCCCATAATGCATCCGAATGGTATTCGCTCCTTGCTGCAGGCTTCTTACCTTTGCGTGATTCTCTTGTCATCTGCGCTGGATTCGCATCCCGATCACGCTCATTATCATGTTGTTCTCAGTCTCTCTTTATGCCCTAGAGGCAGTTACTCTCCTTAGTCTTGCTACGACTTCCGTTGCTGGTCACGCAAGACTTCATCATTTACAACCTCGTCACCCGAGGATCACCAACCTGAAAGAAGCACAACCGGCCCACAGCCGGAGGTCGATCCTCGATGGACGTGACACTTCATCCGTGGCTGTCACCATAGGGGACTTGCAGTTGCTGCAGCAAGAAAGCACCGCGTTTGCCGGATGGATGAACTCCTGGTTCGCCTCGTCACAATCCCTTGATTCTGTTACTTCTGCCGCTCAGCTCAAGCAAGAGCTTCAAGCTTATCAAGGATGGATCAATGCTTGGCTTGATTCCGCCATGAACTCCTCCACGGCACCTTCGATTCCTGCCCCGGTGCCTGTAACCTCTCCTGCGGGTGGAGCTAGTGTCAGCTTAGCACTAGCTACGACCCTGATTACTCCTATTCATTCAGCCATCTCCACTTCCAACCCTGTTATACCAGTCTCTTCTTCGGCTGTTATCCAGAGCGCATCAAACAGCCCCTTGACAGCAACATCTACCTCGGCAACGGCAGGTGAATTTTTCCAAGCACCAAATTCTGCTGCCTCCACATCTTCTTCCTTAGCACCAGTCGTACCAAAATCTCAAGCCAGCACATCAACCTCCTCCTCAGCTGCCGTCGCTGCTCAGCCCTCTGTTTTCCAATCTACAACGGATACATCGACCTCAACTCCGAATCCTACCCCTACTTCCTTCCCAGCCGCAGTCGTCCAACAAAGCTCTTCCTCCTCCAGCTCTTATACATTCAACCCTGACTCTTCCTCCAACGTCGCCGTCTACTACGGTCAATCCGGCGCCACCGGCCAAGTCTCTCTCTCCAAACTCTGCCAAGACCCCTCCGTCGACATCGTCGTCCTCGCCTTCCTCACAACCTTCTTTGGCCCCGGTGGCATGCCCTCCCTAAACCTCGGCTCATCCTGCGGCGGCCAAACCTCGCAAATGGCCTCCATGGGGGCCACCGGCCTCATGAGCTGCCCGACCCTCGCCTCCCAAATCACCCAATGCCAATCCTCAGGCAAGAAAGTCCTCCTCAGCCTCGGCGGCTCCATCGCCACCTCCGCCTTCTCCTCCGACTCCCAAGCCACCCAGTTCGCCTCCACCCTCTGGAATCTCTTCGGCGCCGGCACCGGCCTCGACGCCGGCCTCCGCCCCTTTGGCGACGTCAAAGTCGACGGCTTCGACGTCGATAACGAAGACCACAGCACCACCTCCTACGCCACCTTCGTTTCCGCCCTGCGCACAAACCTGAACTCCGACGCCAGCAAGCGGTACTACATCTCCGCGGCGCCGCAGTGCCCGCGCCCCGACGCCTCGATCCCGCTCGACGCGATGCAGAGCATGGATTTCGTGTTCGTGCAGTTCTACAACAACGGCGACTGCAACATCGGACAACCGGGCTTTGCGGCGAGCTTCAAGGCCTGGAGTCAGGATCTGAGTGCCAAGGGCAAGGGGCCGAAATTGTATGTGGGCGCGCCGGGGTGTGCGGACTGTGCGGGCAGTGGGTATGTGCAGCCGGGACAGCTGAAAGGGGTGTTGCAGGGGGCACTGGGAGCGGGGGTGGGGAATATGGGAGGGGTTATGTTGTGGGATGGGCCCGAGGCGATGGTGAATACGCAGGGGGGAACGGATTATTTGACGACGGTGAAGGGAGCGTTGGGGGCGTGAGTGATGCGGGGGCCGGGGGTTGGGGTGCTGGGAAGGGGGTGATGGAAGACGGGGGTGATGATGAGGTTCTTACATTCGTTGTATATACCCACTTTCTCGTGATGTGGCTTGGGGAAGGTGGGAGAGAAATAACGTACAAAAAATACCAGAAGCAATATACATCCAGAACCTTCTCCGATTGAAATCTCTTCGAGTCAGCAGTGGTCTCTATGCACCCAGAATCATACGCAGGTCGGGGGCATGCACTCGTGAAACACTCTGGGCATAGTCCACCATCTAATATATTCTTGGTGCTTCGTAAACATACGTTTTCGCGAGGTGATGGTGGACTGATGGACCAGTGGCGCTCGATAGCGGAAAAGGCAAGCCGTCAGTGTGTTTGCCTTACACAAGCCAAAGCCCAATGGAGGGTAGGGAAGACACTCAAGATTCACCCAACCCAACGAACATCGGAGAAAGTGCACCCTTCAGAATCTGTCAGAATCGACGAGAAAGTGCATCATACTGGGATATGAAGCCAATATCCTCGAATGATTATCGAATAAGCCTCTGGGCCCTTGGCAGATGTGAACCTAGACAAGGCGGTTTCCTGTCGGTCGCTTCCTTATGCCATGGTCTTCTGACTCATAGAGCTACCAGTTACAGGTCTTTGTTCCTTGGTCTTCCCTTACTGGAGTCTACGAGAACACATGACACCTCGATACCCAGTGACCTCGCATAGACAACGGCATCAGGACCAACGAAATTGCAATAATTGAGGTTAAGCCGCTCGAGCTGTCTCCCCGGCTTCTTCGTCAATGCCCTGATGCTCACGCCGGTGACACGAGTGCTTGATACAGCAAGCGTGGTCATATTAGGGAGATTGGCGGCCATTACCTCTAGCGTCTCGTCATCGACACGAGTAGTGTTCAATAATAGTTCAGTGACTCCAGAGAGATAGCCGGCAGTGGCGAGCTGCTTGAGATCTGTGTCGGTTTCGCTGAGGTCTAGTAGCCTCAGATTTCCTTTGTTGGGCGCTAGAAGGGTGAATAGATCCGTCGTGGAAAGGTGTAGGAGACCACTCATCGATAGGCTGACCAACTCATCAAGCGATGTCGACCTTAAATTTTCCTGACTGACACTGACACCGACGCTACATTTATACCATCCCGACACGTCGAGACTCTTGATTGAGCGTGACAGTCGAGGGAATATGAGTGAGTCGAGAGACACTAGACTCAAGTTTTCAAGGTGGGTTAAGCTCGAAAGATCGGGCGCCTGGGATCGAGAAGCTAGCGTATCCCAGTACCGAAAGTTCAGCTCTCGGATGTTACCTATCCTTGGAATTAAGGTGTTCTGTCTAGTCAGCCTAACTCTGACCTTCGAACAATCTCGGAACTTACAATTTCCAATAAAGCGGCCCTGATGTGTGAGCCCCTCTTGGCATCGATAGTCAGAGAGCGCAGTAGGGAAAAGTCACCAGTCCATTGCGCACTGGATCTGGCAGTAACAGAGCTGAATTCCGCCTTGCGGAGACCACGGCATTCGTCAATTAATTGGGTCACAGTATCGAGACTAATATCGGCACCCACAATGAGAGTTTCCAGCGACCTTAGGGCTGGCGCCGCTTCAATAAGGGAGGCGCCTACTATTCCGTGACAAATTTGCAAACGAGCTAGGGCTTTGCATCTATTCGCGATGCATTTGAGCACGACGGGTTGAGAGGGTGAGAACCCCGAGATCGTAGCTCTTTTTACTCTCCCTCGTGAACGCTTGATATAGGCAGCGACCGTCGCTATCGGAACACTTCTGGTGATGGCGGAGAAGTCGAGATGGGTCCAGAGGTCGGGCGTTGAGACCAACAGTGCGCGCCAAGATTGTGATACGCGAGTAGCATTGCTCCGAGATGGTCAGCAAGAGATTTCCAACAAGTAATATCCTGGCTTACACCATCTGCTTGAAAATGAGGTAGTCGAAAACTGCTTTTGCGATCTCGACTGGAAGAACTAGCAGGGGATCGACGGCTTTGGTAGGAGACCTCCGTTTGACAAGGCACTCGTACATTTCTCGAATAAGCTGTATAGTAGTCAAAGGATGACGACGAATCTGGTGTGGATGAGGAATACATCTTGATTCGGATCTGTTGATGGCACATTGCGCATGCCGTATTTGTAAATGCTTGTTGCGGCCTCGTCTTGGTGAAGTAGCTGCAAGATTTTGCCTGTGCGTAGATATCCCTAGTCTCGGTCAGATTGACTCGAAGACAGCCGTCATGAATCGTCGTACTGAGCAGCTCGTTCTGCAGTCCTGAATCATGCTCCTTCCATCTCGTAGGGCGGCTTGCAGGTTGCCAAGTTTCGCGTAGGTGGCAGCTCGGTTGTCAAGAATATTGAGAGAAGGCTTTCCCTCCTGGTTAATTATCTGTCTAACATCAACGACGGCTTCAACGGTCACGCCGCGGTCTCGTTTGTTTACAGCATTAAAACGTTGCAGAGCAGCTTGATATCTCTTTTGGCGATAGAGCTGGTGACCCTGGCTTCGATAGTCGTCTATCTCCATATCAGTCAGCCTCGAAGCCATGATCGCTGCAATAGCTGAGGATTGGAGTTAACATTGCCCTGAGACTCGAGAGGTAGGGCTTGGCACTACAAGACATCAAAAATGTACCCCCCTCCCACCCGGACGTCGCGCGGGTGTTGCCGCTTTAGCTGGCGTCGATGTGAGCAGGGGTGACGCGACACCCTACCGAGGTGATAGAACATCCTGATGCTCACCTCGACTACCCTCAACCGCGTCCGTTCCTATGCGCAGCCTGATCCGGCCGCTCCGAAGATAGCTGAAGCAAGCAAATTTCAAGGGGAGCGATGCCTCGTCCTTTTTTCCCTAACAATCCCCAGAACTAACCTAATATAAGCTACAGCATTAAATTGGACCGATCTTCTCATTTTAAAGAACGATAGGTCGAAAACCATCTTTATTCTATATTGCGTTAACGATCTATTCACCGCCAGCGCATTGAAGCAGAACTAGGTAGTTCAGCTTTCCCAAGATAGACGCAGACGATTTAGCAGTTGTGTCAGGGTTGGAGCAGGCCATTAATCAGACATAGTAGCCTTCTTAAGTTATGTTTTCCGACACCACGCAATCATCAATCAGCTAAAATTTAGCTATGAGAATTGATGTGACAAGCAGGTACCCGGCGAATCAGAAAGCATTTATTCTCCGTCGATAGTTTGATAGTACCCGCAAAGAAGGGGGAATAGGTGGAGAATATTCCGAGGGAGCAGCATGAGCCTTATGAGCATTGTTGAAGAAGGAACAGACTAAGGACAGTCTTATTAAAGATTTGTGAGGGATGATGAGGGATGATGTGTTGGAATTTGTCTTCTCAACAAAGGTTTTGTATCGCTGTTCGGATTCGCTTGATACAGGACATAGGTAAAGGACAGGAGAGTTTGTGAGTGCTTGAGACTCCAGATAGCTATTACACTGTGTGTAGACTATTCGCTGTCTCATTACGCATTGAGAGGTCCCACAGATGCCCGTCAATACTATTCCTCATTTTTCATTCCAAAATCCTTCAACTGCTTCATTTCTGCTTCGTTCAGAACGTGATATCGGTGGACTTTCTTTCGCAACACACCTCGCCGGATCTTCCTCGTCCTACTATCCATATCCGCGACGTTGATTCTCGATAGATCTCAGCCACGGACTCGAGTCCCCTTAGCCTCTAACTCAGCCAATTGTGCCTTCTGAACTGCAGTCAACTCGTCGCCTCGTTTGATGATCCTCTTCAAAGTACTGAGTCTGTCGTGTCTAGTGACGCAATCCGTGTCCTCAATTTTGATCAAATTAAGGTCTCGGTAGAAATGCTGTTCCTCGGCTGGCCGGGTAGATCGAGATGTTTGGTGCACGAATTCTCTTCGGACCACATTTTGCTCGAGTTTCACCTCCTTAGAGAATGCTGGAGAGGTTATTGACGACACCTTATTATGAGGTCCAGAATAGGTGGTGCGTAAAAGATTAGTCTCCGTTTCAGTGTCAATAGTCTTCACCTTGCTAGTTTCTGTTTCAGTTTTCAAACTCGATTCTATCGGCGAGATGTCCTCCGCCGGACTTTCCCTTGATCTGTTTTGGCTGAGATCGCTGTCCGCTCCTTTCTTGCGTTTGTCTCGTTTGACGCTCTCTTTGCCGGCGGAAAGGTACGATTCACCACTCAATATGGAAGTTTCTACCTTGTCACAGCGTTCTTTCCTCAATTCTGGTGCAATTCTGTCATTTGTGGTAAAACTGGACAAACTTATATCGTCTTCAATTGAAAGCAACTCGTGGCCAGCATCCTCAGGTACAATTGTTGGGTATAGCGTAGAGGACAGCGATATACCAGGGCTAGCCATCAAAAGCTGAGTCTGAACTTGTAGGATTGGTCGACGCTGTGCAATATTGTTCCTTGCTTGTCGGGGGTTCTTCCGAGGTACACGTGTTCTCTTGTTGCTGCATGTTTGTGTGGTACTGCTCTGAGCCTCATGAGATAATGCCGAATCGGAGGGAATTCCTCGTGCAGACCTTGGACGCTTTGAGGATGGGGCCAATCTGTCCAGAAGCATGGCTTTGATGCTGCTATCAAATTGTTGGAGCTTTTGCGCAAAATTTAAAAGATAATTCCTTTCAACAGAACGTATCTCCGCCTGAATGGGGACAAGTCTCTTGCTTTTGTTACACGTGCGACAGAACCTCACGCGCTCAACATATAAAGGGCGATTGATACGCAGCGTCCAGCGTGGATTTTCATCGAATAAGATTTGCCTTGGGCCAGGTTGGATGGAGTTGATGCAAAAGATGCAGCTGCATTCTACCTTGACAAGGAGATCAGAGTCAGTTGGCTCGATTTGCAAGCATGTTTCCAGCACCACAGTTCTGGTCAAATGCAATGGTGTTTGCAGCGCTTCGTCCATTCGGTGGTATATCAATTCAGCTTTGCGCTCGTTGATGGTCATCGGTTCAACGTCCGCCTCAGATTCGGAATTATGCAGAGCATTCAAAACAGAATCTAGTCCCTTGATGGCCATCGCGGAGAATGGGTTACGCACTAGTTTGAGCCACTCCTTTCGGCGAAAGTAGAACTCTCTGACGGGCATACCTGTCATTTTCGAGGCTACTATATGAATCCCATCATGCAAACGAGTGATTGCTGAATCTTTCGGCTCATAGAAAAATCTCTGTGGATGTAACACAAATAGGCAGATCCTTCGAAATCTGTATGTCAAGTCGGCATTGCGGTGGTTTGACTCATGTGCTGAAAACAAAGTGACACCTTCGAAAGGACCCCAGAGTGGGAGAGCCGTGAATTTGCAGGCATGGTCCCTACTACTCAAGATTCTCTGGTGAACTTTGCAGCCATGCAGCAGTTCGACTTTCGCTAACATTGATTCAGATATGTCCCTGGTATGGTCGTCGTGGCAATTCAGAACGGGTTCTGGGAGAGTCTATAGACCCTCAGAGTCCTTGGAACGTCGATGGAGATGGTCAAATACTAAAGTCCTTGGGGTATAAAGGTTGCCCATTAACATAGCAACACAGCCGTTAGTTGGATCGGCCGTGTCAGAGTCATCTTGCGGGGACAAAGTTGTGTAGGATGGTTGAAGGAGATGATGCGCTAGAGGAGCATCCAACGATCCAGACGCACGGACTAGTGTTTCTCGAGGTGGGGGCTTCTGGCCTGCTAGTCTCCAGCTGTGAAGCTCCTTGACTTTGAATTGCTCGTATGCCATATCTAAGGATTTCAATGGTCTGTTGAGCTCTAAACCCGTCTTAGAATTGAGTAGTGCAAGACACAGGCTTTTGTGTACATACCTCTTGAATTTCGATTGTGAAGCATCTGGAGATCTTTCTGGAGCAAAAGGGCTAAAGTCTCGTGCTCTTTGGTAAGTTCGCAATCTGATGGATGGGGAAGACATAGATCAGCCATCATGTGGTAGCTCCGCTCCTGTTGAGGCTTGCCGTCCGTCAAGCCACTACAGGGTGTGTCACTTGCAAGGCCCATCTTGCACGAAGAAAGCTTAGATCGTGGTGCAGCGTGCTTCCACTGTGCGTCGTTAGATATCCACTAAGAAAGGAATGCACTGTTCTTTTGGAGGCTGTCCAGCCACATACTGAGGCGAACCACGGGCGATTGGCCAGATTTTGACGGCAGCTTGCAAAGTGTTCGCACCATAGTATGCCGCTTCAATTTGAGAGTCGGTGGAAAAGACATTCTACGGAGTACCTATTGTTGTACGCAATCGGCTGGATATTCTTCGGCCCAATAATGAACCCTTTTTTGGGCCGCGCGGTGGTTATTTCGCGAGGTGGGGACTCCTAGGGGGTAGAGACTTAGAAGACTTGACCTCATAACCGGACATTTTCAGTCCTAGCTGGTCGAGAGCATGCGCAGGCTATATCCTGTCAACTTATTTATGAAACTGTCCGGTCATGGGGTCATACATTCTAGTGATACAGCAGAGCCGGCGAAGTGAAAATATCTCTAACGTGGAAATATCTACAACATGTATCAACGTCCATCCGCGCTTTCATCGCAGAAAAAAGGTTACAACGAAAAGGAAGAAAAGAGAGGGGGGAAACAAGCAAAAGGTTGGAATCGACACCTGCAGGACTCGAACCTGCGCTCTTTCTGATAATTAGAATGTTGTTATAGCTCTCCGCAGGGGACACTAGGTACTCACCCCGAAGGAACTGCCTTAGCAGGGCAGCGCGTTAACCACTCCGCCAAAGTGTCACGTGCTAGTGCAAATTACATAGCACCTATATCACGTGTTATGTAATTAGCAATCCCTTCAGACTTGTAGCATTATCTCGCACGTTCATAGTGTCGAAAGATAATGATGGTTCAAGATACTTGTTTTTACGATAGTTCCCTCTGCTTATAACCCCCGTTGTCAGGCTACAAAGGTGGGCCAGTGACTGGACAGGAATAGCCGTTACGAGCAGGCAATTACAGGCGAGGTCACGTGATGAGCTCGACTGGCTCGGTCAGATCGAGAGCACTGAGTTTATCGAGACTATAGTAGGCAAATGTTCATAAAACAGGCAAGGACTGTCTTTCTTAGGTTCAATAATAAGTACTTTCCTAACAATAACAACAGTACAGTTGCAGACCAGCCATATGGTACCACTGCCCCCTGATCCTAGTCACTCCTCTCCCCGAGAAACCAGCACTCTCTAACTTAGAAGCCTTGATATAGGTTCCTGTGTTAGGAGGTCGCAAATCAAGGCCATAAAGCATCACCCGGGCTCGGCGATGCACACTCCCTTGTCTCCGTCCCACTCACCTAACATCCCACGCTCGAACAAAAAGATGCGCACGCGCACGCGCGCTCTCGTACAGCCCGACCGAGGTAGGTTTCAGAGATAGCCACCAAGGTGGAGCATAAACGTAGCAACGGCCCCCCTTCTTTCCTCCTCTATTCTTACTCTCTTCAGAGGAAGTTTGCAACTCTCACCTCTATCTACTACGTTTATTCCCAATTGTTCTCTTCACTCTATACGACCATAGGCCGATAATAGGTGCCGTCAGAAGAGCTATAGGAGAAAGCTGTCGTCAATGGGCTATAAGCCTCCTCTCTCGTACTCATAAATGCCAGCCTTTTGTTACATAGAGGAATCCAAGAGCACGAGGGCATGCAAAAAGGCGGCACTCTACCAAATGCGGTCATCCTCGGAATCCTCCTCTATTATCCCAAGAGCCTCCCTCAACTCCTTCCTCCATTGACGAACAGGCTTCACTCCCTGTCTAAGCTCCTCGTAGGACGTCTTGAGGGGTTCCGGAAGCTGGTTTGCATCCAAAAGCCCATCATCATCGATGTACTGCTCCACGTACGCAATCATTGCCATTGCAAAGGCACCTATGCGCTTCCCTGAATCGCGCGCGTACAAACGCAGAAAGGCATCCAGCAAGATGTGAGACTTGGGGACGACGACTGGATCACAGCCCGACTTGAAGACACCCGATCCCCGACCCGGCCGCCAAGGTGGGAGAATAGTCTGGTCGGCCGCCAGGATGAATTGCGAGGGAAGTTCGAGTCTCTTCGGGGACGAGAAAGAGCTGTCAAGCGGTGGCAAGAACCAAAGGGTCTCGGATTGTAGATAGAGGGCCACGGTGACTTCTGAGTCTTCAATGTGGATGTGAAATGCTGGCGGCATCGTATGCCGCTCCTGCGAGCTTGAGGGGTAGACTTCCTGGTCCGGACATGGCGTGAGGCTCTTGAAATGAGTGAGAGACTTTGTGCCAACCCTCAAACGGTCGTCCGAAATGACAAAGTCAACTGACTTGCGGAGCATTAGCTCAAGATCTGGAATTTTCTTGGTCGAGGGATACCTACGCCGATAATGGATGGTACGCCATGGATATTGAGAAGATAGTGTCCCCAGAGGGAACAGGGAACCTGGTCCGCGTTGAGAGCCCGAGCAATGGAGGCCACAAATGATTCTGAAAGACCCGACATGTTTTCCTTCGCGTTCTCGAATGTGTCAATGGCCCAGGCGTTTGCTGAGCGTGGCGAATGTATGCAAATTAGTAAGGAGGTCAGCGGAGGCATGTCTTAGACTAAGGTATTCTTGGGCCTGTCTTGTCTGAATTGTTGAGCAACTTAATGTGCAATTTCTACACAGATTACCTATTTGAATCTTGAAATACTTCTACAAGAATTATAAAAAAGCTTCTAGAAGTTGAATTTACAATGTGAAATCACGTAATTTACGTTTTACAGTGAGGTGTTTCACAGAGCTACAATTGAAGTCAAAGATTTACCGGGAGTTCACCGTAAACACCCCTGGGGCTAAGGTTGGCAGACGCGAGGCGCGTCTGGAATTAACCCCGAAAAAGCCGGCCAAGTCTTGAAAATAGATGAGGGAACTGGAGAAAGATACATCATTTGACGGATACTGATCGCACCGAGACTCCAATGCAGCATATCCGAGAGGGTTGAAGTCAGCAACTGAACACCTTTTGTAGCAATGTCAAACATCGACGATCTATTCAAGAAACCTTCCGCACCGAGCAACAAGCGCAAGTTGGAGGTGCAAGACCCAGGTATGGTAGAATAGTCAAGATTACTTAAGCACCCCTAACCACTTCCTAGAAGCCGCCTACAAGGCCTCTAAACTTAGCGGCAACGGCGATGTGAAGACCAATGGACGAAAAACCGTCGCCCTCGAGGACGACGATGATGGAGAGGCCGGCCCCGAGCTGCCACCCGACGATGATGAGGCAGATGACGAAGAAGGTCGATTCTTCGGAGGTGGTCTCACGATCGACACGGCAGAGGTGCTAGACTTTATTGACGAGCGGGAGAAGGACGAGACAGGGGTCAGCGATACAACCGTCGATCCAAACACAATAAAGACTGACAAAGTCAACTAGGGACCAGAGAAGATTGACTTGGCCTGGCTACGACGACTGGCTTTGAATTTCGAAAAGAGAATATCAAAAAACTCCGAGCTCAGGGCCAAGTTCGAGGATACACCTCAGAAGTACGTGCAGGACCTCTGTTTGCCGCGGTAGGTCCAATCTGACTGCTGACGCAGGTTTATGAGCTCAGAGGCAGATCTAGATGCGGACGTCAAAGCATTGTCAATTCTCTCCGAACATCCGGAACTTTATGAGGAATTTGCGAAGCTAGGATGTGTGGCTTCTCTGGTCTCCCTACTTTCCCACGAAAACACCGATATTGCTATAGACGCAATCGAAGTCATCAAAGAGCTTACAGACGAAGATGTGGAGGCAGAACAAGCTCAATGGGATGCGTTGGTCGACGCACTGGTCCGTATTCAATCTTTCTCTCTTATACGGTTATACTAAGAATTTCTTCAGCTTGATGCCGATATCGTCAGTCTGCTATACGAGAACCTCTCGCGAATGGATGAAAAGAACGAGGCAGATCGGGCTGGCGTCTACCATGTCCTTGGTAAACGGACAAAGCGCCAGCTCTTTGACGAAGTACTGACAAGCCGCAGGCGTGGTAGAGAATCTGTCGTCTCGCGTTTCGATCACAGAGAAATTCACGAGTAACACTCCAATTGTGAAGTGGCTTTTGTCGCGCATGCAAAAGTCAGAGCCCACCGTGAGCCAGAATAAACAATACTCAGCCGAAGTCCTCGCTATCCTTCTGCAATCTTCCACGTCCAATAGATTGCAATTAATTCACGCCGATGCAATCGATCCTCTCCTGCAGCTCCTAAGTCCTTACAGAAAGCGGGATCCACCGAGAGGCACGGAGGAAGAAGAATTTGTCGAGAATCTGTTCGACTGCATCACTTGCTGCGTGGACGAGTCAGAAGGCAAAGAGAAGTTTGCGGAGGCGGAAGGCATAGAGCTGTGCCTTATAATGTTAAGGGAAGGCAAGATGAGTAAAACGCGAGCGTTGCGATTACTCGACCATGCTCTCGGTGGTCTCGGTGGAGCCCCTAGCTGTGAAAGGCTTGTTGAAGCAGCAGGGCTCAAAGTCATTTTCAGTAATCTCATGAAGAAGGTAAAGTGAAACTCCATGCGCACCCAACAACCACTCACAAGCACCAGCACGATAACCAAGCGACTGAACACCTCCTTGGGATTTTGGCATCAATGCTACGCTCACTACCTGCCGAGTCTGCGCCGCGAATACGACTCCTTGCTAAATTCGTCGAAAAAGACTATGAGAAGATTGAACGGCTAACCAAAACAAGGTGGGAATACGCGTCAAAAGTTTCGATGGTGGATCGCGAGATAAGTCAAGAGAAGGCAGAAATATCCTCAGTCGACCAGTCAAGCAGAGAAGATGAGTGGCTGTCACGCCGTCTTGATGCTGGACTCTTCTCCCTACAAGCGAGTGCAGACCTCCCCCAACAGATTCCGGGCTGATCGTTTTTTGTTGCACAGACGGTCAATGTCATCCTTGCTTGGTTAGTCGCTGAGGATGGCGGTGCTAAGGGAAAGATTCAAAGCTTGCTAGCGAACCGCGATGAGTCGTTGGACAATATCAAAACGTCATTGCAAGGTACAGCCGTCGGAATCGGCGGAGAATCTGAAAAATGTACTGACGCTCGGTAGAACAAGTAAACGGCATGGATGCAAGCGGCGAAGACACGGACCCAGTGATGAAAGATACACTGACTACGCTCCTGGATTATCTATAATCGCGCAGGGGGTATGAGCTCAATGTCATTTCACAAGCTTCAAGATACCCAGGGCATCTATTTTCGCCCATTACTACTGCCATGTACATGGCTGTAAAATTTACAGTTTCTCCTTCCCCTGTCGCCCGCTCTGCTCCCTTTCGCTTTCTAATTGCTCTTTGCTGAGGTTGTGTGACTCGTCTCTAAGCCTTTCCTTTTCTCTCATGACATCTTCTCTCCAGCTTACCTCTAAGTCTTGTGGTCTCCCCTCGCGAAATACCCCGGAAATCATTCTTCGACCATCGCCTTTCCTTCCGGTGCCTTCAACTTCTGGACCGGCGGGTTCTAAACTCATGTAGACTTTGTTGCCAACCTTCCACACCGGAGTGGAGCTGATACACTTGTCTGCCCAAGTCGGTTCCCCATCCTCTCTATTCTTTAGGAAATCGAATAGCCTGTTCCGTTGCGCTTGAAGCGCAGTTGTATCCTTAGCCTCGGGTGCTGGGGCTAGGAACGGAGCAATGACCGATAGAAGAAAAAATTGCGGCGGAAATAATATAATCTGACCAGCTTTCGACCGCGTTAACCACTCTGAGACCGGAAGAAACTCGGCAGTTGTATGTTCAACACCGCCATCCGAAGTAGGCGTCTGAATTTCCTGTGGAAGGTTTGTGGAAGAGGTCAATGGCAGAAAGTAAAGATACATCTGCGTCGAGAACCGCCGGCGGGAAACAGTAATTGGAGTAAGCCAGCGAGTGAATGCGTGTAAGCCGTCCATATCAGGTACGCCTCCTTTACTTTGTAGCCAATCTGAGAATTTGACCTCTTCTTTGTGGATTGCATGCCTGCCATTTTCGCGTTCCTGATCGCTAAGAGCCAGCAGTTCTCCGGGCTTTTCCCTGCTCTGTGCCAGCAGTATACCACTTTCTTCAAAACACTCCCTTATCGCCCCCATGCGGTAGGCTGTGCTATCTTCGTGCCTTCGAACGTCGCCGACGGGAGGGAGGTAGCCATCCTGAGGCGAGATATGCCCACCAGGGAATACGTGGGCTGAGGCGAATGATGTCGAGGAGCCGACGCGATGGAGGAGTAGAATGGTGTTTTGAGGAGAGATAAGGAGGATGCTGATGCAATTTGATTAATAAAAGCGGGATTCGTCAATCCAGAACAAATATTTACCTTGCACTGGGACTCGGTATAGGAAGGGATTTAGCGTCTCCAGAAAGCCTACTCTGCCGCGGTTCGCGACCGCGACCGTTGGCCATCGTCGTCAAGAATCTACGGGGGCTTCTACAAGAACGGTGCCAATCGCAGAAGAGCTTCGCAGGCAGATCACTTCTCGTCGTCTGTTTTGCACGGTTCGCTAGACACCAAGGAAACGTATGCAGAGGAATGGGTGCTTCTGTCGGACAATTGCTGAGTAAGGTGTGGTGGTACAACTGTGAAGACCTGCTCAGCAATCTTGATGTAATCTTTGAATGAAGCTTCGACATGCAATATACACTTTGCTAGCTTTCTTTTCAAATTGAAGCATAGGCGAACAAGGTACATGTACTTTACTACAAGCATCGACGTTACGCTCATGAGCCGAGGTCCATTGGAAATCACGGCATATCAATCCACCGATATGCGAACTATGCCATTTTCAAATATCTAAGCGAGCTCTGGGATCTTGATGCAAGTCACGTGAAAGCTCAAACTCAACCTCATCTGATAAGGTAGGTACTATGGCACCGAGACTGTCTATATTTTAACAGGCAGTATGTAAAGTAGGACACAATCTATCATCCAGAGTGGCTTGGAGCTCTAGGCTGCTTGCTGTAGTAGGTGAGTGGTGTGGCATGCTTAGTCTTGTATGTGTTGATGGATTCAGTTCTCTGGCTCCACTATATTCACATTATGTTCACATGCTATGATCCATGGCAAGGCTGTCTTGTTAGCGCGCACAATTTCCTTCTTCTCCCCTCATCTATCCTGGAGCCGACCGAATTTGTCCTCTCTGGTTTATTCGAATCCGAATACAGATCTCCCTTGTTGCATTATCATCGGTCGTACTGCTATTGTATATCTAATTCAACTACATCGAATTTCAAGCCTGTAGAGTCATCAGATTTGACGGAATTCGAGGCCCCCTGAAAGCACCGCCAAAGGTTACATTGATGGCCAACACCAACATGGATATTTCGTCCACCCCAACAACACGATCTGGCAAAGACGCCCTTATCGAGCTTCTACCAGTTGAGATCAAAGCTCTGATCATCGAGAATTTATGTCGCCCGGATGCACTAACTCTCAAGTTCTGCAGCCCAACGTTCTACCATGCCAAGGTAACCCGCACCACAATACTCATACCACCTGTCGGGTCGCACGATGTCTCCCATCTAAAATGTGACCTACGCAATTGGATTCACGGCCCCTTGGCCTGCGGACTTTGCGGTCGGCTTAGACCATCGTATAAGTTCACGGACAAGATGAAGCGCGGCGACTTGGTGAGGCGAAGGAGGCAAGGCATCACTCGCAAAAACATCGTTCTCGGTCCCAAACCGAAAGCTGTCCAAGCTATTTCTCGTTTCTGTGTGGACTGTGGTACGACACCAGATGCAATGGGCCACCAACAGTACGGTCGTGGGACCTGGCTCCGAATTGGTGGCCTGTCTCATATTGTTTGCGTGCAATGCAACAGGGTCGACCTCTCCGATAAGAGAAAGGAAAACCTTTGTCGTGGATGTTGGGAAAAGAAGATTGATACTAAGCCCGTGGCTCTCGCGATTCGTCCCCATCCTCAGAGCGTGGTCGTCGAATGCCACATGGAAGGAAGCCAGACTTCTCACGGAACCACATCTGATGGTGCGGGTTTTACAGAGGCAGCCCTTGCGGCCAGTAATTCAAAGCAGTTCCTCGCGCAGATGGCACATGCCAATTTCGACGAGATGAACCCAGCCAAAACAGCCAAAGGCACGAAAGTGATGAGAAACGTCGATACAAAGAAAGCCAAACCGGAAAGAGGTATTTAAGTACCTAGACTCTGCTTCCTCGGCATTTAGCTTACAGAATTCCATAGGCGTGTCACGCGAATCCAAAGTTTGGCACAGCAGCCGCATCGAGAAGAACAAATCAAAATCGCGGTCTACCGCCGACACCGCGAGTTCCGGCATGTCGAAACGGAATAGAGGAGACTGGAAGCCAGAGCTGCCTCCTTGGCACAATACCACTCTGCTCCCGCTTCCCGCCACCCGCGTGATTATCGACTCCAACAACGCCATCTCCTCTGAAGCCTTCATGGCCAACATCAGCAGTGTTCACATTTTACCAACTATTGTTAATGCCGCTCTGAGTGATGCCCAGCTATGGGGAAAGATGATGCTCAACGCCCGTCTGGTGGACCAGCCGTATATCAAGCATAAGGTGGGGTGGAAAGACGGGCACCGAGACAGGGACATGGAGGACGAGAGTCGAGAAGAGGAGATGGAGGACGAGGACAGCGAAGAGCAGATCAGCGACGAGGACGGCGGCGTGGAGATTAGGCACAGAGATGGCGAAGAGGACATCAAGGACGAGAACAGCGAAGAGGAGATCAGCGACGAGGACGGCGGCGTGAAGATAGAGGAGGAGGATGACGAAGCAGAGATCAAGAACAAGCATCCCGAAGCAGAGAAAAAGGACAAGGATCGCCAAGTAGACGTCACGGACGTGGAGCAGTCTAGGGACAAAGCCGAGCGTGAGGAAGCCAAGGTGAAGCGTCAACAAGCAAAGGCCAAGCGTCGAAGAGAGCAGGCGAAGCGTATTCAGCAACGGTCCTTGCGGTGGTTGTCCTCAGCACAGCTGTCGAAGGCGTTTGGCGCGGAGAAGCGTTGATGTGTGGGTGCTTGGCAGTGGCTGCGGTTGCCGGTCTGATCTTTCAGGGCAATGGCTCGCGCAGTCGCGCTCAATGTTAAATTGATTTGACTCCGCCCGTGTGTGTTTGTGTGTTCTACTCTAGAGCGAGGTTTGTCTCGGATCTGGAAACGATGCGTTGATCCTTGTGTTCTTTCCGCGGTGTAGGGCATTGTCGAGGCTGTGAGTCTTGTACTTTGCTAGGTTTGACTTTTCCGTCGGAGATAGAGTCGCAATGTACTATTAGTGGACAGTTTCGTCTAGTTGCTGCTGCCGCGGTGGTGATGATCGCTTTGCTCTACCCATTCCTTGTTATGCTAATATGATTGAACCCTTAGTATCCCATAGGGTGCTTGTTTCACAGGGCGGCCTTGCAAGCGAAACCCGTATTGACGGAATGACGATGGGCTTATCGCCCATTTGAGACGGCCCACTGCCAAAGCGAAATTTCGGTCATCTTCGTTCAAAGTATGGGAAGGACCAGAGCATGCAACAAGAGATGGCCACAAGATGGCATGCTAAGAAAGTCACGGCACCTATCGTTACCCAGCGCATAGGATGGAACACCTTGCGAACGTATTTCATCTCCAAATCAAGTCAAATCTGCCATATACCTTGCACGCCTTTTCATATCCATCTAACGGTCTGAATTGATATGGAAGAGCTGTGGTCCGAGAAACCCCTGGGTATTTAGAACATCCTACCATCAAAACGCCACGCAAATCCCGAACTTTTCCTGCCCTTATGCTCATGCACCTTCCGTAACATCATGCCATGACTTCTCCTGTCCTAAGAATAAAGCTTCTTGTCGAAGGTATGCAGCCCGTGCACGTTTCCCTCTGCCTGCGCACTCACAGTCCGCATCTCGAATCTCACTTCACCTTCCAGGACCAGTTGCCGTAACTCGGTCAAACTCTTTGCACCGATATCCTGTAACGAGTGCTGTAGACCTGCCAGCAAGTACGGCACGAACTTCGTGACAGAGCCCCTATCCAGCACTGAGCCGGAGACGCCTTGAGCCACGAGCAACCTGTCCCCCTCGGAGAAATAGCGTGCAGTGCTGGCATTGCTCTGTTTCGTATTCTTTGAGCCGGCGCCGGCTTTCTTATCTTCCATTGCATCGATCGAGCCCATCCCGCGGTAAGCTTTGACGAGGCGTCCTTCTTGGCTGACGAAATAGTTCCCCGGAGACTCGGTCGTGCCAGCTAGCAGACCGCCCATCATGACTGTAGATGCACCGAGCGCGAGACCTTTGACGATGTGTCCCACATTTTGAATGCCACCATCAGCGATGCAAGGGACGCCAAAGGGAGCGGCGAAGGAAGAGACATTGAAGACAGAAGCGGCTTGCGGACGGCCCACAGCCATGACCTCTTGAGTGATACAGGCGCTGCCACTGCCCATACCTATCCTCAGCCCGTCAACTCCGGCGGCGATCAGAGATGCGGCTTGGGCTCGTGTGACGACGTTGCCACCGATGACTTCGATTTCTGGGTGTTGTTGTTTGATATATTTGATCATTTCAATTTGGAAGATGCTGTTGCCTTGACTACTGTCAAGGATGACGATATCGAGACCAGCGTCGGCGAGTTTTTGAAGTCGGTCTTTGTCCTCGGGTCGAGTACCAAGGGCGGCGGCGCATATTAGCTGCTTTGAATGCGGCAGCTTCGAGGCAAGGGGGTAGTGTAAGTTTTTCATGAGATCGGACCGCGAGAGAAGAGATATGAGTTGGCCATTCGAATCGACGATGGGAAGTTTGCCTTTCTTTGATTTTCGGAGGACATCATTGGCTTCCATGAGGGTTGTGCCGGCCGGTGCGGTGACTAGTTCCGTAGACATGACGGTTGTGACAGGCTCATTATCGGCGTGGTTGAATTGGATATCTCTTGTGGTAATCATCCCTACAAGCTTGGAACGAAGTGTACCATTTTCTGTTGCACGTCTAAAATCAGCTTGGTAGTTCTCGACGAATTCCCTTCAACCCTGGACGGCTCTGAGACATGCCTCTTCAGACAAGGAGTCTAGATTAATTCCTCATAACAACGGAGTTGCATCAGAAGAACGAAAGTTAAATGTTTATGATGATCATCAGGAAAAGCCCAAGCGCCGGATGTAACAAAGTTTTCGGTTTTGAGGGACACTGACCAGTGACTGGGAATCCCCCAAAGCCCCATTGTTCTTTCAGCTGCTTCGCCTCCCCTACCGTGGTTTTTGGTGATAGCACCACAGGGTCAAGGATGAAACCGTTCTCAAATCGCTTGACTTTTCGAACCATCTCTGCCTGGTCTTCTGCTGAGCAATTATGGTGGATGACGCCTAGGCCACCAAGTAAAGCCATATGGATGGCCATTGAGTGCTCGGTGACTGTGTCCATTGGGGAGGAGACAAGGGGGGTTTTGAGGGATATTCGCTTGGTTATGGGAGTGTCGAGCGTGACTTCTGATGCGGCGAAGCCTGGTCTCTAAGTCAGTCGGCAATTCCATGACTGAATTCTTTCAATTCTCCGTACCGATGTAGCCTGGGAGTATGAGGAAGTCATTGTACGTTAAACCTCCATGAGAATTGGAATTCAGCAATGTCTTGACATCTATACCGTCCTGATCTTCACTAGCAACGACGTCTAGAGCTGTCTTGTAATCAAGTGCTGATTTTCCTGGGGTAAGTTGCGTTGTACCCATCCCGGCGTCGCCATTCGTCAGAGGCATGGTTGGGTGATCGCCCAGAAGTAAGTGTGACGGATCCGGAGAGTACTGTGGAGGGCAGTTGACAGAGTCCTGACGAAGACCAGATAATTTCCACGGGTTGAAGAACGAGTTGTTCTTACGAGAGAAGGGAACGGTAAAAAAGTGCGGTTAGACTCGATAAAGCACCAAATGTGGGGCCCCGGCGTGAGGCGCTAAGAAAAGATCCGAAGATTCACCGTAAACAAGAAGTAAACAATGGAAGTATCGTCATCCTTCACCAAGAGTCGCGATCAAGCCAGGAACATCGGAGACGAGATGCTGACGGTTGGAACATGTGATACATATCTGTACCGCTCACGATATGGTGTACTGGAAAAAGAGTCATTCCACCAAAATCCCACAGCAAGCCCCTCAATCAGTCTCCCGAGGGCCAGATTAAAGGTCGCAGGTGCCTCCGGGGAATGCGCCGGGATATTACTCAGACGCAACCTCAGTCCTATCAAGAAGCTTGAGATACGACTTACCGAATCGAGGTGATGACGCATCAATATACTGCGCGCAATTCGCAGACTCCAGACCACCGCCGGTCCAGTCCTCTGCGGAACTCTTCAACGGCCTCCAACAATTCATCAGCATACTCTGTCTCGTCCAACTCGTTTGCGCCAAGCCGGACCAGTACGATATCTTCCACAACTTCTAGTGGCTATCAAAGCTTTGGCGCAGGTCACAAGCGCGGAATCAGTGAGACAGCGACCATGAGCCCCTCCACGACGGGCGGCGCAGCTGGTTATCGAGGTGACCCAGCTGGAGGATACAAATCTGCAAGACAGTCTCTACGACCGCTCCCCCAACCACCTTCCGCCTCTCCTCCTTCAACTATAAAGAAAACACATCTTACACATTCACGAGTGCAGAGCTATGACGAAGCCCCAAAATATCAGTACAATGGGCCTGCGTATTCTCCTACATCACTTGCAACTCAGCCGACTGGTGCAAACGCCTTGGGTCTCAATCGAGCCGACTCCGTATCGCGACGCTCTCAGCAGCAGACCAATACAAGCCCACATGGGCCCGTGCTCTCCACACCAGAACTCCAGGATCTCAAGAAGTCCTCGACAAGTCATCTAAGGACACTGTCAAAATTCGCTGCAAATGAGTCCAGTGAAAATTTCTCAATGGCATCGCCAACGCCTTCAGTTGTTGGCATGCACGGCCGATGGCAATTGAAACGAACAGCTTCTGCGAGAGCGAATCGAGGTGTTTGGAACGGTCGTGGCTCAGCATGGGGCGAAAGAAATTGGATGGACAAACAACGGCAATTCCTGCAAGCGTACGAATATCTCTGCCATATCGGAGAAGCAAAGGAATGGATAGAAGACATTATACACACGCCACTACCTCCTATTGTGCAGCTGGAGGAAGCCTTGCGGAATGGAGTCACTTTTGCAGAGCTAGTGCAGGCACTACATCCTGACCAATCCATGCGCATCTTCCGGCATCCTAAACTACAATTCAGGCATTCTGATAACATCGCTCTTTTTTTCCGCTTTCTGGCCGAAGCCGAGTTACCTGAACTTTTCCGCTTCGAGTTGATCGACCTATATGAAAAGAAAAACATCCCAAAGGTCATCTACTGCATACATGCACTTTCCTGGCTGTTATATCGGAAAGGTATTGTCGACTTCCGAATAGGGAACCTCGTAGGACAACTAGAATTCGAGCACCATGAGCTTGAAGAGATGCAGAAGGGGCTTGACAAATCCGGAATCAGTATGCCTAGCTTCTCTGGCATGGGTGCTAGCTTCGGCGCCGAGCCTGAACCTGAGCCTGAGCCTGTTGAATCAGAGGAAGACAGGATCGCAAGAGAACTCAAAGTGAACGAAACCGCCATTGTTGAACTTCAAGCTCAGCTGAGAGCGGCTCTAATTCGAATGGGGCTTGGCCAGACAATGCAGGGTCTGTGGGATGCAGAGGAAAAGATGATAGATCTCCAATCAATCATTCGAGGTGCCTGGGCCAGACAGATCGCTGAATACCGACTGAGCATGCAGGTTTTCGCTACAAAACTACAAAGCGTGGCAAGGGCCGCTATAGTCAGATCCCGGCAAAGAAGTAGAGAACAGTCGTGGAAAGGCAGAGAAGGTGACATAATCCTTCTACAGAGCCTTGTACGAGCTCGGAAGTCAAGAACGAAAGCCCAGAATTTGAGGGTCCAGGCGAGAAGGGAGGAATCTGGCATTCGACAAATTCAATCGGCTATACGTGGAGCCTTCCAGCGTCATAAAATCGACAAACAACACTCGGAGACCATGCACTCGGAATCGAGCATTCTGGAACTGCAAGCGGCCATTCGGGGAGCTTCACGGCGAAAGTACATCGACGAGCAGTCTTTGCATATCAAGCGATCAGAGCAGAACGTGTTTTTTCTGCAATCTGCGGTTCGAGGTACGCTACTACGCCAAAAGTATCAAGAAGAGCAAAAGCAACTTCAAAGAGTCTCACAGACGGTGGTCGCCCTGCAAACGTGGGCGAGGGCGACAATGACCCGGTGTTCAATCGCAAGGCAAGTTGACGAATTACAAAGTCTGAATGGACTGTGGCGGGCTCTACAAGCTGCTTCTCGGGGTGCATTGTCTCGCCGAAGATTTCAAGACACCAAAAGACATCTTCAAGGTCACAGAGACTCCATCATAGCATTGCAAGGAATGGTAAGGGGCAGGGCTTTGCGACAAACTTACGACCGGACTCAACATCTTCTCTCTGGTGCAATGAGCGAGACCATTGATCTGCAATCCGCCGCTCGAGCTTGTCTATTGAGGAGAAGGATCGAAGCTGATCTTCAAGCCTTACATTCGCACTCCTCCCAGATAAGTGATCTCCAGTCTTCGATTCGCGGTTGGTCCCTTCGCCAAAGTCAACGTCAATTTCACCAAGAACTGCTTACCAACGAGCCTGCAATCATGATACTGCAGGCCTTATCGCGAGCCATGATGTTAAGGTCAGAGGTTGGCACACTTCTCGGCGAATTAGAAGACGTCGAGCCCATCATCGCCGAGCTCCAAGCTGCCATCCGGGGGAAAGCAGTACGTGAACAATTTGCCCAGAAGCAGAAGTTCTTCAAAGCGAACATGGAAAAGGTTGTGAAGGTCCAAAGTTTCATGCGAGCAAAGATCCAAGGTGAAGCATACAAAAGCCTGACAAGTGGTAGCAACCCACCGGTGGGTACTGTAAAAGGCTTCGTGCATTTGCTCAATGATAGTGATTTCGAGTTTGATGAGGAAGTCGAGTTTGAAAGACTGAGGAAGACGGTAGTACAGCACGTTCGACAGAACGAATTGGCTGATCAGTACATCACTCAATTAGACATCAAAATCGCTCTGCTTGTGAAGAACAAAATCACGCTCGATGAGGTCGTCAAACACCAGAAGCATTATGGAGGAGCTGCTGGAAGGTTGCTTACTAACACAGAGATATCTTCCAAAGATCCTTTTGATCTCAAGGCACTCAACAAGCACTCCAGACGAAAGCTAGAACATTATCAGGAGCTATTTTTCATTCTGCAGACTCAACCCCAGTACCTTGCTCGACTGTTTAGAAGAATACGAGAGCAAGCCACGGCCGAAAAAGACTGCGAGCGTACTAAGCACCTGATGATGGGTCTTTTTGGCTATGCTCAGAAGAGACGAGAAGAGTACTACTTGATCAAGCTGATCACGCGTTCGATAAAAGAAGAGATTGATCAATGCCAATCTATCCAGGACTATCTGAGAGGCAACTTCTTCTGGGCAAAGCTGTTTGGTGCCTACATCAAGTCTCCAAGAGATCGGAAGTTCATGCGCGATCTGCTTGGTCCTATCATAAGAGAGAACATCATCGAAAATCTGGAGCTAGACCTGGAAAGCGATCCTATGCAAATCTACCTCTCGGCGATCGAGGATGAGCAGCTGCGAACGGGCCAACGAAGTCGTCGTTCGCCTGACATACCTCGGGAAGAGGCTATCCGGGATGAGGAGACAAAGCGAACATTCATTGCAAACCTGCAAGACCTCCGAGACATTGCAGACCAATTCTTTGCTTCACTAGAGGAGCAGCTGCCGAAGATGCCCTTCGGTGTTCGATATATTGCACAGCAAATGTTCAACTGCTTGGTCGACCACTTTCCACATGAAGAGAAGCTCCATGTGTTGCAGATTGTTGGGCACTGGGTGTGGAAAGCTTACCTCCAGCCGGCGCTGACTGAGCCCGAAAAGTATGGTTCTATAGATCGAGGTTTAGCGCCCGAACATAAGCGCAACATTGGCCAGGTTGTGAAGGTGCTGGGTCAGGTGGCTATTGGCAGATTATTTGGTGCTGAGAATGTCTTCCTCCAGCCGCTCAATACCTACGTTGGTGAATCCATTGAGCGGCTTGGAGAGACCTGGGGCAACTGTAAGTGATCGAGCACGCTCCTCAAGTATGTGCTGTTATACTGATGCGTAGTTCTAGTGATTGAGGTCTCGAACGCTGAGCAGCATTTTGACATCGACGAATTCAATGATTTGTATGCCCGAACGAAGCCAACACTGTACATCAAGATGGCGGACATCTTCTCTGTACATCAACTCGTGGCAGGCGATGCATCCTATATCTGCCCCCCAGGCCACGATGACATGCTTCGAGAAGTGATCCGCGAGCTCGGCAGTGCCAAAAGCAACGAAAATGAGCTCATGAACGTCAGCGCCTCCGAGATTTGCCTCACTTTGAACCCCAAACTCCACGAAGCTGAAGACCCCAACGCTGAGGCCATATCCCTCTTCACCGAAACCAAACGCTGCATCCTCTACATCATCCGCGTGCAATCGGGCGCTAATCTCCTCGAAATCATGGTCAAACCCATCACGCCCGAAGACGAAGACCGCTGGGAAGCCCTCGTCCGCGATGAACTCTCTAGCACCCATACCCGCACCGCCTACTCGGAAAACCCTCTCATCGACCTCGCCTCGCTCACCTACGCCGACCTCAAACGCACCGCCCTCGAAAACATCCTCCGCCTCGAGACGCAGTACGGCCGCCTCACGCGCCACAACCACTACCAAGACCTCCTCAACGCCATCGCCGTCGACATCCGCTCCAAGCACCGCCGCCGCATCGCCCGCACCCGCGAGCTCGAAGCCGTCAAGCTCACCCTCGCCCGCCTCAACGACCAGGCCACCTACCTCGAAGGCCAGCTCAAGACCTACAACGACTACATCGAGCAGGCGATGGTCACGCTGCAGAACAAAAAGGGCAAGAAGCGCTTCCTCATGCCCTTCACCAAGCAGTGGGACCACGAGCGCGAACTCGCCCGCTCCGGCCGCGTCCCGAAATTCGGCTCCTTCAAGTACTCGGCTCAAGACCTCGCCAACCGGGGCATCCTCATCGCGTGGGCTGGGTACCCCGAGCGGAACTGGGAGAAACTCGACCTCACGATTTCGTCGAATGAGGTGGGTGTGTTTAGCCTCGAGGGGAGCAATGGCCCGATATCGATCCCTGGGGCGAGCGCTTTGGTGCCGTTGGATGATCTGCTGCAGGCGCAGTTCAATAATACGCAATTTCTGGATTTCTTTGGGGCGAAGGGGGAGGGGGTCAGGGTGAATGTGAATCTGTTCTTGCATCTGATTATGAGGAAGTTTTACAAAGACGGGGATTCGTAGGGGAAGGGAGGAAGTGGGGTGTGAATGGCGGTTCGTTGGGCGAGATGACGGGAGTGGAGGTAGGGAAGGAGGCGTTGGGGCTGGCGGAGCTTGTATGTATGCATTGACAGGCGTATATGAAAGTAGAAGGAGGCATATTGTATGTATCTGGTATTTGCGAGGCTTTGGCTAGGGAAGGGGAGGCTGCAGGTGCTAGGGGATAGGGAGGCGGCGTGGGAACGTTTATCATACATATTGCGTGCGCATCAAGGTAGATATTCAAAAGTACAGATTTCCTTTTTGTATTAATATTGTGGTTTCATGTGCGCTTTTGACTTGTGGATATACGTACATGGGGTAGACCATAGCTGCTGTTGGATTGATGCCACAGTTGCTGTTCCCGCTTCCCACTTAAGATGACCACTTAAGATGATGCCTAATGCTGTAGCTTTTGATTGTGATGCAGCGCAGGGCTGATGCATAATCGAAGTGTGTCCTTCTGCTCAGCGCAAACGCCGAACGGCCTTATCACCAGAATGTAGAAGAAACGGCGGCAGAAGAATGCTGATCTCCCCCCAAGGTAGCCTCGACACGGGCATCTCTTCCTTGCAGCCACGCCCGATTTGCGGGCGTCGGACAAGACAACTTCTCTTCTTGACGCGTCGTGGGAAGCCGAAAGGGTATAGCGTGGCTTGGAGAGAAGTTCCTGTAGAGAATTAGAGCTCCACTTGGATTGTCGCTGGAGTAAGAGGAAGGAGAGGTAGTATCGGACGGGAGTGAAACTCTTTTCTTACCCATATTGGTCTCTGCAAGGAAACTCCATGACAGTTTTCCAACTTTCCATTATAGAGCTGCTCTGCGTAGAGGTTCGACGGGGCTTGAGGAGTTTTATTCGGTGTTTGAGGAGAAGGTCTGATGGGTTGTCGCCAGGATAGGAGGGAAAGAGACTGGAGGACAGCACTGGGTATTTTGCTTCTGCAGGTCAAGTTTGTAACGATTCCTCCTTCATGCTGATGCAGACAGTAGCAAATGCAGAAGACTTGGCTTCCAATGCAGCAACGGGATGGCATCGATGGTTCGTCGTAGGTGGGGAATTTGTCTTCTGTCGAAAGTGAAGGTATAATGGGCTGAGGATCACGGAAGTGACGAGTCCAGTAGTACCGTAGGCCTCCTTGACCTTGTTACGTCCTGAAATGTGCCTTTGGCCCCCTCTTCTTGCGGATATAATGAATCGTGGGAGCTGTAGGCTTGGTTGCTGATGCGGCAAAGGATTAGGTGTCTATTGGTCTGCTGTGGATCGAGAAGTGTTCGTTCGTCGAGGATTGAGGTGCGCTAAGCTTTGAATGAAGGGTCGGCTCCTGGAGTAGAGAATGGGCACCACACTCTCTCTGCAATCAAATCTTGCCTGTGGGAACCTGGGTCCTCAAGCGTACTGCACGGCGGTCGGGCTGGTATCATAATCTTGGGGATACTCTTTCGCCATGTGGTGCGCACATCAAGTTCGGGCTGCGAGAAGCCCTGAAGCAGGCTCGATAGTCGATGTGTACGAAGGCGGATCTGCTCTGTGCAAGCGATTTAGGACACACAGTGTCTTCCTCATGTGTATTTCTAGACCTCAAGGCGAGCTTCGGCGATTATGACCTTGAAGATCTCTGCAAGGACCGTGGTATTCTCTTTGCTGGCAGGCTCATGAAAGAGTCGGAGCCGGGCTGGGATGTGAAACCCCGAGAGCGTTCGTGGTCCTCCGCGTCGAGAGTCTGAGCCACGGGGCGTCATTCTAGGATCATCGTGATGTTGGGAGATGAAATCTTGCAGGGCGTGAAATTGTATGCCTCATAGAACACTAAAGATTCTCCTGGACGAGCTTGGAAATCGGTCGAGCCAAGCTGTGAGTAGGATTCCCAGAAGCATCCGTAGTGATTCTGGGTAATGCGAATGGCGTTCTAGCCACATGCCATCTTCGCAGGATACTCAGGTCTTTGGATCCCCGAAGCATTGCTGGATGTGATCTTATAGCCTTCCGAGAACAGGATGGACTCGCTTGGGTGTGCCAGTGGATTGTATGGTTCCATGCTGTAAGAAGGAGGAATCGGGAACCGTTGAGCAAGAGGGAGGATGATCGAGGCGTCTTCGCATGAGGCAAGTTGCTTGAACGGAGAGCGTCGTAGGCAGTACGCTCAAAGAAGTACAAAAATGCATGTTAGGAGCTGACCTGAAGTAGTGAATGCCTTCACCGACTGGAAGACCTTGGTCAGTATCCTTCCCACTTCATACCTATGAAGGCTGCGAGTGTAAGATCAAAGGCACAGAGCAGACATGATCGTAGGCCCACAACGGCCGGGGCAATCAGAAGCCCCCTATTGATTGCATGGATAAGGAGCGTGGCTGGTGAGGGGTCTTCGGTCGTAGATCTCTACGAATGAGAACCAGCCGCTAGCCAAGATGTCAGGCCAAGGATTGGAGGAGCACAGAGTGTCGCTCATAGCTCCACAAAACGATACTGACAATGTGAGGGAGCTACAAGTCATCAAGGTCTGCGATGCCGAAGTCTTCATGGGAATTCTGCTCCTCTGCCTTGGCCCTGCAGACCCCTTTGGGCGAGGCGGTCTAGTCGAGGCTGCTGGCTTCGGGTCAAGAGATCCGAGAGGATCTGTCAAGAGTGCATCGGCTGCAGGTGAACGTGTCTTTTCCCCGTATTCTCGTCTGCACGAAGTCTTCCTTGCGGCTTGAGGCCAATCAGCGAAGTTATATAAGGGTTCTCCGAGATTATCTGGGCTGACGGATCCATACAGTAGATAACGCCATGCCTGAAGATTCCCACGCGAGTCACTGCCGGAACAAGCAGGCGTTCTGACTGTTAGAAGTGACACCTCAACCGCAATTTCGAAGCGCTATCGAATGTATGATTCGTCGGGAACATTGGATGATGGCTTACATTTCTACTTACAGCTCGGACAGCGCGGACACCATGCCCAGGTCGTCAAATATGTAAAGTGCCAGGAAAAGGGAATTGCATGGGGACCTTGGGCTCACTCAGGTGGCGTTAGAGAGATGTCAATGAGGCGATGGATTTTGCTTCGTTATATGGATGGCAGAGACGAATGAAGTGGCCATATACTATGTTACTGCTACCAGCGATCTTGGTACGTCACTTTTGAGCCTCAAGCGGGAGCGTTCACCCTCGCTTGAGATGATTCTCAGGCTTGGGAAGTGCATGCCGGATGCCAGTATTGACATGCTCCATGTTGTATAAGGTCCCATCGATCGACCGAGCACTGCAGCAAACGATCCTTTCGGTTTAGATCCCGTGTACATAGAAGCAGCGCCAAGCCATTTCTTCACGGAGTACGAAGGCACTAGAGGTGCTCCTATCAAATGTGCATTAGTGCAGCCATAATCTGTAGCGCCTGTCGGTAAGGCCTCGTGCGACGATCCGTCCCGGGCTTGCATTCTTCAAGAGAAGCGGTGCCTTGTTGTCGCAGCTAAGTATCTTACCTGCCATTCTTCTGTCGAGCTGCTGCATCATGAAAAGTGACACCACGGCACATACAGACCAAAGTCTGTAGATGCAACAGTAGGCCCTCCTGGAACGGACAATCCTCGCTGTATCATTGACGGCAAATGTTGAGATGGAACGTTCGGTGAGATTTGCTTGGGCGGCCTGTACTTCGATGTGAATTTCATACCTTTACACGGTTGCCTGTAGAGAAGCGTGAACGAAGCCAACCCACGTCCTTCATCTCGGAGTAGAGAGAAATCATATCCGGGACCGTAATGTCTCAAATGGGTGCTCGGTATCCCTGAACGAGTCCACGAGACAAGGCACCTGTCATACGCTTTTTTGGGTTGGATGTTTGGAGTGAGTGCACTGGTGCGCAATACCGATCGTTGTTCTATCGAAATCCAGCACTGATTGATGACCTGACATCTCCAGCGAGGAGCGCTAGTGGCGATCATTCTGAGGTGGATCTCGATACCGAAAAGGTCTGAATCTGGCTCTAGATGCTGGTATCAGGCGGCTTCCCCGCCTTTGCTCCCACGATCATGCCAGAGCATTTCTTGCCAATGCTCGAAGCCTGCCATCGCACATCTAGGAAAAGCGCCAAGGTCCTGTCGGGCCGGATCTTTCCAATTCGTGACTTATCGCCGTCCAAGATTTGAAGTTCCGGCCACGACATATGACATAGCAGAGTCTGGAGATGTCCTTGTCGGTACGTTGAGCTACTAGATCTCTGTGCATGATGCCTGAACATGCTTTGGTATGCTTGTTGCATCTCACGCTACGTGCCGTATGCGTCAGAGATTGGTCTGTAGAGCCTCCTGGTTCTTGGATGAAGACATGCATTTCAGAAACTGCTCCATCTCGGAAGCCAGTAGGACTTCGAGCAGGATAACAGCACTATCCTGCCCTGACTAGATGGTGTCGATAAGAGACAAATATTTGACAAATTGCGTCGGCATGGCGAAGACTTGCAAGGAACGTCGCTAGGCCCAAGACGGACGGCGAGGGACTATGCAATGGACCCACTCTCCGCATGGCTCCACAGGTGTTCAAGCAGGCTCTGCAACGTCGAAATATGCTCATGTGTGATGATTTTGCCATCGAAGCGCTCAAATGAGACAACCCGGCGGCCCCTGTGTCCAAGGGCATGGTATGGGTGTTTCGTGCGGGAGCTGTCAGCCATTCCGGGTAACGCCTTCCGAGATCATTTCTGATATCTCATGCGGAATCGGGTGAGAACTAAGCGCATCGTTCGTAGCAATGGGCCAACGGCTATGATATCAGTAATATTTACTTCGTTGACTATATGCAGCGAGCCCCAGAGCTCTTGAGCAACCGAAAAAACGGGGGCTCAAAACTTTGTGTAGGCCAAAACTAGGAAGTCGTTACCGTAAAACAAAAGGGTATCAAAACACGCAGTCTAGGACTGCATCGAAAACCTTCTAGAACGGCTCCCATGTAGGCAAAGGAAGTTGACTGAGAAATAAAGATCTAGTATGCAACACTAATGGACTCCCAAGAGCACACCCCAAAAGCAACATCTGACTTGCCGGACTCGTGCTTGAATAAGGAAACCTCTTGAACCACAGCCACATGTCCCATGTACCTAAGTCGTAATTTCACCGAAGTCGTAATCAATGTAGACGTCGGCTGGACTGCCAAGCAATTGATTTGACGAATTACCATCCTCTTGGACGTCGGTCGGATCATCGTAGAACAGTGGCGCGAGGCCCAAGTCAGCACACCCCACCACGTCACTGAGTTGGAACATCCTTGGCTCAGGGATTGAGGAGATTGGTGTTGCTGACGGTGTATGCAGATAAGAATGCGTTGCATCCGGTAGATATGGTGATCGAAGCGTCCTCGTTCGCTCCTTGTTCTCGTGCTCGAGCTCTCGCAGGTGCTGCATGTACTCTTCGAAGGCCGAGAACCGCGACGAATTTGTCGTGGTATCCTTGGCATAGCTCGAAAGTGTCCTGCCAGCTCTCGATGACCGTTTTGACTTGGAAGCCGGCATCTTGCCGGCGAGCATAGCCGACTTCTTTGCTGCTTTACCGCCCTTAGCACCAGATATCTGTCTCTGCGGAGCAGGATGCTCGGTTTTGCAACTCTTTTTATGCAAGTTGTGCTTTCGATACCTTGTTGTAGATTTCACACCCTCTTCAAGAGCGGAATTTGCGAGGACCCAGATGAAGCCCTTTTTCGAATCCTCAGAAGGAGGGATTTGGTCCACCTTGTTGAAAGCCTGGTATACATTAGTACCTATAATCTGAGCTGGGGTTCGAGAATTCTCACTCCGTTCATGGACAAATTGTGTCTGATGCTATTCTGCCAACCTTTCGCTGAGGTGGAGGTCTGAGGTTTGTCGGTGTTCTTCTCAAACCATTCGTAGATGTCTTTGAGTACCATGGAATGACCAGGTACACTTTTGAGCGCTCGATATATCAATTGTGCGTACGGTTCCGAGCCGGCCGTCGCATCTCCATCTGTATCGTCGAGCTGTGGGTCTGGCGTACCGTCATCATCACCTCCAAGCGTAAAGTCGAGGCCCATCTCAGGGGAGTGCTCCCGCTTTGTGGCTAGCGATGATGAGATACACGGGTCACATGAGCGGTGGTAGGGTGTGATTCTTCGTTCAAGGACAAGCTGGGGCGATCTCTGCCTGCCCTGTCTGTGCTGATAGCCTCGCAGTCTGTGCTGTATGGACAACTCGAATGGCGAGTGTGACTTGGGAAGAAGCCTTGGAGTCGGGTACTGTTGAGCTTCTGGGCCAGGAGTGAAACATGTCTCCATGTCTGGTGCGTATTCAGTAGTAGGGAGCGGAGGGTAAGAAGGCGAAGATGGCGTGGTAGGATTTGTAGTTTCGGGACTTGTCTGGTCCCACGTTATGTCTGGAAGTCCCTCAAAGACGCTGTTGCTGAATGGAGATACGTAGTCATGGTAAACGGAAGAGTTTTGAGAAGAAAGCGCAGCCACGTCCTGATCGAACGTCCACCCCAGCGGCGCCACTGATGTGACTCCAAGAGATCTCCCCTCATAGTACGGGTGAGAATGCCAGCCGGACTCTCCGTTCATGTTAGCCGCATGGTCCATTCGTGAAGGCATGGTTGATTTTATGTCAAGGTCCGAAAGCCGAGGCGTTAGAGATGATGAAGATGAAACTTTAGAGCAGGGGAAGATATCACGACTGTTAGAATCGCTGGGGCTAGAAGTGCTCTGCAAGAGATTGCAGAGCATCACGGTCGAGGTTGATGACTGGAATAATGAACGGCCCGCTTCCTTCGTGGTAAGACAGAATGGTATGTTTCAGAGACAAGGAGAACTCCGTTGGATGAAGAGAACAAGTTAGAGAAGAGCCTAGAAAAGATGCTTGTATGACATAGATAGCGTCAGATAACTTGCGGATGCTGTAGAGTGAATTCAGGCTCCTCTGCCACATTGGTCCCGGTCATGCGGCAGCCCAGCTCACGGCTGCGGATTTTGGTGCATCACCCCGTGCCTGCAGCAGAAGCAAACAGCCAGCGGCGGTATGTAGTATGATGAAGCAGCTTTCGGTAGCATGCGTGACATGTAGGCTTCCCCCAAAAGATTGACTGGACCAGCGTGATGTTCCACGAGCCCGTCATCCCTTCACTTCACTCCAACTTCACCTCAGGTGTGGATCTTCCATTGCCTGATGTAGCAATCCAAGCAATCCAGTCAAATTTCGCCAGCACCTCAGCCTTAGAGATTTTCTGCACTACGGTTACCCGCCACTTCGCACGGCGTATAGGGATTGACATGCTGTTTCCGGCAGCCCTGATTGGCCGCGGGTGCCTGCATTGAGAGCCCGCCCAACCACATCAACAGCTGACGCTGTCAGTATGGTAGGGCTTCTAGAAGATGCAAAGAAGGTTTAGACTGGCCTACCCTTCGGATCTAATCAGGCGTAGATGAGGCGCTCCATATGAACGACACAACTTGCAGAGAGCGCGCGCAGAGGACTGGTCATCGGAGTCCCAGGTTTGTGGGGACAGAGAATTGATCGGATCCTTGAAATTATTAGCTGACAGGAGACAGTACGCAGAACATACAGCTTTTCCCACAGATGTGATGAGTGCGGGTAGTCTATGTACACGTACCCTACCCGAGACTAGAGAAGTGCATTGAAACCAAGTGGCTATACCGCATGTGGTAGTCTTGTAACCAGAGGGCGGTGATGAACACTCGTGCATATTGGACATTCCTTTTGGAACCATCTGAGATCAGACTCCTCGAGAAATAATCCCAAGGCGTGTAGAGTGAAGCTGAAGGGTTAATATTGTCGCAAATTTGACAGAGCTCAAGGGTGTGTGGCTCGCCTCATTGAAACTGCCTGAGCAGGTTGCTGAAGCGACGCTGTGCACTGGAATTAATGCGCCCATGCCTAAGGCCAAAGTTGGTGCTGTCATTGGATTCTGAAGGTGTGCAGTTGATCTCGAGCCCCCACATAGTAGAGGAAGGAAAAAGTGGACCCCGACTATGACACCGAGCGCCTTATTTTCTGTAGTAGACCTTCTTAAACTGGAAATGCAGTTGGAGGATACCCTGTTTGAGATGAGATGTAAGCCCTGGCCATGGGGAACCTGCCACCATTGGCCTTACCTTGTCGAAGCTGCTTCGGAAGCCACGTTCTCTTTTTGCACTGTAGTCCCACTCCTTGTCCACGATACGGAAGGCCAAATCTTCGTACGGTGGGCCACTGATGAATCTGATGAGACACGTATCTTCTTCACCAGCAGGTGCGAATGATTGGCCCCGTTTTCGGCCATTCTCTCGCTCGATACGATAGGTTGGTGCTCTGGTTTTATCGATCAGATCTGGATAAAAGATGTTGAATTTGTAGCCCTGGACAACCTTTGGTGGAGGATTGTCGTGATCGTAGTGCGTTTGGTTGTATTTATTCCATTCATAGCCCATTTGAACGCGGTTAAAATACCGAGGCTTCCGAGGTCTATGTTTGTTGGCCCATTGCGGCTTGGATGCGGATACTTCTTCCTCGCCCGTGAATATTTCCTCATCCTCCTGGACACCTCGTGCGACCTCGCGTTCATACAGAGCTGTGGTAGCCTGAGAGAAATCCTCGTCAGGTATTACTGCGAAGCGCGAAGCACTCGATTGGGTCTGTTGTACATGCTGAGCTGATTGGATTGAGGCTTTCTGGTTCTGTTGTAGCTGCTTTGACGGAATGTAACCCATTTTGAGGACTTTCCGCCGTTCTGAGTCCTTATAGACACGAATTAGAGCGTTCACAGCGATATCTGTATGCTTAGGCACTTACGATCTGATTCTTGAAGTCTTCTGTCGTTACCACATCGAGAGCTTTGTCCTTCGCATGCAATCTCAACTGCGGTTCGGGATCCAGCGAGTGAGAGTACTTTATGCTCGGGTTCGTAGCAACATTAGAATCGTTTCCAGAAGCGCCGTGATCAGCTAGAATTGAAGAGAGTTTCGTCTTAGAAAGCTCTGCTTCTGCGCATTGTTCATCTTGAAGGTCTCTCAGTCGACCTTGAATGACAGATTTGTAGACACTATCAAGTTCAGCCTTGGACTTATACACGGTAATGCTTCGCAGTAACTGCTCCCAGTATTCGATATCGATAGGTTCATTCGATGACAACTTGATGTTGATCTGTCGTTCAAGAGAGGCGAGCTCAGGCAAAGTTTTGGGACTTAGAAGGCCATCGACGTCGGAAGCGATGGCACTGACCGAGCGTTCGTAAGAGCCTTTAGGAAATTTTGTTTTCTGCTGATTCCTGCACAGAACCTTCAGGGCCTGAGATACCGATTTAGCAGCTTGACATTACGTGGTCCGAGAAATTCATACATTCCAATAATTACGATTAAGATTCCTAGTCTCTAACGTCAAATATGTCTCAATTTCCATTATTAGCTCCTGTAGCTTTTCATGATTTAGACCCTCTAAAAGCCCGGCAGGGTCGACGACGTCCACCTCGGATTGGTCGCCATCGTCCTCCAAAGTTTCTTGAGAAGGCTCAAGTACGCTCAGGGTGGTAGCAAGCCAGTCGATAGTTTTCGCACGGCCCTCTTTGACCCGGATCCTAGCCTTCTTTTTGGATTGCGTTAACACAAACTCGTCTTCTTTCGATACCCATTCCCTCATTTTTTGAGCTTCTTGAATTTGATTGAGCCGGGTTTGCTCCCGTGTGAAGCTTTCCTGCTCTTTCTTGGCTGCAATGCCATCATTATCACTTGTCACGGCACGCGGTACGATTTGATCGTGGTGCCGGCGATGGTCTTTGTTAGGCCGTTGCCAAGGCGGAGGAGGAGCTGGCGAGGCTCGTTTGCGAGGGTTGGGAACGCCTTCCATGGTAGCCGCAGGAGTAATTGAAGAGGTCTAAAACATCATCAAGAGTTGCAGGACATTCTTGAGCAGTCGCGCAAAAGTAATGGCGAACCACTTCATGGAATATCTTCAATATCCCGCTAGTGTTGCCTGATTAAGCGTAGGCTTAAGCGCCGTGTACGGCGGACTTGCGGACCGAATGACCTTATTTCTGTGACCAGGCATCGAATTTCACCATCTCTCGGACATATCGCTCTCGGGAAACGACAAGCAATGAGCTCCTTCTGGAGGCCTTTGACCACAGCGTTCAGCGAGTGTGATACACCCTCCCTCCTGATCAAGTATGACTTCAATCCCGCAAATTACTCGGTCTCTCTTACGGACTTGACGTTCATGTGGACGGAGACTCTAGATCGCAAACAAATCATCAAACGGGCGTTGAATATAGAAACCTCGATAGACCCCAGCGAAGATGCTAGTCAAATGCAATTGCTGTTGCGGCACGTCAGAGAGTCTCTCGAAGGACGTGATGACACTACTGTGACTGTGCATGGAGACGGCAACTCCGATAAGCTCACTCTTTCTGCTTCTATCGCCCTACCTTCTCCTTTACTGCCGTTGAAATGGCCTATGCACCTGGTCAGAGCTTCTGAGGCTGCATTCACAGATCGGTTTGTATTGCCATGTCTCCGCCTATGTCATTCGGCCCAGAGTCAAGTGAACTCGCTCTTGCTGCAATTAAAGGAGAAGGACCACGTGATAGATAAATTGACAGACAAGATGCAGTCAGATGGAACTGATCTGGGTAGAATATTTCCTGGAGCACCAGCAGGCAAATCAGGATCGAAAATGAAGTCCCGAGAAGCCGCTGCTAAGTCAGTGAAAGGTCTAGGAGAATTCGATGAAGACCAGTGGCGGCGCCGCCTCACGTCTACCAACGGCATTGTAAGCAGTATCGATGACTTGGTTTCTTCAGTGTTTGCTTCGGACTTGATCGATGTGCGAGATTTCAGCCAGAACTTTGGAGATCCTAAGGGCTGGAGAAGGTTAACTCCTAATGAGAAATCATCAACACACAAACCATCAAAAGCTTTCATACAGTCGCCCAGCTTGGGAATACCTCAGCAAAAGCCTCCTCCTGAACCTAACACAGGGAATGATTTTCAGGCATGTCATATGTTCTCCTCGATCTGCCACACGGGCTAATACGAGACAGAGGCAATCCACTCCACCAAGTCTTCGCCTAGGTGCCATAGAGAATGCCAGAGATGATCGAAAGAATATGGCAAGACTACCACCAGACAATGAGAACAATGGAGACAGCACCACGGACGAGAGCGACAGAGAGAATATGTTGGGTCCGGTAAGAGGGAAAGCTTCAGAGAACGACATTGATCTCGTGATGCGCTCAAGCGACTCCCAGCGTCATATTCAACCTGGCGTATCTATGAAAGTCGACACTGCAAAGTCTAGAAGTCCTGCTTCGAAGTCCGTTCCGGAGGGCCACATCACCCGATCACCCAGTGCATCGCCTCCCGAGCAGCACAATAATCTCGGCAGAGGGGAGTCTTATGAGAAAGCTTCAAATCTTATTGTTAGCGAGCGCAAGGAGCCACTACCCCCCGCCAAGCCAAAGCATAAGCTTGGAAAAATCGGAGGCAAAGCCAAAGAGAGCAGCGCAAGTCCCGAGAGCTTCAAAGGCCACAAGGATCATAGTAATCATGCTCCTCCAATCGATCGTACTTCTAAAAGGCCAGATCTTGAACCGAACGATGGTCCGCAAAGTCCAAAGCAGGTCACGGATCTCGGCAAGCCAGCTGTACAGCATAATCAAGCACCTCCTGGGAAGATTTCAGAAGAGCAGGCGAACGAGAATAGAAAGCGACTGCAGCATGGCCTTGAGAAAATGAGCAAGGCAGCAACTAAGAAAAAACGAAAATTTTAACGAAGATGCTTTATGACAAATACAACCAAGTCAGCCAGAAGACGCAGGTGCTTGAGTTATTCTCCTTGCTTATGAACGCAAAAAGGAGATCTCGGTGGGTAATTATCTGAAAATTTCATTTTTAAAGAGGCTGTTTGCTAGGCATGGATATGAAGCCTTGAGAAAGTCCCGAATTGTGTTGGCTTGTGCACAGGTGAAGTACCTAGCAGGATGTCATCGATGTCCAAGAACGTGATCGTGGAAGTGATAAGAAAGTGCAGGATTGACTTGCAGGCTACTTTAGCACGTTCTTCTGGGCTAAGCAGTTCAGTTATTCTATCAACGATCAACACCGTCTTCTTATTCTATCACAGAACTCTCAACGTGCTTAAGACAGCTATCATCCTGCTCTAGCTCTTCACGACACTTCAGTAATAGTTAAAACTCTAACGCACTTTGTTTGTCCGTGATCGATATCAATGAACCAGCAAAATGCGGAGAGCGCGTTCAATAATAAAGAGGTCATTCCTGAACACCACGAGACTGTACCAGCATCTTTGAGCCCGGACTCTCAGTCAGATAAGACGTTCTATACCCCAAACCAATCCGCAAAGTCGTCGCCTAGTAAGGCAAATCGTCAAGGGTCATGTTCTCCCGCCTCAGACAAATATTTTTCATCTAGCGAAAGCAACGATCATGGAGCTGATATCAGAAGCACGGAGCCTCCCAAGATTTCATGACTTCTTCCTTACACGACTTACAAGATAAGAACGGAAACAATATAAAGGAAGATGCGCAGCCAGTAGCTCTGTTGGACCCCAGCACCGAGCTCGAAACCTTGCCCACAACAGCAGCATACCAACTCGCCTCCACTCTTGATACAGCTAGCATAGAACGCCACCTGGGTCGAAGACAGAGTATGAAGTCCAGACTTGAGGCTTTCTACCAGCTCGCCCTCGAGCGTGAGGCTGCTCGTCCTACTCAAACCCCAAGAGTCACGATCGCCGACATACCTCCTTTCCACGGAACGTCTGAACCCAGGACTACCCCCTCGGCCTCCACAGACGCCTCCGCCCTAACCTTACCTGATCCAGGGATCTCAACATTGCCTCTCACCCCAATATCCGAAGACGGCGAAGTCCTCGACACCGGATCCACAATCTCTGCCGCGACGTCCAGCCTCTCAGCACTCGCAGCGGAATTCGTCCCAACCGGTAAGCCAGCCCCTTTCCTCACTACTTATACCCGCTAAAAATATCTAGGCCCCGCTCGCCCAGTCTACACCAACAACCTCCCCGACCTCCCCTCCCACTGGATCCCCCTCTACGGCCACAGCCACGGCTCCTTCTTCGACCCGGCAACAGGCATGATCATCGGCGACGGCCCTCCCCGACGCCTCGTCGCGCGCCCCGACGGCACCTGGCCCGTCCAAGCCTACCGCAGCACGGGCTTCGAAGCCGTCAACCGCCCGCGCGCCTTGCCAACCGATGTCTACCATATCCAGCCCGACACCGTCACCGCTCGATATGTCGACGCTCACGAGTACGGCGAGGGGACGACGCTGTTCTATTGCAGCTGCATTAGGCGCTGGACCGCGAACCCGCATAATTGCGTCATCTCGCCCAGTGGACCGGTGCCCTCGCAGGCTATCTGGCCGAATGCGCGGCCCCCGCCGGGGTGGATCACGAGGGATATTCAGATGGTTGATACGAGCTATTTGGATACTCAGATGGGACGTCATCATAGGGTCTCAAGGGGTAATGGGCGCCATTAGCGGGAAGATGTTACTTGGACGGTTGTAGGATATTGATTGGAGAGTCAAGCCGTTGATTACAGACAATGGTTCCGTAACAGCATGCAGTCTCAAAGGCTATTCTTATGATTCCCCATGCGCCGACAGGACGCGCTTCCCGGGAGCAAAATGCGCACTCTTTAGACCAACGACTGTTCACAAAGTGAAGATCGAATATTCAAGCAATAATAACCAACTGTCAACCCATACAGAGCCCCAGATCATCACCACCTACCCAAAGCACCCATCCGAAACCCACATCCCACCCCACATCCCACCCCACTCTACTCCATCTTCAACGGCTCAAACCCCCTCAAGAAATGCGCCGGGCACTCATACCCCCCCGGGTTATGGTGCAAATACAACTGATGATAATCCTCCGCATCCCACCACCTGCCCGCCTCCAGGATCTCCGTCGTGATCTTCCCATTCTTAAACCATTGCTTCTGCGCCGCCTCCGTGACCTTCACCGCCTCGGCTTTCTGCTCGGCGGAGTGGTAGAAGATGGCGCTGCGGTACTGCGTGCCCGAGTCCATGCCCTGCCGGTCCTTGGTGGTGGGGTCGTGCATGCGGTAGAAAAACTGCAGGAGGTCGGTGTAGGTGATGCGGGCAGGGTCGAAGGTTACTTGGAGGGATTCGGCATCTATCGCAGACCTTGTTGTCAGCAATCTCCCACATAAAAGAGCAATCTCAACAGAAGTGACGACAGCCAAGAGCTCGAAGAATCAACATACGTCCCGTCCGCCCCGTGCACACAGCCCTATACCCCGGGTTCGAGGTATCGCCACCGATATACCCCACCTTCGCATCCAGCAGGCCTTTGTTCTCAAAGTGCTTGCGGAAGAGGTGCTCGACGCCCCAGAAGCAGCCGGCGGCGACGGTGCATTTCTGGGCGTTGTCGGGGATCTGGACGGGGGCTTCGGGGGTGAGGGAGAGGCGGGTGGAGGTGGTGAAGGGGCGGAAGAGGCGTTGTAGGAAGGCGGGCATTTGGGTGGCCATGATGGCTAGGGTGACTAGGAGAATGAGGCGGGGGGGTGAGAGCTGCAGCTTGGAGATTTGGGTTTGGAGTTGAAAGGAAGAGATGCTCTTTATGTGGTACAAGGCAAAGACTTAAGATCAAGGGGAGAGTCGACACGACTAGAGTACGATACAAGCACGTGACGGTGCACAAACATACATGTACATTACTTCTATGCCAAAAGGTGTAAGGTATAAACGTTTAGCTTATCACAGTCATCGTGTTGACAGAATATCGTCAAATTTACAGAATTGCAGATAGCACAAGACGTAGGATCATTGATGGAAGTGCATGCCAACAGTCGGCCAAAGCTTTGACTTATTTCATCAGTCCAAAATCCAGCGACGTGTATGTGATAACGTAAGCATTCATCAAGCAGAAATACTATTCATCTGTATGACAAAGCAGCACAAAGGCTTCGAGACTGCTACCGCCTCCACATACCAATATGCCATGCTGAATATCTGTACAATCCAGCTCCGCCCGAGCTGACATCCATTGCTTTCCCCTGGGAAGCGCCGATGAGATGGAAACGCACCGCCGCTAGCAATGCAAGAAGGTTCACGAGATCGAAGTCATTGATAAATTTTCATCGCCAGACCCCCTTGCCACCAGGCATAAGGCTACCCCGGGAAGAGCCTCCACTGCCCATGACTGCAGTACTCAGCCGTACCGCTTCTCTACCTCCCAGACCAACATCTCGGGGCCTGCCTTCGCCAAAAGTAGTCCTCCGCTGACTTGCTGCCTTGACTATTGGGGCTGTGCGAGGGCTGAGAATGCTGGCTTTGAGATCGTTTTCCTTGTCGCTCTTGACCATCCGCCGTGCATGCGACGCCGTGAACATGTTCTCATTTGGCGGACTGCCTGCTGAAGTGCCTGTCGGGCTTCGTCTGCGTTGACGATTGATAGGATAACCAGATAATGGTGCTACTGAGGATGCTCGCTTGACGGCTTTCTGGATCTGCATGGCGTCGGTTCTGTTGGTCCTCCAGCGTCCTTCGCCGTCAGAGCCCGAAGTGTTGGCACTATCGTTGGAAAGGGATTCGTTTTCAATTGTCTCCACGTGCTGCAGGGAGGATCGATTACCGGCTTTGCTGGGCTCAAGGTCCCGGAGAGGCGAGTGATCGGAGTCGGAGGAGAAGTTCGTCAGATTTGGGGGTAATGGTGAGCCATCGCTTTTCTTGGCAAGAAACCCTGCCTTGAATCGACTGTTTTGCGGTTTGACCTCGGATCTAGCAACTGGTGGAGGGAGAATAGGAGAAGAATCATCTGGATTGGTAGGAGGAACTGAAGATGTCGAATGGAGTTGGTCCAGAGCTGTTGATGTTACAAGAGGTGTAGGTTCTATTGACGCATTCTCCGGACTAGAATCAATTCTCTTGGGAGTCTTCTCAAATTCCGCCAGAGCCCCTTCTTCGGTATCGTCGCGCCAGCGAACGCCCCGTTTCCCTTTGACCGGCGATTTCTTCTTTGGCGTAAAAGAGACGCCCTTTTTCGATGCTACCACCTTTCTTCGCTTTGGTGATGCTTTGAAGGGAGAAGAGTTCAGCTGTGGTGCGTTTACAAATTGCGGTGGAAGTGGCGCTTTTAAAGGAGTCCCATCAGACAACACAAGCGCTTGCTTCTTTCGCTTTGGCGTGCCAGACTTTGTTGGTGGAAACACTTCCGTAGGTGCGAGGCTCCCGTCGGGTTTGACTATGTGCGAGGTGACCCTCGTGCAACCATTCAAGATCTTGTTCAGTATGTTTTTGGCAGACTTGACGGCCTCGTCTTCGCTCATACTAAGTAGGTTTCGCACGGCCGACATGGTCTCGAAGTGGACTTGAAGCAGGACCTGCACCGTACCTGCCTCGCAACCCTTCTCTTCTTCCGCCACAGCAAGCATGGCGTCTCTATCTGCGTTCGCCTTCAATAGCTCGGCTTCCCGAATCAAGCTGTCGACATCGTGCCTATCAGCTCGGGCGTCTGTCTCCTCTAATCGGGCGATGCCGCTCTGCAATGCTGTATCGATGGGTCGACACCAGTTGCTCTTGGTCAGCCGCTGATGATAGTGATGTCTGCTGCTTTCAAGCTCCAGAAGAATCCCTTGGGCTGTCTTCCGCATCGCAGCGAAGTTTTGGAGGTTTGTTTCCTCCTCTTCGTTGTCGGTCACTGAGTCAAACGCTGCTACCCAAGACGAGATCATCGCAATCCTTCGTTCGATCTGCCGCAACTTCTTCATATTCGACATCTTTTCCAGCCGCTCCTTTTCAGAATGCTCGTATGCACTGCGGATTTTCAAGATGCCCTCTTTAACCGTAGTCTCCCGCTTGTCGCTCTGCTTTCTGAACTTCGCAAAAGCCATTGCCTCACTGTCCTTTTGTTGCGCCTTCAACTCGTTGATGAGAACCATCTGCTCGTCAATCTTGACCAAAAAGTCCTTCACATGGCGATTGACGTTATACACATTCCTCGTAACCTTGGTCTGGATGTTCTTCGCTCTGTTTGCATAACGTAGGGTATTTTGCGTTTCATCGAAGTGCTGACTCGAAGGACTTACGCATACGATCATTACCGTCTTACAATTGCCCCCAAGGGAGAATTTGAGAAGTCGGGTAAGCTTGGAGTTACGGTACGGTACGTGGTTTTTCTTCCTTGGATCACAGAGCGCATTGATGCAGCTACCGAGAGCGAGTAGTGATTTGTTGATGTTGGCGCCTTCCATCAGTCTCTCACCTCGGTTTTTGGTTGCGCTAGCTCTTTCGCTTCCAGCAAGGTCGATGATGCTCAGCGTGGCCATAGTGTGGGGCTCATTGACATCAGCATTTCGGTCTTTCTGCGACACATTGATCTGGAGAACAGCATGCGACCGAGAGGATGTCGCATTAGCCTCCGTCGGCGACATTGTGCGATACTCGTTGCCTCTAACAATCATGTCCATAACTTCTTGCACATTTTGCGGATGATGACTGGTAAGTCCTGCTACGGATACTGTCTGATTGGCATCCTCTCGTAACATTAACCCGGCCTTACTTCCTCCTGGGACCAGTAGATCGCGGATCGTCTCGTTGTAGATTTCGAGATACGACAACGAGACTTCGGTGACTTTGTCTTCACTGCGCTCGGCTATTCGCTCAAAAAGCTCCTGCATAGTCAGAAAGATGACGCCTGGCTGTTGGACGGTTCCGGTAATGGTATGTGTCTTCCCACATCCAGTCGCTCCGTACGCAAAGACGGTCGCGTTGTAGCCATCAAGGACACTGTCCAGCAGATTTCTTGTCGTAGCCTCATATATGTCTCCTTGGGAAGCATTCTCGTCAAAAACTCGATCGAAACCGAACGTGTGATCTTTCGATCGCCTTCCAGGTGGCCCCGCGGGTTTTGCGCTACGCTGTATCGTGTGGTCATCTGGAGGGTCAAATACTCTGGGAGTTCGGTCAGTGACCGCCTCAGATTTGGCGACTTGGACTAGATCTTACAAGCATTTGTCATCTATAACCTTCAATACCGGTCGGATGCCTTTGGCTGTGGGTTTTGGTGTTGGGGCTCCAGCAAGTGATCCCTCACCAAGGAATAATGGGCCTTCAGGTATATGGGTCAATTGTGCTGCTTCCCGAACCTTGGTAAAAGATCAGTAAGGAATCACCTACTGGGCAAATGATTCAACTTACTGTAAAAGGTCGTACTCGAATCGCAACGCTGATGGACGATGCTCCATCTGAGGCTGCCATGCTGGGTTGAAGGTCCGATTGCGATCAACGCCTACGCTTGGGGCTTGTCGCACGCGATGCGGATTGAGATCCTACCACAGCTCAACAAAGCCTGAAAAACCGGAAGAGCTCCACTCAGACCGTCAAGCACCACTGGACAATTGCGAGCATTGGGTATCGTGGGCAACAATTGCAGATGTTGATGATCTGCAAGCAAGCCTACGCTAGTGGGCCCTTTTCGGGTGTTGCTACGGCACCGGCGGGGAAGCACGTGACCTACAGCCAACAGTGGGCTGTTGTAAGTAAGGTAAGTATTGCAACATCCGAATACTACGCTCGATTTGCATCGGAAAAGCTCAATTGTCCAATGTACTATCGTATAAATATCTCCAGTGCTTTTGGCATCTTTCTTGACGTTTATTCACTGTTGCCGCTCACGAAGGTGAGCGCTCTAGAAGAACGGGCCTGAGAGGTAGCTGCAGATTCGCAAGAAGGGTCTTCTCCGTTCAAAGGCACACTGTCCTATCGATGTACATACATATTCTAGCTTCACCGACAACATCAGTATCTAAATTTCTACGGACCGTTCCAATCGTCTACTGACCAGTCTGCGCTTTGGGATACCGCCGACACAAAGACCAAGGCTCCATACAAAGGATTACTCACATCTTGTATGTAAATGCAATAGGTAGTATCTGGCGAGTTTTCGGCACTTCAATGACTGCCTAGTCCTTGTCTGAAGTAAGGGCCAAGCGCTACTGGGCATTGGTGAACATCAGTATGACATACATTCGACCAAGGGACGCATGGATGAGCCTACCTAGCGAGCAGATCGGGAGATTATCTTCCGCCGTCCGACTCACTGCAGGGTTTTGCTACCCCGGATTACTCTCCTCGAAGCATCGTGAAAAGTTTCCGGCGCATGCTCAAGTCTTCGTTTGTGGTTGACTGGCCTCCTCTTCATAGACTGGCATGACAACGTCGAAACCCTCATCAGTCAAGTGGTCCTCCTCGTCCCTCTTGAATCGAAATGCAACCATGAATCCGTCCTTCAAGCCAGCGCCTAGAGGACTTGAGTTGACAACGCTGTCCCTCTTCACCTTTTTGGACTTATGCCCCTCTTCTTCGTCCTCTTTGGCCTCCGGTATTTGTATGTTTACCCATCCTTTATCGGGATCGTTCTTGTCTATTGGTACACCTAGGATCACGTCGTCCGGGTCCGATGGTAAAGGATGGCCGTTAAGCTCGGAGAGACCTGTTGAAAGGATTGCCTCGAGAAGGTCTTGCTTGATTGAAGTGAATGACTGACTCTGGTCTACAAAGAGGAGGATGGTAGTTTTATGCTGCTTGAAGCGGAGAGTCCACTGCTGAGAATCTATCCGCTTGGGGGGCTATACACCTTACACTTAGCATGAGACTTCAGCATCTTGGTGTAGATAATATTACGTACGACCTTGAACGCAGACATTGTAGAGAAGGGCGTGTAGCTTTGATCCTACTTTGGCCGCAGTGTACTCCAAAAGTGATGCTGCAGCGCCACCAGGCGCCAAGGCCTTTCTACCTACGGCAATGATTCCTTTCCGAATGCCGAACCTCTTTCAAGCATCTCCCCAAACTGGCAACCGTACAAATTCATATGAGATGTGACAATAACCTTCTCGGTAGTATCGACTTTGCCAATGTACCTAATACAACGGCAGAACTGTTACTTTACCTTGACCCCCAGTATCACGGTTTAAGACCGAACCATGGAAGGCTCTGATCAAAAGACGCAACCCCAGGCAATGCATAAAGCCTCTGTGGAAGTAGCATTGGTCACTTCAGATCGTCTTTCGCTACCGTTCCCCATCCGTGTCGCGTACGGCATGATAGGAGGTCTTTCTACAGGCTTGTTCCTAGGTATTTCACATGGATCCAAGACCGCCGGTATGCGTTTTCGGGCAGAAAATGCCCACCGCTTTCCAACAACGCAGAAGGGATGGTACCTCTATCACAAAAGCAAGAATTACCACATGATGCTTGGAGGTATCAAAGACTCCTTCAAGCTTGCACCTAAGCTCTGCCTGTGGGCTGGGAGCTTCTTTCTTCTCGAAGGAGTTCTGGACAAAGCACGAGCCCAGAGGGCAGGTCGACCAGGCCAAGAAGACTTTCTGTCCACCACGATCGCTACTTTGACTCTCTCGGGGGTATGGAGTCTTTGGAGTATGTATATTGTCGTCATGGAAAGCTCAAGGCAATGAAGGCTAACGAACTACAAAGATAGGTTACCTACACCCACCGCCGCGCGTACCGCCAAAATGGGGTTATACAGCGGGTTGGGCTTCGGCCTGTTGCAAGATTTAGCAGGCCTAGCAAGAGGGCGAAGACTCGCATACGTAGATTTTCTGATGGGCAGGAGATTTGATGCCACCACAGCTAACGAGCATGGTCCAAGCAATTCTTCACACAGAGCCGCAACGTAAAAACTGATCCTGAAGTTTGTCAGCAACACTCATGGTCCTCTGCATCGGCCAGTCGATAAATGGCTTTGCTAGAAGCCAAGTCAAAAGCCCTATAGGATGTCTTATACCATCGGTCGCCTCGCACTTACCACGACCCTAGCATTCTCGGAAGTGCTATCACCAAGCTACCGCATCATTGTGATGGCCCAGTGACGTGGGCCGCGGTGGTCATCTTTCCCAAGATTGACCGAATGACAGCACATCAGAGTTAAACCATTCGCAGTCGTGAAAATGGAAGACGTATTGGAAGGTCATGACTCACTATGAGATTCGTCTTCATCTTACTTGTGTACTGCATCTCGAGGCCGTCACACATAATTGCTTGCTGATTATGATGGCTCATTGCGTTCGTGGAATACGATTCCCAACGGTAATGATACATTCTGAGTGACCACTCTACACAGTGGGGGACTAATGTCCGAAGGTCCAACTCTCCAAGCTGACACAGCGTCGCAAAGAGGAAGCTATCTACCATGACTTGGCACAGAGTCACAACGACTTCCTCTCGCTGAATGAGTCTAGCATGTCAGACTCCTGCCTATATATACCTTCTTGGAACCGCAACCTCCGTCTTCTCTCTGTATTCTCCACCGCCTCGGATCCCATATTAGAAACCTTCAGCTCTCGACACCAGCACACAAAAGCGTCACTCATTACATTGGAAAGGACGACAGTGTCTTGAAAGCCTTCCCGAGTTTTGGAAACAACGAAGTACGCAGAGCGAACAATCTATCGGAGTCTACCATCGACGCCCCTTCAGCTAACTCAATCAAGGCGCAGGCTCTACCCAAGCAGACTTCTACCGACCAAAAACCTACGCAACCGCCCACCGAACGCAAGCCAGCAAAGGCGTCTACCGTTCACAAGTCGAAGAAAATGCCGAGGGACGAGGCCTACTCGGAGGACGAGCGCCGCCCGCGCAAAGTGAAGCAGGTCGCCGCCTCGGAGTCTGAAGACAGCGATTCCGAAGATGCGAAGCAGACGAAGCAGACGAAGCAGACGAAGCAGATCGTTCGCCGCGAAGTGACGAAGGAGGTGTCCAAGCGCGGTAAATCCAAAGCCAAACCCAAACACCGCCGCGACGACTCCGACTCTGAAGAAGAAGTGATCGTCACCAGGACTGTTCGCAAAAAAGCCCTAGACTTCGACGATCTCGACGCGGGGTACGTAGAACTCCTGTGCGACGCCTTCGGGGTTCAACCCAGGAAAGTGCAAAGCTGGTGCGAAAAAGATCGCATCAAGTGGGACAACAAGGAAAACGTGTACAGCATCGAAAAGATCCTAGCTGACGAGGACGAAAAGGATTGCAAAGACTACGAGAAGCAGTACAAAAGACAGAAGAAGATGTGGCAGAGGCCTTCTGAGAAAGAAGACCGTGGCGAGTCAAGTCGTGGGATATTCATCTACAATCGCCCGATGGGGTCCATGGGCGGTTACGGCTTCGACCCTACGTGCTTGGATTGTCGCGTATATGGATCCTTTTGCGGCGATCCTAGGCATAACGGTTACTACTAGGCATGATCGTGGTGGTAGTTTGTTGAAGTGCGCCTCTCGGCGAAGATTGCGTTTGTTGTTTGCTCAAGCTGTCGACCCTGTGCCTTGAGCTTGATAGTGCTTCTTCATAGATAGCGAATACATGCAATGACACTGAAAACGCCATGGGCTCCTTCATGAGTGACAGCACTCCCGCCTTCATAATGCAGACCCCTCACGACGAATTGAGATGTACGTTTTATGACCCAGCCATTGGATATCAGGAAGAAGGCATTTGTCCTTTCAAACAGAACATTACGGCTCTCCAACAAAGCACACAACGATGAATCATCCAAACCCACACCAGCATCCAAGCACTGCAACCCCCCCCACACCACCACAACCTAGACATTCAAAACCCATCAATACCTCGCCCTCGCCCCCCCCCTCAAATTCTCCCTCCACAAACAGCAGACACTCCTTCCCTCACACCACTCCTTCACCACCCCCGGCCCCACCTCGTCATCCACACCCACCCTCCCCAGCCCCTCGCGGTTCAGCCACGTCGCCAGGTCTTCCAGCACGATGGGTTCGTACAGCAGGATCTTCTCGTGCCAGGTTAGGTTCTTCATGTCGTGGCTTGGGGGGTAGGTCGTTATTGCTTCTGTGATTTTGGCGAGGAGGGCGGCGTGGGTGAGGGGGGTGAGGGTGGTGTCGAAGGAGGGGGTGAGGTCGGGAGTTGGGGAGGGAGGACAGTGAGTGGGGGTGGTGTGAGAGTTGGGGAGATGGTCTGCGGGTGGGGGTGGGGATTTGCGCTTTGTGGGTATGGAGGCTTTGGGTGTTTTGTCTGGCGGTGCGGTTGACGTGGTCGGGTTTTTTGGCCGGGGCTTGCGCTTCTGTGGAGGAGTGTTTTTGTCCATAGGATCATCGAGCTGTTCAGACGCTTTTGAGAGTTTCGCTTTTGAGGGCCGTCCTCTTGGTTTTGGTGTGGTGTTGTCATTGTCAATCGAGATTTCGCTTTCTTTGGATGTGGTTAAGGCCTTGGCTTTAGGAGGCCGGCCTCTCTTCTTGACAGGGCTGTCAGGCTTGGGTGGCTCAGCGGCAACGTCAGCTTTCTCTGCGGGTTGCGGGAGATTGACATTAGGCAATAATGCTTGCAATGCGATACGATGCTTGCTCTCCCAGCATTGCTCGAGGAGTTTGATTTGATCATCCCTTCTCTTGATAGCCTTGAAACCGTATGAGGTTACCAGTTTGTTGAGATCTGCGGTCGTAAAACCTCGATAATTAGGCATACCTTGCGGTCTTTCTTGCGCATGAGGTTCATCGGGCTCTTGCGGTTCTTTTGACTGGGAAGCCTTCTTCGACGGCTTTGATGCTTTTGGTTCCTTCGCTGCTTTTGGTGCTTTAGCTTTTTTGATGGGGGAGCGGCTTCTAGGGCGTTCTCGTAGGGAGGCCTCCGCTAGGGATCTAGGAATTGACAGCTCAGCATCCACTGTCCCTTCTCTTGAGGTCAATGGCGGATCCGTAGTGTTTAAACCCTCTACAATTGCCATTCCAGGCTCATCATCGATACAAGTCCATTCATGATCCGGCTTCCTGGGGTTGCTCAGCACGTCTTGCACTGCTTGTGGAGCGAATCTCGTCGGCTCAGTTGCAGGACCGGCAGTCTTCAAAGGCGCCTGTGCTTTAGGGGTGACTGAGAGATCCACCACTTCAGCCTCCTGCAATGCCCCCTGAAGGTCACGAGCAGCGACCGACCACAGATTTCTCGATGTGGTAAATAAGGAGAGACTTGATCCGTTTGACGATCCAGACGCTGTACTGGCTGCTGGACCCTGTTCCTGGGCTGCAACCGATGTTTCGTCTGTCAATTCTGACTCTTTGATGGCTTGCTGTGTCTCTCTTAGAAAGGTTGGAGACTCGTCCCGCACGAGTTGACTCGAAGTGCCGAAGAGTAAATTCTGGTCTTTCACTTTATCTAGTGCTGCTTCTGGCGGTAGTAGAGAGGCTCGCTGTGTGGCTTTCGCAGCCTTGCCCTTGGCAGCTTTCGCTTTGGCTGGAGCCTTCTTTCCTGCACGTTTGTCATTTCCCATTATTTCCTTGCTGGCAATCTTCCCTTCAGAGTCTGTCCCACTTCTAGGCTCGAAGTAACCGAAAATGTTGTTTGTGGGCAAGTCATCGATGGGAATGAATTGCTCCGTCGCCTTCGCGGTTACTGTCTGCGGCTTCTTCGTTGGTGACTTGCTCCTTTTTGGTTTCGCTGTTCCGGGTGACGGTCCAAGATTAGTAGCCACAAGCTGAGTGTACTTAGCAGCAAATCCTGTCGTAACGCTCTGCTGTTCAACTTACCTCCAACTTGCGTCTTTTAGTCAAAGCTTCGCCACTGGAGCTCCGCAGAATCTCGGGCTTGGGGTTGGCTTTAGTGGTAACCTGGGCGAAACCGTAGTCCCCAAGCAAGTTACTAAAGTGAGTGATAGGTACTTTCTCCGCTGCCGTAACCATGCCATCAGCGGGTGTCGCCTCGACGCTCTCAAGGGTGACGAAGCCATCGAAAGTATTCTTGACAGGAGTCCAGTCTTTTCGTCTTTTCGTAGCATCTTCCAAACCCAGCGCTAAAGTGCCGTCTACTGGTGCCTGTTGTATTTTCTGTCGTGGCGTCCCTGGTAGCTTATCTTTAAGTCCATCGCCCTCGCTCGGTTCCGTAGGCGGCCTCGATCTCTCGGAAGCCGGATCGCAATCTGCAGACTCGACAATCCTCGGCATATCCTTCAGCTTATTCTTGATTTCCGGTTTGGCGCCTGCAGCCTTTGTCACTTTGCCTTTTTTGATTTTGGTCTGCGCTGGCCCCTTGATTTTCGTGGAGGAAGTCTTCCCCGTTACCGCGATCGGTGATGACTCAATAACAACAGCAGCAGCGATGTCGGCTAGGGGCTTCTTCACAGCGGAAGTCTTTCTTTCGGGGGCTTTCTGTGGTTTGGAAGCATCTGCATCGAATTCCTTCCTCGCCTTGGGCTTCTTCCTCCCCAGGACAGGCTGACCGCCTTTGCCATTCTCGAGGCCTTCTCGTGAAACGATCATCGTAACCGAGGGCGCTGCTGGCTTGGATGAATCGTATGAATGCGATTGGCGAAGTATAGTAGAGGCGCTGGCGAAACCGGCCACGGCATCCCTTTGGATGGAGCTTCCCCTACTTCCGAGCCCCCGCTGAGACGCTTTGTCTGCAAAGAAGATGGACGGCGACGGCAGGCCTGGCGAGGAAGACATATTTGCGCATAGCTTCGCTGGTGTGCGCTCGAGCACTCCTTGCAGTGGCGAAGAAGAGAGCACAACGGTATTCGCAGCTGCCATTGTGGCAGAGCGCCAAGTGCGAAGCAATCGTCTCACGTTTGACTCATGGTCGTACTTCCTTTCCTCGAGTCCTGCTCCGTAAGGTACGTTGCGTTGTGATTGTATGTACACACGGGGTTTATCCTCAGTTTGATTGGTGTTCCGCGGTCTCACGTGACCAAATCGCCTTAGCCCGGATTACTCGGCATTTGCCGGCTATGAGTTGCCTCCACTTCAAATTAGTATCATCAACTCTAAAGATCGCATCTGTATCTTTTTCCTCTCGATCAGAACACATAATCAAAGCTCAACTATGGCCTTCGTATTACGGCGTCCCTTCGCCCTCTCCACAACCCTCAAACAGCTCCCCAAATCCACCTTCACCCCAACCCGCGCTTTCCACTCGCCTCCCAAACCCTTTCTCCACCCCTCGAAACCTACCTCCCCGATCACCTCGCTCATCAAAGGTCGTCACACCTTCCAACGCAACCTGAGCCAGCCCTCCGCGTACGCCCGCCCCGACTCTGGCTCCCTCGCCACTAAGCTTCTCTATGGCGGGGCCATCGTAGGAGGCACAATCTTAGCCACCAACCTGCTCTTCAACCGCGAGACACGCGAAGATGGCGGGATGCCGGCCTTCGAACGGGAGTATCTCAATCAGACATTTATGCATACGGGCTTGGGCCTCGGGATCATCGGTGTTGCGGCCAAGGCACTGCATTCGAATGGGTGGAGCATTAGGCTTATGAGCATGAACCCTTGGTAGGTCAATATCCATCCAGAAAACAACACGAGAGATTCTGATATCGAACAGGGCTGTACTAGGCGTCGGCCTAGCCGCCAGCATCGGAACCATGATGGGTACTTTCGCCACGCACCCGGATAAGTATATTTCCCACCCCCGCGGTTCCCATCCAAGCAAGACGTTCGCTGACAACTTATGTAGCTATGTCCAAAAATACGCCCTCTGGACCGGCTTCAACGTCGCCCAAGCCGCCCTCCTCAGCCCCCTCCTCTTCATGCAGCCCGCCCTCCTCGCCCGCGCCGGCCTTTACACAATCGCCATGATGGGCTCCATTGCCTTCGTCGGCGCAACCGCCAAGCAAGAGAAATACCTCTACCTCGGCGGCCCGCTCCTCGCAGGCGTCGCCATCGTCGCCGTCTCCGGGTTCGCGCCCTTAGTACTCCCTGCCACGGCGGCACGGACGCTGATGTGGAGTGAGCGCATCTGGCTGTATGGCGGGCTAGCGGTCTTTGGGGGATTCACGCTCTATGACGTGCAGAAGATATTGCGCAATGCGAGGATGGTGCAGGCGGGCGTAGGGAGGAAGGACGTGGTCAATGAGAGTATAAGTCTGGAGTTGGATTTCATCAATATCTTTATTAGGATGGTGCAGATCCTGGGGATGAGGGGCGGGAGCAACAGGCGGTGATGTGTATTTGATGGAATACAGCTGTACAGTCACGGATAGGTTGAGACTTTCGGAAGCACAGGCGTTCTGGTGTTAGGTCCGGTGAGCGGAGGGATCCTTTCGTGTCCTTGCTTCGAGCAGTAGACAGGTCTTTGGCAGACTCGCCTCTCACATATGCTCTCCACCACCTTGCTTTTCTTGCGCACTGACGGTATCAACCTCAGTCGCCTTTCTACACCATCGCCTTCCTACATCCTAATCCTCAATGGCATCCAGAACACCACCAAATCCCTAACCCACAGTGTCCCATACAACGCCCGAGCGAGATCGTCACTCTCGCAAACATACAACAACCCACCACTTGCATTTCCCAGGACACATACACAAGTGCCCACGCCACAGCCAAAGCTCTCGACTGCTCATCCCTTTCAGCAAAAGCAAAAGCCGCGGAAAGAAGGCGTATAACGTGAAAGAACATATATCCAATAACGTAGTCTCTCTTATCTTAATATCATCCTAAAACAGCCCAGAAAACCCCCAAAATATGAAAAGCGCCAAAAACTATCAAGCTCGATCCCAAAGCTGTAAATGCCGCCAAATTCCAAAAAAGGAGATCAGATCCTCGAAGCAACGCCAGCGCAAGAATATCGACATCCAAACCCCCCCAAACCCCCCACCCAACAACAACAACTCCCCCCCCCCTGGCCCCCTACCTCCCCCCCGCCACACACACAAACCTCACCCGCCCCCACCTCTCCACCCCCCCTCCCTCCAACCACCGCCCCAGATTGCGACACTGGCTAACATCGAACCTGCTCAACCTGACACAGCCATCGACAATGCTCTCGACGCCCTGGCCCGTGACGCGGACGCAGCCCCGGACGCTCAGGGATTGGAGATCGAGAAGGTGCAGCCCGATGGAGCGCAGGGACTGGTCGGAGACGGCGGAGCCGCAGAAGGAGAGGTTCAGGTGCGTGAGGGCGGGGCAGCCGAGGGAGAGGACTTCGGTGGAGGTGTCGGAGAGGGCGCAGCAGAAGGACTGTGGGGGGGAGGGAGGGGGGGTTAGTTGGGGGTTTGGAGGGGGAGGGGGGGAGGGGGGAAAAGGGGGGAAGTCGTGGTGCTGTGGTTTGGAAAACGGGTAAAGTGGAAGTCAGATTGTGATCGAGTGGAAGGAACGCGCAGGGGCTTGTCTGAATGTCAGGCAAGAGATTGCTTACCAGATCCAAATCCTTCAACCCCTTCGCCGCGTTTGCAAGGTAGATGATCGCATTGTCAGTCAGATACGTACAATCCGCCAAACACAGCTTCGTCAGCCTCTCAAAGCGGAACTGTCCCCAATGCTGAAAGCCCTGGTCCGTGATACTCGTGCAGCGCGTCAGGTCAACCTGCTCCAGGCGCCCAGCAGCATGGTACGCCATATGCGCCATGCTGCGATCCGTGACATGCTTGCAGTAGCTCAGCGTCAGCTTCTTGAGCTTCGGACAGCCATACACCGTTCCCGGCGCCGCCTGCGGAGGCGGCACGGGAGCACCGACACTGCGCGCGGCGGCTGCACGCCCGTGCTGGGCCGTGTTGGGGGGTGAGCCTTGGACGACCCAGCCGACGACGCGCGCAAGCAGGTTGTCGCTGACTTTGCGGCAGTTGCTGAGGTCGACTTCCTCGAGGTGTTTGGCGCGGTTGGCCATTTCGAGCACGGCTTGCGCGGTGATGTCCCAGACGGATTTCATTTTCCAAGTCGTGACGTTGGCGCCGCAGGTGGCTGCTAAGGTGGCAAAGCCTTCGTCCGTGATGTGAAAACAGTTGGAGATGTCGATGGTGAGGGGACGGGATCCGACGAAGGGGCAGATGGAGTTGGTCAGAGCGGTATCGGTGATTTTCCGGTTGTAGGCGGAGAGATTGAGATGTTTCAAGAGGGAGGGCGATTCGCGGAGGAGCCTGGACCAGTGGGGAGACACCAGACGGAGACGCATTAGGGGAAGGAGGTCGAGATGTGAAAAGATGGAGACAAGTATTGAATCTGGTAGCTGAAAGGTTATCGAATTGTGGAGTTTTTGGTGAAAGGACTTTGGACGCTTTGGTTTAGATTCGACATCGGAGGGGGTGCTATCTTGTTTACTGAACGAAGGTATTGCGTTACTGGCTCGCAGGCCTGTAGAGGATATCTTTCGATCTTGAGATTCGATTCCACTGATGTTGGCACCATCTGGAGGGGGCGGAGCGAGCGATGAACGCCGAGATCTTGAGCGAATGTTATCAAGATCAAAATTAAAGAATGGATCAGGATCCGCAGGCTGAATGATGGACCGATCGTCGATCCGGTTCGGTTTATGAGGTGACGCTGGCTTCGAGTAGGTAGGCTGCGTGAAGGTAACCTTTGGCGCTGATTTCTTCCTCGTCGACTTCGTAGGCCGATCTCCAATCGCAAGCTTGCCAATGGGTGGAGTGTCGGTAACATCGGTCATCTCGACATCCTCCTCAGGTTTTGATTGAAGTCGTTGCTTTGCAGTCTTTTCAACTTGTTTTCTTACAGTGGGTGGCAGTCTCTCCCAGAAAACTGAAAGGACATCACCCCCTATCATCAAGCATTCAACAGAAGTCACAGATCTTACCGTGGCAGTCCTTCGAGGAGCTAGCGACAAGCTAACAACTTCACCGAAGTATTGCCCTTGCCTCAAGCGTGCTTTGACCTGCGGCTGGTGCTGAGCATTGTGCCTTCGAGTACCGTTCCGTAGCTGCGAGGGATTCTGGTCTGTCGCTTTTTGATCAATCACCTCGACCTCACCACGGACAATGAAATAGACTTCCCGGCCATGCGAGTCCTGCTTAATGATCTCTGTAAATGGTGGGTAGTTGCACGGTTGTGCGCTGAGGCCAAGGAAATGCAAGATATCGGGCGGTAAATCCGCAAAAAGTGGTAGCTCTCGCAGTAATTGCCTGACGTTCACGAGGCCATGCCCAAGAGCACTCGATCCGGCTGCTTCGATAAGTCCTGGAGACGGCGACTTCCTTTTCTTACTCAGCTGTGCACCATTCGTATGGCTGCCGCTATGGCTGTCCGCCATGACAATATCGCCGTCTCCGCCATCCCTTGCTCTTTTACCACCTCGGCTCGCTGTTGATGGAGGAGATGTCGACGACGCCGATGCAGTTTTCTCCTTTTTCTTCCGTCGTAATATCGAGAGCCTTTCCTGAGCCTCATCTCGGATTGTACGCTCGACTTCCGGAAACCTAGGCAACTCCTTCACAAGATCCTCCTTCTTTAGAACGACAAGCATGCACTTCGTCCGCGCGATGATGGTCGCGGTTCTTGGGATCTCCATCAGAATGCCAATTTCGCCAAAGAAGGCCCCTGGTTGCAGCTCTGCGTATGTACTTTCTCCGTCTCTTGATGTAACCGCTACTGCCCCTCGCACTAGCCAGTACATGGCTTTCGCGTCATCACCTTCCGTCAAGATGTAGTCGCGCGGCGCGTGTACTTGAGGCCTCAAGTGCTTCCCTATAGCTGCAAGGAACGATTCTGGCGCTGACTGGAAAAGTGGAAAGGTACGTATGCGGTCTAGCATATCAAGGGGCATGCCGTGCACGGTCGATGCTGCCAGCGGAGAAGGTCGCATGGGTCTTGACGGGTTGCTCTCCGAGTTGAAGGTCCGGAACACAGAGAGGTTGTCAGGCAACGGAGGTGCATTTCCCCGACTGGCAAACGTCGTGCCTCCAGCGCTACCCCTATGCCGCCGAATAGCCATGATTCCTCAGCTAGGATATATTGTAATTCTTCCAAGGTTTTGGTCACCGTGGGCGGCAAGGGCAGCGGTAACTTAGGCGCATGTCTTTGTCCCCGTATGTATCAAGTTTGCTTGCACAGAGTGCAGACCGCAAGAAGCGTTCCGTCCCTCAATTGGTGGGGTGTTTCCAGCGTATAATCTGTGCACTGCCTCCCTGCTTCAACCTAGCCTAAAGGTTTCGTCGATATTGAACAGGAAGAAGTTCGCAAGAATGACGAGCACGGCCGGGACGTCAGATATGGTGGTAGCTGGGTGCCAAGGTCGCATGAGCGGCTTTTCTCCCCGGACGTTCCCAATCTGCATGGGAGCACCTCTCGCAGAATTTGCAAAGGCGGATCAAGGCGTTGACTGTGGAGCGGTGGCAGACAGGGAAGGAGCTGTATGCGCACGACTGAGCAAGGGTGCTGGTGCAATATCTCTCAAAGCGAGAGTGCTAAGATCGAGGATGGCAGGGAAGACTATTCCCAGGCCCATGCGAGCGAAGACGTAAGAATTGGCAGAGGTAGCCAGTGAATTCGCAAGAAGGCATCAGATGTTTCAAGCTGGCATAACAGTTCCCTAGTTTAGCACGAGGCACGAAGGTTTCGATGCGACACTGGTATCTTCGCTTAGATAACGTATGAAACGTGCGCTGCCGACTACCTATTGGGCGCGTGGGTTCATACAATGATACAAGTGCTGCTAGGGCGATCCTGCAATATCAATTCGAACAGGAATAGAAGCACACGGGAGATCATCGTGTTCCAGAAAAATCCCAAAACGTCCGAGCTTCTTCAGCCCTATCTGCTGGGAGGTGGACTGTCTCAGCCTCTCAGGTAACTCCGTACTTCTTCCCGAGATGCTTGTGCAAGTCACAGTCAAAGAACATCTTTCAGGTGGAGCCATGAAGACAATTCTTCAAGGAGCGGGATCACGTGTATCGGAGTTTTCGGGCTCACTCGGCTTGTAGGTGATAAAGCAGTGGTATATACGATGTTCAATCACTTTTCTATAACTCTCTTCCACATATATAACCCGACAGCGACCACAATACAGGTAGCTGTTGTTCCTCTTTGCTTGTGCCGGATTATGTAGACTCGTATGCTTGTTATTTTGCCACCACGTGCCGAATGCCTATACAGCGTATTCTCGTTATGTATTTTGATCCGCACCATGCGCCTTTACTTGAATCCTCAGCCTTTCCTGACGGAAAACCGGAAAACTTTTAATCAGCTCGAAATCGACGTCGATACTTTGGTCCAATGGACTGCACCCTCCGTGCTCATTTAAGCACTTGGCTGGCTACCATCAAAGACTAGCATGGGCCACTGTTGTGCCACACCTTCGCTCATGTTGTTCAGCTCGGTCGTGGCTTGCATCGTCGTATCGCCACCTTGGCCGTTTCTGCCGCCAAGCTGCATCAATGCAGTAGCAGAATTGAGGTATTCTTGTGGTTCGGGATTACCAGGTATGTTCCCTGCCCGGGCAGCCATGTGCCCTGCCCATTCACGCCAAGATGGCCCCGGCCCTGCGGTGTAGCCCATAGCGACACCCGGCTGATAGTTTGAATTTGCAGACGGGGAAAGGTTGGTGTAGAGGTAAGAGTTGGCGGCGGCTGCGGTGGCTTGCTGTGAGCCTAGAGACAAAGGCTCACCGGGTGTGTAAGCGGTTGGAGCATAAGGCCCACCATTGCTGCTGTATGATGCAGCTGACCCAGGAAATGAATACTGAGTCGGCGAAGTATACTGAATTGCAGCCTGAGCCGTAATGTCAGGATCGTTCGAAGGCTGGAAGAGGCTCTGTCCGGCGTTACCCAGTTGCGCTCCATAATGTACGTGATTACCGGGCTGTTTGTAGGCCCCATGCTGGACAGGCTGAACGTCGTTCGAAGGCACCGAGCCAAAAGTGCTGATATCAGATGATGAAGCCGCTGAAGAAGCCGCTAAAGAAGCCGCCTTTGAAACGAGATGCCGTTCGAGCGTATACAAAGTCTTGTCGACTGTCACACGAACAGCCTCTCGCAGACGTTTGCCGGAGCCTGTAAGGTATTAGTGACATCCCGACAACAGCAACAGTCGAAGGAGACCTACCAAGCAACTCACTAACATCACCCATGATGGACAGCCAATCATCCATATCTCTTCGTAGAGACGCCAGACTGCTCGGCGTGACCTGTTCTGCACGTTTCCAATGGCCGAAGAGTGTCGTTGAGATAGCGAGAACATACAAAGCCCCAGATTGCCAGTTCGTATCTAAACTTTTGTACTTCTGGATGACTTTGACGTGTTGTAACATTTGGCGAGACACCTCCATACAGACAGTAAGATTCTCTTCATTGAACTCCGCGCAAGAAGTTAGGGATAACGAAGGATGCCGCAGCAGGAGACGGAATTCTAAGCTCGCCATGGTCAAATATTGAGCGTGAACACGGCCTTCTTCGTCTTTGGTGGCGTCCGTAGTCTTCATCTCGTGAGGCCACTGTTCGCGCCACTCACTAAATCTCTTCTCCAAGCGTTTGACATTGTCAATGTACTTTTGAGGAGACCGCTTGATACTGTAGATGCTTCTATACAGGTCGAGTATCGCTGGCAGGATCCTGAAGGATTCCATTGCGACAAGAAAGCCGCACTTTCTGGGCTTAGACGTATCAATACCGTCCTCGGTCAGGAGGTCGTCATCAACAGGTTCGGGTAGTTCGACATCGAAATCCTCTTCACGCAAAGGTATTGGCCGGCCTAGCTTACCGCAGGTCATGACATGCATGAGAAAGAGAGACCAGAACGTTCGTTTCCGCATCTCAATTTCCAGAGTGCTTTTCCTTGGAGCCGTCGAGGCCCAGCGCTTCGCGGATCGGTGAAGACCAAGCTCGATTGCGAGACTGAGGGTAGTCGTACTTAGCATCCAACAAGGACCGGGTTTGGGGAAGCTACGCATGTGAAGCGCGATCATGGTCAATGCTTGCACGTCTTGTAATGTGTGGCTCGCCATAAGCTGCGGCAAGAAACTTAGTGCGTAGTGATAATGGCGGTTTGATATATCGTTCAGTCCGGACTGTTGACCTGCGTTTTCCCAATTACGTGCCGCATATTGGAAGTACATTATCGCAAGAAGCATGTGGATCATGACAACCTCAGCAACGGATGGCTCGAATGCATCATGCTCGTCATAGACTCTCGAGAGCTGATCAATTAGCGCTAGTTTTTCAGCAGTGCAAAGGTGTTCTTACCATCGCGAGGAAAGATGGCTTGTGAATGAAGGGCATATACGGATTGATCATTCGAAAGTACCATTGTGCATATGTCATGCCGTCATCTCGTGGCGGGAGCTGGACCTTTGCAGGCTTCGGATTAGCACTATACGCCGTTTGCACGAATGCGTGGTAAGATTTGTTGAGTTGGTAGTCGGACCCAAAGGTGGACGGATGAGGTTCGTCCAGATCGGCTGACATATAATCTGCCAGATCTATTTCAGCTCCCAGTACATTCATGGCGGTTCCCCTGATAGAGCTAATGAAAGAATTCCCAGAGGAAACTCCGAGATAATTGTCTCCAGAAAGGCCATGTCTGAATTGCGGTAAGCGGTTCAACACGCCGTCAGAGCCAGGAGTAGTGTTCTGGGATGGAAGAAAGTGCTCTGCGCTGGCGTTCACGCTTTCCCATGTCGGAGGCGGCTCCTGCTCCTGCTCCTGCGGTTGATTCCATTGTTGCAAACCAGCGATGGAGTCGTCCTCTATGGTCAACGGCTTTACATCCTTTCCCATCGACATGAGTCGGCCCTCAAGGCCGCGAATGTGGACTTGTAGCTCCCTTATACGTTGCTCCAGACGTTTTACATGACCGCGCTCATTAGCAATGCCTGTCATCCGATCAGTGGTTTTGCAAGGGGATTGATTCTGGGTGCACGGTGCGCAGCCATCAGGCCGCCCGTCGCACCGCATCTTACGCATCTATACGCCCAGTCAGTGTCCATTTCACGTTGAGGTCCCATGTTCCTAAGATGTTCATACCCGGCACCTATCGCAGGCCTGCCCCGTACGATTGGAAGACTGGAGCTTTTTGCGAACATCGCTGGAGTAGTCGACGGGAGCGTCATCGTACTGGAGCTTGACAGCCTTTTTGGAGGGATTTGGGGCAGAAGATGAGTCGTCAGGAGGTCGCTTGCTGTTGGACATCGTGGTGCGGCGTTCATTATGGGTCTTCGGCAAGAGCCTTCCAAAAACGGGCTTGGCACGGGTAAACCAGTTAACAAGCGCTAAAAGCAAAAGGAGTCCTGGAAGGTTTCTCGTGAATGAATTTACCCTATGTGATGTCGGTGCTCCGTCAGAAACAGATGTGGTGTTCGACAGTATTGCTTCTGCTGCATAAACCAGAACAGAAGGTATCTTCTATCGCCTCTCGTTTCACTGTTTCCATCTCGTGGCCTCTGCGCCCCCTCGATGGGAGTCGAGGGCCAAGCCGTGCGGACCAAGACCGACCGGGGCGAGCCGAGGCCGTGAAGTAATTTCCACTGTTTTAATGGCCGTCGGGCAGAGTGACGATGGAACGGTGTGTGATCACTGGTCAGTGGTGAGTGGTGAGTGGTCCATGCCGACTAGAATCTTGGTCCGGCGCGCCAACTCACACTTCAGCTTTTTGATAAAAGTATCTACGTCTTTATTCATGTTGAGCGCCAGATGAGAGCCAGCTTCCGATATTCTTCCAGGAAATTCTTTTTGTACCTTCGCATAGTATCTCAAGATCCTACCCATTCCATTCTCGGATGTCTACCCAATCGTAAGACGGCATCTTCAGCTTATCCCTCGAATCGCCTTGAAAGATTTTGTACATCTTCGTCTTGCTTGTGAACCACAATGCACAGTCCCTTATCCAAAGACCCCAAGCAGTCTGCGGAAACACCAGTTGTGGAAAGAACGATGGGATCTCCTCCGTTTTCGCATACAGTGGGCGATAGACCTCCTCATATCTCTCTAGAGCCTGCGGAACTTCATTGCTGCTCTGTATCTTCGACAATTCTCCGGCTAGAATGTAGGTACTCTCAATAGCAAGACTCGTTCCGATACCAAAAGTTGCGAAGCCTGCATCTCCAATGACAAGAGCACGTCCGTTGGTCCATTTCGAAAGCTTCACCTGCGCTGCCCGGTTCATATAGAAGTCTTCTGCGTGGTCCATTCCTGCCAATACCCGCTTCGCTTCCCAGCCTACATCATCAAAGTAATCGTGCAAGACACTTTTTGTGTCTTCCGTTCCCTTGTCCACAGCATCTTCGACGGCTGGATCACGCTGGCCTCGTGCTGGCGTTATGATACACAAGTATGCCCCCATAGTAGAAGTGTTCCGATGCGGGCGTGTCATGACACAGAGACCCTTTGGGGTGTTGTACCACTGCCACAACTTTGGATCGTTTGGCTGACTGGGAATACTAAAGAACGCGATGTACTGGCCCAGGAAATTGTAGGAATCTTTGAGAACTTGCTCGTCCAAAATCATCGACCGAGTCCTCGAAGTAGACCCGTCTGCGGCAACAACTAAATCGAATCTGTCTTCCGATCCCCCTGCGAAGGTTACACTCACGTCTTTATCTGTCTGCTCAAGAGATTCGATAGAATCCCCGTATATATGCCGAACATGGCCTGAGCCTTCGGTGGCTTCCAAGAAAAGTTGTGAAAGGTCTGCCCTCAGGATTTCGTATTCAGCAGTGAACGACTCACCAACCTCGAATTTAGCGAAAGTCTTTCCCGACGAATCCACGAATGCTGTGCCTTCCTCGGTCGTGAGTCGGGAGCGAATGGCCTCTTCCAGTTTCATTTCCTTAATGATATCGATTGCTGAACCGCGAATGTCGATCGATTGCCCAGTGACCCTCGGAACAGGCGATCGTTCGACTATTGTGATAGATATATCAAGACGTGTTCTGGAAAGCCAGTAAGCAAGACAATTCCCAGCGATGCCTGCGCCTGATATGAGGACTTTCAATTTGGCTGCGGGTATCGTTTTCTCGGCCATTGGATACTATATCTGAAATAAACCAATGTGTATGAACTTAAAGAAAGTATGACAGTTTCTTAGCGAGACGAGACACGATGGAGATCAATGGGTCCCTGGAGGCTTCCTAGACTATATAGCCACGCAGGGTCAGGCTGTGCTCTCTTTGACCTCAAATTCGGTCCTTGCAAAGAGAGGCCGGAGAGGAAAAGCAGTACTCGTGCGACTCGGTGATTTTGAGTCTCGGATCTCCCGAGCCCAGGAATCCGACCAATTAGCGCATACTCTTCTTCTACGGTTTCTTCGCTTCCATGTTCACTCTTTTATCTTGTTGCCTTTGAGCCCCCTCAATGGGAGGCGAGAGCCAAACCGTAGACCAACATTTGGCGCGTCGGACCGAGATTGGTACTGGCTAGTGACCAGGCAGTGACCACACGCTGTGCTGTCGCCAAATGGTTGGTCATGAGTGTTAGGCTCAAATCCTAGTAGTGCTGGTTCAATGTTGAGGTGGATGTCTTCTTTGTGGGAAGCGCCATTAAGTTCTACCGTCGCTCTGCCCGACGGCCATTGGATTTACCTGCTCGATGTTACAGCCAACTTTTTTAACTGCGAGGGTTATAGTAGGGTCGAGCGCCCGTTGCAGATCTCCCCTAACGCTAAAGTAAGTAGAGGTAGTACATCTACTCTTTAATGACTTGCGACTAGAAGTGCTTTTGATTTCCGCTGTACGTGACGATCATTCATTGGTGTTACCTGGTAACTTTGTTCGCGACATCGAGGTTGCAGAAACAATGGTGCATCTTCAGACCTTTCATCTGGCTCATCTGCCTCCGTCTCTTACGCTTCATCTGGCTCTCTACGAAGACGTGAAGAACGCGGTGTTTCTTCATCAGCAGCTTCTTGAAGGCAACACAGAATTCGAATATGCCCTTATAGACGCTAGCACCGTAGGTTTGCCTTTGGCGACGACTTTAATGGGGCAGTGCTCGACAGAAAACTGATCCCCCGGACATTCAGATCATCTCCCCCAATCACATCCTTGCCGCCGTCTTCAGAGCTGTGAATGACTATCTCAACTCCCGGCTAAAGTCGCGCAACGTCCACTCCGAGATCGTTTTCGCGCTGAGTCCAAACAATAACGTGAGTAGATTCCATCTAGTCATGGAGAAGTTCTAAGATCCATCGTCTGTGCCTGGGCTCTCAGCGGATTTTGTGGTGTTCTAGAGAATTTTGAAACCATTTCTTCGCTCAGCAGACTTCTACTAGCCGTAGAGCGTTTGTGCCGCACTGTGTTTGCGTCTCTAGCGCATATTTACCTCAAGTCCGTCTGTCTTTCATTAGTTTGTCGCGTCATGTGTTGGAGCCTCAAGGCGTCGATTCGTTGGCGCTTAGCACTCCAGGTCTTCCTTTTTCTTTCCTCCTAGTTCTGGAAGCTCTGCCGTGCTCTTTGGTTTTCAGCTGGGACTATGAACGCCTTCACGTCACGGATGGTGTACCTGCCTTACTCTCCGCATTAGCGGACTGAAGCAATGGCTTTTGCCGGACTACTTCCGTACTGTGTGACTGTGTCAACATTGTGGCACCATCCAGCTCAGGGGAGTCCATGATTTGGGATATGTTGACGAGCTCTATACCAACCCTACGTACATGCCGTTTGTCTATCTGATTGGATCCGAACATTGATTTGAGAGACCTGTGCTGGATCTCCACAATTGTCGTGCTTGGCAGCGCACACTGACGGTCTTATCCGTGCAAGATGAAACCGATGATTGGGCGTGTGAGCCTCTACTATAAGGGTTCTCCACAAGTACTGCTCTTTCGGCCAAGTGAATGTATGGATTACTTTGTTGTCGCGGTCTCATATCCGTCCCTGGCTTGCGAATCGCTCCTTATTCTGTTAACGAGCATCGAATTAGTACCCCTTATCTGCTCCCACAGATGTTTAAGTTAGACTCCAGCTAACATCTAGGACTAGATCGCCACCTCCTTCCGTACATTTGGCATCATACCCAGCACTAGCTCCCTGCTTGTCGTCAAAGTCTCCACAGCCCCCTCGATAACTGCATCCACTGTCTCCCAACATCTCGGTGCAGTCATTGATGGCACGTCCGTTGAGTTCAACAGCGACAATCTTGCCAAGCTCAGTGAATTCCGCAAAATTAGAAAGATCTATAAGCTAGGTGACACCCGGCTGGAAAAGGGGAGCAGCACACCTGGGGCTACGAATGGCGTCAGCGAAGATTCAGAGAGGAGGGAATTAGAAGGCCTCGCAATTGGGATTATGGCACTGAGGGGGCAGACATGATATTGCCCACGGGCGACCCTCAGAACCAGTCTCTGCACATCCTTCACTGCGATTCACATGCGACTTCTTACAGGTGGCTTCCTCCGATGCTGAGAAAGCCGATCTAGCAAATGGGCCCACAAAGCTTGCTTCGCAAAACGTCCCACTTGGCGTAGGCGACGAGAGGGTTATCGTAGGAGCTGCACTCTACGAATGATCTTCTCCGTTGCCCAATTTCGCGCACAGCTTCGGGTTCCTCTAAACATAGGCCCTCATTAGCGGGCGTGGAGCATATTCCTGGTGGCTGCCTTCTGCCTTACACCACTACGAACGCTTCCGCTGACTCCTGTGGCAATAAAGTTGTGCGAGGTATTCATTCATGATTCGTGAAGTCGTTATACTGTCTGCACTTGCCGATATATTAATCGAATTGTCCAGTACGAGGTACTTCAAAAGAGGTGAAGATAAGTTTGCAGAGGACAGATACCCGGTCTGTAGGGACAACGGCTCCACCGATAGACAAATTCGACACTTGGCTGTCCTTAATCTACATTACAGACATTCACGTTGGTGCAGGCGTTATTGCTCTTGACGGACCTCTCCTTTGACTTACCCTTTGACCCTCACCCTTGTCTGTATAAGGTTCGCTCGACGAAGCTACAGAGCCTCCAGATCGCTCCTTACTGAGCAGATCAGGCAGCTACCTCCGGACCCGGGAAGGTTCCGTTCATGAATCTTGCATCCAGGAATAGCTAGAAGGCGCGGGAAAAAGAAATTGGCAGGACCTCACGCATCGTCGCTCGAAGCCCTCAGGATAGATACAGCTACTGAAACATAGTGACACGATCAAGAATCCACCAACAACGGAGCCATTGACAAGTGGAAAGCAGTCTCACGGCTGGAAATCTCACTTCTTCAACGCATCGCCCAAGCGCTCGAGGCTATTTAGACCATCGTTTTGCACCACATGGCTAGAAGCCTACTTTGAGCCTCCCGACACATTTGGTACATACTTGAGATCTTGGCAATTTGCTCGAGAAAAGTCTGGTTCATCGCGGTGCGATCTCAAAGCATTCTCTCCATCAGCAAGCGCTCGATGCGGCTCGAACAACGCTTAGCAGCGGAGAGCTATAAGTCTAAATAGTTATTACATTGGTCTCTCGCTATAAGAGGACAAGGCAACAATCCAGCTCGGTGGAAGCTTCGTCTTCCCAGCGATCCTCGAGTCCCAGCTCCACAGCAGATATTCTTCCTGAGGATATCGCGACAGACATATAGAACGCCACCTACGTTCTTCTCAAAACCGCTTGAGATATACTTCTGAGCTCACACCGGCATGCTTCCCATCCCAAACCCACAGACTTTGTTCGATCCATCCAAAAACCTTATCAGTTCGAAGAATCCAACAACCAAGACACCTCAGAAGCCTCATCTTCCACACTCAACCAACGTCTATCAAGAGCACAAACCCTACCGCCGTACCCTCTCCTGCCCTAAACCCAGTCATTGAACCACCCCAAACCTGAGACGACACTGCAGCCCCTCTTAATCCCATTTGATCCTACAACGCTCAAATCATCCCATCAACAATTTCCCCCGGCTTTTTTATCCAAAAGGCCCAACCAGTTCTATTACCGCACTAAACTCACCCTTCTCGCTCACTCCTCATAGAGGCTGGCTCCAAGATAGGTATCCTTTACGGCCTTACCTTAACAGCTGCGCCAAGAACCTGGGACGTTCAGACCCCGGAAGACGTAGCGGGGCAGGAGGTGAGCTGGGTTTCGTCTGTCACTGATGTCCAATCCTCGAAAAGTAAGGCATACTTGTAAATATCCCGGTGAACCCTTGGTCCAAAACCACCTACAGTTTGATCTACTCACAAGACCCAGGGCTTCTTCATCTTTGTGCTTCATCTCGTTCTATCCTGTTCATACCGAATCCCGTAGGATCTTCATTGTTTCCATACAAGCCGGACTTTCACAAGAATCCTCTAGCTTCTTCTATCTCCATCTTATCGAAGACTTTCAGATTTTCATGAATTGACAACGATCACACTTTTCATCTAGCAATCGCTCTAATACACGATGCCCGCGTATTGTTATGAATACCTCTCCCTTGAGCCCGCAAAAGAACAAACCAAGCCAACCCTCAACAATCCCAAAAACCCCACAAAATCAAGGAACAGAACCCACCATCACCCAAACCTCATAGTCCCACAGCAAGCCGTCAAAACGCATTCACATCACTCACCCAAGCAAAATACCAGACTTCAAACATATATGAGAATTCAAGAGGACCAACCTCTGAAAAAGATGCATCATGGGTTAGACACTCCTCTCTTGCACCCCATACCTCACGCTGCTCCGAACACGCTGCGCCGTCAAGATGATAATGACACACATACACCATCATTATATGGACGCATCCCCCCTCCTCCACTCCCACTCCCACTCCCACTCCCATCCTCATCCCCCTCATCTTCCTCTACACCATCCAAGGATCCCACGCCCCATCCCCTTCCCCACCCCCTTATCGCCCCACTTCCCTCCATAATCCTTTTCCCTCCATGAACCCCATCACCCTATACCCCCCCCCCTCCCTTTCCAAAGTCTATTCTAAGAAATTCCACCCAATACAACCCTCCAACAAACAACCACAGAACACTTCAAGCTTCGGGATTCAACAGCTATTTACTCTAGCCGCACGCAGGAGTTCTATTCCGCATCGGCCTAAAAGGAGATAACCAAAACAATGCTCCCGAAGCCGATACGAAGATGCGATGCGCTGAGCTGGTGGGGTATGGGGGCAATTCTCGGGGATGTAGTGGATACGTGATTTGATTGGGTGTTGGATTGGATGTTTGATTTGCGCAAGGCAGATGCTCTGACGGTCTCATCTGCTTCTTATAGGCCTCGTCCAGCCCACCGAAAATACGTTATTCCCAAAGGAGTATCAAAAAAACCGTGCACACAATCTGTGCCACCGCATGTCCTAACCATCCCCAAATCCAATCCCCCCCCCTCCACTCCACAACCTACCCCTCCCCCTCCCCCAACCCCTTCCTCGCACCCTCCACCTTCTCCCCAATAACCCCCTCCCACCTCTCCACCCCCTCCAAATCCCCCTCCCCAATCCTCTCCACCAACCCCGGATACGTAGCACCCGCATACCCCGTCCAAATCCCCGGCGCAAAAACCACATGCTTGAACCACTCCCTCCCATCCAGTCCCTGCTTATACAAAAACCTCCTCTCCAGCAACTTATACCTCGCATTCACATTTCGGACTTCATACCACAGCTTCACCCTGCGCCACCATTTCCACCACGGCAGCTGCGTGCGGAGCTGGAGCGCCAGCTCCGCGGCGTGGGTGTCGAAGCTGCTGGCTGCGGTGTGCAGGCGCGCGATTGAGGTGGTGAGGTTTGAGAAGTCGAAGGAGCGGATGTCCGCGTGCGGGGAGGCGGCGGCGAGGGTCTTGACGCTGGCGAGGTAGGTGGCGAGGCCGGTGGCGTAGTCGGTGGCGCTGAGGGGGAGGACCGGCGTCTCGACGAGGCTGGCGGCCATGAGCGCCCAGATTTTGGTGATTGCGAGGTGGTGCGCCCAGTCCGCGTCGCCGAAGGTGTCCATCCAGTGGAAGGAGTCGTAGTTGCTGTGGTAGTGGTAGACGGGGCTTGACTTGCTGGGGCCGAAGCCGAGATCTGCGGAGGGGATGCCGGCGAAGTCCTGGAAGGCGGTGAAGTCGCTGCCGGAGCCCATGGTTTTGATGTGGCCGTCCCAGAGGTCGCGTACCGTTTGCCCGGGGGTGTTCTGGTTTGGCGATTGCACTAAAGCTGTGGCTTCGTATAGAGCGCGGTTGAGCAGCGGTGAGGCAGCGGCTGAGAAGTCTGGGCCTCGGGCGCCGACATCGACGTTTAGGTATGCGATTGCGGAGGCGGACAGCCAGGGGAGGTATTCCTCGACCCACTCGGTGCTGCCGATAAGGCCGTATTCCTCGCCGTCCCAGCTTGCGAAAACGACGGTGCGAAGGGGTTTCCAGCCTTGCGACAGAGCGGCGCCGAAAGAGCGGATGACTTCGTTGAGAGCGGCGGAGCCTGAGTTGGGGTCGCCTGCGCCCCCGGCGATCCAGGCGTCGCGGTGGTTGCCTAGGATAACGACTTCGTCGGGGAGGGTGCCGTTGATGATGCCGATAACGTTCCAGAGCGGAGTGGTGGTGTAGTCTTGCTGATTGAGGAGGTTGAGGACGAGGGACGGAGGGGAGGGTCCGATGTTGTAGGAGACGTTTTTGTAGGTTAGGCCGCCGCCTTGCCAATATTTGTTGAAGGATGATGCGGGAGGGCCGTGACCGTTCAGGGCCCGGAGGAGGGGAAGGGCGTCCTGGTAGGATATGGGGACTGAGGGAATGGAAGGGGTGGAGTGGGATGGGTCTTTGCGCGGAACGCCGGGTTTCGAGGGGTAGCCTGGAGTTGTAGGGTCACCGGGGGCTATGCCTGAGTATGTTAGCTTTGTAATTGAAGGAGTATTTTGAGGGCCGTGTACTCAGAAACTGCGTGCTCCCTCGTTGAACGCTACTTGGATTCCTGGCTGGACCATCCGGATAGATCTTATACCCATTCTCCTCGGTGATCTCGCCATCTTCTTGAGGGTCTGTGTATATGACCATGCCCACCATGCCTAGCTCTTGCGCGCGCTTGACTTTCAGACCGCGAAAGACATGGCCATATTTCGCAAGAGCGATCTTGCCCTCGAGACTTATATTCGCTTTGACGAGGTCTTCGAAGTCTTTGTAGGTTCCGAAGTTGACATAAATATACTGCGCTGTCACATTCCCACTCGCGGAGTAGCCATGAAAGGTTGGGATCCGGTTCTCAAGCCCGCTGGTTGGGTCTTCTTCCAAGACATCTTCCTCCAATGTGCACTCATACTTGACTTCATAATCATATCCTCTGGCTGAACCCGCAGCGTCTTCTCCTGAAACGTCCTCGCTCTTGCTGTTCTTCCCCAAAAGCGCTAATCGATGTCCAGCAGGATAATCGATGTAGACATCATAGGCAGCAATGCTCGCACTAACGCCCCACTCCTGCCATCTTTCCCTCGTCCAGAGCGCTTGGCTCAGATTCTTGCCTGCGAGGTGCGGCCCCGCCGTGTAGTACTGGCTCCATTCCCTCGCCTTCTCCGCCCGCGGAGTCTCTAGCAGGGTCTTCTGGAGATCCTCGTATCTCAGACCTTCACCCTGCGGCCATGACTTTTGAGGCAACGGAAATGACCAAGAGAGGTAGCTTGAGGCGCTGTCGTCGTCCTCAGAAATCCCGGGAATCCAGTGAATTGGGATGAGGAACAGAATGAGAATGGCTACGAGGGTGGTGGCCAAGGCAATGGTACAAAAGCGCCGGAGCGTGCTGTGGGGGTAACGCTGTCGTTGCTGACCAACTATGACTGTAGTAATCAACGGCGTTTGTTCGTTAGCTGGCATATTGGGTAATTATCTAGAGCATGTCAATGGATTAACAGCGAGGAAATCCGAACGTCTCTATTGCTGCACGATTCAGTCATATCCACAGCGTTCCTTGTGCCTGCTGAATTCCGCCATGCTCAAAGCGGGGCCCTCCACCTCAGGCAAAGCCACTCGAGCCCGAGGATTTGCCATCAGCATTTGTCCTACAATGCCTGCAACATTCCACATACACGAAGACCAAGGTATGTCTTTCAACTGCTGAAGTATCGGAGACTGGCTATATCTCCAAGGCGCAGTGTAAATCCAAAAACACCTAATCACACGAGTTTAAAGATAATTCTTGATCACTGTAGGTCGAAAAGATAGGACTCAAAGTCAGAGTATGATACGGCGAAGATGTTGCTTTCAGCCAAATTCTTTCCTTGACTTCATTCCCCTCCACTATCTCCTCCCTACATACTCTTCTCCAAGCCCCATCTTGCCCATCTTCAGCCTTCGTCCACCATATCTCCCCCTTCCCCTAGGACATGTCAAGTACAAGCACTTGTTTCCACGATTGCCATGAGGAGACGGGTCGAGCAAAGACAACTCGTGTCTCCCTTGTCCATCCACCCAGCAGCCACAAACGGCGTTCTGCCTCCCTGTGAAGGAGATGTTGAGTATACTCGCCGCTGTTTCGGCCAAGGTGGTCATCCAAGACCAGCTAAGATGAGAATTAGATAATGAGCGAACTCAAAGAAAAGTCATCGTCTTCCTGCACTTTCCACTATCGGCGTCTCCTTGTATCAACTGGGGCGCGGGACCGCGGTTGAATTGTTCGGTAGCGGGGGCTCGCTTCCTCCTCACTCTCGCTCTCACTCTCGCTGCTCGAGCACGCTGATGAGCTTTCGTCGCTGTAACCGCATCGACTGCCACCGCAGTCAAGCTTGACTCTATCGCCCTTCCTGGTAACACCGTAGCGGTTACAGCGGCAAGACCCGGATGAGACACTGCTCAGCGAGGATAACGAGGATGGAGAACTGCCGCCTGAACTTCGACTGGACAGACTCGAGCCAACGGAAGATGGTGCGCTGACATTGCGCATCTTGCTGCTGTAGAGGGACGATTGCTCGAGTTGGCTGGTCAAGTCATCCATGCCGGGTGAGGTACTGTAGTCTGCTTCGCGGAGGCCCCTTGAAGCGTACGGTTTCGACGGCTTCGGGTGGGCGATCTTCGAGGGCGACAACGAGCGACCTTTGGGGATGTCGTGAGTTTGGGTAGAGCCGCGCTTGTTGATGCTTAGAGTGGAAGCAGGAGTGGCGCCTGAGCCAGAGCTGGGTACATCGAGGATGTTGAGTGAGCGGCCAGTTGTGGGCTCTTTGGTGAAGGGCTGGGCCGGGTCATGAGAGACATGATAACCATCCATGATGTACTGGTGAAGCTGTCAGTCCACGGTTTCGTCATCGTTATGGGGTAATTCTTACATAGTACCAGTATCGCTGACCAGGCTTGAGCGTTGCACCCGAAAAGCGGAAGGTTCCCTTCCATGCACCTGACTTGGAGGCATCCTTGGAGAGAGGTAGTTGACCCTTGTAGCCATCCCATGAGCCCAGAAGGTGGGCAGTCTTGACATTAGATGAAGTGCGGAGGGTGAAAGATAGTTGAGTCGCCGACATTATTGAATTGTTGTATTATTGAGGTAGAGGGTGGGAGTTAACGTATCACGAGGCTACCAGAGCACTTCGATGATGGAGAATTAGAAATTTGAGGGTACACAAGAGCCACGACTGCTTCAACGACGAGCAGTAACGTGAACGCGAACGAGCAAGACTTGAGCTATGGGCGTCGACCAGCGACAATTAATTGAAATTTGGTAAAGGTATAGAGGGAAAAACAAAGAGCACAGCTCTGGCGGAGGAAAGACGAAAAAGCACGAAAAGTCAGGAATAGCTCAAGGAGATTGGAAGTGCTGCTGAAGAAAGAGATTGAGAGAGAGGGAGAAGTGGGCGCTTCTTTATGTTTGAAGCAGCGCCGGCCATGGAGGGCAGCCGAGTAGGCAGCGAGCTGACTGGCTGGTGGTGACATGCATGCCTGGATCGTGCAGCTGGATGCAGACTGTCGAGGCTAAAGAAAGATCATCTGGAGAGGTCGGCGCTTACAGAGCCTCGAGTAGTGAGGGAGGGATTGCTGGGGGAAGAAGGTCAAGTTGACGAATGGAAGGAGCCCTGGGGACTAGCATGCAGGATGCGCCAAGTGGCTGCGGTGTGATTGGGCTAGATCGCTGATGCCGCTAGTGAATGGGTCTACCAATGGCATCTCACGTCGAAATGGACGGCCATTGACAGTCGGCGTTTACCTGCAGAAAGAAGCAGGTGGAAGTCATACTGGTCCATTTCTCAAGAGATCATCGTCGATATCACACCTCCATAACATTTCTTTCTTCCGCTTGCCCCCTGGTGCCCCTCTCGGGAGGCTTCCATTACCTCCCTGGTCCTCCATGACGCTATCCTACTCCAGACTCGGTGTTCTACACGGCTGCTGTATGCAGCATCGCAGCTGATTGCTGCAGCCCTCTGCGGGGACCTTACTTCTTTGGCCCCGGCGCCCCGTAATGCTCCATGCATGCAACCTTGCACCTATCACCCGACCCTACGCCCTCGCGAATGCCGAAGAGATACCCTCCAAGACCAGGTCGAGATAGCAAAATCGTAGAAATAAGTAGTAAACCAGCCCATCGACTAATGGATGCTGGCAGACGGAAGATGGCGTGATCATGGTGATAGTTGCGAATGCTGAAGAAAGGCCAGCCTATCGGACCGTGACACCAGAGCTTGTCGTGTAGAGCCGCGAGGCGATGTTCATCGACTGCAATTCTTGGAAGAGCAGCTTCGCCGCGTAGGGCATGTGCACTTGTGAGATCCGAGTCTTGTTCTGGCACGGACGGCACTCGAACGTCTTCTTCGTCAAGTTCCTAGGCCTCGTTAGCGTGGAAGAGGCAGACTCGGCAATGGTCCACTTACACCACCGGCGTCATCAGCCCGCAAATGTCACACACGTGCACTCGGTATGCGTCCGACACTTCGAATAGCCGCTCTCTCAAGAACGCACTGGCACCGTGAGCGATCATACAATCCCGCTCCATCTCCCCGAACCGCAGCCCTCCGTCGCGAGCTCGTCCTTCGACCGGCTGTCTGGTCAGAATCTGCAGCGGCCCTCGAGCTCGAGCGTGGATCTTGTCGTCCACCATATGCCGTAAGCGCTGGTAGTAGGTCGGTCCGAGGAAGACCTGCGCCACTAGCTTGCGCCCAGTGTGCCCATTGTACATGACCTCGAAGCCTCGCGACTGATAACCATGCTCACGTAGTAGCCTCGAGACGGAATCGACCGTGACTTCTGTAAAGGGCGTGGCGTCACCTTCGTAACCACGAAGCGACGAAACCTTGCTCAGTTGACATTCGATCAAATGAGCAATCGTCATTCGTGAGGGAATAGCGTGCGGGTTGATGATGATGTCCGGGACCAGACCCTCGCTCGTGAATGGCATGTCTTCCTGGCGGTATGTGATTCCTATCGTCCCTTTTTGACCGTGCCGCGAAGCAAATTTGTCGCCAATTTGAGGGATCTTAGTAGTCCGCATTCGGACTTTGACAAACTTCAAGCCTTCGGCGTTGGTGGTGAGGAGCACCTGATCGACTAGACCGCTCTCAGTGCTTCGTAAAGGCGTGGAAACATCTCGCCGCTCCCGAATTTTAGTGCCTTGACCAAGCTGTTCAGCATCCGCCGTGATGGGTGCCGTTTTGCCGATGATGATATCTTCTCCAGATACCCGAGCTCCAGGAATGATGATGCCGTCCACATCGTCTAGCTTGTCGTACGTTCCATGTTTCAATTTCATGGTATTGCTGCGCATCGGCTTCTCGAAAGTCTGTATGAGGCCCAGACCAACGCGCTCTTCCACATCGCTATAGGAGCGGTAGAAAAGACTCCGGAACAGCCCACGGTCGATGCTGCTTTGGTTCATGATGACGGAATCTTCTTGATTGTAACCCGAATAACACGCGATCGCGACAATCGCATTCTGACCAGCTGGTAATTCTCTGAACTTAAGAAATTCCATCGATCGTGTCGTGGCTAGGGGCTTTTGCGGATAATAAAGTATGTGTGCCATGGTCTCCATGCGCTGGTCGTAATTGGTGAGGAAGACCCCCATTGCTTGTTTGCCCATAGCAGACTGGTATGTATTTCGGGGTGACTAGTGACATGTCAGCTTTGGAAGCGCAGAGAAAAGCAAGTACCATACCTGGTTATGATCCGGAAAGGGGATGATGCTAGCACATATTCCCAGTATCATACTGGGATGAATTTCACAATGAGTCCAAGTGTGCGCCGTCGGATTCATTGGCGCTTTTACCCGAGCATTGGGATCGTCGTTGTCTTCAGGCATTGCATAGCCTGCCTGGACCTGTCTGGAGACGCTCAAGTCATATGGAGTCATGACGATCATCACCGTCTCCTCTTCGTCCGCATCAACATACTCGACCACACCGTCGTTGACCAAACCGTGCCATCCATAGGTCAGAGCTTCTCTCTCGTCCCTGTCCATGTCAAGTGGAACATCTCTGTCAACTTCTAGTCTCTCAATATGCCCCTTGTTGAGGACAAGGTCACCGCAAATCGGACTCTTCGGGTCATTTTCTACGACGAAAAGAGGCCGTAGCACCCGTCCTGCATCGGAGAGAATCTTGAACTCTCGATCTCGGATATCGCGGACCAAGCTGACTTCATGTGCAATGGTTCGTCGTTGTCGCCTCCTCATGGTCTGCACAGCGTTGACAAGATGGGCTGGGTTTCTGTGAACGCCAATCCAGACGCCGTTGAGAAATATCTTAGTCGCATGTGGAGAAGTAAGAGGGTCGTACTCCTCCAAAGACTCCATCTGTCTCTGGAACAGGTAATCTACGAGACCTTCAGTTGTAGAACCAACGGAAACGTAACACATGAGAGCTAGGTTCTTCACAAGCCCACAGGCCTGTCCTTCGGGAGTTTCGGCAGGACAGACTAAACCCCAGTGCGTGTTATGTAGCTGTCGAGGTTTAGCTATTTTCCCATCGCGTCCAATTGGCGTGTTCGTGCGTCTCAGATGAGATAATGTGGATGCGAAAGTGAAGCGATTGAGCACCTGCGATACGCCGGCTTTTGACGAGGCTGCTTTCTTCTGTTCACCCCAATTTCCAGTAGCGAGAGAGTACTTTAGTCCGTTCGTTATGTGATTCGACTTCACGCCCAGCGTCAGGTTGAATTCTCGGTTGTTCTCGATGCAGTTCTTTAGATATCTTTCGACATCTTTGACAAGCTTGTTGAACAGTGTCCGGAATAGACCTGCGAGAAGGGGCCCTGCCAGATCTAGACGCTTTTTGCCAAAGTGGTCCCGGTCGTCGACTTCTCTTCGACCTAACGCACACTGTAGCAGGCGGTTGATCATATATCCGAGAAAGAAAGCTTTCTTCGTCTCATGACCCGGCTGTTGCGATACATGTGGTAATAATTCCTTCGTCATTATATCCCGAGCGAATTTTATACGTTTGGATAAGACGCCCCTCTGGTTGGCACGTTTGGCAATGAAGTCAAGTGCCGTTTCTGTGTTCTGGATGACAAAAGCTTCCTCTAAACAAGGCCTAAGCATTTCCAGCATCTGGCTGTCGTTGCGATCGAAGCAGATGTGATTGAGAATGTCCTCGTCCGACACGACACCAAGCGCTCGAAATACGATTGCAATAGGTATATCGGCTCTGACATAAGGTAGGGTACACTTGATAGTTTGACCAAGACCGGTTTTTGAGATTTCAGTCCTGTTGAATAGCTTGACTTGGAGACTCGAAATGAGCCGTGAACCTTTTTCAAGAGCGCTACGGATTTCGGCCACGTAGGGAGTAGCTGTTGGGCTTGCCTTTTTGAAGACCTGAACGATGTTCGCGGCGCTGCGTTCTTGAGCAATCAAGACCTTTTCGCTGCCATTGATGATAAAATACCCTCCTTGGTCATAAGGACACTCCGACCAATTGTATAGATCTTGCTCCTTCAAGCCTCGAAGGTGGCAATATTTGGCCTTGAGCATCATGGGAAGCTTTCCTACGAAGACTCTTTGCCCTATATCATTCCCGTCCACGTCTTTGTCCGGCTCATCTTCAACCTCCCACTCCAAGTATGTCCCATTGTCCTGTTTCTCGGCCTCTATTTCTGCACCATACTCGTCGAACTGCGGTTCTTCCTGGTTGTAGTCAGGTGCCACACGCTCGCGAGCCACAGAGACCTTTTTGGTCATGTAGACGAAGATCGACGCCGAGTAGGTTAAATTCCGTAGACGTGCTTCATGTGGGAGCATGTAGTCCGTAGCACCGTCTCCTTCGGTCATCGAGGGTTTCGACAGAAGAAGTCGCGTAAATTTGATCTCGTATCGTCGCAGCACGATCGGGTCCGAGTCGTCGCCGCTCGAGGGTGGGGACTTGTGATCCACAGTGACCGTGGAATTGGCTTCGACTATCTCTGGCATACTGTTGATCATGAAATCATCAAAGGAGTCGATCTGCTGCGACACCAAGCCTTTGCTGTCAAAAAAGGCCGAGATGACCTGCCAGCAGTCCTCGGAGGTAATACCCTCGTCCTCCTCCTCCGCATCAAGATAACCATCATCATAGCTGGAATTAGGGCTTGCCATGGCTATGGAGATCGACTCTGCACCGATTTTGCCGTAGCTTCCTGGTGCTTTGGTCCCTTCCCAGAGCAAGGGGCGCAGAGCTGGAGGACCAAAGGCGCCCCACTCCGAGGGCTAGCAGAGATGCGTCGCTATGATCTTGTGGATCATCTACGAGACACAAAAATAGATCCCGTAGCGAAGCGATAGATGAAGGGAGGATTGGAGAAGATGAAGTGACGGCGACGATGAGGTGATAGTTGAGGTGACGAACAAGGGGTCCTCGCCGACACTTTTTGGCAAAAGTAAAGTACTCGGGACTAGGCCGGATACGGTTGGTCAAGCTTCGAGACAGCCGCAACGACGACTCGCCCAGAAAGTACCTCAGCCATCACGTCAGGGCAGTTGCAGTGCAGAGCATGAGGTCTTCCTAGAAGGCAACACAGGTGCTAGACTGTGTCCGCTTGCCTCGGCCCGGGCCTTTCTGTGGAGAACCTGAAGATGGAGAAAGATGGATGCAGCCAAGTGGGGGTGGGCTGCCGCGCTATCCACCGATGACTCGAAAAAGTTCGGATTTGATACCGTCATCTTGACGTTGATTGTTGGTCCTCCGTGAAGAGTAGTCAGGGGATGGAACAAGCAGTACAGAACATTACATCAATCTACATCTATGTATCGCTGGGGATCCTGTAACGACTCTGCGCATCTTTAGAATGGCCAAATCACGCAAGCCCGCGAAGCTGCCTATGCAGCAGCTTTTGATACTCTGTGAGCGCACATCACGAGGACTTGATGGCTCGTCGTCGTGCTAATTTTCATCTGCTAGCGGTCTGCCGTTTTGCAGAGCCCAGTAAGCTTCCTCCGCCCTTCCATGAATCCTTATTGGACGCGTTCCCAGAAGCTATGCAAATGGCATTCAAGCAGGCTACGTAAATGTGCTGAATGACAATCATCCAGTCGCTTTGTCTTCGGTTTTCCCTTACCTTGTACGTATATGTTGCAAAGCTCCCTCTAACCTGGCTTCTGCTGAAGAATCTAAGCCTGAGATGATCGAAAGCTTCGGTGTTCCCAAAAGCAAGGTTGCAAGATGGGCGGGCATCACATCTGCTGTATTTTCCCTCAGTCAGGCGGCCACTGGAATCTTCTGGGGTCGGGCCTCTGATCAATTCGGTCGAAAACCGGTCATCATGGTGGGCTTGCTCTGTACAATGCTCGCATGTCTGCTCTTCGGTTTCTCACGCTCGTTACCTTGGGCCATCGCAGCAAGAGCTTTTGCTGGCTCGGTCAATGGAAACGTAGGCATCATAAGAACAACCGTTGCTGAATTAGTCCCCCAGAAGGAGCTTCAGCCGAAAGCGTTCTCCATAATGCCATTGATCTGGACCATTGGTTCCATTATAGGCCCTGCGCTAGGTGGCACTCTTGCGAATCCTGCTGCGAAATATACTAGATTATTTGGGACATCTGGTTTTTTTACGAGATATCCCTTCTCCTTGCCTAATATGGTGGCTAGTCTCTTCTTCCTCGTCGGCTTATCTACTGGCTTTCTATTTCTTGAAGAATCATTGGAGACTCGGAGGCATCGGCGTGACTATGGCCGCGTCATTGGGCGACTTCTCTTACGGCCTTTCAAGCAGAAGAAAAAGCCAATCCACTGGTATCACGAAAATCAACAGTCAGCATCTCTTCTCAAGCATTCGCGAATCTCTTCTTTCTCTAAAGCTGGTCGTGCCTCATCAAAAGGTCAATTGATTCCACAGGCGCCACCGAGATATTGCGAGGTCAGTTTTCATGAGCAAATCTGGCAAAGGCAGAGATTAGAACATTGAGCCTGGATGTCTGTCAAAGTCGTGATAAAATCATTCGATCGCCGCAAGAGAACTCTCTCTGGCTTTAGACTGCAGCTGATCAATTTGATTAGGTCTTCAACCGGCAGTCCAACATAAACCTTCTTGTCTATACCTTACTGGCTCTCCATGCTGTCGCTTATGATCAGCTCTTGCCCATATTCATGCATTATCCTCCGCAGAAAGACCGCGTTTCGGATCCACAGGTCAGACTACCTCTGAAGTTTACTGGAGGTTTCGGTATCGATGTGAGCTCTCTAACTACGACTTTCGGTCCTTCATTACAATGATTACTGACTACAATCAATCTTTAGTCTGGTCGTATTGGCTTGCTGTTTACCTTTTATGGCATATGTGGAATGTTCATTCAATTCCTCGTCTTCCCACCCGCTGCTCGTCACTTTGGTGTCCTCAACTGTCTCAAGGCTGTTACCATGACTTTTCCTCTGGTATACGTTTTGACACCCTTCACAGCCCTGCTACCAAATCAATTGGCTCAACAAATTGGCATGTTCGCAATAATGCTATTGAAGTGCTCGGCCGCGATCTTCGCTTTCCCGTGCTCGACGATCCTCTTGACCAACAGTGCCTCAAGCTTGCGCATACTTGGCACACTGAACGGAGTATCGACGAGTATCAGCGCACTGGGCCGAGCGGCCGGGCCTGCTATAGGGGGAACAACTTTCTCCTATGGGGTTGTCAAAGGCTACGTTATTCTGCCATGGTGGACGCTTGCAGCATTCGCTTTGCTTGGCGCTATTCCAGTATGGTGGCTTGTAGAGATGGAAGGCTTTGGTGGCTGTGAGAGTAGTGACTCTGAGGATGATGAAGACAACGAAGTGGAAGAGGAAACGTTGCTGACTGATGATGAAGAAGTTCAAAGATCAAATACTATGAGGATTGGGGTGGATTCACCGTATGATGGCAGCAAAGAAGACAGCTTGGCTACAGGAGAGGCTACGCCGAACAAGCTAGCCAGCTACAGTAGTGGGCATCCATACAGAACCTCCACGAACCGGATGTCAAGTCCCATCGGACTGAGAGAGTCAGTGGGTCCCGGAGGTGGGACGAAACTCAGTAACGGATTAGGTCACTCTCATAGCGGCTTCGGGGCAGGAGGTAGCTCCTATCATTGAAGGGCACTCACATACTCATGTATTGATCGTCGTTTGATGCAGAGATATTCGATACAATTAAAAGATTGTACGAAGGCAAGGTCCTGCATCCCGGAACCATGGTTGCGATCTTGGCAAAGATCTCTAATTCCTTTTATTCCTGCAGAACTGCTCTTTTCGACGGATGCATGAGTCAATTCTCATGAGCGCGTTATTCTCTTTTTCCACCAGCAAGTTTTACTTCATTCATTGATCTTCTTGCTTGCATCTGCGTCCTCTTTGTTTCGTTATCTGCAACTCCAAGCATACATATAAGAGAGCGTTCACACAATTTCCTCTCTATCAAAGGTGCAAGAACTCCAGCTTGGAACATCACACGCTACGCTCTGCCAACGTCCACTCTTTCATATACCAGTCCAAAGTCCTTGCCTTTATCAGCACTACCAAAAATCTGAGAACTTGCCGTCTCTGCTCCGATCCTATAGCTTCTCTACGCATTAAGTTCGACGAAAATCTTCCCCACAATGTCCGTCGAGGATCTCTACTCAACCTTCAAGGGATACAAAAACACCCCCCCTCGATGCAGGAATCCAGCAGGTGCTCTCCCAAAGATGGCTCGAAAGGTCATCGAATTTCTCCACTGCGCTAGAGAAGACCTAGACATCGATGTCTCCTTCAAACGATTTCCTCGCCATAGCCAGGGTTCCGGAGCCAGACCAACGGCTATCCAACTCGCTACCTTTATCTACCCTGACATGCATCATACCGCCGCTGTCATACAGTATGAGCGTGATGTACTGGTTATAGCGAAGGCGTACTACGCACAAGAAGAACGGAGGCAAATCGAGGCGGCAGAAAGGGCATGGGCAGAGTATGCAAGACTGGTTCGTGGGGAACCCGAGCGGACTGAGGAGGAGGAAGCGGAATACAATAGCGTGAGGGAAGAGGTGTTCGAGATGGATGACGAAGGGGACTACGATGCGGACGATGAAGGGGATGATGAGGAAATGGATCCGAGGGAGGAGAGGAGACAATTCGAAGAGATATTGGAATGGGGGTTTCCCATAGCCCGAAGATGACGAAGGAGACACCACCCAGCTTGGAATAGAGGAAAGCAGATTGGTATATGGTAATGCTTGATTGGATCGGTAGGCATAACCGATATGAAGCGTTCAATGTTTCAAGGCTACGAACTCCATGAATGTAGACGAAAGGTGGCTTTAGGAAGGTTGTCATATTTCCATCAATTAGAGTAGCTGTCCGTCTGGATAGATCTGACTACCCCAAGTCCAATTGATAACATAACGGCAAACAGTCTCTACTATGCTAATTTTATGCCTTCACAGCAACGAGACTTTGTGGATCGAAAGTATATCTTAAAGAAAGGACAGAATTGACGCTTGCCCTAAGCGGGTCGAGCACCCAACCACTAGCGCTTCTCGAGCTCCATCAACCTCACCATCTAATCACCAATTACCCACAACATCACCACAATGCTCCTCCGACGCTCCGCTCTGGCCCTCTCGCGGCACGCCCTCCGGCAACCCATCATCCCGCGCACCTTTACCACCTGCTCCATCCGCCGTAGACCTCCCCTCCTTCCTTCATTCAGAGCTCAACTGACCTCCTCCCTCACCTAGGAGATGCCAAATCCGGAGACCCGGCGCCCGGGCAGACAGATCCCAAACTGATTCCCTTCGACGGTATATCTCTCTCCGGAATGAGAATAAAGGGGCAATGGGTAGTTGACAAGCAACAGAGGTCAAAGGACCAGAAGACCTCCTCCCACCGGGCGCGGAACCAGGCACTTTCCCTACAGATCTAGATCAAGCCACGGGCTTGGAGCGACTGGAGATACTGGGGAAGATGCAGGGGATCGATGTCTTCGATATGAAGCCCTTGGACGCAAGTCGGTTCGGTATGTCAACCCTCCCCTCATCAAGATCACGGGGCCCTGAAAACGAAGCCATCAAGAATTACAAGCGGGCTTGTGTTGTGGATCCTCATGCTGACTGGTGGCTGTGTATGCAGGCACCCTGAAGGACCCAATAATGGTCAATTCCTTCGGCGACGAGCAATACTGTGGCTGCACCGGCTGCCCTGCTGATTCCCACTCTGTCAAATGGCTTACGGTTAGTCCTTTCCCTTCACACATGCAACGACGCCCCTAACGAGTTTGGATCTCATAGATCTCACGCGGCCGCCCGATCGAGCGCTGTCCTGAGTGCGGCAGTGTATATAAGATGGAATATGTTGGGCCGCCGGATGACCCGCATGCGCATGAACGTAGGTATTCCATTCCTTTGCATTCGAATTTTGAGGGGTCGTTGGGTTACCGTGAAGGGGAGTGGAAAGGGCGGGTTGGAGGAGTGAGGGAAAGGGCCGTGTGGAGAAGGATTGTGTGGGAGGAGAGTCGGGGAAGGGCGGCTGGGAATTGAGTCGGGTGGTGGAGATTGGGCATGAAGCTGACGGTATCTACAGATGGGCATGCTTACGAGGAGCCAAAGACGTTTGCGGATTTCGTGAAGCCGGAGTATCGGTGGAGTTAGCGGGAGATGGGAGAGGGAAGATGAGACGAGGGGAAGGATGAAGGAGCGGGAGATGTATACATAGGGTGTGTAGGGGTCGTTGCACGCAATTGAAATCCAAACTAGAGAGATATGGTTCACATGAGGAAATAGTGCGGCCGTTCATCAACGGTGTAGGGTGTCAGCTTCACAAAGCCTTCCTAACGTGGTGCCATTCGAATTGTTGGTATATTGATGTTTTCTACTACCAAATTGCCAACGAGAGGCTACATAGTACCCCCTGCTCCACCGCTGTTCGCAAACCTTGACTCCATCCGAACCACTGCAAATGCAATCTCATCTCTCAAGCACTCGCAACCCATCCCTATCTCCCCTCGTCCTCCCACCTCCTCCATCTCCACAACCCCCTCACGCAAAATTATCCGTCCGATCCACCCAAATATCCTCCAACTCAGCAAAATTCTGAAAATGCAACGGCCTGTGCATCTCCGCATAGAACGCCAGCGGGACATCCATCTTGACCCCCCACGGCCTCTTCTCCACATTCCCAAAGCTACTGCCCATAAACGCATAGTTCCACAGCCCCGACTCCGGCACCAGGAAATAGCCTCTGATCTTATCGCTCAGCAGCAGCTGGCACTTGTCGCCCATGCCGCTGGTCGCGAAGCCCTGCGGCAGCTCCGAGGAGAGGTCTTTGTTCTCGGCGCCCCATTTGTAGCCCTGCGGCGTGAGGGCCCAAGCGGCGAGGGAGACGGAGCCGGGCGTGAAGGAGACGGTCATGGTGATGGTTTTCTTGTCCCAGGAGGGGTGGGCGCCCATGAGGCGCGCGTGCTGGGTCGTGTCTGCGGCGGTCATGTAGGGGGGTTCGTTGCCGGACATGGTGTGGATGACGCCGAGGGGCTCCATGGATGCGAGGTTGGGGTGCTGCGGGAGGTGCTGCGGGAGCTGCACGTCGCGCGTGTTGCCGACTTGGGGTACCATGACGATGGTGCGGATTTCTTTGACTTGGTCGTTGTCGGGGGGGGAGCTGCCGTAGAGGTAGCCGGCGACTTGGACGCGTAGGTCGGCGATGGTGATGAAGCGCTTGAGGATGTTCTTGGGCATGATGTAGGTGTAGTGCCCTTCTTCTTGGACGTCGTCGCTGGAAATGTAGATGTTGTTGGCGCGGGTGCGGAGGTTGGATGTAGCGATGGCGCGGTTTCGCCATTCGGTCTTCGAGGCGAAGGCGGCCTGTTCGAATTGAGAGGTTGTGGTGACGATGATCTCTTCGCCGTGGACGTTCTGGGTTTTAGTCGTCACGGCTGTGAGTTGCTGCTGTTCCTGCTGCTGTTTTTCGATCTCGGCGGCTTGTTGACGCTGCATAGATGGTGCGCTGATCTCCATGCCAAGGATGATGTCGCGGACTTCGCTGCTTGTTAGACTAGACGTGTTGACGTTGTTCTTCTTGCCGTAGTCGTTGAGGATAAGATCTCGAAGTTGAACTTCAACCTTGATCCAATCCTCGTCCGAGAGACTCGGCCAGATATGATGCTCTTTGGTAATAACGGTTTTGTCGGGTCGCAGAAGCAGCTTGGTCTTGTCTTGATTGACATGCAGCGCACGTAGTATCAGGATCAGCCTTGAGAATGCGGTGTATGAGGAGATTGTCTTGAGCCACTCATCGTAGAGGTTGAATAGCATCATCTTCGGCTCGGTCGCACGCAGGATCATGTCTCCTAGCTTTTCGACCTTCATTGCCGCCTGGAAGGGCAATTGCAGTTCCGAAGCTCTAATCGAGATGTTGGGAAAGTCAAGTAGATGTACTTCAAGTGGATCAAGCAGTCCTTTCCGAGTCACAATGAGCTGCTTGGGCTGCTCTTCAACCGGTAGCGAGCGGATTAGTGCAGCCACTTCTTCAGCTGTCTTCCACTTGGCTAATTGACCTAGACGCTTTTGACCAGCCCACACGCTTGTGTGAATGATCTTGAGGAACAGCTGTCCAGTCCTTGGGTTGAAAATAAAGATAGCTCCGTTGATAGGCTTTGTGGTTAAATTACCTTCGAATGTTTTGTGAATCGTAACGCGATAGACATTCGTATCGTCAATGAAGAGCTGGATTTGGTTGCTGAAAAGCTCCGAGTAATTCTGTGAGTTGAGAAATTCTTGGTTACTTTCTGAGGCATAGAGCTGCAGACCCTTTCGGATACGCTCCCTGAGCACATAGAGTGCAGGGTTGGCCTTCATAACCTTCGCCATTGCCTGCTGGACTAACGTTTTGAGACCAGGGAAGTACTGGCCATAAGCTGAATAAAGGTTGTATGCCAAGTCAATGCCTATCATGAGACCAGTAGCGGAAGGGTAGATGCTCATACTGTCGGTGGTGTAGTCCAGGTATTTGGCTCGCACGTAACGCTCAATATCGTGTGAATCATAATCACCATAACGGAGCTGGACGTCGATCCAGAATTTGTTGGTGGTCGTAGCCTCCGTAATGTCCTTGGTATCGAATAAGATGGAGGGCCTGGTCACATTCCACTTGTGGGTGGCAAAAAGAAGGATATCAGCACACGAGCTGTTCATCTTGTAGGACTTTCGGGGATGGATCGTCTCCTTTTGTACGGTCTCAATGCCCAACTGATCTAGCTCTTGATCGAAGACTTGGCAAAGATCCATAACCACCGATTCGTGGATCTTTTGCCATAAGTGAGCACGGAAGATCTGGATCAATGAAATCTTGAGAGTCGGTATCTTTCCGTGCAGGAAGATACCGGTCAAGTCAAGCTGTACCTGGAAACCTACGTAGACGTTGGCACGATTGATCGTAGGAGACCACCAGAGGGTGAATCGCCGATTTGGTATTTGATTCAAACCAGAACGTTGGGCATTGGTAAGCTTCTTGAACTTCATCGACTCCTCGAAACCCGATGCCTTCTCCCAAAAGAGTCCCTCCCAAGAGGGGAAAGCGGTAGCTTTGAACAGGGTATGCTCGAGGATAGTCTCTACACCACCGAGGGCCTGAATCACATCCGTCCGATACGCATTGAGATTCCACAGCTTGCCGTCGTGTCTCTGACTAGTCCACCAAAATGGATTGCTCTTCATGAGCTGGTAAGTCTTGAATTCGGTCCTGGCTCGGAAACCTTTGTCAAAACTCAAGGTACTCCTATCCTTTTGGAAAAGGGTGTTGATACGCGGAAGACCGCGATCCCAGCTGTCTTCCAGATCCTCGAGCGTCAAGCGACGATTCTGTTGGTTGGCTTCTTGACGCTTTTGCGAGTATTCGGTCCAGACTCTTTGTGAGTCGATGAACTCTGCTTCCCAAGGGATAATGTACCGGAAGATGTTCGGGATCAGGGTCTCCTCATCGTGGCTCATACCAGCTCGATAGTGGGTAACGCCTGTATCGGTTTGTTTCGACCATCGCTTGTCGCTGGTAGGGATGAGGATGTGTGATCCTGATATCATCCCGAGACCACCAAGCTCCTTGGGCGTGTAGAAAACAGCAGGTGGGAATCGCGAGGGCATCTTCGAGTTCAAGCCAATCTTGACCCTCGTCTGGATCTTGGTCTCGCACTTGACAATAGTATCAAGCAAATTGACGGTCGAAGCCGCAGCTTCGCGATAGTAAGTGAAGAGCGCAATCAGGCTAGTATTCCACTTATTGGCTATCTTCGTAAAAGTAGTAGAACCAGATGACATGAGAATTTGACGTATGCGATTATTAAATTTCTGGATGTCTTCCTCTGTGACTTGCAGGAATGCATGAGCCGTCCGCTCTTTGCTCGTATTATCCACGAGTGACCAGACGCTGTCTTTGACAGGAAACTCGTCATTCTGATTACGAATCTTGGGCAAGACACGGACCTCGAAACCACTCATTGAGAACAAGAGGTTTGGATTGTCCCGGCTGTAAACGCTAGCGAAAGTGTCGTCCCACTCAATCGTCGTAATGGATCTTGGAAGTCGATTCTTCAAATCCCAAAATACTGCGCGGCCAAGGTTAACATCGTGTCTCATCAATCTCATTCTCGAATCTCGAGGCCAGCATTTCTTGTTCCGATATCCGATGACGTTTTCAAAGTTCGGATCAGGCTGTTCAGTCAAGAACCGCTGAATCAGGTCCCTCGACTCATCGGCAGAGAATCTCAGGAACACCCATATGCGGTCAATGTATCTTGTGTAAAGCCGAATCGGGTGTCGTACCTCGGTCTTGCGATCTCTGAATTGAAGGAAATCATTCGGACTTTGGGGAGGACCTGCAATCTCGCTTGCGCGCTGCAGACCGAGTAGTAGCAGATCGAGAACCAAGCCATAATACTGGAAAACAAAGGCCGAAAATTGCAAACCTCTAATCATACCGTAGCTATTCGTGTGATTCATGTCCTTGTAGTTGAGCTGTACATTGTTCTTAGACGAAATATAATCCGCCAAGTTGTGATCCATGATCAAGCGTAGGAGACGATTGAGGAGTGTCAGGTCGATTTTCTCGTACACTTTCGAAAGCTGTGTCTCAATCATCACGTTGCATTCTCCATCGGAGGTCTCCCAGACGCCACCCAGATTGTTGATACCCTGAGCCCATTTATACGTAAGAAGTGGTGGTACCTCGGAGTCAGAAGGCTTGATCCAAGCGGGGAATAGGTGGCGCTGGTCGGCCTGATACCACAAGTACTGGTCAAGGTAGGCATCTGTTATCTTCTCAATCGGCTCGATGTCGTAGACGGGGTTGATGCTGCTGTAGTTATCATTCATGTCAATGCCCACTTCCTTGAAGGCGCGCTGTGTGAGCAGGAAGCGCTTGATGCGCGTTAGAGTACTGCCTGGAGAGTCGTACGCCTGTTCGATGAGGGCGAGCTCCTCTCTCTGACTTTGGTTCAGACGCCCTTTGACCGAATATGCCTCTCTTAAGCGTTCCAAAGCTAAGATTAGGATCTTAGTGTCGTGTTTGTAAGAGACAGCTGGGAAGGGTATTGGGGAGTATTTTCGAGATTCCAGCCAATGAACGGTCGTTGTGTAGATGGCAACAGCTTCCTCAGATGATACGTAAGGGCCGTCCTTCATGTAGTTGTGCTGTCGCTCTTGTTCGGCCTTGAGCCATAGCCGTGTGAGTCGCCCAAGGTTCTTCTTTGCGACGGTTTTGTCTACAGTAGCCCCTCTTCTTATACGCTCGCGGTTGTAGTGCGCAACAGAGATCCACCAATCTGCCTTACTTTTGACATATCGGAGGATGATATTCTCAATCGGCGCAGGAAGGCCAGGTACCTTCCAAGGGATATTACTCTTCCAACACCTCCACGCTTCGGACAGGTGCTGCAAAACCGTGTTGACTTTGTTCTGCTTGATACCTTCAGGCATCATATCCATCAAATCGGCCATGACGGAGGCACGGAGCTCAAGGTCAAAGTGCGACTCGACTCTTTGCTTTGTGACAGTCTTCGCGACACCCTTACTATGCCGACCTTCGAATTGGCGAGAAAGCAAATTGCCGAGCCATCGCTCTAGTAATGGGATGATGCCCCTCATAAAGAACAACCATACCCTCCATGCAGGAGCCCAGAACCCACATCCAGGACCTTTGCCAACGGGGCCAGAGTTGAAGCGGTAGTATATTAGATGCTTTAAGTCTTTGCACGACCGAATTTGATGCATCAGCTTATACTTATATCGATACATACCTGTAAGCTGTCCAACATGGTTGAAAGCGTACAGAATGCCGTCAGCCAACTGAAAGGCGTCGATGTTGCCGAGACGATATTGAACTTGAGCGTCTACGATCAGCTTTGTCAGTCGCAAGATTTCTCGCATTAGGTGGAAAGCATTTCCAAAGCGGGATTTCTTTCGTTCCTTAGTGGTCAAAGTCTTCACCGGCTTCAAATTGAAGTTGTAATCCAAGTGCAGGTATGTCAAGTTCTTCCGATGGATGAGTAAGTTCAGCATATTGAAACCTTGCCGGCAGACTTGGAGACCTGCTTCTACCCAATCAATGGTAGTCTGCTGGAAAAATTTCGTTGACCGTAGAGACTTCATGAGATCCTGCTTGTTTTGTGCTTTCGGCTTCTTTTTGTGAAGCTCGTTTAGCACGAATGTTTTAAGCAGTTTCTGATACGAGACTCGCACTTTGACTGGCTGGCCTTGTGGGGTGTGCTCAAGGTACCATTGCTTGACCAAAGGTACATCCTGCGCCCGCACCATCTTACCAGAACGCCGGTCGAAGGGGAATGGTGCCCACCATAATGCTATGGCCGAGGATGTCTCGCTTGTGTATAATTCCTCGTCGGCCAAGAATGGCTCCATATTACCAGGCAACGTAAATTCTTCATCTTCGTTGTTGCCACATCCAAAAATCTCATCCTCATGGCTGACTGTGATGTTCTTGGGTGCGACGGATCGGGAAGAGATAGGATTGATGACAGGATCGAAGTAGAAGGCTGGGAGACTTGGGTCTTCCGCTCGAACATAAACTATCTGAGGGTAAGAATACCATGACAGCTCTACACTGCGAGGTAAGGAGTTGTATAGGAATGGGAAAGAGACACGGTATTCTGTCCGTATTGGTGCACGGAAAATGATACGGTCAATGGCGTTGAATTCTCCGAAGTCTTCATCATTAGGGTCCACATCCTTGTAGAGAGGCTCGAATCTCGGACCACCGGGCATAGCCACATTCAGAGCCTTCGCGGTTAAAAAACTATTCAAGTCGAACATATGAAAGTAATTCTTATCGACCAGATCACTCAGCAGCGGCCGACTCAAACGGTAGAGGGTCGCCATCTGCGGCAGAGTCAAATTCCATTCTTTATAGCTAGGGCCGTTGACGTGTGGTGTATCAAGGAGGGGACGGTGTTCGTAAAACCATTCGTAGATTGAATTATCTTCCATTTCGTCAAGCTCCATTTGTATGGGCTCCAGTGGCTCTACATTCTCGATGTTCTCTGACCAAGACAACGGCGGCTCCTCGTCGTCGAATGGTGGAAATCTCATTCGTTTGAAGTGTCTTCTATCGCTTTTTTCTCTTCGCATCGCCACCCACATCGTTGCCCATTGCGCGTGAAATATTGGCTCGATGACCCGCGGCGTCTCGTTTACCATCGTCAGACAGCCGTTGACATGGTATAGAACCTTGACCTCCCGCGATGATTCCCAAGGCATCGGCATATTCTCCAAGAGCTTCAAGACTGCATGAGGCATGAACTTGAGCGCGCCCAGATAGCTGCGCTTGTCGCTGCTGAATTTCTTCTGTGATACATCTCCAATATCCTTGACTATTTTTCGCAGATGCTCAGGTGGCATATCAGCCTTCTGCGTCTCGACGAAACCACCTTTCCGCTTCTCGCCGAAGCGATTTCGCTGCGTTCGAAGCCATTCCTTCTTCTTTTGAGCGAACTTCGCGACTTGAGGATCGGAGGGCGGTTGGTAGCCAGGTGGAGGTGGTGCCGATAGCATCGAATGAGGCGCTGGCCCCCATCCTGGAGGAGGCGGCGGCGGTAGCGACGACATCTTTGAACTGACAATTGATGCCCTGTTTTCGCCCTGACCAGTACTGAGTCCTCGACGATGGGGTTATCGACCAGTAGTGGCGGCGGCTGCAAGTCAAACGAATTATCGAAGCTAGTGTCTTGGCGATTTTGTCCCAAGGCAGCTTAGTTCTTCGCTTACACGCACTCTCAATTTTAAACGCGCAATCTCACCGACAGTTAGGACTCGCGCAACCAGATCGCAACTCACATCACCTCCATTCACAATGGCTCCGACGAGGTTGCAATATGTAGGTTTCCAGCTTACTTCTGAGAAAGTATGTGATTGCTAAGGGTGTTTCTTACAGCGTCGAAACAACCCGTAAGCCGCAACTTCCCACCACGCGCACACGATGATTAGCGGGCAACCCTCCGGAACTGGATACTAATGATGCTATGCCTTGAAACAGATATCCGACTCGCTCCAACAAAGTCCGCGTCGTCAAGACTCCAGGTGGGAAACTGCGATACCAGCACGTTAAGAAGAAGGGCAGCCCACCAAAATGTGGTGATTGCGGGATCAAGCTCCCAGGTGTCAGTTCTGCCTTCCATACTCTCGCAACGCGCAAATTTGTGACTTGGAACACTTGGGAGAGCCCAACAAATTAACGCTGGTTTTCAATTACAGATCCCTGCCCTCCGACCTCGCGAATATGCCACAATCTCCCGACCGAAGAAGACTGTCCAGCGCGCATACGGCGGATCGCGATGTTCAAATTGCGTGAAGGACCGGATTGTGAGGGCATTTCTGATTGAGGAACAGAAGATCGTGAAGAAGGTGCTCAAGGAGACACAACAGAAGAAGCGATAGAGGCAGGTTTGAAGGGCTGGCAGGAGCTGTGGTAGTCTTCGGTAGCACCTTTGAAGAGCTAGGCATACAATCAAAGGTCCTTTGAACGATTGTCTGCCTATTTAAAAGGCGTGAGTGTGGTGAAGAGAGTAATGATACTCTGCCAGCGGCTCGAGATTTATCAACAGTGCAGTATCTAGAGCCAATCCCTGTGCGGGCAGGACCTACTTCTCAGGCTTCGTCGGATTACGCATGGGTCCAAAGCCTTCCCCACGCTTTTCTGGTGGATAGTCTGACCGAGTAAGTCATATGCTTTGACAATCGGTGACCTAGCCATGGATCTTTACCAGTAGGTCAGTCCATTATTGTTCCGCAAAAATGGCAAATCACCTCTTGCCGGCGTATGGAACAATGAGTACTTTCCTAATCACATAGGTGTCTAAGCGCTTGAATTTTTGAATCACCATGAAGAAATGGAAAGTTAAAGTAACCCAGTTCATCGAACAAACTTCATTTACAGCATGCTGATCTATTGCAGCTAATTGATTACCTACTAAACTTCACAACGAACGACAAGGACGTACCGAAAGTCTAGATACTTGTGTGCCATGCAGGCACTGTGACCGCTATACCGACACGCATATCCTGTACAACGGTCTCGTCATTCCAATGTAAGCTTCACCATACCCTCTCATTTTGTCGTCTTTTCTTCGATCCATCCAGTGATCGTTTCTATTGTCTCACCTGTAGACATCTTCTCTTCCCTCAATCGATTCACTAGCTTCATCAAGTCTTGTGAATCCCGTCCCTTCTTCATCAGCCGAGAGAGCAGCTCAAGTACTTGTGTGAAGTCCCCCTTGCCGCCATTGGAAGTCGATTTCCCATCATCTATTTCCTCCTCCAGTAACACCCAACCTTTCTCAACATGGTCCACTTTCTGGGTCGTAACGACGGGGCCCTTGGCACCAATCCTCTGATTCCTAGCAGCCTCCACTGCTTCAATCATTCTCATCTTCTCATGCAACTCCTCCGCAAGTGTGCTGGCTGCCTTCAGATTCGCAATTGCGTTCCTTTTCCAGACGGCATTTCTGTCAGCATATTTCTTGCCCTGCAACCACGAATTCTTTCTCTCGATCTCCAACTTGTCAATGCTCATGAGCTGCTTGCAGATATCCTGGATTCTCTGATCGGCCTCCTTTACGCCTGTGGCTGTTTGCGCTTTGGCTTTCAACACAGACAGCTCGGCAACGTCTTGCTCTGCTGCCTTGATTTTAGACTCTAGTGGCCCCTTACACTCCTCGGCGTGAGCGGAATCTATGACCGGTTGTATGACCTTCTCCACAGTCTGCTCTCTGGTATTTTCTGGCGCTGCCTTTGCCTCTACTTCGATTCCAACTTCAACAGCCTTGTTGGCCTCGCCGGCCTTATTAAGATCCGCAAGCTTTTCTGTAGACTCCTGCAAGGCCTGCTGTAGAGCGTCTCCTAAAGCTGCCTCTACCTCAGCAGGCTTTGAAAACCCAGTAGCCTCATCCAAAGCTGCTGCTTTCTCTCTCATTTTCTTCATGACCTCCTGCCTGACAATTTCTAACATTGCATCTTTCTTGCTTCCAGTATTACCAGTATCCGCGGCCTTCGCAGCCTTGCTAAAAGCCGCAATCGTTTCCAGGATCCCTATCTTAGCTCCCTCTACCTTGAAAATCTCCAATGCTGCCTTGGAATCCGTCTTGAATTCAGCTGCCTTCGTATCTTGGGCGGTCTTCTCAAGCACTGCAAGGCTCTCTTGGTCTTTCTTCATGGCTTGCTCTTCCTTGACCACCTTTGAAGCTGTCTCTACCGTGGTGTTATTCCCACGAAGTGATTGCTTAGTCTCTATCGCCACCGTGTCTGCTTCGTGCTCCTTCTTCGAGCCCACGGATTCCCCCTGAAAATAGTCGATGATGTCAAATCGGTCGCTCTTGACTTCGACGTGCTCGCTTGACTCACAGCGGCGCCACTCAGCGCTCAGCCACTGCTCTCGGATCCAGTCAGGGAATCTGATCATTCGCAACTTAGGATCGACGAGCACCTTTGCGTACGGACGTCCGTCATCTTTCCGTGACTCCGGGACCTGAGGCAGACCTATGATGCGAGGATCGACAGGTGCACGTCGAATGCGGCGTTGGCTATCCAAGTATGGCTTTCGGGAGATGGGAGGCGTGTACCGAATATCTCGCGCTGCAGCCGAGCGAACATTCTGGCTTATGATGCTGTCTGCATTCTTGGAAACAATATCCTCTGCCGTGGATGGAGTCGACAACTTGAGGGAGGGGAATTGCTGAGCTAATCGGCCGGGTCTGTACGGTGATGGAGCCAAGCCATGGTTAGGAACTATGCCATCTCCAGGTACGAACTTGACAGCCATCTTCGCGGGGTCAGGTATAAACGGTTTCCCAGTGACGACATCGATGACAGGCTCGTTGAAATCCCCAGCTGGAGGACGGGCACTCCGGAATTGTGAGTAGGATGGTATAGAGGGCGGACCTGCCGGCCGCATGGGAGGTGCTGTAGCGTGTGGCTTCGGAGGTGGGAACCTTGCGTTGTGGTTATCATAAGCTGCCATCTTAGGGCCTTGCTCGCTGACAAGAGTAGCAGTTGCCCTCTCGGCTGAGGAAAGGTTGGTGGGGGGACCTGGTGCAAAGCTCCAGCCTCCGTTGCTGACAGACGTAGCAGTTGTCCTCAAAGCTGAGGAAAGGCTGGCGGGGGGACCTGGTGTAAAGCTCGAGCCTCCGAGAGGTGTCGTACCAAAACCATTGGTACTTCTTGCCGGGTTGAATCCCGTAGACCTCAAGAAGGATGTAATAAGTGGCTCTTTAGCTGGATCACGGTCCATGGGAGCCTTAGACTTGACGCGATCAATGAGGTACCAACGTAAGGGGATGCACAAGAAGGTAGGTGACTCTAGCTACGGAGACGTTGATGGAAGCAGCTTCAGGAACAGGCGTGGGGTCCCACTTACTAGTCACGATCGAAGGTGTTGGGGTTTTGCCTTGTTTCCTGGAATCAAAGGTGATGACGGCGGTCGAAATGATGCTGCTTGCGGTTAAATCTTGAAGTTTTATGTCGAATATCTAGGAACCAGGTTTTTCGGGGAACGGTGCTAATATACGTGGCCAATAGACTTGTGTGTCAAGCACTCTGTGTTCTCCCTTCAACACAAACATCTGTGAGATGAGCCACAGGTACAGATCATCAGGTTCAGCATGGGAGAGGATGACACATGACGCACGTAAAGAGCAACACTCATCCTTGGAAGTTTTCAGTGTGGATAGAGTCACCGCATGACATTCCTTGCACAATCCGTCAAGAGCTCTATTCTGTGGTCACGAATCCATTCGCCTTCCCAGGTCGATCTCTCTCCGTACTGGGACTCTTCGTACGACGCTCAAGGGGATCCCTTCCATCACCCACTTCTAACGGCGCTCTGCCAGCGACCACGAAGTCCATAAAGCTACATCGCTAGACCCATTCCACCAGTAAAGATTTCCGCTTCCGCTAGCGCTTCCTCGGTGACTTCAGGCGCTGGCTCCATCGAGAATACGAGCATCCATTCATCTTCATCGAGGCGCTTTTGGGTTTCATCGTCTACTTTGTTGTCAGCTCCAAGCTTGCACAGAGATATTGCTGGGCACGAACTTTCGCTTCCTACTTCACCGGTTGTGTTTTGTGGCGAATCGTTGTGAGTGAGAGCTGCATTTACCAGAGCCGTACAGGCATCGTCTCGAGATTCCTCTATCACGCAATGATCAAAAGATCCTCGGCTCTTCTCCAGGAGATTTAGGTGCTGGAGCCGTTGGTGGTGTTCCAGAAACTGAGATGCGGACAGAGGCTCCTGTCGGAGGGATTGGGCATAAATGAGTGCCCAATCAGCGATTTTGCCTCCAATGCTGATCAACCAGCTAAGGTACACGAGGCCGGGGTCCATCTTGGCTAATGGAACAAATGCCAAGAATTGCCGACATCCCGTCTGAACATTGACCTGCTTCTTTGCGAGGCCGAGGATCGTAGCACTGGCTTGGGATATCTTTTCCATTCTCCGGCGTTGGTTACGCTTCTAGACATCAGCCATCGGCTTGGTCTGTAGGGGCAAGGACACCTACAGCTGTTGAGCAGTCTGACTCACTCTACATATAACAGTAGTCATGCAAAGCAACTTTGGGCGGATGTAGAGAGTGGAGACTTGTAGAGCAGAGAGGAAAGCGAAGGGTTGAAGATCAAAACTTGCAGGACAGTGACGTGCATTTTATTTTGCAAGATCATCTTCATATGGTGTGCCGCGGCTTCAGTCTAAGCGAGTGATGGACTGCGTTTGTAAGAAAGGGACAGGCAATAAGGCCTGCTGTGTCTCATCACATGGTTGACCCATGTGGTTTCCAAAGATATCTTGAATGAGAAGGCAAACATACGAGACTGTTCAGTGCCGTTGTAGAGAAAAAGGCCAGAACAATGGGGATGCAGAGAAACACTCATTATAGGACTGGAGAACCTAGCGATCGTCAAGACGTGAAGTCGTTATCGTATCAGCCCAGCCCGTTTTCCACTTTGGTTTACCTGCCCATTAGCATTATCACTCCGGGGCGTCAGGCGAAGAAATGCTATCAGGGAACATAGTGTGACAGGGAACCTCATACTTTGAGTAGGCTGGTAGTGGTATAAGAAAAGACGAGGGCTTCCCTCAAAGGTATTGTTCAGTAGAGGCGAGAAAGAACCCTCTCCCATGCTTTTTTGTTATGCCATGGAGCGTCTCCGCTAAAGTCCTGTTGTTCGATGGATTATCACGAGAGGTGAATAGGAAGCGGTCAAAGTAGTCACCTGAGAGAAGTGTTGCATCTAAAGTGTGTACACCTACAAGTGGGATGGTCAGGACAAATTCAGATCTGTGTCATCGCCTGCGGCCATTGAAAACATATTTATACTGCTTTATCATCTCTTGAGTGTCCATCGGGACAATGCCTTCTTTCATCAATCTTGGTAGAAGCGGGCTAAACAGGTAATGATCAATCTCAGAGAAACAGCGGAAAGATTGACTTGAAGTGTCTGCCTCATACAATAACAAGAGCTTCGCAACTCAATGGAGGAGGTTGAAGTCTGCACTAAAGTAACCCCTGAATTTGGCGAGTGCAAAATGCATTGGACACCCGTCCCGCTTTTACAAAAAAACTCCGCCCACATGTTTAGCGAGAACTTTTTAGAACACTCTGATTGCAATTTCTAGATAGTGTATCTTTCTAGTATCGTATATTAGAATAGTTTTTCTATTTGAATTACTTAATTTACTAGTCTGATAATAAAGTTATTGAGATTTGAAGATTGGCACTCAACATGGTCGAAAGCGACCAGCAACATAAATTGTTAAATTGTTCTATAACTACGCACAATCTTGTTTAAACATTGCAAATTTAATATTATTCGAGTCGTAAAAGCAAGCACTATAAGAATTACATCTCAAATCTTTGATAAAGTAAGATTGAAAAAGTCGAAGTTGCTCCTCGCTAAACACGTGAGCGGAGTTTTTTTGTAAAAGCGGGACGGGTGTCCAATGCATTTTGCACTCGCCAAATGCCAAGAACCAGCAAACAGTGCAATTGTGGAAAGCTAAGAAAGAAAGCAACGGCAAGCCTCAACATGCCATCTTCAGCTACCTTACATAGCTCAATGTCCTTTGTGCTTACGGAAGCTGTAAAGCTCATCAATTGGGCGGGCTTACACCAGTGAACACGTACGAACGAGATCTTCTGATGCTCAGCGTTCTCCCTCTATTGCCGACTTCGTGGAGACTCGATCCTCAATTCATCACAAATCATATACCCCAGAAAGCCTACCCAGCTATGGGACCTGAATAGTCCTTCTGAAATACTGAGACAAAATTAACGACACCCGCGAAGTTCTTGAGCAAAGCTGTTTCATTGGCAAATGTCAGGATAGAAGAGACGGCCAACGATGGCTAGCAAAGGGTTGCAAAAGCCAAAGCCTTCATGTCTTAGAATTACACGCCACGGGCATGCCGGAGTGGTCGAAGGGCCGGTCTGCCAATCTCAAGATTCGGTTGACTGCTATAATTATTCTATATAGATCACGTCGAGGAACTGCGGAAAAGATGGTCGGAGGAAGGGTGAAAGAGACAATCAGAGCTGAATCCGCATCGCTCAGGCATGGCTATAATCAAAAGGTCGATGGCATAACACTCAAGCGTCCACCGTCCGTTACCACAACGCTTCCGTTACAATAAGCCCCTGCGCGGCTGGTCATGAATAAGATACAACCCGCCATGTCCTCTTCGGTGCCGACCCTTTCAAGCGGTATCTTCTCCTTTGGGAAAACTCCTTCGCCTATAATAGGAGCTGAGAGCTCGGATGGATAGACTGAGAGGTTTTTATTAGTCACGATTCTTTGGGTGTGTCCGTCAAATTGCTATTGCGTGTGCTTGGGAGAGAGAGCAACAGCAAGAAGCGAAAGGAGGTGAGGCAAAACATACGTCCAGGAGCGAGGACATTAGCTCGGATTTCGTAGGGCACAAGGTTTGTTGCCAACTGCTTCATCATGTGGGTCACTGCGGCCTTGCTCTGCCCATAGGCATACCCTCCCGGCACGTTCCTATTGAATCCGCCGATGCTACTCGTTGCAATTAATTGGCTCTTCTGCTCAACATTTCCTTGTTTGTTCCCTGCATGCAATAAAGGCAGGAAAGCAAGGACTGAAAAAAAGACAGCAGAAGCGTTCACAGCGAAGGTCTGCGTATAGTCTTCAAAAGAGGCGTTCCAAAGTGTGGACTGGAATTCCTCTAGGGAGCTTTCGCGCGTCAGGTTTGAGTGCTGAGGTCCGCCAATGCCGCTGTTGGCAATGAGGACATTGATATAGCCGGTCTCTCGTCCGATGTGATCCGCCAGGGACTTGAGTGAGTCTTTCGAAGTAACGTCCCCCTCAAGAGGAATAATATTGCCGTGCGGCGATTCCTTTGCAGCAGCCTCTAGACGGTCTTTCCGGCGACCAACTATGTAGACTGCCTTTGCACCATTCAATGCAAGGGCTTTGGCCATCATGAGGCCGATGCCTGACAATATCAATCAGAGAGTCAGACACACAGCCTAGTTACGAAGTGGTGGAACAGACCTGTGCCGCCACCAGTAATAACGGCAACAAGGCCTTTGACGGTGAATAGATTGGAGGCATCAATAGACGACATCTTTGACTTTTGCTGTAAAGCCTCGAAAATCTTCAAATCAGCAAACCAATAACGGTGATTACTTTATACAACTTTTCTCTTGCGGTTCTCTACGTCATCGATACCCAATCAGCGGTCTCCAAGATCCTAGTTTTCTTTTTCTAGCGCTGACGGTACGTAAGGTACATACAGGCTGACCCAAGTCCTCCCCATTCTCGAAGATGGTCGTAGCTCAATGAAACCCTGTAACAGTGTCTATGTACCCGGACCAAGGAAGCAAGAGACCGTATCTCTCCTAGCTGAGGTCTCATAGCGAGGACGAGAGACGTTGATACTGTAAGGCCAGCATCCAGAGTCCTTTATCTTTCCGTATGAGGTTGCGAGACTTGTTATAAGGCGGCTCAATTATTATTATGGACCACGGCAGGCTTGTACATTCCCCTTGATCTGGGAGCTCCTCGGAAAAACGTTCTTGTTTGATTATGTGCCAGGTGTATCGAAGAAGAGTCTTTAGAGTAGAGGTGCCAACAGCTGCGCACGATTGATGTGTCGTCAGCGCTATAGAGTCCCAGTGATGTCAATCTCTGTGCAATGAGACTCTTCTTTCCGATATCCTCCAATGTAACCGCTTCCCTAAGCAGTGGACGAATACTTTACACCACATCTACAAGCGAGACGCCAGCTCGGATTCATAGCACCTCAATTCTTGTAACGCAAAACCTAATCCAATCAGTCAACAACCCACCCAACACCGCTACCAACACTCACCATTCCAAGCCCTAATAGCCTCCTTCTCCTCCTCCAGGCTTCTCCACACCTCACCCGATATCGTCTCCCTAGTATCATGCACAGACGAAGCCTCTGTCGATCCCTCAATGATTAACGTCTCAGGCTCCTCGGTTACCTCAGCTTGAGCTTGCTTATCACGTATCCTGTGGCCAATGCCGTGCCAGATCATGCGCCGTACAGCGTCTAGAGCTACTCGTGGTCTTTGCTTTTCGGGTTTCGGTTTGGAGTTTGAGGGTTTGGTTGATTGCATGGTGTGGATTTTTGAGGGTGTGGAGATGAGGAGGTTGAGTGCTGAGGGTGTGTGGGGGGTTGGGTTAGATGGACATTTTGGGAATGTTGACGTGTGAAGGAGTGTTTGTTGAGGTATTGGACATGGGCTGCCAAATTAGAGCAAAATGGGGGCTTTGGATTGCTTATTGACTGGTAGATGAAGTTATGGAAACGTCGCACGGTGCTAAGATATACAGTGGCCTTATCAGCAGCTCACGCAAGCTGACTATCTTGAGCATGCACGTGTTATTTGCTTCCATTAGGTATGTTTGCTTCCCTACGACTCCAGCTAGAGACATGCAACGCTTTGCCTTATAGCTTGTAGCAAAGACTAAAGGATGACCGTCCAGTCCTCCTCCGCTTCTTCCTTGCTCACAGACAGCCATTCCCCATCCAACAGCTGCTCCTTATTGTCCCCCTGACCAGGCATCTTCTCGTTCTTTGGCGTGACGAACTTTCCATGGCTGTTCGCGGGAGCATACATCTTCTCGCCCGCTGGCACGAAGTATTTTCCACGGGTGTCCCCATGACCAGTAAACTTCTTATCTTTTGGCGTGAGAGACTTCTGATAGCCTCCATAACACGCTGACCCCAGAGGTAGCGTCTCAACCTTCTCCTCCACTTTCCTAAACAACTTGATCTTTTCCTCCATTTCCTTGACAAACTTAGCCTTCTCCTCCATTTTCTTCAATTTATCCTTTTCCTCCATTTTCTTGATCCAGGAGACGAGCTCGGGCGACGGCTCTTCACCCCTACATTTGAGGTGCGCTCGGAGCTCTTCGAGAGTGCATCCTGCTGGGATGAAGAGGCGAGGATACGGAGTTGGCTCCTTGGATCCAGAAGGTGGTGCTTTGGAGACGGAGCTGAGATCACCCTGCTCGCCAGCGGTTGCTTTGACGTCTTCGGAGCTACGATCTTTCTGCTTGGTGGGATTGGTATCGGCCTTGTCGACTGTGGTGCTATTGACTGGACCAGAGACGAAGTCATCCACATTATACGAGATGACTGAGCGTGCCATATCATTTGCTGGCTGCCCGGGTTTCGCCATCAACCCGTGTTTGACGCCCTCCATTCTGAGTGACATAGACGATGTTGCTTGAGATGTTCTACCTCTAACGGTTAACAAATGATTAACTTAGGGACAGAATTATCAACGAACCAGGAGTCTTGAGTGCAGACTAAAGGGCACGTTGAGTGACAAGCACGATGTTGACGTTGCAGAAGAAAACACCCTAAACAAACATCAGGATCCGGTGCATCGGAGTGCCAGCAAATAAGAGATAATAAAGAGAACTAACGTGTTTCTTCAGATACGCAAACACATACTTGGAAGATCTTGCAAACGCATACAGAGCGTAATGGAATTTTACTAGGTAAGTGAAAGGATGGGAAAATCGGTGTTGTTCGTTTGTGTGCCGAATATCATCCATCTTCGCTGCTGTGAATATGGAAAATGACGTAGACAGATAAGCACTTCACCTCATGAGCCGTTACTCATTGGACTTAGATCCACAACCCGTGCAAGCTTGTACTTTCTGATGAAATTCATGTCCGTCTCCATGACATGTCCCTTCTATCAAGAGCACTCTACAATTAGAAACAAGTACCTTGCAGTCCTAATACCATCTCACAATCCAGTAGCCTTCTACGAATCCGCACTTTCTCCTCTCACATGCCTCAAGACTGCTTCTCGGAGCACTTCGCAGGTCAAATGCAAAAGATAAACTTGGTACACAGCAGAGGATTGATGGCAAGTCATGCTGTGCACCCTTGACTTCAAGAGATCAAAAGTGTAAATCCAGCCGCAGGGGCTGATCACGCGCGGCTGTGCACGCTCCGACGTTTGATACGTTCGCACAAGCGGTCCGAAAATCCGAAAAGCAAGCAGCGCCAATCCTTTGGCGCCTCAGGGGTCTTGGCGAAACGTCTGCGATCCTTTGCCAAGGACTCCGCCCTGGGATGCCTCGAGGTTGACGTGCCTTCATGAGCATGCGTGTCAATACATAAGTATGTAGCTTACGCTGTTGGAGGTTTCAATTTTCCAGTAGACTTCGAATTGAATTCAGAACCTGCCTTGAACCAAGACGTCTTTTCGTTATCGAAACATAGTCCATCCAATACTCAATCACAAGCAGTTTCGGTGCTCTTTAGGAGAGACGCAGCGACATGTCTCCCTCTATCGTCGATCCACAATCGATCACCTCTCGGATCACAGCACTTGTCATCTTCTTCCTCTCCCTCATCTTCTTCATCGCCGGCCTCGCCGAGTACAGCACCAACCATCTCTCGCGCATCCATCCAGGCGATGACATGGGTGGTGATGGAAATTGGGCGGAACTGATGCTGCTTGGTTTCGTAAGCACATCCTCTTCACGCTCCTCGGCACAGAAAGCTAACCGCCAACAAAAGCTCTTCCTTTCCTTCCTCACGACTCTCTTCTTCATCACCAGATCGACGGTATCATCCAAACCACTGCATCTCGGCTACTACGTTGGGATCGATCTCTTCGTCTCGTTGGCTCTGGTGGCAGTATGGATGACAGGTATCTTTCTCTCCCGATTCGTGATCGATCCACAACGCGATTGTCGGGAACATTCGCAGCACGATTTCTTCTGTCAACCGAGCTGGGGTGTCATTCGCGGACTGTTCGTTACGGGCTACGCTCTGGCGATCTTGCTGGCGTGAGTAAATCTTTCCCTAGTGTCAGAGTATGGGGCTAATGGTATGATGCGAACAGTCTTCATCACGGTGTACTCTTCGCTATCGCTGCTCGGAGGCTTGACTCGATCAATCGAGCAAAGAAGCGGGAACGCCTCCCTTCGGAGAAACTTGATGAAGTTGATCTACCCGAGAGAGTGGTGGGCGGAGTTTGAGAAGTCCCAGATTGAAAGGCTTAGATTTGGTGCCTCCTTTGTTGTGTGTAATGCATCCGCTAGGGGCGAAGACACAGCCTTCGAGAGGCGATGCTCTAAAGGAATGAGTCCAGAGTGCTATGACAAAAGAGACATAATGTTTAATATCTCGACGGGTTTGCGTTTCATCCCTACCATGCAATAATGAAAACATGAATTGTACACTTTGACGCACTCTTAACGTCGATGACCCAGCCTTTTAAAGATGCTTTACCGAACAAAATCCTGCATATCGGTGTGGAGCCATGTAGCCCAATGCTCAGTCGTTGCTGGTCGTTGGGTCCCAGGTACAAGGGGAATACTCGTTCGTCGTCAGAGAGTTCATGTCCTTCTCCGTAAGCTCAAAGTCGTATATGCTTGCATTTTCTTCGATGCGAGACGGTGTTACAGACTTCGGTAAAGGAACAAAACCCTGATAACCTTGTTAGCTGGCATTCTGTCGACGATGGAGGCTTCATCAGCAATCTTCTGTAGGCTCCACCTAAGAAGTATCTGAGCGGGAGTCTTATCGTATTTCTTCGCCATCGACTGGAGTATCGGCTCTCCAAACCTCTGGCCCCTCACCAGTGGAGAGTATGCCTCGCAGATGACGTCGCGTTTCTGGCACCAGTCCACGATATCAGGCCTGGTCAGCCAAGGGTGAAGCTGCCACTGGCCGACACTGATCTTCCCACCTTTACCTTCACCCTTCTGGCTCTCGAGCTCTTTGATGTAGGTCTCCAGTTCGTTGAGGTGATGAACCCCGTAATTAGAAACACCGATGGAGCGGATCTTGCCGGCTTCTTGGGCTTCTACAAGTGCTCGCCATGCTCCGTTCCGGCCTTCCTTACCGCCATATGGGGCGTGTATCAGATACCTGTATCATTGTTTTTAGAAACTCCGGACTGTAGAGAAGATAAGAGAGCTTTACAAGTCTATGTAATCCAGACCCGTCTGCTTGAAGCTTGATTCGATTGAGGCCTTCGCGCTCTCGTAGCCCAAGGAACGTGGAGGGACCTTCGTCGTGAAGAAGATCTGGCTTCGAGGGAGTCCGAACTTCTGGATAGCTTCGGCGCATGGAGCTTCATTACGGTACACTCTGGCCGAGTCCACCTTACCTCTCTAAGTCCAGCTCACAGTATTTGGCTCCTGGATTGAGACTTACATGCCTATACCCTGTCCTGAAAGCATGCTGCGTCACATCTTCTGCTACATTGGCCGGACTGAAAGACGATTAGGTCTTCGCGGGAGCTCAGGTCAGAGATGACATTTTTACGTTTGATAGACCTTTGAAGATGTTTGAGTCAGTCACGCCAGAACAGGAAAAATGTAAAGAAAGGCTTTCGCGTTAGCTTTAGCATTGCCACCACTCCTACAGCATCGACCAGAGTATATCGGGAAAGCAACTTGATCAAATGGTTTTACGTACACCAAAGCCAAGAATGGGGATTTCGTAACCGCAAACCATACGGTATCTCGAGTCTTGCGTGACTGCCTTCGCCATACTTGCTGAGGAAAAAGCACGGGCTCTTAACGCAGGAGAAACTTTGAAATGACTTCTGAACAGATTTCGTTTCAATGGCGCATTCATACCGTTCGGGTTGTAGACTTGAAAGAGGGAATATGTCAGTCAGGTACAAGGTAACCCGAGTGAATCCCTCGGAAGCCTTATCGATAACGTTCGGCCTGTAGACCTCGTCGACTTCTGAATTACCTCAATCCTCCAATATCTCCCATTATCGTACATTCGAGAAGAAGAAAGGCTCCCGACGTGACTAACCTCAAAGCTCCGAAATCCGCAATACCTTAGCCAGAGGAAAGGCAAAGCAAAGCAGGCCTCCGTACTTCGTAAACCATGCGTCTCGTCAAACAAGCGATCGAGCGCGATGGCTCTGGGACAATCACCCTCTGTCCCGAAGAACCAGAAGATATGTGGTTCACCTACAACCTCATCCGCCCCACCGACACCCTCCGTGCCTCAGCCCTCCGTCGTGTAACCACCGAATCCTCCACTGGATCAACCTCCTCCACCCGAATCCACACAACCCTCACCATCCGCGTTACAGGCTCGGACTTCGATACTCAAAGCGCGCAGCTGCATGTGTCAGGGAGGATAGCCCAGGAAACCAAATATACGAAAGTGGGGCAGTATCACACGCTTGACCTTGAACTCAATCGCAATTTCACTCTCGAGAAAGCAGAGGGTTGGGATAGTGTTGCGAGAGATTTAGTGAGAGAAGCGTGCGATCCGGTCAAGAGTTCGGAAGCGTGGGCGGTGGTGATGGAGGAGGGTCTGGCGAATCTATGTGTTCTGACTGGGTCGAGGACCGTGTTGAGGCAGAGGATCGAAGGGAAGGTACCGCGGAAACGAGGAGGATTAGCGCAGGGAGATCATGATAAGGGGATGGGGAAGTTCTTTCAGACGGTCTTGGATACATTACTACGGCAGATTGATCTGACGGAGTCGAAACCAATATTGCTGGCAAGTCCGGGCTACACGGCGCACAACTTTCAGAAGTTCATCATTGAGGCTGCAACAAGGACGGGGAACAAGGCGCTTTTAGCTCAAAAGGCGAACTTCCTGCTTGTGCACTCCAGCTCGGGCCACCTCTACGCACTAAATGAAATACTAAGCTCACCCGACGTACTGATGAAATTGAAGGATACCAAGTACGCCCGAGAGACGAATCTGATAGACAATTTCATGACGATGTTACGAAAGGATGACGGTAGAGCGTGGTATGGGCCTCGAGAGGTAGAGAAAGCAGCGGAGCAAGGTGCGCTTGGCCGAGGAGGCGGTGTGCTGCTGATATCGAACGCATTGTTCCGAGCGCAAGATGTAAGTGTTCGCAGGCGGTGGGTGAAGCTGGTGGATAAGGTTAGGGATGTGGAGGGAGGCGAGGTGAGGGTGCTGAGCAGTGAGCATGAGAGTGGAAAGAAGCTGGAAGGGCTGGGTGGCATTGCGGCCATTCTGACCTTTCCGCTCAATGACCTTGACGAAGGCGATGAAGGCGAAGAAGACCACATAGACGGGGCGACGAATGGCAATCAAAACGATGTGCAAATATGACTGACTCCCCTAAGACTTGCATTTCTCTGCGTGAAGATATAGTCAAGTCTCCTCAAGTCCCTGTGGGATTGACTGGTTATTGCCAAGCAGGCATCTCCCAAATTACTCATCAGTCTGCAACTTCGTAGAATGGAGTGCCTGCGCTCGTGGATCCCGATATCTGAGATCTATCAGCGTCGCAAAGCGTCCCTGAGGCACCGACCCCAGGCGATGTGACCTCCCCATGTCAGTGTCCTCATCTTGATACGCCAAGCGTCAAGGTCGTCCAAAGACCTAGTATGGCACCAGCTAAAGGAAACATCCCCCTAGCTAGATTATGCGTAGCCCACAAGTCTAAAAGCTCCTTCGCAGATTTCTCCCTGGGATCTTCACTTTCCGCAATCATTGCCTCTGCGCTCAAAGCTCTGGCGTCTTCTGCTTTCCTCATCAGTTTATTGTTGGTTGGAACCATGGCTATGAGAGTATATGGAACGATCCCAATTGTCAATAGCGCTGACAGAGCGTAGAGCTCGGCTTTGGGATGGTTCAGAGTCCCATAGAACTTATAGCTCAGGAAGCTGAACGCTAATGCCGAGGCGGCCGCAAAAGGCGGTGCTGCTTTACTACCACGGTCATACAGCTTCTTCCACTGAAGTGCGACAAGAGAATTTGGTGCCAGCAGGAGTGGAGGAACACAAAAAGCAGAAATGGCGGTGCATCCCCCTGACCAATTCGTCAGCAAGGCTCAGCTACTTATACCTGTATCGAAATACCAGCCAAGAATGCAGAGCCCGTGAGGCCTAATAGTTGAGCTGTTCGGATCGAGGATGGCATTGTCGGTGACATCGATTGTGGAACAACAGCCGCTGATGGAAGGACAATGATGGCAGAAACGATAAGAATCAGTCCTCAGCGCATACGTATCCACGTATTGTACTTCTAATGGTCTGCCTGACATACAAAAAGATGTCGTGTAGACCGTCTCGTTTCCTCCTGGCTCCGGTGTGATCATTCGACTAAAGATACCTCTGTGACAAAATAAGTTACGGCGGGATCGAAGAACGACCATTTCGTCCTTTAGGTTTAGGTTTAGATAAGGTAATCAGTAATCTGCGGCTTGGCGCGACTTCCTCGAATGCCCCCTGATCTAACAAAGTCTTAGCATCATATCCGAACATCTCCGACAACCATTTCTCGAAGCGCCTTGGGCCAGACTCTGCAACACGACAATCTTGTATGACAGCTGAATTGCTGCCTGTCACATCGACAGACTTTAAGTACTGTGGGCATACCGTTGACCACCAAACCAAATTTTGAGCGCTTAGCAAGTCGAGATGGTGAACATGAACATTTTCCGGATATTGGGAGATCTATCTCATACAGCTTCGAAATGTATACTCATTTGGGCGATACACAGCAACCAGAGCGCAGAAGGTTAGTACTTCCGAACATTCTGCTGGCATGAGTTCACTGACGAATCGTAATCTCAGGAGTCTCACTGATCACTCAAGTCCTCTACGCTGTCGTCTTCTGCACCCGCTATGTCGACCTCTTCTGGGAATCGCCAGCTGCCGCAATATGGAACTTCGTGCTCAAGAACTTCTACATTTTCTCCTCGATCTACATTGTCTTAATCATGCTCAGACTATTTCCGCGAACAAGGGAAAGAGAACAGTCTTGGAAACTCGGAGGCATTTGCGCCGTGGGCGCGCTGGTTGGAGCGCCCTTCGTCACACTCATATTCAGAAGACGAAAGACAAACTTCACAGAGGTAGGGTTTAGATTAGAAGCATGGAAGGCGTCGCGCTAATTCCGGCAAGATTCTCTGGGCATTCTCCATTATCCTGGAATCTGTTTGTGTACTCCCACAACTGCTCCTACTACGCCAAACGACTGTACCTACCGTGATTGATTCTTTCTACCTTGTCACGCTTGGCTCTTATCGAGCATTTTACATCTTGAATTGGATCTTGCGCGGTATCATGGAACATCATTTCGCCCCAATTCCCGTAATATTCGGATTGATTCAAACAGCTTTCTACCTCGACTTTGCTTGGGTGTACTGGACAAGACAACGGGTCAAATTACGCAATGGTGGGGTCGTTGATTCAGATGATCTCAGTCGTGGCTGGCTGGTCACCCATGTACTAGGAAAAGGGCGCGATAGCGTTGACGAAGAAGAGGGGCACGCAGAAGGCAGACCACAAGGCGGCGCCACCAAGCCCGGAAGGGGTAAATGGGGAACGAGGGGTGTGTCAATCTCTGCAGACGACCAAGTTTCGGACTCGCACCAGGATAGTCTAGGGGATGATGGTGCAGAGATTGGAAACCGTGAAGAAGTACTATCACCAGGAGGTGGGGCAAAACGCATGAACAATGTAATATCGGACGGCTCAGAATGGCGAAATGCAAGCGAATGATATCCTTACACTACCAACGGAGGCTGGCAGGCCACAACTTACCAGGTTCTGAGTGGCGCTGGTAGCTTTGCAGAGAAGGCACTTTCTCATCACCTGCATACGACAACGCATCCGAACAGGCCATGTTAACTTCCCCAGCGAAAGGATCACCTGGACGCACCCACGACCCGTTGACAGCATCGTCTCTAAGCTCACCATACCTTTCTCAATAGCATCAGATTGCCTCTTACAACGTACACAGCCTCCGAGCTCACGATGCTTCCACACCTCGCCGAAGCACTTCCATGTGCATGAAATGCTATAATATGCAAATAATCGCATAGGTGGTCGGTGCTTCGCGGCCTGCACTATATCGGAAACGTGACAGTGACGGCATGCATGCTCGCCTCGGATGGTCCGACAGGCCTCCTCACTCTGACACGTGGTTATGCGGGTGAAGCGGCATGGTCAGCAGAGATCAGAGTGAAAACTCGGAAATTCGGAGGAATCATAGGCAGCATCGAGGGATTTTCTGTCAGGTACGGTTTCAGATGTTACACAGCCTTTGGGTGGTGTCGCGGGATGTTGCCTCATCAGGTTGGTGAAAGGTCAGCGTTATTTGAAACGGACGATTAGACGCGGTAGCAGCAACGGAGACCAAACAGGGGTGTAAATGGAGCAAATCCAAGATCCCGGCTTTCGGCTGAATTTGATTGCGGTCAACGAAATAGCCCAAAGGAGTTATGCTTGTGTTTGTAATGATCACGCTCAACTGGGCTTGGAGTAGACTTTTGCCTGATGTAAAGTACTTTACTTGCAGTTATTCGTGCAGCCCGGCGTCTCGAAGCGGACAAAAGGAGGTTCCTATGCTAATAACAGCTAAATGCACCGATTTGGTTCTTTAGACGCCGGCCCCCTCGTCTAGCCGAGTCCGCTTCGTGCGAGAGATACTGACCCATGGCCCAAGGGAAGTCGATCCATGCAGCTAAGGTAGTCCTTTACAAGAGCACCACTTTTGGGTCACCAACAGCGACCACTAAACCTCATATGGTCAAACGACACTTCAAGATCTTCGATGAACCAGGAGACAGCTCCATATTCGCATCGTGGACTCGTGCAGTCGGCCACGTCCGAAATAACCTCACGAAACGCCGTGTCAGCCCAAGCCGTTTGATGAACAGAAAATACCGACGAACCTTGGCCGGACGAAAGCATGCTTACTGGTGAGATTGACGTAGTCTACGAGCCCACACTCGCCGCTCGGGTGAGACCGATGGCTACCAAACACAAGGCGTCTTCACATTCACCCAGAAAAACGAATCTACATGCCAAAGCGAGATATACAGATAGCATATCTAGAGTTGGCCAAGCAGGAATGAGTCGGACCTTGCAAAGTCCACGACCTACTACAGCAATCATATTGATGATGCTGATACTGCCAACCTGACCAGGAAGTGTCTGATGCTTCTCTACAACCTACAGCGGCGTAGCTCCTTTCGCTCAATGTCGGTCGCAATCGGCATGCGAGAACACCAGGGTTTCGCCATTCTAGCTATCGATGTGCCCTTTTCAGACTACAGCAGGTTCATTTTCGAACTTTGCACAATACGAACAGAACGGTCTTTCCAGAGCGTCGGACCACGGATGTCAACTTTCCGCGGCGCCAGTGGATAACGAGCGATACCAGCACCGAGATCCAGTGTCAGCGGTAGCATCCGAAGATTGCGAGCTTGCAAATGGCCAGAAGTGCCTTGCGAATGCTATCTAAAATTTCACCAGCGCTTAAGCATTTCCTCTTTGGGCTTCCCGTCCATCTCGGCCTCATTGCATGCATTGATCATAATTATACCCATAAAGTGCACCAAATTAGTGCACCTCTTGCTTGTATTCTTTCGGTCTAGGTACTCGCTCGTAGCAGTACTATCTCTGTCTCATCCTTCGCACATTTTAGCCTCGTGCGAAGCCATAAGCTTGAGTGGATTACGGCAAAGCGCACGCTACAGGAACCTTACCAAATTTGTGAAACACACCCAGCCCAGCATAGTCCGAAGCACGCACCACACGCTAGCCACGATGGCCGTGATTACGAATGTCATATATCAGTCTAGCTGCAAGGTACACGACAATCATTTCAGCAGACCTGACCGCAGCACTATTCCGGTACTGTCATTTTGTCATTTGAACCCTTTCAAAACTTTACTACAATCCTCCGGTGGTGTCTCGTTACACACAGCCTCCAGTTCCTGCATATTACACCCCTCTCTTTCTCACCTGCTTCCCATTTCGCTTGACCTGCATGAAGGTCAACGCCCCAGGCCACCTGTCTGACCACACTTTTGGCTTGCAATTTTCCATCATACCATGAGAACCTTTTCATAGGTTCCTACCACCTGTCGACTCAATTTCTGATCGGAATCCTTCAACTTTGCCTTTTCAATCATATATTATACCACTCTATGCCTTTGGAACAATTCTACGCCGGTTCCGGTATAGAGATCCTCTATCCCAATCACATGATGAATAGTCATTTACAACCATTCTCTGAACCAGAATGGAATCCCGCACAGCTCGTAAGTCAATCTCTGCCAATGTCGCTCCTACTCGGCAAAGTCCAGTATTGAGCGGCACACAGGTGCCCCTGACTGCTGCCGACTATGAAAACGCATATTCAACGTCAACGATACCACCACCGATCGAACTTTCGCCTCTTCCTGGCCATATGATGACTTATTCTCGACCAAAAAGCAGTCCCAGCACTTTTGGACCAAATGTTGAGGATCTTCTTTTCCCCCAGAACCCCTTCCGGATAAGGGAGGAAGGTTATCCAGCCCCAGTCTATTCCATGTCGCCTGCTTCAATGCCACAGAAAGCTCATAGCCCGTACTTCCCATCGTCAGACTTTACACCTTCCACCAATCCCAGCGTGTCTCCAAATCGAGCGGCCCCAATTCCCATTGCTCCAGATCCAATCGGCGTGCGGCAGATGAATGCCCTCAAGCGTATGAGAGAAGACGAGGAATATCTAGATTATGGCCAGAAGAAACGCAAGAGAGCACCATCGCAAGCCCGTCCTATTGAGCTGCACGAGGAAGAGCAGTTACTCCTCAAATTGAAGGAAGAGGAGAACCTTCCCTGGAAGGACATTGCCACTCGATTCCAGACAGACCTTGGCAAATCGTACCAAGTTCCAGCATTACAGATGCGATTCAAGAGACTGCGAGAGCGTATGAGGAGTTGGACCGAGACCGATGTACGTACTCCATGTCCCATGTCGCCCCCCACGTCATCTGTAGCCTGACGCTGATCTAGGTTCAAGCGCTAGGACAAGCCTTCGACTACTGGGAAAAGTTTCAGTTCGACATCATCGCTGCAAAGGTATACTCATACAGCCTTCTTGCGGAGTTTCACTGCTAATCCCGTTCAGATGCTTGACTTTGGCGCATCCGAACGGTGGCCAGCGAAATACTGTGCACGAAAATGGGAGGAGCTACACCCTGGACGGATGCCATTTCCGACACAATACAACCTCCTCCAGGACCCTTGGGACACCGTCAGCCCGGTGGAATCTACCCTAAGTCACGGCCGCAGTCCAATATCAAGAACACTCTAAGCCCGCATCTTCGCCTCTTGCGCCGTCAGGTTAGAGGACTCGGCCGCGATGAACGGGAGCACCTCCGCTCGGTATCAGCCTGCGGACGACTGCCGTGGTGGTGATCGCCATCAAAACTTCTTCACATACACACGTTATGATCCCCAAGTCATTCTGACATACGAACGTCCTTTTTTTGCGAGCGAATAGTGCTACCACGGTTACCCCGGAGGGTAGGAAGATGTGTTTGTCGATTAGTCGTTACTTAGCGTTCGGTTTGCATAGCCTCGGAGTTGAGCGAATCCTTTGCATATGTATAGCATCACGGCTGAGATCTCCGGCTCAGGAGTTCTCATGAACGATTCGAAATTGATTATTCTTCTCGTATCACAGTCAGCGTTGACTGTTAGCGAGCGCTGTCATCGTATATGGGACGCCTTAAAGCTGACGGCCTGAAGGGACTAACAAGACGTAATCGATAATGATACTGTTCTCTCAAGGTTCGAAACAAGCTTCTCTCTGCTGCCTCCCAAAGCTGAGAACTATCATTTCCCACTTGCTAACGGCGATGACCCTCATGGATTTCCACCACAAAGGCAAGACATCCGACGGTTTTCACTTGTGGTATACATTTGCAAACATTAAAGGAGGCCAGTTACAATGACACGACTAAGGCCGGCATAGACTAGCCCGCCAAGACGAGCCGCATCCAGCCAAAAACCATCAACTGCGCCACCTCAAGCACATGGTCGAACCGGGCAGCGAACACGTTGTGGCCAGCACGCGACAGTTTACCGATGACATCGGTCGTCGTCCTGGGAGATTGCTGCTCCGGTACCTGCATCAGCGCTGCCTACTCTAAATCCATCCTCTAAATCCTCAAAATTAAAGGCAAGCTGTACCGTGAGGCTGTGAAGGAATGGGGGTTAAATGTGAACGCGGCCTCGCCGACGGTCTGCCCGAAGCTTGCTCCTGCATCTCCAGAACCCACCCACGGAGCGGCCGAGCATGCAGAGTGATTTTCGTTGCATGATCTACGTCTTCGGCGCGTTGGAGCGAGGAAGACTAAAGTCAAAACACTGGAAGATACCGAGAGCCCGAGAATGGGGGAAAAGACAGGCGGGAGAGGTCAGTCTGTGTGGCACGGCAATGTGAAACCTCTGAAGGACGTTTCATGGAAGTAGGAAGATCGCTCACGTGCTGGCCGGCGGATGACTTATCGACGATTAATCTGTGTCCTTTGAAATACCAGATGGGGAGAACTTACTGTCACCAGAAGAGGACCATGGATGTTGACCCAGGGATTACTGCACGTGAGGCGGAATTGGCCGTCGAAAGCGCTAGCGCCACGGTTATTCCTTCACAGAACCCTGGACCCCTTTCGCTTGTTGTTCTTTACCTTATCGACCCTTAATTCCACTAATGATCCACTCGTACCATCTTATGTTGATATTGAGAGATTTCACTATCACTGCTACATTCAGTCTGTTCTCAGCCATCGGCGGAACAGCAGTGATGAGCATCCCTAGGAGAACGACCTAGGGTGCTTGGCATACATATATGTACATCGAGCGAAGAACTCCGGGGACCAATGGGAGAGGACAGAAATGGAGAAGCGGGATCGCAAGGTTCTTCATCTGCGTATAAAACTGCTGTAGGATCTCCTGCTCAACGCTCTTGCTATCTTCGCTTGGCCTTCAGATCATGGACCAGGCAACGGACTAAGTAGGAGCGAGCCATGCCAATTTCTCTTTGACTTATAAATGCCCATAACAATAACGAATACACATCCCGTGTCCACCTATCAATCGATCCCCGAAAGCTTGCGCATATTATCAAAACTGGCTGGGGATTATTGCGTCTCGCAAAATGCAACTCTCATTTCCGCTCCCGCATGAACCGTTCGTGTTGATTCTGATCCTTCTGGCTTATTTTGAGCATGTCACTGCCTCAGTACTGCACCACTACAACAGTACATGCCAAAAAACAAGCGTCGCTATCCTGTTGGTCTTCTCCACGACCAACCAATGGGATGACACTGACGTTCGCCAACTAGTGGTGCTGGACTTGCAGGCATCACAGCGGCAGTGAGTTATTTCGGAGTCTTCTTATTAGCGTTCCTTCTCTTCACCAGGCTAAGCTATAGCTAGCAAGCTTTGTCAAATGCATCTGTGACCGATTTTCTCATCATCGAGTATCAAAGTGACATTGGCGGAAGGGTCGCTCATACAACCTTCGGGGCCAAATCGGATGGAACTCCGTTTGTGGTTGAGTTAGGCGCAAATTGGGTACGAACGAGCAGAAGCCCCCACAAACGTGGTGGCGAGGACACGCTCCCCCTTGTCACTCTCAATTCGACCTAATTATATCGTTTTAGGTCCAAGGCTTGGGGACGCCCCCTGGCCCCGAGAATCCTATCTGGACATTGGTAAGCCGGGGCAGATCATGATTACCCAAGGGCGGAACATTGCTGAGCAATAACAGGCTAAGAAATACAATTTGGCAAACACGTAAGTCTATTCGAGTTGTTGTCTAAACACCACCGGCTGATGACTCCGAAGGTATTCAAATTATTCTTCAATTGAAACATTCAACGAGACAGGCGCCGTCGACTTCACTTATTTATTCAATGATTATCAATCCGCATACTCAACTCTACAGCAAGACGCTGGCTACATCCTCGCCGACAACCTGCAAGATCGTAGCGTTCGATCAGGGTTGAGTCTGGCGGGATGGCACCCTCGCCAGAACAAAGCTCAGCAGGCGGTAGAGTGGTGGCAGTTTGATTGGGAGTATGCCTATAGTCCAGTAAGCTATGAGTGCCACGATGCGAGCTGCCAAAACTAATGTTTCGACAGGAGCAAAGCTCTCAAGAATTTGCGATTGTGAATTATGTAAGATGGGACGGCTCCGCTCGACCAGCGTTGTGCTAATGGCCTACAGAATACCACCTTTTACCAGTACTCGAATGCGAACAATTACGTCTTCGACCAGAGAGGCTTCAACGCGTTCATCAAAGGCGAGGCGTCCACCTTCCTCAAGCCGAACGACCCACGTTTACATCTCAATACGGTAGTCGCGAACATCTCGTACAGTGACACTGGGGTTACAGTCTATAATCAAGACGGCAGCTGTATCGAAGCTCAGCACGCGATCTATACGTTTTCGTAAGTGAACGATTCCTAGCATTCATACAGCTCGACGCACGAAAGGCTTTCATGTCTCGAACCTCGCACTCTGATGCTCCTGTACCGCCTCTCCATTTGACGCCACGCTTGCAGATAATACGACGTTTTGTCGTTTTGTCGTTTTGTCACCTATGGTCACCTCACTCACATCCTCTCAGGCTCGGAGTCCTTCAGAACGACGCAGTCACATTCTCACCCCCACTCCCGTCCTGGAAACAAGACGGTATCACCACCTTCGCCATGGGCACCTACACCAAGATCTTCCTGCAATTCCACCCCTCCCAAGTCTTCTGGAACACCTCCACCCAATTCTTCCTCTACGCCGACCCCACCCAACGCGGCTACTACCCCGTCTTCCAATCCCTCGACAGCCCCGACTTCCTCCCCGACTCCGGCATTCTCTTCGTAACCGTCGTCCAGGATCAAAGCCACCGCATCGAGTCCGAATCCGATACCCAAACCAAAGCCGAAGTCCTAGCTGTTCTGCGAAGCATGTTCGGCGCCGACAACGTCCCTGAGCCGACAGCGTTCATGTATCCGCGCTGGAGTCTGGAGCCCTGGGCCTACGGCAGCTATTCCAACTGGCCGCCCGGCACGACGCTCGAGATGCATCAGAACCTGAGGGCGAATGTGGAGCGGCTGTGGTTCGCGGGCGAGGCGACGAGTGCGGAGTATTTTGGCTTCTTGCAGGGAGCGTGGTTTCGAGGGCAAGGCGGTGGGTGAGAGTGTGGCGGCTTGTGTGAAGGGGCGGTGTGCCGGTGAGAGGAAGTATGAGGTCTTGCATGGGACGACGACCCGGGACGAGTATAATGCTGCCAATGGCTGGGAGGTTACGAGCTTTCAGACGAATGGCTTCTAGCCCTCGAGCCTGGCAACTGCGACTCATGAGGTCAGGAAACTTGGCGGGCTATAGATCAGAGCGGAAGGAGGTTGCGGGAACGCAAGTGCTTTGATGGTTTGGCTCTTTGGGGTTGGGCTCTCAGCTGGCAATGGACTAAGACTCATCGGTATCTAGATGTCCCAATTCCCACTGCTAGCTCACGTTGTCTACCATCTTCACAAGCTCTCTGAACCAGGTAGACCCTCCTAACAATATCCCACCACATACATGAAACGCAAGCCTATCTTGCCCAGCATCCAACAACCCCGAATCCTATAGCCACCTACCACCACAACATGCATAGAATATCAGTTCACAACTCCACACCCCCCAACCCCAATCCTTTAAGCTCTCCAAACAACATACACCCCTCAGCCAGAACCATTCTCTCCTCCGAATCCTCCAGATGATGCAGCCAACAGCCAACCATACTTCCCACCCAGCCCCTTCCAAACGGACCACCCCTCCATTTCTCACAAAATATTAAACCACCCCACATACCGCGCACCCTACCCACCAACCCTTCCCCCCCCCCCCCCCCCCTTAAGGATCCTCCTCCATATCCGCTACCTAAACGCGTACCAACAACCCCAGCACCCGAAGCCCTCCCTCCCTTGCTAACCCTTCTCATCCAATCCCCCAAACGCCCTAACGAGAACCCACACACCCCAGCATCCGCCCCCTTCCCCACCAAAAGCCCAACCTGCCACCCCTCACCTCCTCCCCTCAGCGCTCCCGACCATGCATAGCGCCTTCCGCCAATATACGTGTCCGATCCTTCCAACTTCTTTACCAAATTAGAGAGCTAGAAGCTGAAGTACCCCTTTCGATCATCTCTGCACGAACTCACGTTTCGCGGATTTGAGATTCAAGGAGGCTGGGGGATGGTGATCACGGCAACGTCCTTGGGGTTTTGCTAGGGGGGAAGGGGAGGTGGAGGTGTGTTCTTTGGAAGGGATGGATGGATGGCGCGGTGGGAGAGTAGACTGTGTGGGGATCCTTGGTGGAGAGCGTGAGGATTTTGTTTGGGGATAGTGTTCGTGAGGGTACGGGGGTGGGCGGAGTGCTGGAGGCTTGGAGAGTTGCCGTTGGTGCAGGTGGACGGAGGGAGCAGAAAGGTGTAAGGGAGCGGGGGTGGCGGCTCTGGGAGGAGGAGCTTGGGAAGGGTTCTCCCCTTGGCAAAAGAGCGGATGAAAGGTGAGGGGAGGGACATAGATGCGGAATTGGGAGGTTATGAGGTTTGACGGACGTAGGGCATGGATGAGATGAAAGTAAGCACAGGTAGTTCACCCACGTAACAGATGTTCGTCATCTAATTCTCTTAGCTACAAGAGATGCTTCCTTAGAAGCGGAGAAGAAAGCCATAGATACAGGGAAAGCGTTCAGTGATAGTCCGACGCGGACAGAGGGTAGTACCGCACTGATAGATTATGTACTTCTCTTTCCTCTGCTTTGGAAAAACCCGTATCCAATGCGCCTAACAACCTGCAGCCGCGGCTGCCTAGGGGCGCAGAAACCCACAATGCGATCCGCGCTGTATCGACTCTAGCGATGTGGCTAAAGTGATGGAAAAGGATCTTCCCAGTCCGGCACGCCCAGCCGCCGAGGCTCCTAGCTCCCAGTAGACATCGGCGGGTGCCAGTGGGGATATCACTAGTGATAGGCCCTGCGACTACAGTCTGTGGCCGGGAACGAAGACGAACAGGACGATAAGGCAGACGCCGATGAGCACCGTGAAGAAGAGAACCATGAGTGCTCGCTTGTTGAGCAGCTTGCGAACGTAGGGCTCGCGGATGCGAGCCCAGTTCATGAAGGTGTACTCGCTCAAGCCGGCAAGAGCGAGGACGGGATCGATGCTGTATTGCTGCGAGGCAAGGGAGTAGACGCCGATCGTAAAGGGGAGGATGAGCTAGAGAGTAAGTAAGTCAAGCGTGCAAAGAAAGTAGTATTACTGTCCAGGCTTACCCAGCAGCGGATATGTTTTGGCTTATCCAACAGGATGCAAGCGAAGCCGGCCCAGATAGCACCAAACAACCCTACCAGACCGAGACACAGACGTAGGAACGAGCTGGGTGGTACGAGATTTCCCAAGGCTTTGGCTCGTAGGAAACCAGGGAATGCATCACGCTCCATTGCTTGAAAGGTGTAGTCCTTCGCTGCATCGAACACTTCGGGGTCGTCGCGCCCCTCCTCTTCGATTGAACTGGTGATGTCTTGGAGGATGCCTTGAGGTAGGATAATCTCGCGCTCAGAACCGGGGAGCAGGAAGGTGTAGAGTATCTTCTCGGCGCTGGCTCGAATGTCTGCCCTGGCCACTGTGTGCGCTGGGGAGCCGGAATCGGTACGATACGGGGAGCCATTCATTATGAAACTTGCTCGCTGTCGGCGTTCGCCGTGACCACCAGAGGGCCTGTTGGTTCCAGCGGATGGTCGACCGTTTGAGCTTTGATAGCTAGACTGGTGCGAGCCGAGGCTGCTGTTGGGCGAGTGACCCGTTGGTTGAGCTCTACCACTCTCCTGACGAAGGTAGGCCGAAAGGTTTTGATCTTTGATTTTCTCAACTTTGTTCAGATTGGTGGATGGGCCGGCTGGATCGTTCATATCGCCCATGTGATCTAGAATGTACGACGATCTTTTCGAGCCGGGTTTTTCGAGTTCGGGAGTTTCGATGAGGACTGACCGACGGAGTTCGCGGACATAGTGGCGGCAAAGTGACATGTGCTGGGAGACATCGAGCCTGAATTGGGAGTCAGTGGCTAATTGTACTGGAGTACACCACTTTGATCAAGTCTTACCAAAAGTCGAGGTAGTCCACCGACCGCTGCTGATCTCGCATGTATATGTAGAACGAGAACAGATCTACCGGTGCCAATGTCTGCCGGCTGAGCACTTCGAACAGGGTTGGCAAGCGGTTCCTGTTCAGGTCCGGCTGAGGCGACGGGGTTTCCATATCGGACATGCTGGTTTCAGGGCTGAATAGACGTCCTCAGAAGACGTTGTCGGCGACAAGCTTGTTGTAACACTGGTAAGCTGTAGTGGCGCGCTCATTCAAGCCCCTGCCATCTTATCCGGCGCGACCATTAATTGCTTGTTGCTGTATCCAGATCGAGGAGGGAGGTATGACTGTATAGTTTCTAGTCCTCGCTGAAGGGGCAAGTGCAGCGTGCTGCCCAATATTCGCTGTAGTTGTTACAATCAGTAGCACTCGGTGATCAGTAGTGAGGTGAGGTGAAGTGAACCGTTCAATTAATAAACGCCAAGACCACACTACATCTCAATATGTTTAGCGTCAATTAAGCGAGCATCGTGAAAGCACGCGGGGGCATGCTGGTTATGCTTCGTTGACCGAGCCATTCTAGGCCTAGAGATCATCAGACCTGTCTCCTGTTATATCGTCCCCGTGGGAAATGTCGAAGCCTCTAGATACTCACTGTTTGCACTCGGTATCGTAGGCAATATCTGCGGTTCATAACCTCTTGCCTGGCACGGATCGACTTTTCGACTCATAAGGTACGCCCCGGGTCGCTTTATAACGTCCGGTGATGTATTCATGTTCCAAGCTTAGATAGATAAACAGGCTTCCGACGAGCTTCTCGATCTGTGCGAACGTCTGGAGTGTATTGCCAGGTCGCAAATTCTTAGATGCAGCGAAGAGGAGCTCTCCACGCACATACCACAGGGAGGTCTGATCTCTTTCGCCATGCCAGGATCATCACATAAAGTTTATGTGCAAGCAGGCAGGTGCAGCTTCTATTGGTGTCAAAGACAATCTGTATTTTCTGTTCTGTTGCAATAGTCAGCTTGGTCTCTGTGTCCATCGCCCAATGTGCTATCCAAAGGAAGCTTTATGCTGCGATCCTGACGGTTTCCGTGCTATCAGTGTCCCAAGTGTACATTATTGCAGACTTTGTCAAGCCCATGCAAGGATATATGGGTACAAAAAACTGGTTTGCTGCGTGCTTTGGAGCTATCACGATAGATAGCCATGTCTTAGCCGTCATCCTCTCATGGCCATGGCAATAATCAGCCAGCTTACCATTCGATATCTCATTGGTAGACTTTCGCTCGATGGAACCAGAAATGGGCCTCGATGGCTTTCTCTCTACTGTTCTAGATCCTCATCTCATGCTACCATAAGTACTAGATATTGCGGTTTGCTGCTATCCTTCCACGTGCTTTTTGTAAAGATGTGGAAAGTGCTGCATAGGTAACATTGCTTCTGCTATTCTATTCCAGAAGATCATTCCCAATAATGGCTATTACTATGTTGTTATCGAACTTTGATTGCTTGCGTCTTCGCAATGCCATCTATCGTTGAACCGACGCCGGGAGATGTTGTTGACCAACTTTGCGTCAATAATAATGTGCTACGTGCTTTTCAAAACCCAGCACGTACGGCAGGTTCGCATCCCTTTCGTGGTAGCTGTATCGGCCTTGGCCTGACTTCGACTAGAGCTAGGACTACAGTATAAAGGACCCACTTCCATCTGAGAAACACGTCAGGCTGACGTAGGATTTGGAAGACGACTATGACGATGCCTGTGGTGACGGCCTATTTTCAGCTCCCATCCTACAGATACAACTACGTTCTTGAACCACATGCAACCCTACAGCGACCTGCCGAGTCCGCACCCTTCCGTAGAATATCTGACTCCGCAGCCCCCTCCTACAACTACAACAACGGGGTCGGTGCCCCTCTTAAGTCATCCAGTACTTGCCTTCTGGTATCTCGAGTGTCTGCAGCTGCCTCACTCCAGCCTCCTCTCAGATCACCACAGTAGCCAGCATATTGACTGTTACTGCTGGACGCTCCACCAGCGTACTTTGTCTTGACCCGCTCCAATCATGCAATAGCTGAAGGTGATTAGCACATTACCCGCAACCACGACCTATGTCGCCATTTGCGGCCTTTCTTGGAAGACAGGACTCCACCGCCATACCTTCACGCGCTATCTCCCATTTATTTCAGCCCCTAGTCGCTTTTCTTTCAGAATGTTCATGACGCCAACCTCAAACCGCCGCCGAAAACAAAGTCATCATATCACCTAGCCGCTTCACGTCTCGCCTCTACTATCCGAGAAGTCGATTCAAGACGCCTACCACAGCGCAGAGACCAAAAGCCCAGGAATGGGAACAAATATCCATCTGACATATGGTTTGACCTGAAACCCCATGACTCGATAAGAATAGCTGAAAAATCAAATCGACCTCACACATTGGATCACAACATTCGGACTGGCCGAAAGATTCGGGCAGTAGCGGGCAGCCCTCTTCGTTACGGACAAGTCCTTGGAAACCTGTCTTCTAGGCATTTCCTGTGATGCTTGGGTTGGTTTATGTAGAGATAGAGGTATATCATCAGTGGTAAACCTTACTCAATACCCAATGTTTTCGTGACGATGCATAGGGTTGTGGATTTCTTGTTTGCACTTGCGGTGTGCGTTATATGATGGTCGTGAGGATGATGGTGGAATCACGATAGCTAGGAGGGCTTAGCGTGGCGATTGGGAAAATGTGCCGTGGAGGTGTATTCTTTCGCCGTTGTAGTGTAACTAAGTAAGAGGAGAGCTGGATGGCTTTCCGTCGATGATATGGAGTAGCATTCTAGAGAGATTCTATATCAGACATTGGGTCTTGGCTTGGAAGAGGTAACGAAGTAGATTGATAGATAGATCCTTCCCACACCGCAGCTTTCGAGGTACTACGCCACGCAACTTGCAAGGTAAATAAGAGAAATTCTAATGGGCGCTAGGGCCCTCTCGAGCCCTCGTCCAGTTCATCCGCCTCAGCCCCATGCTCCTCCTCTTCGTCACCCTCTCCTTCTTCCGGCACATAAGGCACGAATCGAAAATCCACAAAACTGACGCCACCCCCCTCAACATCAATCATAAATTGCAGACTCAACACCCCCTGCGCATCTCCCCTAATGCTAACCTTACTCGCAATAGCCATCGCCCTACTCGCTCCCTTGACAAGCGAGTACTTATACGTATTCACCGTCCTCTTCGGCACCTGGAACGTTTCCAGCAATTGAGGATCCTTGCTGAACTCCACCGTTGCCGAGCCCAGCGGACCACTGGACGACAACGTGAAGTATGGAGCAGTAGGCGATGCGACGATGGTCAAGCGTGTGGGCGAGGTGGAAGAGAGCTCGGTGATGGCGTCGTGGAGCCAGCTGGCGCGCATGATGATCTTCTGCGCCAGGGCTTCTCGCTGGAGAGGGATATCCTCTTGATACTCCGGCTGAAATGTGGTAAGCTCGCAGGTCGTTGTGACGCCTGCTTCTTCGAGGATGATGCAGAGCGGATCGCGTTCCGCGGCGTAGCTGATGCGGCACATGCCGTTCATGCCTAGGACGCGATTTTCGAAGGCTCCGCCTGAGCCTCCGTATGGCTCGCGGCTGCCCCAGCGGTCTTTGGTGTCGTTGATGCCGAATATTTGGAGTGTTTCAAGGAGCGAGGAGAGGGAAATCTGGAAGACGGGGTTTGGGTCGTCTTGCTCATCGTCATGTTCTGGCTCTAGATGAGGCGGCCCGTATACGTAGCTTGTGAATAAGGCCTTGTCTAGGAATGCAAGACCTGTGGAGCAGTCAGTATATAAGGATGCCTACGATTGAGATTATGAGTGACCTTGCATCACCCGAGACTCTTCGACCGTGAAGCGTAAGCCTTCTTTCCTGATCTGGACCTGCGCCTTTGGAGCGAAGCTGATGCATCGGAGAAGTTGATAAAGCTGTCTCGCAGAGCTTGAGACGGCGCTGAACAAAGGCTGGTCGCCGCCGGTGACAGACGCCATTCGTAACAATTAACAGTTGTGGAAGAGATAGGATTGAAGACGGCCGGTGTAGATGCAAAAGATTTTTAACAGCTATCCCAGCCGCACGGTGAACTCCTCGCTTGGACCCTGAAGAAATACGATATGGGTATCAATTGATTGTATTTTACAACAGCAGCATGTCTACCTTGCTCGTAGCAAGTGAGATCGTCAAACGTAAACTCCGACAGCACAGATCATGAACACAGCTCCGAACCTGGTTTCTGGTCAGCAGCCAGCTCGACAGCAGGCCTTCGTATCACGCACCCAAATGCCAATGATGCTGGAACACCAAGTATTGGAATGTTCTTGAGGGATCGGTCTTCTTTGCTATCAGTGCTGTGTCCAAGCTTCGACTCATCGCTGGTTCACTCACTTAGTCCAAACAGGCCAGTCAGAACGATTGCTATGGCTGCCGTCAGTATTCTGAATCTACGACGACTCGACTGAAGGTCTAGGAAGCTCACCCGTCAACAGTAAGATGGACGCCACGAGAAATTGTCTCTCCTTCGCAACCGTTGGGTGAAACGGGCTGCCAGCTGCTGCCTCCCAGGCTTCGTTCAAAGACATCGAAAACCGGGATGTCGGAGCTTCGTAGGGCTATGGTGGCGCGGAAGTAAGTTCCCAAGGTAAAAACTTCTGATTTGACGACAATTGCTGATCGAAATTTGACCTCCAGGGCACCTTGGATACATGTCCTAGCTGGGATCGACAAGTACGATATACGACCAGCGCCAAGAAGTAAGCTAGGCTTGACGCGGAGAACGGACACACTAGTCCCATTGAGTGCACATGCGGCTCCAGCTGTCAAGACTGACCTTCATAGAATCGCCTATTATGGCTCCAATGGTAGCTGAAAGTGGGTGGTATTCCTGATGGAAACCTCGTGTCCAGGCTTACATACGCTAGATGGTAAACGCAAGGCCAGCGACGCCTCAGACAATCCGATCTTCAAGAAGCGCATCAAGAACTCCCACACTGTTTCGCCGGAGAAAGATAAGAAGGCTCTCAACATCGTTCCATTTCCAGAGAAGGTGTGTTTCCGCATTTCAAGGCAGTAGCCCATAAGAAAGAGCTAAGAAGTCCACATAGCCGGCAGTCCAAGAGGAACGTGATGGCGAGATCGAATTCCGCGTGGTCAACAACGACAACAGCCGCGACAGCGTCATTATCCTGACTGGCCTCAAATGTATCTTTCAAAAGCAGCTGCCGAAGATGCCAAAAGACTATATAGCACGGCTAGTCTACGACCGCACCCATCTCTCCATGGCCATCATCAAGCACCCTCTAGAGGTCGTAGGGGGGATTACGTACCGCCCATTTAACGCCCGCAAATTCGCCGAGATCGTTTTCTGCGCCATCTCCTCCGACCAGCAGGTCAAAGGCTACGGCGCGCATCTCATGTCCCACCTCAAAGACTACGTCAAAGCCACTTCCCCCATCCAACATTTCCTCACCTACGCCGACAACTACGCCATCGGATACTTCAAGAAGCAAGGTTTCACCAAAGAAATCACGCTCGACAAGCCCACCTGGATGGGCTACATCAAAGACTACGAAGGCGGCACCATCATGCAATGCACCATGGTCCCGCGCATCCGCTATCTAGAAGTCGGCCGCATGCTGCTCAAGCAGAAAGAAGCCGTGCAGGCCAAAATCCGCGCCTTCTCCAAAAGCCACATCGTGCACGCCTCGCCCAAAGAATGGAAGAACGGCCCCTGCAACATCGATCCGATGACCATCCCCGCCATCAAGGCCTCTGGCTGGTCCCCCGACATGGACGAACTCGCCCGCCAGCCGCGCCACGGGCCCAACTACAACCAGCTCGTGCACCTCCTCAACGACCTGCAGAACCATGGCTCCTCGTGGCCGTTTGCGCATCCGGTCAACAGGGACGAGGTGGCGGATTACTACGATGTCATCACCGAGCCGATGGATCTGAGCACCATGGAGACGAAGCTCGAGGGCGATCAGTATAACACGCCGGAGGACTTCGTCAGGGATGCAAAGTTGATATATGACAATTGCCGGAAATATAATAATGAGACGACTCCGTATGCGAAGAGTGCGAATAAGTTGGAGAAGTATATGTGGCAGCAGATCAAGGGGATTCCAGAGTGGTCGGTATGTCATTCCCTGTTAGCTTGGGCAGCGGTGCGGATATTGCTAACGTGGGACGCCTGCAGCATCTGGCGGAATGAGCCACAGATCTTTCACGCTTCTGGAGTGGAAGCACGGCAGCTGAACGAAGGAAGATCTATCACGAGGCATGATGGCTGGCGCTAGGGGGGTTGGGTCTTGGTTTCATGGGGTTGGATATGGAGGTTTGTCGGCGCCATTCTTGATGATACCCTTGTTTTAGGCATGGGAGCCCTCAATATAAATGCTAGCACCCTTGCATATTGACCTGTATCAATACTCCCGCTTGTGCAGCCATACATGCTTTGATGACGCTAGAATGACCAGCTACAACAGCCGCGATTTCAAACCTCAACTTCCCCATCCATGTCCACCAAGCACTAATCATCTCCCCCGCACCTCCATCTCCCCCTCGCACCCCCACCCTCCACCTACCGCTTCCCCCCCCTCTTCCCCCTCCTCCCCTCCTCCCCCTCCCCCTCCCTCTTCGTCCCCCCCACCTTCCCCTCCTCCCCGCCCCTCTCCACCACCACCCCCTCATAAGCCTCCTCCCTCCTCCTCCTCTCCCCCGCCTTCCTCCTCACCTCCCTAACCTTCACCTCCAACTCCCCCAACACCCCCTCACACCGCCCATCCCACTCCTCCAGCACCCTGACCATCATCGGCACGCTCCCAGGCTTGAGATCCCTCAGCGGCGACAGCGAGGAGATGTCGATCCTCCCCTCGCGGCCGCCCTGGCGGTCGGGACTTAGTTTCCCCGTGAGGAGGGAGGCGTAGATAGCGGCGATAAGGAGGTCTTCGAGGGCGCGGGTCGTAGGCAGGGAGAGGGCTGTGAGGAGGGAGGGGTAAGTGAGGGTGCCGGCTATGGGGGCGAGGGTGAGTAGTGAGAGTAATCTCAGCTTATGCGCTTGAGCGTCGTTCAGCTCGGGGAGTCCGGGCGTCGCTGCCTCTCAAGTCAGTATCTTCTCCGATATCAAGTTTCTTGTAGTGGAGTGAAGGCGAGGAGAGGGGGCAATACATTCATAGTCCTTCCATGTACCCCAGCAGAAGATCTCGAGGAGAGTATAGTAGCGCGCGTGTTCCGCAGGGGCGCTGCGCAGGGATTGGATGTTGGGCGTTTGCAGCAGCTCGGCGAAGACGTAGGTGTTTGCGGCGGAGGTGGCTTGCGTGATGAGGTCGATGGCGGCCCGTGGGGAGGTGGCAGATTTGGAGAGGAGGATGTAGGGCTCGAGGGCGTTGAGGGCTTTTTGCTGGGTGGGATCCATGGTGGGAAATCTGGGGCGGTGGTCGGGCGTGGTGGTTGGTCGGGCGAGGTTCTTGCGGTCAAGGGTGAGCTTATGTGAATGGTAACATACGGAGCCGTTTCTGGAGTCAATTCTGCCGAAACGGTGGGTTTGAAAATTGTTGTCCTTTAGAGTAGGCGCAGGAGTGTTGAGTTTATATGTAAGGCTTATCGATAACACGTGACAGGGGTTACGAATGGAACTATGATTAGGGGTACCGCCTGAGGATTCTACTAGTTCCTGAACAGAGATTGGAATGATTGAGTGATTGAAGTATTGATGGCTTCAAGGCCGTCGTAGAAGTGAGGTATAGCCGCCTTGCCTTTCTAGTCCAGCAACAATGTTTCCCTTCCGAACCAGCATCAGAGTGCCTTTCCCGCTTGTTCCTCTCATTCCCATGCACAAACGTCAGAGCCTGGCCCTCCCTCCGACCGACAGTTATTGCTTTTGCAATAGATTGAGACAAGGAATCTCCCTACTCTCCATCCAGCCGTGATCATCCCATTGACCTTCAGCCTTTTGTTCTTGGACAAACTTCAGAGCCTGCTGGTCGAGCTGTGCCCAATCACCCATGCCGGCATCGCCAGTAATGGCCTTCTGCCCGTACAAATGCTGAAGAGCATCCCTGGTCCACGCCGCGCAGCTGAATGTCTGGTAATTGTCACCGTCCTCGGGCTGATACAAAGGCACAGAGTGCAGGATCTCGGTAATGTCATCGAGCGGTCGGATGACCTTAGCAACGGAGACTAGCACCAAGAGCCGGGGCTCATTAGATAGTGAATTCAAGGTGAATTTTTCATGCCGCCATCGCTGAGAAGGTTGGCCTTGGGTGCTTCGACGTGCGTTCGTCACGTGATACATAACAACGTCTGCTGAGCGATCTTTTGAGCTCATGATAAGCGCATAATGATAGCTGTTGGGTAGGTTTGGGCGGGCATAGAGAGCAATATGGAGCCGTGGCTTGTTTCGGACCATGTCTGGGGGCCTGGATTTCGTAAGCGTCAGGACTTATTGAAGCGCATGCTGAAGGCTCTCGTACTTTACCGACCGAGATCTGAAGCCACTTTAAACTTTGTTTGCAGCTGTGGGGTTTAACGCTGCGGCTGTGCTGGCCCTGGTCTCGATCTGAAGCTTGGTTGCTGCCTACTTTACTTAGCTCTGCTGCTAGTCAGCACTGAACCCCTCAAACAGATGCAGCCTATCACCTCATAGTCAAGTATACTCATGTAGATATGTTTTGTACTGTTGATGTTCTCTTGACATGTGAAGGAAAACTCTTGACGAACAGGCCGGACGCTCCTGCTGTGGGCCGTTATCTCGTTTCCGACACGCGCACGTGCCCAAGCGGCATCGAATTGATAGGCTGTTCCTACTTTGTTGGCCCAACAGTGACATGTGGATTTGAGATATTGTATGTTCCACTGGTTTTGATAAGCTCCATTGATGATCCGAGGAACGAATTGTACGGCACTGGAATTCCCTATACGCTGGAGATATCCGACCAGCCGGATTCGCCAGACCCGAAGTGATATGCATGTCGTGCTCTCCGGGGGTGCGGGCGAGTGCTGAGATACTCCCTGGGTCGTATATCATGCGGTTTCCCAAGGCCGGGGTACTAATGCACATGGGGTATGAAATCGGTCCAATTGACGGTGTCAAATGCGCCAATAGGCAGTGACCGTTGGCTTAGGAAAATTTCAATAACAATGTAAGTGCGTCCAAGACTGTATATCAAAGAAACAGGAGTCATTATAATGACCTCCCATACTGGAATGAACAATTTCTCCCGTTCGCCTTTTTCTAGACTGCTCATCGTAGCGACTCTCGCCTTTCCAGGAGCAAGCTTTGCGTACCAGCGTTCCCAACGACGTAGTCGCACGCCATCTTGATACGTCTCACAGGCCCAGAAAATCAAGGCACAGCCTGAAATGGTAATGCAACTTGCGCGCCAGAGAGTGCGTTCAATGTTCGTTGGAAAGTCGAAGTTCCAGCCAAAGAAGTGGATAGTACAGTACATCACGTTGACCACGAATAGGATGATCGCGTCTGGTCCAGCCCCAATGACTGGGAATCGATCGTTGGTGAAACGAGGCAATGGTCGCTCACGAGGACCTCGCCTGAAACGCAGGTGAGGTTGAACTTCCGTAAGCCAAGACGGCGACTGATCGTCAATGAAGTCAAGAGGCGTCAGGCGCCACTGCTTGCGAGCATCATCGCCAGCGCGAATGAGGATCTCTTCCATGCTTGCACGGATATTGATGATGGTAGGGCTCTCTACGTCAAGAGGTTTGTTAGCCCATTGAATATACATCGCCAGATTGCAAAGCACAAAGCTCAGAGTAGTAAGCTCGAGGGTGGTGACCGGCAAATGCTGTGTGGCACGGCCAATAACCTGGATTATAAACCAGCCGGTCTGAAAGCAAGTTAAAGTCTTTTGAAATCCGTCGGCCTTGCTCTTGTCCCACACTTCTTTCTCGGTAATGCTGGGATACGGAGTATAACCTTCTTTGATCAGATAAAGCAGCTGTTTGGCGTTGATGGGAAAAGAAGAGCCCGTAGGAAGCTGAATGTGGAAGCCTCCCATGTTTGCATAGAATCCGTGACGATGGGTCCAGTTAGAAAATCCAGCCTTCTTAAATCTTTGTACCGATCGTCTAGCCTCCACTTTCTGACCTGTGGCGAATCCTAAGACAAATTCGGGCGCCATGATCGCTTGGAGCATCCATCGCAATTTGCGACGAAATTGATGTCGGTATTTTTCCGTCCTCGACGGAAGGTTCAAGTGTAAGACAGTCCATGTACATACGAAGACCGTGAACAGGCAACTCCTGCTTCTTGTCAGCAACAGCAAGGTAGTCGGAGGATTGACATTACCATAAAATGTCGAAAGTCCCTCGACCATGGTTAGTCAACTTCCGAACAGGGTAATTTCGAGATCTTTCGACGTACCTCGACCATTAGGTTGAGAGACCCAGCCCTCGCGGCCAGTTCCAGCCGTTGCATTGTCGCTAGCCTGACATAATAGAGATACAGTAAGCACAAGGACCGCTGTCTGTGCCATGCTCCAAGTAAGACATCATAATCCGGCCGTCAGTGGGGGAGCCTTTCAGACGGCAAAGATGGGATCATCGTTGGCTCAATAGCTGAGTCTTAGTGGCTGGGTGGGATGCCTGCGGTCGCAAGACAAGCCGGCTGAAAGTTGTATTGAACGCCCGAGAGTGAGCCGTGATTCTCCAATGAGGAAATGATTGCGACGGATGAGTTGATTCCGTGATCGCAGCAAGGTTGATCACCACTCCCACAGCCTTCTTCTCTCGCCGCCGACGGGAGGCCCCAGGTTAGTCCTTAGCGCCGAAGATCGCCCCGGCGCCCGCCATCCGGGCGTGACCGTCTCAGCGAACAACATCAGCAGGTTTCTGAGAGGCTGTGAGTTGTTCATTGATGAGTTTGACGCCGTGCTGTTGGATCCACTCCGTCAATGCTTATATATATCGTGGACCCGTACACCTCCCCTCGCAAATTTCTCTCAAAATCTGTCAAAATCCATTACCGATTCCATAGTCGTCGCAGCTGATCTCAATCGCCAGAGTTGCATTCATGGATCCATTATCAACGAGACACGATCGGCTAGCATATGAGCCAGCCTTGGCTGATGATAGCGACAACACGCAAGACTATCTGATATTCATGATTGGAGGCAACCCAGGCCTGATATCCTACTACGAGCCCTTCTTGTCTGCTTTGCATGCTTTGCTGTCAGCTTCCACCCTCTCCGACTCCGCGCAATTTTATATCTATGGCAGCTCTTTGCCCGGTTTCGAAAACGCCACGCTTGTAAACGGCGAAGAGGCTTCTGAGCCTGTCGGACTTCAACAGACCGTTAAGAACACAGAGGATTTCATATACGAGCAGATACGTTTGCACCGGAAAGCGACACCGTCCACGGATGCTCCGCCCAAGGTCATTTTAATGGGTCATTCCGTGGGCGGCTACATACTTCTGGAGATCATTCAGCGTCATAAAGGACGAGTAGAAACAGGAGCCGAGGATTTTGATCTTATCGGAGGAATCCTACTTTTCCCAACAATCGTGAATATTGCCAAATCTCCGTTAGGCATCTTCGCAAGTGTAAGTTGGCCTCTTGATTCATCTGGTTACAGCGGACTCATGTGCGCAGCAAGTCTTGAAAATCCCCTACATCGCGCAGATTGTCGGTGCCATCGCTCGGTTCTGGGCAAACGCATTGCCGGAATCAGTACTTTATCACATTATCAAAATCGTCATGAGGTTTCCCGAGCACGCAGCGACAACAACCGTCCGTCTTCTGAGGAGCCCCATGGGCGTGAGGCAAGTTTTGTGAGTCTAATTTCCAAGTCCAAATCGATTGACAATGAGAGTCTTATGAGGCATCAACAGGTACCTCGCCAAAGATGAAATGGGAATGATCACTAGAGATCGATGGACTGAAGAGGTTTGGGAAGCAGCTTCCAGCACCGGCACCAATCGTCAGGACACCGCAAACTTCAATCTGATCTTCTATTGGGGACATGGCGTAGGTATTTGAGTGCACCGAGTAACAGAGGCCTTGCTCATAATTTACCAGGACAGATGGGTTGCGAATCGTACCCGAGACGACTTGATCGCTGCCAGGGGACATCGCGTGCCCAAGGGCTCGGCAAGTCTCTCTGATGACTGGAAGCCGACAATGTTCGTTGACGAGGACAAGATACCTCATGGTTTTTGCATCAGTGAGTTATCAGACCGGAGGATTTGGTGTCTTCTCATCGCATACTGACCGCTTTTTAGAGCATAGCCAGACCATGGCGGAGAATGTCAGTCAATGGGTGAAACAGATCATCCGAGTGCACAAGGAGGAAAGCTCCCAGACTTTTGTATGGCGTTGAGAGCTCGAGTCATCATCAGCCAGTGAAGCCTCTATAACCTTGAGTGGCTCCGAGGCGAGACCACACGCCTCAACCGTCCAGCAGTTACTATGGCCTTCGAGTCTCAACGATTGCCAAGGGTAACGGCAAGAACGCCCCAGAAAGAGTCATTCATCCTTGTTTGACGGAATGTAGATTCCGACGAGGCAATTGTAACCACCGAAGTTGGGGATATCACCATGACCAATCAGAGAGTGCAACGACCGCCATGCGCGAGCGCGAAGATACTCTAACGACCCTGGATCTCACTATGATGGGAAGCGGTCAGGAAGCATGGCGGCACAAACCAGAACCACGTCAACACCAACTGAACGTCTCCACCTCCTGCTAGCGGGCTAAATGTGTCACGCAAAGAACCCAGTAAAATTACGATTATATGGACTATATCAGGGAGACTTATGAGGCTCTGGAGGTATCCGAGGCTACTGTGGGATTGCAGTCAAGCAGTGGGCCGCCGCCCCGGTAGTTGTCCATCCACATATTTTGGCTTGTATGGCTTCCAAGGAGGATGCAGTGACCAGCGCTTGGGGCAGAACTCGAGCAACTGCACCCTCAAAAGACGACCACCAGAAACTCCTTTGGCCGCTAGCTTTAGTATAGGGTCATATCACTAATCAAAGGCGCAGAGCAGGAATTATCTGAATGGTGCCTTTGATGCGTGTAAGTACTTCATGGTGCAACTTCAAGGGCCGCTAGTGCCATGATTGTGGAACCGAAAGAATCTCAACCACGTTCTCGGATGCACGTCCGCTTATCCACGGGCCATTGCGAGATCGGAGGAGATAAGGGTCTAGAGCCTCGAAATATGCTTCTAAGACGCACAATTGTTCACAGCCTGGGGAGTAAAAGCATTTTGCTTGTGAAGCACATGTAAAGGTATCGTTTTGATGGTCTGATCTTGGCTCCTATCGCTTTGTCAACATGGGGTAGCAGTTCCCGGGGTAGATCATCGCCCCTCGCTAACATACTGGAACTAGCCACTTTAGTTCGCCCTGCCTGCAGTAGATCTTGGTTTTCTTGGTGCTGTGTGTGACTCAAGAGCTTTGCAATCGCAATGGTCTGCTATCAGAAATCCGACGACATAAGTCGCACCTCTCTCTGCTTTCTGCTCCCTGTTCTTTTGTATCTCACCATCCTGTACCGCACTTTCCAACATCTCCTCTTTTCTTGGCAGGTCCACCTCGATTGGCATCAGCACCAATTGATCCCTTCGCCCTCCTTTTTCTACTTGAAGCTCCCTTGAGTTGGCTCAGGGAGCTTGGCCTGGTGTATTGCCAGGTCTACTTTGACACACGAAATCCCATTGTATTTCCTTGCCGAGCGTACCGGCACCCAAACCGATATGAATCGAATCCTTCCCAAAGCCAAACCATCAATCACAATAATCCTCAATGATCAGCAGGAATCCATCGCTCCAGCATACACCTCTCTCGACGAGGTGAGCGGACAGGTTTCCATCACTGCTCCGACCCACACTCAATTTGACCAGATCTGTGAGCAGCTGATATATCTTGAGAGCCCCTACACTGATCAATGCTAATCTAACTCCAGATATTACGTTGGAAGGCACGACCAGAACGTATGTTGAGAAGATTGCCACTACATCGCCCACCAGCGGCAAAACAGAAGCCTTCCATAGCTTCTTACGATTGGTGCAACCTATGGACGATGCAGCTCTTCCAGAGCCTCGGATCCTCGATACCGGACGACCCTACAGTTTTCCATTTACGTTCAATATACCCGAAAATCTACTGCCACAGTCTTGTACACACCCGAAAGTGAACGATGCGGTACAAGAAGCCCACCTCAACCTTCCACCCAGCTTGGGAGACCCAATGGTGGCGACGGAAGGCGGGAAGGCATTGCTTGATGATATGGCACCCGACATGGGTGTTATCACGTACGCGGTCCGTGTACGAATCACAAAAGGGAGGAACAGTAATGGAAAACATGTAATCATTTCAGAAGAATCGAGGAAGCTACGGGTGGTTCCAGCTGTGCCTGAATGGGCACCCCTCCATGTCCTGGAAGGCCAACATGACGACTACAGGCTGCGAAAGGAGAAAGACATCAAGAAGGGAATGTTTAAAGGCCGTCTTGGCCGCTTGTCTATGGTGTCCGCCCAACCCAAGAGCCTGCGTCTGCCGTCAGTAAGATGTGGTGGTTCTAGATCGACCACCACGATGGCGACTGTCAACCTCCGATTTGATCCCACGAGCGAAACCTCCGGCCCTCCACGTCTGAGCCAGCTAAACACCAAAATCAAAGTCTCAACCTTCTTTGCCAGTACTCCCATGCGAGACATTCCTACCAAAGCGAGCGAGTTCTTCTACAGTAGCATCAAAGGGCTCACTAGCGAGACGGTGAATCTGTCGTCTCGCTGTCTGGCCTCGGTTGAATGGGAGCATCATGAGACTAAATCTGATCCCATTCAGCGAGAATCTGCCTTCTCCTCGCTTTCGGGCCCTGGTACCATCGTACCTCAGCCGTCAGAGGCGTACTTTGGGAAGTCGTTCTACACCGCAACGATAGTAGTTCCCATCACCCTTCCCAAAGGCTCGAAATTGTTTGTTCCGACTTTCCATTCTTGTCTCGTATCCCGCATCTACAGTCTTCATCTTTACCTATCCATCAACGCACCTGGACTCCAGCCAACCTTGCATCTCAAGCTGCCCATTCAGGTCTCTGCCGAAGGCTCGGATGCCCTGCCGACGATCTCCGACGAAGAAGCAGCTGCCATTGCGGCGCGCGACGCAAATACGTTCTTTGCACCACGCAGTGTAGCACCTCCAGCTCCGGAATATACTGAGCACGATGGTGCAGTGCAAAGTATGCAAATCCCTGGTCCAGAGTACTCGCCCATCACAGGAAATACCCATCGTCGATCGTTAGCTAGGGCCGTGGATCGAGGCTATGATAGTGACAACCCTCCTGGTTACTCGTCTCTGAGTAGGCGAGCGCAGTCGATGGCTATTTGAAGTGCAGGGTTGTCGAACACTGTGGTTGATGTAACATGGCTTTCTTTCCCGGCGAAGACGAAACACGATTCGTCATTACGATTAAACGGCCTGTGAACGGGACTCATGATAGTAATGGTGTTAATGTGAGACAGAGAAACAGACACTCTTCTGAGTGCTGGGGCAGGGTTTTCCATCCACGGCATGTATGAGTTCGGGTCTCCGAGCATAATTCGTGAGCTTCAAAGGTACATCTTTCGGCGGAGTGGCTAAGGATGGCCTCTAGGCTTGTATCTATCTCAGCGATGAGATTTTGAGTCCAGCCTACTTGCGGTGGATTCACGGCTACCTAGATTACTGGATGAACCTGCATTGTCATCATGGAGTGCTTGAAGCGCTGCATTGTATGCTGTGAACTACACCGCTGATATTCCAGACGGTACCCCTTCACTCCAGGATGATAACACAGCAGGACTCCTCACCCGGCGAAGCGGAACTCGAACCTCATACACCAATGCTACGCGCGGATCCTGTGTATGTCTCTCTCTATCCCCCTATAACTTTTAGTGGCACCAAGTCTTGACTACTTCTCTTTACCAAAGCAAGCAAAGTCTCTCAGCTCGTTCTCGTCCGACGCCGGTGCACGTTTGCTGTAGAGCGCGTCCGTTATCATCCACCATTCCAGCCATAAAAAGGGCAGTCCACTACCTCGCACCATGATTTTCCAAGTCAAGGTTCCATCTAATTAGCTGTGTCTTCGTTTTCGACTGTTTCCACCAATGTCACCCACAGAGAATCGCAGCCCGTCAGGCCATATGTTATCCCTTTCAATGCCTTTCGTCCAGACGGCGCTTGAGAATGGCCAACACGTCACAGCACCTGGCCGAGGGCTCAGAGAGCACATTTGTTTGCGGATCCAGAGACTCTGTTGCCCGAACTTGGCAGGGTCTGGTTCGATATCCTCTCCTTACAGTATAACCCCAGCGCCAACGGATATCGACCATCCCGCGGAGAGCGCCACCGAAAAAATATTCATCGAAGATGTCGAGATATAGCTTCTTTTAATCGCCATCTGCGCCGTTAAAGCGACTGTGAACGCAGCGCCAATTCCCACAATTTCAATGCATTCGCTTCAGATGACCAAGTTTACTAGATTCTAATTCTTCGGTGGCAAAGAAGTCTTAATGAAATGTCCGGGTTTAGGAAGGTAAGGTATTCCGCGCCTCAATAAACATCGAAGATAACGACAACCCAAATGGTCTCGGGGGGGGTTGGCACCTACAGTGAAGAAATGTGCCACACTCTAAGAGAACACGTTTCCGCAGCGCATTATTCCGGTACGTCAAGAGCCTACCATGATGCAGGAATGTCTGCCGAGAAAGCATATGTGTGTAATCCGATCGATTGGGCTTTTGGGAAGGCTGAAACGGCAGACCTGCAGTTTCGACGTAGCACTACAGCCTCGCCGTCAATTCGTTTCATTTCTACAGCGTGGCTTGATTCCAAAGAAGCACATCTCATGAGAACACTGTCAAGAAAATACTAATCCCTGTTTCTACCATATCCCCAGTCTACCCAAGAGCCTGGAAAAAATGTTTAGTGCAGGACCATTATTCTCCTTACTTGTCTGGAGCATACTTGTGTCGTCCAGCAGCAGCTATGTGAACTGGATCTACCCCGCTTCCGCAAACACCGGTCTGACCTTCAACTACATCGACACCGTCTTCTTCACCTGGGAATCCGGCATCGCGGACCCTTGGATGAACCTGTGGTGTGCGCCAAATCAAACAAGCCCGCAATCCGTGCTACAGGGTAAGGTCTTTGTCTCTGTCGGGCATCCTTCCCAGCAGCAGTGAACCTAAGAGGTGGAACCCCCCCAGAAGAAAGGGCCGAAGTGCTGAAATCCGAGGAATCAAACAGCGTACCACGCCCAAGTGTCCACAAACGGCACCAACCCGCAATCGTTTCCCTACAGCGAGTATGCAAAAACGGGCAGCTGCCACATGCAAGTCGAGAATTTTGCGGGAGACGATTATGCCAACACTCCCACCTTCAGTATCACATCGAACAATGCTGTCCAGCCGCAAACATGGGGTCTCAAAGCATTGGCATCGCTCGACAAAGGCTCAAGCAGTACTGCACAAGCATCATCGACGCTCGCGGCCTCCTCCACAATACTTGCGACAACAGCGCTCACGTCGGCATCGTCACCGTCGGCTTCTTCTTCTTCGCCAGCATCCAAATCTTCATCACCACCTCCTCCGTCCGCCTCGCCATCTATTCCATTAAGCTTACCATCCCCCCGACCGCCCCCTCCCCCCCTCAGCCCAGCCGCCAAAGCCGGCATCAGCATCGGGAGCATCTTCTGCGCCCTCGCCCTTATCACTATCCTATCCCTCGCTCGTATAGCACGGTCACGGAGGACCCAAGGCAAGAACCCAGAACCCAACGCCTCGGCGCCGCGTTCGGAGCATATGTATGAGGAAAGACCTGAGATGGGTGATGGAGCGTGGCACGAAGTCCATGGCGCAGCACGGCCGAGTGAATTGCAGGGAGTGCCGCAGGCGGAGCTGGATGCTGGCTTGGGGCGGTAGTGTCTAGGATCTGGGAAGAGCTCTGCGGTTCTTTTTTTCTTTTTTATGGCGGGTTGGGGCCGTGATCTTCACGAGCGAGTGGGAGGTTGTGGTTGTCGAACGGGCTGATTAACCAGTGGAGACCCATCGCCAAAGCGTCAATCCGTTGAAGCGTGTAAGGTGCGGCTTGGATGACAGCAGGCTGAGTTTGGCAGCCACATCAGGCCATTTCACTTCCTCTTGAAACGTGGGTAGCGAGATTATCAGATCAGCTAAGGCAGCTGTCGAATCGAGCGGTTTTGCGCTTATTTTAACTATATTTCGAGATTCTCTTGATCTTCTACTATATATTATGGACTGCTGCAGCTGGTCGTAATAATATTTTTGTGTTTCTTATAACACGCAGATTTCTCCGTATTTGAAAAGCGATTGGAGACTATTGGGAGGGTTTGCAGGATGTAAGATCCTTGAGATCTCCATAGTTCATCTCCACACATCCGTTGTCACTGGAGGGTTATATCTCCAAATCAAATAAGAACGCCCTCCTGTGTCCTCATACTTTCTGATGGCTCTGCCCTCAATCCCTTCCTACTCCCTTCGTGACCGCTCTCTCAGTGATATCTCATCCTCACACGTCTGTAATTTCGAGGATTATTCCTATCCACTCATCATCAGATATCAGAAGCCGATTCCAGCGCTATACACTGCTACTTTCGTTTACTGTCTCCATCGGTTTAAGATCTGTCTGCAGCAACTCCTCGAATCGTGAAGGCAGGTCGGGTCAAGGAGATAGGGTTTGAGCAAGTGACATTATTTGGAGTCGGGATCGAGGTAGAGTAGGAGAATTGGAATTAATGATGGCTGGAGGCTGAGTGCTAGTTTTGGATTCAACAATGGTGATTACGTACCGCGCAAACTCGTTGTTAGTGAGGACCGTTTGAGATTCGGAATGGAAAGTGGGAGTGCTGTGGAGGGAGCAGTGGGGGGCGAGGAAGATAGGAGATGGGGGAGGAAAGGTGCATAAGGGGAAAATGAGGAGGAGAGAGCAGTGAGGGAGCATAGGAGAGGGAGACAGAGCATAGGAGAGCCTAGAGAGAGCATATGGACAGAATGTGTACTAGCACGGGGGCAAAGTGGCTGCTCCTTACAAGTCAGCAGGTCATATAGAACCTTGCAATCAGAGAATTCTGTACATGTACATACCTCATATACACCCCAAACTTGTTGCTTGCTGTTCGTGTGGAGGAGCTGGTGCGGTCGTCAACTATGAATCCATTCAGTTTCTTTATCATCAGAGGAAAGTTTAGTCGTGGTGAAGGTGGGTGGAAGCTTTGAGTTAGGAACAACGCAACTGGTAGATGAACCTTGCTTGATTTGCTGCTTGTGCATTCGGCGATAGTGGAGTCCAGTCGGCACAATGAAGGGGCGATAATTCATGGTGTCAATTAGGAAACATCCTTGAATGTATTCGTGAAGTATGCTATGTCTGCCAAATCAGTAGCGTGGCCTTTATACATGGCCCACGTCTTTTTCGTTTATGACCCAGAACACCAGAGAAATGCCTATTACCCCGCCGAACCGAGTTGATCAGCTAAGAACGCCATGCGAAGCCGCGGTGACTTAATTGACTAGTCTGCCTTGATTGCGCTGGACGAGAGAAGTCAGCCATTCATACGAACAAGACCTCGCCTCAAGAAGAGGGGAAAGAGGGTAGGGGATAGGGGCTTACCCATATATCCGCCTCACAAACGCATACGCCGTCAGAAACCCAACCGTGCCCGTCAACAACCCATACACCGAGCACGCCAGCAGGCTGTAGCTGAAGAACAGCATCCCGGATACGAAGCCTGATATATGCAATTTAGTAAAATAGAACCAGACGCAGTAGAGGAAGACCCAAAAGGAACTGCCGCCGCCGATGAAGACGGACTGCCACCACCAGTTGTAGTTCTCGGCGCATAGCTGGATATATGTCGCGACGGTGGTAACTTCAATCACCGTAATTATGTTGACGAGGCTGACGACGGTGAGGAAGCCAAAGACGTAGTAATACCCGCTCTTGTCCTGCCATAAGCTGCGGAAGACGAAGAGGAGCTCGATGAAGATGACGGCAAAGGGGACGAGGCCCGCGAGGAGCACGCTGTAGATGCTTTTGGTATACCAGGCTTGCTCGGGGATCTGGCGGGCGAGGCTGCTGGTTTTGGTTGGATGTTCGTAGGCGGGGCTGTTGTGAAAGCCGTACCAGCTCCCGATGTAGACGAGCGGGAGCTGAATGAAGAGCCAGAGGAAGAGGAGGCCGAGGAGGGTGCTGAAGGGAAGGGCGGTACTGGATGCTTGGGCCCAGACGAAGAGATTGAGGATGAAGGTGGTGGTGAAGAGGAGGCCGGGGAAGAGGAGAGCGGTCTGTAGACTCGTCAGTATGAGGCTTCAAGGGATTGTAGAGGTGGCTAACCATCATTGTGTTTCTCCGCCAGTTCATGCCTCCGAATGTCTTGTACACCCTTGCGGAAAAGTATCCGGAGAAAACACCCGCGAAAATGAAAAGACCCATGCCGACACTGACGAAGCCACCTCGGAAACTTGGGTTCAGAATGCCGACACAGCTGAGAAGTAGTAACGCGGTGGACATGAAGACCAGCTGCATCCCAGATCCAATCAAGGGGGCCAGGAAGCCAGCGTAGGGTGGTGGGCGGAAAACATCGCCATGAAGAAGCTTCCAGCCTGTAACGTCCTCTATGGACTCCTCGTCGGAAGAAAGGTCCAGATCTTCTGCATCGCCCGTCTGCTCTAGGAGACTACCCTTCTCCATGGATTTCGGCGACTTCAAACCCGCCCTTGACTTTTTCTTCTTCAGTCTAACTTTGCCTTCTTCCTCTTTCAGGTGGCCCTTCCCATCTACGAATATTGTCCGATGCACGATCATAACCACCACAGCGCTCAGAAGCCCACAAATTATCAACGAGTTGGCAATTGCCAGCCAGTGAATGCTTGTCCCTTCCTCTTGATTGTTGAAGTACATCTCCCATCTCTTAGACCACTCGACCCTTTCTTCTTCACGCCAGTAGACGGAGTAAGAATACGGTATCGTAAGCATGGATCCATCATCGATATCGTCCTCCTCTGGCAGATATGACGAATGAGGATATTTGCCGGCCAGTGTTGTAGAGTTTGCTGCAATGTAAATTTCCAACCCATCCATATCTCCATGAACATCTTGAGGGCAACCTTCGCTGTTCCTGTGTCCTGCCTCGATGCTTTTTGGGTATACCTCAAACCCTACCATGACCTTTTCGCCACGCTCCCCAGCTCGACCCGGGGCCTTGCGCCAACGAATCACAAAAGTGTGATGGTTGTTAAGGAAGTATCTGGGCTTTCCAGTCACAGGCGAAAAGTCCTTGTAGCCGATCTTGAACCCCGCGGCGTAGTATTTGTGCGTCTTGTCGACGGTGACGAAGCTTGTCGCACCTGGCAGATTATCAACGATCCACTCTGCCACATAGCCATCCTCAATGAGCTGCCGAGCTCGCTTGACACCCTTCCTGTCTGTCTTGTGTGTTCCCAGAAACTTGCAATCCTGGTCCTGACCCATGGCAAGATCGTAGTCGGATGTCACGATCCTATCCCCCCGAAGAACCTCTCCCAGGTTGAGGGAGACGCTCTTGCCGCTGACATATCCGGCGTGCTTCTTTCCAGTCGGTGGGAAAACGAATGATAGATCGTAGTATGCGTATTGCAGTTGAGTATTGTCCGAGTAAAGCTTGTTGACATAGAGGGGTATTGCTTGATCGTCGAGATAGCTCCTGATTGACCATCCTACGAGGCCTGCGTTAGCACAACTTCAATGATTACCCAGCTATCAGAGAGGAACAGGTAGCTCACCTGGAATGTAAAAGGCCTGAACACAGCTTATCGCAATGGCTACAGTCAGACACCTGACGAAGGGGATCCGGAAGTCGGCATGCATGGCCACGGATGGAGAAAGCGAAGCTATCAGGTCGCACAGTGCTTGCCCGTAGGCCGAATGATAAGAAACCCAGAAGACTAGAAGTTAAGCTGAAAGCTGAAAGCTCCCTGGCGACAATTCAGGCGGAATTGGAGTAGATCTGCTGAATAGATAAACCTGGCAGGGGCCTTTCGACGCCGAATCTTAGTGATGGATTGAAACGGTCACAGTGGTTCCATGGTAACGAGTGTAAGCGGCACGACGTACCAGCAAGAGATGGGTAAAATGGTATGCTTCGAAGATCGATCTCACAAATCGCACGTCGATGATGTAGTTATGGGAATGGTTATTGGGGAGGCGATCGGAACCAACTGCAGACGCTAGACAGGGGTCGGGCATTCCCGTCCTGCAGAAATAGTCCCTTGCACGTGATCGTGACGCCTCGATGATACCTTACCTTGGTACAAGGACCTCAGGGGCCTGTTCGCGGAGGTTAATTTCTACGGTAGTAATACGTTTCATAAAGACGGAATTCCAACTGCTTTCCTTCATATGGGCATGCCGTATATGTCTTGACTCATCGTCTGATCTTACTTTAAGGCGGACGACCTCAGCATCTATCAAGTACAAGGTTTGCAGTATATTTCAGCTCAATAACTCTGGATTTCCTACTTTCTGTCTGCGTTCTGCCTTTCGAACTTTTATTCTTATCCTCGTTCGTCTTCTCCGTAGATTCCTCGGCTCCTAGTGAGACCCAGAGTCTCATCTGGAACGAAGTCCGAAATCTAAGATCTTACAGTCTTTTCTCGGCAAACCATGCTTAGCCACAGGAACCTATATCGGTCATGATGTCTCAGAAAGCTATAGTTGTTATGCACAATAAAGCTTCGACCTCAAGACTACGAGAAATCGATTGTCAATGGGAATCAAGAATCGCGTTAGTTATCCAAAATACGAGAGGCCCTCGCAATATTATCGGAGATGCCGACTATAAAAATTTCGTACTTCACGTTCTCTGGAGCGAAGCTGAACCAACGAAGTCTGACAAAAATTGTTATTCAAAGACTGCTTGCTGAATGCTGTTACTTCTACAACAGACCTATAAACTTCCTTCTCAATCAAGACAGCCAAAAGTTTCTTGTGAGATCTCAGATTAAACAATGCCCAGAAGGGTTATTCCGATTATTGTGCCACCGTTTGTTGTTTCGTTTATCTTTCTAAACGCACGACGCCATAGATGGAACGGGACTACTGAAAGACGTCAGTTTCAAGATTCTAGAAACAGTACGGCAACCTGCGCTAGTAATTACAGCATTCAGTCTCCATCAAGATCATCGAGAAGCAGCTTGGTTGGAGTGCTGGCTACAACCCCGCCTCTCTCGACAGTTCGATAGTGAAGACAAGTTACGGGGACCGACGTCCTGCCTCACACTTCGCACCCAGAATAAGGCGATCATGCTCTATTCATCAAGTTGGTAGCGTCAACTTTTTGACGCGCTCTACTTAGCCGTAAAGACCATGGTCTCCTCTTCGTCATAGTTTCGACTTCCAAAATCATTGGAAGAGCTCGCCATCGACTACTCGGTCTTCTGTTGTGAACCTAGCGGAATTGGACTTGCCGCGAAGCTGAAGAGCAGACCAGCAGGGCATCATTGATTTCTCTCTCTTTCAGACCGCCATTACTGCTATCTCCACCAAGGCTTCGCACTTCTCCGCCCTCCTCAAACGTCTGAGGGCTTCCCTTAAGAGGCACACAATTGCTGCCGAGCGGGCGACAAGTGGAGCGGCTTGGAACCTTTGTTCGCAAGTGTCAAGACATTTTGGTCGCAGTTGATACCTCCGGTAGAGGTACTCGTGACTGGAGTACAAGATCAGCACCAGCTCCGGCGGGATGGTAGACATCGCTTTGGACACAAGGTAGCGTCGCCTTCGTTGCTGGGCTCGACAGGAAAGCTCCGAAGCGCTACGAGTCTACAGCAGCGAAAGGAGTTGAGGACAACCACGGTAGCAAAGGTAAGACTGAGGAGGTTTACCATAATGTGGACCTTGAGGGTATGTATCGTACCAATCAGAACGAGGACGTGCGTCGTATGTACACGGGCGAGAACGTGGAACAGGCGATCTCCAGTACTGAGGATATCAAAAAAGCTAGGCATATCAAGTAAGCTGATGTCAGGCGTCTGCTGTCACCATTTGTCGACAACGAACGACCAAACGGGTCGCTTGCGCCTAAGGGCATACTTTGGGAACAAACAGTGCTAGCAAGATCCGATGCGACATTTGCGAGATGTGAAGAGTCACTAGTCTCAATCATCAACTTAATTCGTGATGCTTCTTCGTTAGCTCACAATATCGAGTCCTCTCCTTGTTTCCGCCAGCTGTCATCCATAAACATATCGAACCAACCATCACGATGTTGGCTATACACCTCGTACTCGTCGCTCTGCTCGCCTCGACTTCCCCGTCCACCGCTGCGTCTATCCCTAACCCTGCCAGGCTATCAGCATCATTATCAAACACCGAAGCAGCCACGCTCCCAGCGAATTCTCCAAACGCATTAGTCGATCCTCAAAAGCACCCGGATTGGGCGGGCGCAATGGACCCTGACCATTGCCGCGCTGCGTGGAGCAAGTTCAGGTTTCGCGCGACATCTTTCCCACCGCTGCACCTATTCACATTCTGGTCGCGACAATGGATCGAAAAACCGCGGGGACCAGCAATCGAGCTGCCGTTAGGAGCCAGACACGGTATCTAGATCTGCCCCCCAACCAGTATTCAACTGCTATCCGAATAAGAGGCTTCGTGCTGATTTTCTCTCTCCGCTGGCGTATAGGAACATGCGCGCTTCTGCTTCGCATGGGGAAAGATTTCGGCGACGACGTCTTGCCTTTGCCCTCTGGAGGGTTTTTGCCGACATGGTGGTATCCGCCAAGGGCGACGTTCACGTGGCGCGATGTCGAGGTGGCGGCCTTCTCCCTACTTCAGGATGTATCGCAACACGGAGTGCCTGGGTGGACGAAGCCATCTTGGGCCACCGTGCTGTACGTGCCACAGACGAGCGCCATGAGTCGGGAATGGACCGCGGGGTTGAGGAGTCCGTGGGACCTTGTGGGGGAAGCTTCAGTTCTGGGCAATTTGACCCATGAGACCGTATAGCTCCGTAGGTTCAACGGTTATGGAGAATAGTTCCTTGAGGTGGAACAGTAAGCAGGCCAGGCCTGGAAATTGACAAGAATTGGGGGGGCGTTCTGATCAATAGTCTCGCGGCCCCCATTATCAACCCGTCAGAAGTGGAGCACACCGGCGCCTACGATCATACTGAAAGATGGTCGGACCACTCGTCTGGTACAATCTTCGTAAGCGCCATCCTCTCATCTTTAGTGATAGTCTTCATATCCGACATGTAATAACGGGGACAGGTATCGATGGATTATCCTGCGTTCTCAATCGCACCTCGACACCATACCTAACTCAGCATCCTATTCAACGTCTACACCTCCCGAGAACAGCTCGTCGGTGCACTCGACGGTCTCAAAAACCCCATCCCATAGACTCTCGATTTTCAGTCAGCACCCAGCGTTCCCTTCCCGACACGAGTCGGCTCTGCTTCCCCCTTAACAATCTCAGGAACATAAATCGCAAACATAAACCTCTCGCCCGGATACGCCCCCGTAAAATCTCTCAGGCCCGTAATCGCATCATGCCACAACTTCCACGTCAACACCGACTTCTGATCCGGTTCCTCCTTGTTGGGCTCGACCACCAGGGCCACCGTTCCCGCGCGCCAGACATGCTCGGAGCTGGACAGCGGGGTCTGGGAGTCATGCTCAAAGACCGCTGCAGTGGCGAATCGCAAAGCTAGAGCGACGAGACTCTCGTCCCGTTTCTTTTGGGTCCCGTATTTGCTGAATACGAGCGTGACTCTCGAGCTGTGGACTTCATAGAAGAATGGATCGGGCGGAGGGTATGGAGGAAGGGTTCTTGTATCCTTTGTTTAGCTTATTGTTCATTCATACATGGGGGAACCGCACTGACGTACCCAGGGAGGTGGAAGGTCGAACTATTCAGCGGTAAATTCAAAAGCGCTGCGAGCGAACTCGTGGATGATGGAAGGATAAGGGGTGGTGCAGCAAGAATACCTAGACAAAGACACAGCAGAGCTGTAACGCTGCATACAAAGCGATTGGCCATGCTTGTTGAACATTCTCGGTGGGGAGCTCTGAAGCTTTATTGCCGGTCGTGCGCGCTGGCATAGCCGCTGTTGCTATCGCGTTCTCGAGCGCTGATGGAGGCGACCATGCGCTACAGGCGCAACAATTTGTAGGTAGAGAGACGTTTCACCATTTTGATTTTCCAAAATCAACGATTCCGGATCCTGGGCTCCAGCTATCCACTTAGGATCAGATGCAAACGATAACAAGTCATATGCCCACGTCCGATTCACCTGGATCGCTCTGCTTTTAGCGCATCCCTGCGAGTCCTGACCCCCCAGTGACAAATTCGAATCTTCGTAGCTCCCAAATAAACCTTTGTCAAGGCGTTTCTCAAGTCTCTGACCCAAAATCACGAGCCTTATCTTCCCTAGCTGAGCGAAGTCCGGCTCCTGATCTGGTAGATAATGCGAGTCTCATCCCCAGATCCTCGAGGAGGCCATGGAAAGCCAGTTTCAGGGGCATCGTATGCGCAGGCAAGAATGTGTGTACTCTGTCTTCGCAAAGTTTGTGCAACGATAAACAAGCCAGCCCATGATGATGTTCTTCCTTGAACTAGATTAGGTATAGTAATATGATAGTCCGCAGTACACACGGCCACACCAGACTGAGAATTGGCGATCCCGTCCGATCTCGCATACACAAACAGTCTAGGGATCAGTTAGTAGTTGGGTGGGTGACCACCAGCGAATCCTGATTGCTGTGTGTCAATTATTTTGATTTTTCTACTTTTTTGCTTCTGGAGCAGCACTTCGACTGTCAAGATCCACGAAGTTTGTTTTTCGGGAGTTTGCTTCGGCGACTTGATCGCATAATTAGCTAGAATTTTGTCTAGATGCTGTTTCTAAAGAGATATCGCTCTATGGGTATGGATGCGATAAATCTTGACGTTTTACCTCTCTAGCAGTGGGCTGCCACTGATCGCTTGGATCATCCTCATCTCTCTACAGCGGTTTTGGGGTGTGCCAGGAAATGAGTGAGCCCTACTGGCGCACCAGATAGGTACTCCAGGTGATCAGCCTATCAGATGAAGCATTCTCCCCTACAACTAATTCAACTTTCACGAGCATGCCATAGGCATTAAAGAAAGTGGCCCGAGTGGGTAGATTTGTGCTACGCGAAAGAGATCAATAGTTGATGCAGCCGTTGATCGAACCCCGAACTCGTATCACATTAGCTGACTCTAGAGAGATAGCAAAGAGATGGACGGTAGAATAATCATTTTGAGTTCGGCGGCCAAATCACTTTTTTAGGGGGTTATATTAAGTGCTGCGATATGAGCAGCCATTACTAGCGTTTTAGAATCTTGTGATTGAATATATTCGGTTATAAAGCTTGAAATAAATTCTTCTAATGTAAAAACGCCATCAGGTGAAGATAAAATGTTGCAATAACAAGATATCTGCTGTAGGCAATACAATCATTGTTTAGCCTGAATTGGGCGACCGAATCACTATCCTCAGGAGTTGTAGTAGATGCTATAATACGAACAATTACAACTAGCTTTGAAGAATCGTGGAATCGAACTTGTGCAGTTTACAGAGCTTACAGAGCTTGCAATGAATATGCCTAGTCTGAAAACACCGCTAATTTAAGGAAACATGTTGCAAGGTTGAGGTACCCAGTGTAGGAAATACAAGAAACACCAAGTTCCCTGCGATGGTAAGAAGACAGCAGCCAAACTCACCGGGCTGTGCAACCTTTTGCCTTATCTGCGCTTCTGTTCGATCAGTAGTAATCAGCACTGAATTCCAGCGTATCCGAGGCCGAGTTCAGCTGCCAATGATACTTCCACTGAGGTGGGCTCTCTCTGAAAGCTTTGTCCTGGATGTATTCATCCAGAATCTTCGAGCCATTGTTAACCTGCGTTGCTGCGAGATCTAGAAGGTGCGAACCAATAAGTTTGCCTCGCATCACAGCACGGGCAAAACGCCGGCTTCGAAACTCGTCGATTATCTGGCTTGGGGGCACTGATTCTAGGTCGCGTTCGAATTCTGCGCTCACCCAGCTCGGAATCACTAAGGGCCCGTGTCCGGGGAGGTCATGAGACTCCCACATCTCACCTTCCTCAAGGTCTAATTCTTCTGAATTTCCTCTCCGATAGACAGCTATGACGTTCTCGATCTTTGGTTTCCGGCCGTATCTTGGCGCTTTTGGAGAGTGTCGGTCGGAATGCGCCTTTTCATACTCTATCACTAGCTTCTCTATTCTGACTTGCAAGTCCTCGATGTTCCAAGATGATTCAAGATCTCCGGGGTTCAGCATGGTTATGCAGCGAAGATGATGGATATAGAGATAATCCAACGTCGAGAGTCCGCCGTTCAATCCTTCACACCATCCGGGAAAAGTCACCAACTCCCTTGTTGCTTGCTCGACGGCCAGAAAATTTTGTGACAATCTGTCCAAGACCGCACCCCGGCCGCGGCTATGTCTTGCAACGTACATCAAGAAGAGGGCGCAATTTTCCGTTTTGGTAGATCCATAAAGAGAGAATTGGGAGAGTTGCGAGCGGCACATTGGGCAACTAGACATTAAACTGTCAGTGTCTCTTGCCTGAGAAGTGAAGAAGGTAAGCAAGCAGCGTGCGCCGAACAGATGACCACAGGGTAGTTTAAGAGCTACTTCACCCTCTCGACCGACCATGTACTCCTGAAGGCAGATACTGCAGGTCCTATCATTTTTATTGACAGGAAGATCTGAGCAAGATACCCTTGGAAGGCCGTTGATGAAAGCTGATGGAGTCATGAAAGCCTTAGGTATGCGATCGAGATTGCTGTGTTGAGCGGCCATAGCAACAATATAGCTTTGGTACGACGTTAAAAAGTTGTTTGACGGAGTTTTGACGGAAGGTTTGGTGTCCGTACTGATTTGTGATACGGTCTTCTGCGTGCTCCGTGCCTGCTCGAAGACGTTTTGCTCGAAGACGTTTAACGATGCATGAGTAAGGTGGTATATACGGTTCACACCCTTGATACGTGATGCCTTGCTATTTATCAAAGACGAACAAACAGACAAGGGCTTTGTAGCAGACAAAGAAGCGGACAATGACATTGTCAAGGGATATTTCCGATGCGCGAAATACCGCTATTCCACCGTATTCAAAACAGCAGCTGTGGTTTCGACCAACGGGAACGAATAGTATTTGTCCCAGTAGCCGAGATGTAGACGTTGTACGCTCCTTCCATGACAGAGAAGATTATCAAGCTGCCCCAGGAAACGTTGCTTGGTGACGACACACTATGCCACGTCGTGCCACCGTTGAAGACCTGACTCTACACATATTTCGGCGTGGCCTTATTCCTAGACTTAATCTTGACTCAGCAGACCACGTGGTTGCAGACCAAGGATATCGTACTATCTCGAATACAGCGCATACTTTTCCAGTGGTTGGTCCTTTATATTGTTACGTCACACTATCTTTCAGAAGTGTCGTTGTTCCACAACACAAGTCAGCTGATCACGGATATCCTAGAATATAAATTCAGCATTCCGAACCTGCTTCACGCATCATGAACGATTCAGACATCCAAGCATTCGACCTCAAGATAGGAAAAACGATACGAGAACTAGTCCTCGAGATCCTCCAACACGAACGAAAAGCTTCAGAGAGAGCGTTCCTCGAGATGGACAATCCAAGCACGAAGTTTCCAAAACCAGACCCCAGCCGGAAATCTTCGGCTACAGCCTCATCCAAGAAGGTAGGCAAAGCCGCTGGCACTCATGGCACGCGCCTGACTCGCCAACAGAAGTTTGACCTCGTTACTGCACCAGGGATAACCCAAACACCTGAACAGCGCGTCAAGGCCATGAAAGATCTGGGAGAAGGATCGAAGGCAGCACAAAAAGCTACGGAGAGTCTGCAAAAGCAAGGTCTTGTAGATCGTTCAAAGGCGAAGGAGAGTTTGCAAAAGCAAGGACTTGTCCATCGTCCAAAGGCGAATGAAATTGTCAGCCCCAAACACAAAGACATAAAGACCTCCAAACATGAAGACACAGAGACCTCCGAATCCGAATCCGAAACCTCCGAGTCCGAATCCGAATCCGAACCCGAACCAAAAGCTCCCAAAACCCGAGGAATTGCACGACGATCCACGCGGCTCATAGATAAGCCGGTCAAGAAATCGAAGGTTCTTCTCGACATATACGATCTAGGCGAACCGGAAGACGAAGCGTGGGATATGCCAGTCTACAAGAACCCTCCTCGGTATCACAGGAATTGATCTGGTTCGGAACCATGGGGCGCAGGACATGGGAGATCGAGAGCTGCTGCTAGGCGCAGCGAGGGTGTTATTTCCTTCGGCTTGGCTACTGAGTTTCCAGCGTTTGCGTCAGGAAAGGTGGTGCTAGTACGCATGAAAGACATCATTGCCTCGCGTTCCTAGTCTCTGAGTGGTCAGTGCTTTCGAATCAAGAGATTCCTGTATGACTGCAATCTTACGAGATAACAGGGAGCTTGACAGAGGAACAGCAAGCCTCTGCTGTGGCGTACCAGTTACTAGCGCGTTTATGTCAATATGTTCATCTTTAAGGACTATGCAGGATAACGGGAAAGTCGGACACTCAAAGTAGAGTGCATGAGCATAGTACAGAGACACACTTAGCCGTTCAAGATCGTGCAAGCCGGAGCATCGACGTTGCTGATCGCATCTGACTAGCTCTCTGAAGTACTAGCCCTCTCAAGTCTTCGTCTCTCAACCCACCCCCCCAGCCCCCTCCAAACCTCCTCCTTCTCATGCGGTCTCATCCCCGCCGCCAGCCCACTCGTAGTCGTCGTCACAAAGACTCTCGCCCCTTCCCACCGCTCCTCCCCTTCAGACACAACCCCCATTCTCTCTCCCTCCTCCTGCCACCCATACTTAAACTCCTCCTTCCCCATCTTCCTCCCATGCCTCACCCTCCAAATACTCTCCCAAATACTCTTCCCCACAATCGCCACCGCCTCCGGCCGAAACCTCCTCGTCTTCTCCTCCAGCACCGCCACCCCCTCATCCATCTCCCCCTTACTCAGCTCCCCCGCATCTTTCGTAGGGCGGCTAACGATATTCGTCAAGCCCAGAGAATATAGCCGCGGCATGTCGCCATCTTCCTCTGGCCGACAGCGGCGCGGCGTGCAACCTGAGCTGTGGAGGAGTTTCCAGAAGAGGTTGGAAGGGTGGTTGTAGGCGTGGCCTGTGGTGGCGGTGCGGAGGCCGGGGTTCACGCCGATGAAGACGCAGATGAGGCCCGGGGCGAGGGAGTCGGTGAGGTTGTTGACGAGGTGAGCGTATTTGCTGGGGGGAGCGTAGCTGGAGGAAGCACGTTTGGGCTTTGGTTTCTTGGGAGGGGATGTAGAGGGTTGCTTGAACTTTTTGGCCGGCGATTGTTTTGTGAGTGAGGGTTCCTTGGCAGAGCTTGGGCTCTTGCGCTTGAGAGATTGATTGGGGGAGGCTTGTTGTAGAGGGGTTGCGGAGGATGAGGCTCGTGTGATGCGGCGGGTAGGGGTAGATATTTCAAAGGCGTATGGCTGTAGGGCGCCGTTGAACGTTGTGCTATGGCTCAAGCTGGGTTCGGGATTTATACTTCCCTGTGATACGTTTAATGCCATGATGGTCTTCGCCTTGAGTCTAATTGAGAAAGACCCAACTCGTGGTCGGGAATGCACAATTCAAGAAAACCTAACACCCGCGCTAGCCGAATCAGGGACCGCTTGCTTAGGTAGGGCCAAGGGATAGCATCATGAAGTTATTTTGTGAATGAAAATATTTACCATAGAAATCGTTGAGACATTCATGAATAACTGTTATCTGTGATTGTCAAGTCTTGACGAGAGTATTGATTATACTTATCGACTTGTGAAGCTATCAAATCGCCGCAATATCTTATAATTATTCGTTCTTAGCTGCCAAGATGTAAAAATGAATGTCTTCTATTATAAAGGAATACGCAGTGAGATTCAGGCTGTCTGATTGTGTGATGGGAGCTTCAAGTGGTTGAGGAGCTGAAATCAAAACGACCACCCAACACTGAGTAGCAACTGTATAAGTGATCATTGTACAATAAATCCCTCTATAATAACGTCCCAACGCACTTCCTAAACCCCAGCTCTTGGTGTTTGTTCATTAAAATTCAATCACAACCATGCTGGATTCCCTATGACCAGGTCTAGCCTCTATCTGCTGAGAACACCCTGCAATGCTACCGATTCTGATGACGAAATGCCCCTAATAGTCGGTATAAGGCGTCGATATAGGCGGCACGATGCTGCCAGTGCCGGTCGGAATAGCGCCAGTGCCTCCAATTGGATATGCAGTGCCTCCCGTTGGAAATGGGGCCCCTCCACCTACCGTTACAGTAAGAGTCGCGGTCTCGGTTTGGGTGACTGTAATCTCTGGGACGGGCGGGCAAGTTGCGCCGCTGGGCGAGGATGTTGTGTATGTCGGCGAATTGTCTGGCGTCGACACTGGAGGCAATCCGGAATCCGTGCCTAGAGGACCGCCACGCAAAGTGGAAGGAAGACCGGTTGAACCAGGTCCATACCCAGTCGGGAACACACCAGTCGGGTAGACACCAGTCGGGAGAACACTAGTCGGGAACACACCAGTTGGGTACACACCAGTCGGGAACACACCAGTCGGGAACACACCGGTCGGGTACACGCCAGTTGGGTACACACCAGTTGGGGACACGCCCGTAGGAATGGGCATGTGGTAGGTAGGAAGCCCCGAAGGAATATAACTAGAGAGAGTGCTTCCGCTCTTAATGGGTGGTATAGGTTTGTAGTGGTGGTTGGCAAAACCGGGGATTCGGGGGAGACTGATGCACGAGTTAGTGAATGGAGAAGACGAACTTATCAAGCTCCGTGTAAAACTTACCCATTCACAATGGCCACGAAGACCGAAAGGGTCGCGATGTTGGATGAAGCACGCATGTTGACGGCGATGTGGACTTCAAATGAGTGTGAACGGATTTATATCTCGTATCAAGGCCTCGAAGAAAGAGCGTCTTGATGTGACTAGTCGATAAGAAAGAAAGAGAATTATCTCTTGCAAACGGGGAGGGGAAGAAGTCATATAGTTGCTGAATCCTAACAATCCTTTACGCAGATGGAATAAGGAGACGCGGCACTTGTGCGGTGCAACTCTGCAACCGAGAGCATGCTGCCAGCTAGCTGATGATGTTGGGCTCATAATGCCGATCGCATGCTCCTTGTGGTACGAACGACCACGGAGTCTGGAGGCTGATGGTCCCTCCAACAAACGGAAGCTGACCGCCAAGACCGCACAGTCGACGAAGAAGGAAGTCGACACGCCTGTGCCCTTCTGGTCTCGTTTCACCAACGCAAGTGGCGTACATTTCCTCAGCGATGTTTCCAACATTCGTGTCAGCGGAATACTAGCCAGAGTCGCAAGCGCCTATGGTCGGATTCGGCTGGCAGATTGAGGCCACGTGGACCCTAAACCGATCCAGGAACATGTTGACATTTGACACAGGAAGCTACCCTGTACCATTGGCATTAGCCTGTTCGCACTTCGGACTTCGGAGGAAGGCAGGCTGTTTCTGGAGCTGAAAGACGTTTCAGACGTTTCAGAGTTGAGACTGCGGACCCGGCACGGCTGTGGCGTTTCCCGTTCCTGGGGACCAAAACGTTGCTCATGACTTAGAAGAAGGCTGCCTATCTGGGCTGAGGGAGATTGAGGTACTGTTTGAGCTTGACGAAATGGAATCGTTCATCTTGGTTCCTATCGACTAGTATGAGGTACGATCGGGCTTCGCCACATAGTAATCGTACACTCAGCCGTTCGAGAATGTTCAAAGATGGGCTCCTGAGATCTCGGATTCAAAGTAAGCCTGTGCACACACCTTAGGAATATCATTGAGTTGAAGCTCGCAATTGCTAGCGCTAGGCGCATCTTACGAGTAGGCTGTGGTACTTTGGTGTCAACCGACTCAGCCCAGAGATTACCTGTCGATCTCACCCATGTCATCATGGAAGATTATCTGAATGTGTGACGTACTCTAGGATGTTGGAGGCGTCTCATACTCAATCGCGACTTTCGAAGGAACAAAGGCTGGGCCAAGTATGTGGGAGGTCAAGGCATAATGGCTGCGCAATCTTGAGGGCGGCGCTCGGACACCATTCAACTGTCATAGCCAATCATAGCTATACTTGAATAAGTCTTAACGATTGGAGAGTGGTCCGGCGTGTTCATTTCCGCAACCTCGCCTGATAGCTGATTGAGGATCTTATCGCGATCTTTGGTCATGTCGGAGCCGTAGATGTGTACTGTCGATCTATTCTGCATAGATTAGCCATGGTTCGTAGTGTTCCATGAGAGCCACAGTGGAAGTTCCGAAGTACTTTCAGAGATCGAGAAGATAGATGGTTTGCTGGTTTTTGTAGCCATTGCGTGGATGTCGTAAAGACGGTCTCCAGACGCTGACTATGGCCCCAGCGGCCTCATCATCAAGTGGCTGGGAACACGTAGAAGGAAGCACAATTTACCTCATGTCACTGATGATGCCTTGGACTTGTTAAACGCATATTCCTTGATAAGATTTCTCTCAGAGCGGTCGATCCGATGGCGTCCAAACTCCGTTCTTAGACCCTCACAGTCTTGAAGGAGTTCCCGTGACCTTCTTGATCGCAGGCCTACCCATGGTTGTCAATGCTTTCCAGTAGCGATTATCGCTGAGCACTTTCGCCATGGGCGTCGCAGTAAGTTTGATGAAGACGATGTTTCTAGATGTCCATTAGACCGGTGTTCAGGAGACAACTTCAAGCATCTCGCAGCCGCAGTCGCAGACTAGCAATGGGCACACAACCAACTCGCACAATGCATTGGCTGACCCATATGTGTAGCCATAGAATGGCCGCCTGCGGATCAGGATTTCAGGACGCAGGCTGGGCTGTTGTGTGGCGATGGGGCCAACGATAGCTATCATTCGGGCTGAAGAAGTCAGATCATAGTTTCTGACCACAAACTTCCGTAGCCTACCTTGAACTTTCCTCTTTGCTCTCGCATCCGCTTGACCTTGTCCTTGTCCTCTTCAAATTTTCTTGCCAATTCCCCAGCTTTGGCCTTTCTTCTTTCGCGCATCTGGAATCTATAGAAGTCATCCAGGCCTTTTTGCCTTTCCCTAAGTTTATTGGCTTGCTCTTGCACCGCTTCTTGCTTCGCTGGCCCATTTCTTGCACCCCTGGTAACAGTGATGAAACCCTCAGCATCAGGTGTTTGTCTCCGCCTGGCTTGCATTTTAGCCTGCAGGGTTTCGCGTTCAGCGAAAGCTGTCATGTATGCATTCACGGACTCAAGCAATTGCGCCTTGTTGGGATAGCGAAGCTTGTGGTGATGAAAGTACCCTGCATAAATGAGCGGAGTCGCGGCCTCAAGGGCAAAAGGGTGCTAACTTGCAGAGCCCAGTTCGGGCACCACATCCTCCAGACCCTCTCCCCAGATGATGCTTATGCTGTTCTTCTGTACTTTCTTGACCGCTTTTAGCGCTGCATCCATACTGGCTCGGTCCACGAAGATGATGACCGCAGTACCACCGTTGAGCTGTAGGTCTCGATCCCAGCAGGGTGGGAGTCCAGCACCTTCAAGCTCCTCGATTGGACCCACATGAGAGAGTCTTTTTCTCTTTTTGCCCCGTTTCTCCGTCGATGCAGGAGGCGCAAGCGGTTCCTGGCCGAGCACCTGCCTCTTTTCGGATGCGAATTGCACGTCTTCAATTCTCCCATGACTCAAGCCAAGCTGCGTGGAGAACAAGTGCTTTATGTGGGCTATGGTCGCATCAAAAGGCACATTGACAACAAACAACGAACGCACAGCACTCGCCGTCGGGATTTTAGGCACGTGAGGAGCTAGATACAGATAATGTGTCGCTGGTTGGGGCAAAGCCGGAAGTGGAAGTAGGGATAGGGGGAGAATGTGGTAACCAGCGATAGCCGTGGGGACGGCCTCGATTGGAGTCATGCCTCGAGAACGATTCAATATTAACGTTCCGACATTTGAGAGGGCCCGATGATTTTTGAGGATGCAGAGCTCTTGAATCAGGTCGTGAAAGGTGAAATTAGCCGAGGAGCCGCGCTCTCTTGGCACCAGCTGTGGTCTTGGCGTTCGCAAACCTTTGCTCCTTGGACTGGCACGACTTTTACCAAAGATTCGTTCACGCTCATAAAATATATATCACTTCTGGGAAAATGGAGTCAAGAAATACAATTGAGTGCTTGCTTTCATCTGCTCCGGTCTGGCTATTCAAGTCACCAGTTCCATAACATGAAAGAGTCTTTGCATGCTTGACACATTGGTGAATCGACCCAAGCGAGCTGTCAACACTTGCATAACATGGGCTACTGCATGTTATTTACCCCAGATTTGTTTCCACGCTCACCACGACGCACTATTTGCCTAGGTCAACAAATGTGTCGTTGGCTACATCTGGAACGACGCAAAGCATATGATCTCTCAAACTAGCCAACATCTCATCTTTTAAGCACCATGCCTGATCTTCTGTCCAGCCTTGCTACTGCTAACGGCTCCAATGAGTCTTTCCACTCCATGGACTCTTCGCCTGCAACATCAACACCCAACCAGAAACCCCTTGACGTGCACTCTGCAGCTCTGCAAGCTGCAGGCGTCCCCGTGTACGATTTCGATGCTTACATGAATGATCCAAACAATCAGTTGCTGCTGCAGGATACTGTCACGGCCAAGAAGGGCAAAACGTCTGCTCCGAGGAATGATCTGTCTACCGTTAGCGGTAGCTCATCCACAGAGCCTGTCCAGCTAGGCGCACCAAAGACAAGTCAACATGTCAAATTACTGTATGAGATATGCCAGAGCTCCGGATTGCAGCTAGAATTCAAGATCGACGGTGACCATTCAGGCTTTGGTGGTTGGGTGAGTATCAATGGGGAGAAGATCGAAGCCGATGAGGTATGGCGAAGCAAGAAGGAAGCAAAGGAAGGGCTGGCAGAGAAGGGGATGGAGCTGGCCCACAGATTGGCTCAGAACCCGAAATCAGCGCCAGTGGCAGCGGCAGCTGTAGGCCATCAAGTCAATTGGATTGGAAATCTTTTAGGTAAGAAAGCCCTGGAAAAATAGGAGTAGACCACCTCGTGTTGGGTCAAGTGTATAACAGGAAACGAGACCGAGGTTTTTCGGTTGAGACGTTGGGACGGATGCTGACCCCATGGCTGGTTCTCCAGAATATTTCAATGCTACGTCTCCCAATCAAGGTCCGGTTTATACGGACTTCGGTGTTGGAAGTCTATTTGCGTGCGCTTGTGTTGTTCCTGGAGACTCGACCACCTACGGAGGTACAGCCAATGCATTCCCAACCAAGAAGGCAGCTCGTACGAACGCGGCGAAAGAGGCGCTGCAGAACCTCATCGCGGCCGGCCTCGTGGAGCAGGATGGTAGTCTCAAGGTTAAGAAGAAGGTGAAGCTAGGAACAGCGGTAAAGATAGAGGAGAAGGGTCTCGGAGTAAACAAGAGCACCTCTTATGCACAGAGAGTCAATGGTAGCTTCTCAGGATAGCCATATACGCTTATCAGTCGAACGCTTACACTGTTCGTTAGATCTCTACCCCATCCTTGGTCTTACCGCTCCAACTTATGATATCGGACCGCTCTCGCCTGCTGCGCCGAACATTGTCAGTGGGGCCGCCATGTTCCAATCGAGCCCGCTCTTTCCGAAGCCTCTCGGTGAAGTAAGAAACGTCTATGGCAGGAAGAATGCAAAAGAAGAATGTGCCAAAGGCGTGTGGAAAGCATTGAGTGATTTGGCCCGATCAAGAGGCATCAACATTGATGAGATGGAAGATTGATGAGATGAAGGAAAACGTTGAATGAACGACCGGAGGAATGTTCAGTAAAGTACTCTACTTGATACAGCATCAAGTCATACGCAGCACGCGTCTGAAATCAATGATGATGGGTATGATCAGCTCTCTTTATGCGCATGCTAGCAGAAATTGGAATCTACATAACTACTCAAACACGACTGAGTGGTAGTGTGCCGCCAACATGCATGATGGCAGCTACACTCATAGAAACGACCTCAGTGAACTCTGTTCCTTTCTCACTGGATGACAGACACTTTACCTGACATCATGCTGACAAGTCTATCCAATTAAACAACATCAACCACCTGTCTTTTGAAGGCAGACATGTGCGTCTGCAGGTCTGCTGGCCTTCCCTCTGTGCAATTGACCTACTATGCACGTCGAACGTGAGCTATTCGACCGACAGCAGCCGTAACCAATAAAGAGAATGTGTGGTGAACACTCTTATTTCTTTATCTTCGACTTGGTACAAGAAAGCATCTCTTTGTGCTTTGTTCTCATTGCATTGCACCCGAATCTTCTCCTACCATCAATCACAAGACGCAAATGTCCAACCCACCGTTGACTGCCGCAAACTTAACCAACATCTCACCATGTATCCCACAGTTAAGCAGCACTGCCCCACCGTCTCAAAAGTCCAGAAGTTCCACTGCATGCCAGCTTTAATTTTTGGGCCTTTGCTCTTCTTCGTCATTGTCCTTCTTGCCATCTACATCTTCCTCATGGTCCGATGCTTCCGGAAGTGCATTGGGCGCAGTGGCCCACAGACCGACGCACCACAGCCCGCATAATGAGACATGGCCTGGACGTCTGGCACACTGCCGTGGGAGGAGCATTGTGGGTTCCCCTCTAGGGACTTTGAGCAGGTCTCAAGTTCCAACAATGGCATTGTTATTCGAATTGTATCCTTGTTCTGACGTCCCCTACTACAAGAGAAGTCTCTATCATGTCCGCAAAGCATTGTTCCGCCCTTTTCCCTGACTGCCTCCCTATCCTCCCCCCCCCCCAGACCTGCACCTCATCCTCACAGCCTCTCCTCCACATCTCCCAAACCCCAGCCATGGCCATCCAAGCCCACTGCCCCCCTTCCTCCGCTAGCGCCTGCTTCCCCGCCCCCGCCCTCGCCGCCATCATCATCGCCTCCCTCAGCCTCACCCTCCTCATCAGCCTCTACGTCTATCACGCCCTCAAAGCACGCCAAACCGCTCCAAACGACGAGGAAGCACAACACGAGCCCAACACCACCCAAGTCCCATCCACAGCCTCCCTCCCCCATCGCCCCTCCCCCACCCTCACAACCCCCCTCCCCCGCGCACCCCACGCCCCTCATCCCACACCCTCTCCGTCCCCCTCTTCTACAACCCCAACCAACAAATCCCCCGGCAAGCCTCCTCCACCCTCCCCCCTTCATCTTCATCCAAACCCCTCCCTTTCAACACCCCATCTCCACACCCCCCGTGTCCCCCTCTCCACCGCACCCCCCGCCAGCTAACGCACTATCTGTCCGCTCTCGAGGAAAGGTTCACGCCGGAATCGGGACCGCGCACGGAGGCGGAGGTGGAGGGTTTGTTTCAAGGGGTGGAAACCAGGAAGCTGCCAAGGCCGGCGAGGTGGGGGAGGGAGGTGCAGGTTGTGAGGGCTTGGGTTTTGGAGGGGGAGGGAGGGAGGCGGGGAGGGTGGTATGTGGGGGGGAGGGGGTGAGTGATTGAGGGCGTGAGGACGGGATGGGGGGTGGTGGGCTGGGTAGGGTGTAATGGGAGGGGAGGGATTGATGGGGAGGTAATGGTTGGTGATGAGGGTTTTGCTTTGTCTTATGTGGGGGGATATTGTTGGACTGATACCTGGATTGCGACTTCTTGAACACAGCTACCTTTCCTACTCTCGTGGGCTTCTACCCGCTGTCGGGAAACGTCCTTGTCGCTTATGCTAGCCGCAGATTTTGCTTCTGAACAGCGTGGATGTCTCGACATGCCCTTGGGGCGAATGATCTATTCCGCCCTGCATACATCTCAAGTATTGTTTTTGGGCTAACCGCGTTGTATCATGAGGATCTCTGCTCTATGTCTTTTTTATACAGTGAGCATATGACGGCTGGACGGTTTGCCTGGTTCGGCTGTATTGATTGTGCCGATCAGTGCGTCCACTGTCGTTCCGTCATTTCAACGTTCATCAAGAGATGGAAGGGTGCGATGTTTCTGTCTATGGAAGGTACCCACCAGGGTATCGGGAGAAACGAGTGAATAAGGATCGCTGCGTTTGTTAGCACGCTCGCGTAAGAACTGATAGCCGGAGGCCGTGAACGGCGGATTCGATGAAAAAGAACCCTGTAACGCAGTGAGGGTTTATCTGTAAACACTTTCAATACTTCAAGGTGTAGCATGAGATATGCTGAGAAGCATTCCGCTGACCTAATATAAAAAACCACCATCATATCCACTGAGATCCTTCCGTCTCCGTACCTATGTAATTGTGGTAAGTGGGCCCAAACAACGCTCATGCGATGCGTAATATCCTTCCCTAAACTCCACGCTAGACTGATATAAAACGACCCATCGGGAAGTGTGACATTATGCCCTACTATGCTATGAGAAATGAATCGTGGCGGTAAATCCAACATGCCCACGCCATGAGTCCCAAGCAAGCTGATAATTCAAGGGCGGCGATCATGTGAATCCAGGGAATATGGTTCGTATGGCCTTGCGCCCTTTCAGAAATTCGTCAGCATTTGGCAGCGTAAATCACATGATGAAACTTACATCTTGGCAGCCTTTGCTGCCTCTCCCTCTCTTCATCCTCGACCATGACTTGGCGACCCAACAGGGTGCTCACCCTTCGTCGTGCCCTCTCCCGTCGATCACCCGCCGCCAACGAGGTTGACCCTGATGCGCTTGCAGCGCTGGTGCTGACGGCAGGAATTGGCGGTCTTCTATCAGCCAGCTCTATGGAGCTGGATGTGACGGGTGCACTCGAAGCTCGCCTCGTTGAGAAAGAAAGACCAGTGCCCCCGAATTGCCGATGGAAACTCGCCATGCGTCCGTGAATTGCAAGATGACGGCGTGAGGTTTCCTGGCTGATACCTGCACCTGCCGTCTGGCCTGCGACAACCGGTCCACGGCCAGCCAATCGCCTGAGTTGACGTTCACGGCGCACCATCAAGTTCGTTACGGCTAGGGGGCAATAGCCTTTCGGAAGAACTGTAGACTTACAGACCGGACAGAGACTGCTGTGCTGTAGAAGAAGCTGATCTATGCAATCTGGGTGGTAGATGTGGCGGCAAGGAAGTTCACGCACAGTAGTGGAACGGGATACGAAGTCATCTAGGCAGATAACGCAGGTTGGTTGATTGTAACGTGAATTGTCCGAAGCAATATGTTCTTCCGGCTCCGCCGGCGGGGGCGATGACGATAAGTCAGGCCGTGCGAGATGAACTACTTCTGGTGATTCGACAATGGAAGGCTCTTGCGTATCTGCCGTGTAAACGTAGGTGGGAAGCTTATCCAACACCTCTTGCGGCACTGTCAATCTTCTAATGCCGAGAGCTTCGAGATCAACTACGCCGTTTGCAACACGTCTTCGTAATCGGTTCCGCGCGTGGCGTTGGTACCAATGCATTGCAAAGGAGGTGCAGGCTACGAGGAACAAGACCAGGCCGAGGACGATCAGCAGAAAGGCCCACAAAGTTGGCATGTTGGTTTTCTCGCTCGTCTGGATGTTGCAATATACTCTGATAACGTCGGTAGGAATAACGCCAGCTGAAAGGAGCTGGGCGCTGTTCTTTATTGTCGAGATGTTCCCTGAATATTGTGGTAGCTGCTGCATCACTGCAAGTCCTGAAGCACCCGGGATCGCATATACCGGGAATTGGCTGTTTGACTTCCATTGTCCGCCGTCATTCAGGCCCCACTGTGGGTCGTTGACAGGAGGTGGAATGTCTGTCTGATTGTTGGGGACGTAGGTTATGAAACCGGCCACTGGTACTTGATTCGCCGCTGCAAGATAGGAGAGCATGCATTCCTGCGATATCCATGGTACCAGTGCGATCACCTTGGTCTGCAGGTCTTGTACGTTCGACAGCCGGGTCACATTTTGTGGAACGTACTGGGTTGAAGTATCCGAACAAGGATCGGAAGGCGCGAGGTCGGGAACATAAAGAAAGCCCTCCACGCTGTCAAGATTCTTCGCGTTGTTCGTAGAAAGGGTGCGAAGGTTCTGTTCAAGGTGGAGGCCATAGGATATGTTTGCCTGGAGTAAAAGTGTTCGTCAGCAGGCTGGAAGCGGACGACACGCCCGAATCGTGTAGGTAATCCCGATGTGAAATTATTCTAGCTGCCAAAACTTTTGACCGGCCAGTATAGATCGGATGGTGTAGCGCCGAAACAGACGTATGATCAGCCACGTACCGGAACACGACTGCCTGTCTCAGGGCCATCTAAGTTGGGGTCACTGAAGTCGGCGACCAAAAAGTTGATTGTTCGAGCGCCTGTTCGATGTTAGAAATGCAATTAGTTCAAATCAGAACGGGACGCCTGACTCATTGTAGCCGCAGAGCCCGGTTGTGGCGGGCTTCTCAGAGACAGTACCCGTAAGTCTTGTAACGCATCTTGTGTTCAACCGCCTCAAAATCGGCGCAGAATGCTTAAACTTGGGGTGTCCCGGGAAAAAGCTCTCGACCATCTCCAAGTCGATGGGATAAGCGAGGGACGAAGCATGGCGGCCATTGCCCCATGCATGGGGGGTGGATCGGGAGATTTCATCACTGCCCTAGCCGTAAACCATCGTCGCACTGGTCATCTTGGCACGCCGGCAAGTTCTTCCTTTACTTGTAGCAAGAGCCGCTCAGCCCTGCAGCTTGGCTTCAGGCTTGGGCATTCGACATCACGTTGATTCGCTATTTGATGGAGCTCGTTGTACGAGGGTTTGCAAATATTCATAGGCCATCTGAGTTGTTTCACTTACAGGCTATATGAATCATTATTGTGCTTGATCTGACAACTTAGTGCCATCCACATTATTAAGCGCCATGTCGCTCCACGGTACTGTTCATGTTAGCACACAACGAAGCCTTGCAAACTAATGTTACATCCTCAACAGATTAATCAACTTGATCTTTATCATCTCAATCTCCTCGTAACCCAAGTCAGCTCATCATAAGAAAGGCATGCCACCTCTAGCAGGAAAGAGTAAAAGCAAAGGTCGAGAAGGAAGGCAGTCTCGCAGTCGCAACACAACTCCGGGCTCCTCAGTGAGCGCACCAACAAGCGATATGGCTCAATACAATACCAGCTACCTTCAAATACCTCTTTCGAAACTAGTCGTACCTACAGATATAAGCTATGAGAAGATTCTGGAACGACACGGCGGCGGTGGAGGCATTCCGGATCCCACAAACCTTCAGTCAATGGCTGAAGACTTGAAAGCACTCAGTCAGCTTGCTGAGACGAGGAGTCAGGTCCTCGATGAAGGCATGCGCGAATTGGTCCGTCGACGTAAAGCGCGAGCTGAGCAGGAGCGTGAGGAAGCGGAAGAAGCCGCTCGAGAATTTGAAGAGAAGGAACGCTTGAGAAAGATAGCCGAGGAGGATGAGGATATCCGTGCTCGGAAGGGAGCCAAGCTCAAACAGAAGAACGAGCGAAGCAACAAGGTGGAAGAGCGACCTTTGACACATGGTGCTCATGGTGTCGCTCGGCAGGATGGGAAGGTGGACATACCTCCACAAGGTACGTTATTATAGAAAGCTCATCTTAGTTTTCCCTACGCTATCATATGCTCTTTCCTTGGAATGTTGCTCTTGCTTTCGAATATGTTTCTTGTGGTGCAAAGGAAGGTACTATCTCTACCCGTGCCAAAAGGACGCTAGCAATTGGATGAATTGTGGGACTGCAACCCGTGGCCAGTTTAAATCAAAGCACATATTTCTGTACAGTTTTGGGCCAAGCATTGCTAGTATCGAGTGTCTTAAGGCTAGGATGCCTTCAACACATTTTACCCGAAGCGCAGGAGTTGCGTACACTCAATTGCAGGATGCAACACCCAATTGGTCTCGTGATGAGCAGAGGCTTCTTCGCGGTTACATGGAGAAATTGACTGGACTCAAGTTCACTCAAGCTGAAGCTGTACGGATTGCTAACCAACTCAACAAAGATCGTACAGCGCCTCGCAAAGCAAGCGCCGACAGTACCTCCGACCTAAAGCGTAAATTACACGAGCTTGATTCCAGCTCTTCTCTGTCGCCTGCGTCCCAAATCGCATCACCGGCTAATGCCACTGGTATCGCTGCCACCGAAGCTCGATCAGCCCGAGTGTCCCCCGCCTTATCAAACAGCTCCATTGACGAACATCAGCCACCTCCCGCTGCAAGCATGCCACAGTATCCAACATTCGGTCCCGATCCCTCAACCTTCGATGACCCTACAGTTTACCATATCCGTGAAGTAACTGAAGACATGGCCGATGATCAGAAGAAGGAGATCTACGGTGTCTCGTCATTTCCTAAGAGCGACTTGAGCACTCTGGTCGCCGGAAAGCTTCCGGACAAAGACTTTAGCAATGCGAAACCCACCAACCAGGTCAACGCCAATACCTTTGCTGCTTACATTGAGCCGTACGTACGCCCGCTCACGGAGGAAGACATGGCATGGCTCAAGGAACGAGTAAGCACAGATCTTCTTGCACTGCTGACATGGCTATATACTAATCAAGTCTTAGGGCGACCGTGTCGGACCATTTCTCATCCCACCCCGAGGCAAGCGGTTCTACAAAGACATCTGGGCCGAAGAAGACGGTCAGATCTCCGTAGATGGAGCTCAGCAGACGGAGCGCCTGCCTCCAAATCAGGCCCGCGGTAGCCTCGAAGACATGGATGACGAAGTCGCAGAGACAGACCAGGTCTCCAACGGCCCCCTGATGAACCGTCTCCTCTCCTGCATGCGCTTCGAGCACCGCGCCTCCCCAACCGACGACAAAGACAAACCCAACGGCCTCCCCAACGGTACCAACGGCGACATCACCACGAACGGCGCCATCGACCCAACAGACCTCAACAACACCGAGGACAAATCCCTCCCCTCCGCAACCGCCATCCCCGAAAGCGCCCTCCCCGCCTCCGCCCGCAACCCGAGCAACGCCCCCAAACTCCCCGTCGCCGACATGGACGAGCGCCTCAAAGCCGAGCTCCGCTACCTCGGCTTCATCGGCCAAGACGCCGAGCCCGACTACGAATGCCACTTCGACGACGAAGTCGCCGAGCGCCTGCGCACGCTGCAGGCCGAGCTCAAGGGAGTCAGCATCCTGAACGGGGCGCGCAAGGCGCGCATCGAGATGCTGGCCAAAGACCAGATGGCGCATCAGGAGTACAGCACCATCCTCGATGACCTGAACGGGCAGGTGCAGCAGCAGTTCTCGAAGCGCAGCCGCAGCAACGGGCAGAAGAAGAAGCCGGTGAAGAAGGCGGGGGGTGCAGGCGGTGGGAGCCACCCGGTTGCTGGGGGGGGGAGTGTTGCGAGGAGTACGATTAATGATCAGACGAGGCAGCTGATGACGAGGAGGGAGAAATGGGCGAATCAGATCGGACCGATTTTCGATGAGGAGGTCACGAAGGTTAGGACGGAGGGGGAGAGTATCTTTGCGGGCGAGGTGATGGAGCCGTTGATGAGGGCGGAGAGGGAGAGGTGGGATGAGGAGGCGGAGTAAGGGGGAGCTGGGCGTAATGGATGGGCGCTGGAATCATGTTTGCTTGGGTGGCATGGGATGATCTCACTACATGGTCGCGATGGGTCGGATTGTAGGATAGACGTTTGATCTTTGATGATACGATACGCTTAATGCATGAGATTCACTTCTATTGTTGAACGCCCTCATGTGAGCCATTGAGGCAATGACAAGCCACTACCTTCACAGGAAAAGACTTTCTAATTCTTCCGAAGCCCCTAACAACTCCTGTCAGAGTTCTTGCATAGAGGCGCAAGAATAATACTTCGGTCCATATTTGAGACGAGTGAAGCCAAGCTCACAGTACCCTAAAGCATCAGTACAATTGCTCCTCGACATCTTGATTGGATTCTTAATTCATCCCATTTTTCATACTCGACGTAGATCAAGTGCCTTTAAGTTACGTGGTCGCATCTACGGAATGGTACTGCCATCCCCTCCATTCCCCCCAACATTCTGCCCTCCCTTCTCTGCCCCTTCCTCCCCTTCCGGAACGCTATCCGCATCCGCAATGACCACGTCTCCATCGCTGTCTCTTACCTCACTTGCCTCATGTTCCCTATTTTCCGCACCACTCGCTGTATGCGGCATACGCTCCCCCTCACCCCTGCGGCCCAACGCCCCCTCAATATCCAGCCCACCGATACCAGACCCAGCCACCTGGGGCCCCATGTCCTCCATTCCAATGACGTCGGGTCCTCGCGCATGCACGCGCGGCCCTTCGCCATCTTCTGAATCGGCTTCCGCATTTGCTATAGTGGCGGCGGAGCTGCGGGTAATGCGCCCAGTCGCGGGCGGAGAGGTTTGCACCATGGGCGTCTGGACCGGCACGGGCACGACGCCGGCTTCTTGTTCTTGGCGCAGGAGCTCGCCTTGCGTGACTGAGACGCCGGTTGAGACACTCGACGTGGTGGCTGTGGATGCCGCGCCGCGTGGGGAGAGCCCGTTGACGGTAACGGTGACTGTTTCGATTGAGCCGGCGCCGTTGGGGCCATCGATTTGCGTTGTGGATTCGGTGCGCAGGTCGGAGGTTGTGGCGTTGTGAGGGGCGTGGGGATGGACGCTGGTGAGGGAGGAACGGGATGAGGTGCTGCCGTTGGGGCGGAGCCAGGGGATGGGGGTCAGGGTTGCGCCGCTGAGGTTTTCGTCGTCTTCGCGCTCGGGGGTGGAGGTGCCGTTTAGGAGGCCGTGGTTTGTGGTTGAGGCGGAGGGGATGGTGGGGAGGGGGAAGGCGGATGAGGGGCTTGAGACGGAGACTATGCGGTCGAGGGCGCGGAGGTAGGATGGGAGCGTGCGGTAGTGGAGGGTGGGGCGGAGGAGGAGCTCGGCGAGACGTTGGGCGGTGTGTGGTGGTGCGATGGAGAATTGCGTGCGGAGGGTGGACTGGATGGTTGAGAGGAGGGAGAGAAGCGGTGGTGGGAGGGTGCCATCTGGTGGGACTACTGCTCGTGCATATGCCCGCTCTCGAAGGGCTGTGGGAGGAGGGGAAGCTGGGGCAGGTTGATTCTCTTTCTGAGACGATTGTGAGGAAGTGCGGCTTGGAGGCGAGGGCTTGGGCGTTATCGATTGTTCTCTCTGAGGAGATGGCGGGGGGTCTAGAATTGGTATAGTTGGCATAGGGAAGTCATGGTGGGCAATCTGAGAAAAGAAGTGAGATAGGAACCCATTGGAGAAGGGATGAAGAGCGTACGTGATCCAGTCTGGGTAGAAGCCTGTCTAGTAGGCCAGGCCATAAAGAGCTGCCAGCCTCTTGCGTCAGCGAACACCGTCAACGCTAGTATAAAGTCCTACTAGTCCATGCTGCCATCCTTAACAAGTCTTTCCAGTATCTCATCGTCTGCACAGAAGTAATGTCAGCTAGAGGTGGCATGCTGTATGAACGAGGCAAGCGCTCGCTTTGCTCGATGTCTATGACAGAAGCTTCTCACCTGAGCTCATGATATATGCGCGAAAATGAAGGACGTTTTCCCGAACGTGGCAGCGCTATATTGGAGATGATGGAATGATGTCAATTCTACTGAATTCAACCGCGTCTCTTGCGACCGGGACCTCTAAAGATTTGATACTTCAGGGTCCACCTCGGCTATTAATCCGCGCTAATCGCGGGTTAGTAACCTAAATTTCGTCCCTCAAGTCTCAACGCCTCGTCCCTGATTACTTCGCCAAAGTAAAGTATCCTTCAAGCTCCAATAATTATGGCTTGATGTCCAAGAGCTCAACAAGCATTCTAGTACTGCATAGATGCTGGATTTTAGATGAAGGGTCTCTTGCCAATTACTTCGCCGAAACCTAAGTAATCTGGCGACTTATAGAGTCGCCATATCCGCAAATCATACTTTATATCAAGGCACATGTGAATAGGATAGATGAAGCTCGGAAGAATCGAAGTAAGAGATCAAGTATATCAGATCACTCGGTATTCATCTGGCAGACCCGGAGACTTCCCCTGGGAAACTGCTGCAAGACCTCGTATCTGCACTGCCCATGCGCCGCGCTTTGGGTCGGCCTCAACCGTCTACGTCTATTTATGACCCGACCAGATAAATTGAGATGATTCCGGACATGTGATCTTGAATAATCCAACAAGAAATCAACTACGCAGTGTATCTTGAGCACCTCGAACGAAATAGTGACCAGAGTCCGACATTTAGACTGCTTGACTAAATACTTCTAAGCGCAGGGTTTGCCAAGCCAAGAAAACTAAACCTCCGAGGGAGAACACGCCTCACCAACGTAGCATCCATCTCGACCTCGCCCACTTGTACAGACTTATCAATCTTCCATCCAACCTAGGACATTTGCTACTTCACTCCCTCATTCAAATCCTAAAGTCCTCTTCATCAGCCCTATTGACAACCGAAGCTCTGTTCTTCTCCGCTTAACGACGTTGTTGCAAGTGCCTCACCGGTCTTGGGGATAACTCTCCCACTATCTTCACTACGTACGGCCACGAGGCAAGAGCTTCCCTCTTAGGAGGCCAAGCTTTGGATCGAGCTTATCAGCCCTACGCTGGTCGTTTCCGTCAACGAGAAGAATATCCTGGATCCGCAGGCGGAGTCCAGGCCAGCCAAAAGATGTACACACCACGCTCGATGTGGACATGGGCCTTTATCGGCGTGACTTGTATCCAGGCAGCTATAGTATTGGGATTCGAAGCGTGAGTGTCCGTTCGATCGCCTGCTCATTGCATTCTCTAAGACGATACTGAACGATACGATAGCTATGTGTTCGCAAAGTTCCAAACCAGTTTACGGGGGATGGCCTCCCATGAAACGGCTTCACGTACAATCACGACCTTCCTCACCTTGTACATCTTCGGTTTCGTTTTCGAGCTGCTGCTTGTGTATGATGCGCTTCGACTCAAGAACACCATCCAAGTCATTGGCCTTTGCCTCTTCAACCTTGCGCTCCTCATATATGCTGCTGTGCAAATGCAGCAAATTGCAGATGCTGTTACGGACCTGCAAGGGCACGGCGAGATAGGCCCCGATGCTTGGGCAGATTCGAAGCCTTTCCTTATTGCTATTCCTTGCATTATCGCCGTCGGTACGATGCAGATGGCTTTCATAGCATGGAAGCTGTATGATGAGTTCGCATGGACGATATACAAGCATATCAGTGCCGATTTGCGCATGAAGAGGCGATATTTGACGTTCCAGGTACGATCCTTGAAAATGGGTCGAGCCGTCTATGCTGATACGGGACAGATTTACATTGCTCTTCTGAAGTTCGACTTCTTCTTCTTCCTTGGCTTCGTTATTCAATTCGTGGTCATTGTAGTGAAGAAGACCGACGCCGAGTTCTGGACGACAATTGCTGCTATCCCTGCCATCATCGTGATCCTTATGCTGGCTGGTATTTTCACAAGACGCGAGAGCAAGCTAGGGATGTCCGCAATTATTGTAAGCACGTGTCTGACCCGACATAAAGACGCTCAAGCTGACCATTGTACCTCCAGACTCTAGACGTCCTCGCCCTGGCTTACTTCATCTTCAAGCTTTTCCGGATGTATCAGCCCTCGCATGAGAAGCAGTTTATTCCAGTCAGGAAACCTCTGACCGCGTTCGCTGTCATTACTATCGTCCTGATTGTGATGACCATCACAAATGCGATCTTGTGTACCGCCAACTTCGGCAAGGGTCTAAAGCCCCATATTGCGGCTCGGAAGGTTGACAGCAACGAGGAGAAGGCGCACATGACAGAAATGCCAAATCTCAGCCATGGACCCGTTCCTAGTCGAATGACGATTGATTGAACGTCGGAGCGGAAGTGTGGATTCAGCAATAGCATCAAATGGCGTTTTGGGAGCGTCAATGAAAGCCTGAGTGGAGGTGTTGACGCGCTGCAGTGGCAGGTGTCTGGTCTGACTGCAGAGAGCGAATACCCGGTTGCGGCTCGAGGTTTGAATAGTTTCCGAGGGTTTCGTGGGGCGGCAAATGGACAATATGGCGCTACAATTCTGTTTGTGTCAAGGTTGCGAGATGATCTAACATCTACAATTACTCTTTTTCGGGTTCTCGTGTCACATCTACGCATGGCGTGGGTCCAGATGAGGCCAGTAGGTGCCTCATGTCGAAGCTTCATTCAGAAGTTAGACTGTCATCATCGAACGAGTGGATCCGAACCTGGGAAGATGGCTATCGTAATTTGAACCTAATGGATAGCTATCGTCGTTCTTATGAGTGATCAGTCACAACGCTGAGCGCCTCTCTGTTCTGCTTTTCCAACTCGCAGTAATGAAGTGGTTGGGATAGTAAAGTCGAAGCCCAAAACACATCCTCCCTTTTCATCGTCCTACCTCGAAGCCTCCATACTTTATTGTATGCCACTTATCTGGCGCTATTCGACTTGTGGACAAGTCTTCTTTAAGCGAACATCTGAAACAGACTAAGAAAACGTGGAGACCTCGAACTTCGAAGCTCGAGCATTCAGCATCTCAGATTGCATCACGGAGGGCTCCACGTCTACGAGTCGACCTCCGCTTGGTGGTGATCTCTCCAAGCCCGGGGGACTGGTGCGCACAATATAGTTGTAGTAAAAGGTGGCATGGTCGTATCCCAGCGTAGAGCCAATCACGCACCTTTCCCGTCAAGTCTCAAAGGTTATCAAATCTATCTTTAGACCTTTGTACTTATGAGATCCATCATCAGCAGTAGATGTATCACCCGGCCTTCGGTATTATCGCCAAAGAGAAGCAGTCTCGTTTGGATAACGGCGTATATATGTGCAGTTTGATGACGATGTTGTCGCATACTGTTTGAGGGTAAGGCATCCTCTTTGATGCTTTGAGATGCAGTTGATGCGTTCGCCCTCACTAGTGCCAGCTATTTTTGGCTTCACGACCACCAATCCCTTTCGCAATCATCGTCCGCCCACGGATTTTATCACCATCACTGATCGACTTCCCATCACTACAGTCGCAAGGCTCCGAAGATATACAATTAGCGGAGGAGGAAAACCCCAGACGGTCAGAAGCTTTTGAAACACCGCAGTGCTGTTTCGGAATCTCGAGTCGCATTGGTTCAGACGATCCCACCCAGTGTTGCGGGCTCCTCGTTTGTTCTCAGCCTCAGCGGCCGCTGGCCGTTTATGCGCAGACTGCGACCTTCTAGAAGCTTGACGCAGCTTTGAATTCTTTGTCGTTTTCGCCCTTATCCGCTGCCGCAGAGCTCTTTCCTCCGAATCCAATAATTCTCCGTGGCGGTGAAGACAATTCTTACGCCCAGCGGGCTTGGTCTTGTCCTCTATAGGTGGGTAGTGATTCCTTGCGCGCCGCTCGACGAGAATAACGCTGATTGTCCACTCCACCCAGGCACCGACATAGTTGCTCTGGAGCTGTGCTTCGAGCACAGGATCGACCCTTCAGGACTTTTGCAAGTCAGATTCTCTAATTCCCATTCACCCTGTTGCGCAGGTGCCGGCGCCTATATTGGACACGATGACAGCAGTGCTGTCTGCCTCAACGTCTCCCACATCCTCACCTCGTCATACCCAAAGCACGCCCTCCAGCTCCAACCTCTCCACGCTACCTCCCCTAATTACCAATAACTCGTCTCGTCGATCACCACTACCTCGCCCACCGTCCTATGCTAAGAGCCGTATGTCCTCGTACTCCACCACCTCAGCCGCGCAATACCGATCGCGCCCACAATCATACGCTTTCCCTCATTTCCACTCAAGTCTTCCATACGCCCTTGTCCGAGATTTCGCATATCCCATAATCCACCCCAATCACTACGGGCCTCCTCCCGAGTCTTCTCTCCAGTCCGGAAACTCAACCCCACAGAGCGAATCACAAAGACGGCTATCTGATCCCCCAAATGCGACATGGGAAGGCGCAAATCCGCAGTGGCAAGCGGGACCTTGGGGAGGGGAGGGGTTTTTGTCAAACCAACAGCTGCCACAAATGGCATACAAAGACGGGCCGCCTTATAGTGAAGATGAGGATCTCCACAGTCCGGTTGTCAAGAGTTCACGCCATAAAAAACACAAGTCTGAATTCGCGGCGCTAGGTGCTGTTGGAAAAGTCAGGGGTCTTCCGGATGGAATAGAAGACAGTGAAGATGACGATGAGAGGGGATATTTTGCAAGGGTTAACGGGGCTGGTAGAGAAAGTCATCCAATGCGAGAGGGGAATGCGAATAGGAAAAGTCCGGAAGACCTGGTCACCTATCCACCGGATCAGGGAAGACGGTCACTGTTGGAACCCAATAGATATTACGAACCAGCGCAGCGAGACTCTCATTTCGCAGCCACACTACCCAGTCGATCCTACAACCAGGGGCAACACGAAGACAACTCGGATGATGATGATTCAGAAATGACAGGCCAAGCCGACGACTCGCGTTTTTCAAAGGACTACCAATTTACTATCGCATCACCGGACGAGGAGATGCATGGCAAAGCTGTGGCACTATTCGATTTCACGCGAGAAAACGAGAATGAACTACCCCTCGTCGAGGGCCAGGTAATCTGGGTCTCGTATCGACACGGTCAAGGCTGGCTCGTGGCGGAGGATCCCAAGACTGGCGAATCCGGCCTGGTACCCGAAGAATACGTGCGCCTCCTCCGAGACATCGAAGGTGGTTGGACCTCTTTGAGCGGGGAGCTGAACGAGAAAGAAACCTCGAAAGACATCTCATTATCCCCCGTAGCAGACCAAGATCCGGGGAACACGCCTGTGCAGGCAGATCAGAGTAACGGTAGCCAAGAGAAGGAGAAGCGGCCACCGGTCGTCAGCTCCTTCTCAACAAGCAGCAAAGACCTGAGCCCGTACCCGCACAAGCTGCCGTCAGGGCACGGGCCTCCGCCGGTGATGCATTACGGAAGCCAGTCCAACACACCCACGCTCACGGACTCCCCGCATGGGCCGTTGAAGAGGCCTTCGAGCGAGAGTGGGCGGTCGGGAAGTCCAGAGCAGGCGAAGAACCAGCGGATGACGACGCACGAAGAAGGTACGGAAGACAGCGATGAAGAGGAGCGGTAGCATTGCAGGTCTTGGGGGAAGGGGAGGATTTTTGAATGCCTTTAATCTACTGCGTCGTCTTTGGCGTGTTGCGTTTCTCGAGATACCCGACCGTTTGTTCGCTCGCTTTAGGATTTGAGCTTCGAGCATGTGCATGTGTATGTGTATGCGTGGATGGCGAATTGGAGGCTATCTTGGAGGGTACATATTCGCATCCATACTACGAAGAGGAAGCTCCACTGGTAGGGGAGACCGGAAGGAAACGGAGAAACAAAGAAACCAGATAGTCGAGCCCTTGGCTCGAAAATCATCTAGATGCGGAAGAAGTGAGGGAAGACACCTCAAAAGTATGGACTGGTCAGTAAGATACGCGTATATTCAATCATTCAGGGTTTCCCTGTGAATACCCACCGTGAGCTTTACCTCTCCTTCATCTCCATCATTGGGAATATCCAGCTCTGTGTCCATTCTAGTGTAAATTGAGCACAAACATTCGGTTGCCTCGTAGGGAAATTCATAACAACACCTGTTCCTCGGCACTTATGAAACAATCGAATGGCGGAATGGTTCTGGACTGAAAAGCCAGTGAAGATCCACAAGTCCATCGAGACTGACAAGGATTTCAAGAACATCGGTGTCAACATCGAACGTCTCTAAAGATTAACCAGAGCATCGTTTACTGGTGTACAAATCGATCATGACGGGCCGGCTCTTCACAAGCTCCCCTTCCGGAGAGTAACATAACTACGGCTCTCCCAGCTCTGGTAGGGAGATAAAGTATCCCAGAGATGCCTAGATGGGATAGAGATTCCACGCTTTTACAAACACAAACGACTCCTCCATCCAGTGCTCTTCACACCTAATTTCCATTGCGCTTTGTCCGCGCTCATGTTTATGTTTTCTCCAGAAAATCTCGCAATAGGAATTCTTAGCCGTCGATCTGGAATATCGACATCATTCATGAAGAGCTGTCCTATCTCCTCAAACTTCATCTTTCGATAGAAGCCAGCCACTTTAGCACCTGGCTCCGTGCCGATAAAAACCTCTCCATCTGTAGGAGCTTTGGTGGCCCAATGGACAAGCGCAGACGCAGCGCCTTTGTAACGATATTCAGGGGACGTGCCAAGAACCTCAAGGTGATAGAATTTAGGATAAGGATCGTAGAACCTGACGACCTCGCTGTCAGTAGTAGATGAGAAGTCTTGATTGAGTCAAGACCAAAGCTCAAGGACTAAGACACTGACTTACTCTTTCTGCATCTTCTCTCCCAATTCGGAGAAGGCTTTTCTCCTCCGCGGATCCTGATCACGTCTGGGTGCGAAGAGACGAGAGATGATCCATCTCTCCAATATAAAGGCTAGATCTATATGACAGGATGTGTAAGTGGCGGAGGCCAATCGTTATGCTCAATGGCATTTTACGCATCAAGCTCCACAGCACGCTATCCTGCCATGTGACGTTTCTCTGGAAGGAAATTCCTTTCAGGCTCCAGATAGCGAAAGCTACGATCTCCTTCGATGACTGATCATCAACAGCTAGTCGCTGCTGGTGCGATTCTGCCACCATCACCGCGGTATGAGTGTCAAATAGAAGGCCTTTGAGCTTCTGGCTGTAGTAGAACACATGTTCGTCATGGTACGAGTTTCGGTAACGGCATATATAGTCGAAAACTTCGTCTTCAGACAAGGCACTAGTGTAGATCTCTGTCACTCTCGGAATATCGAGAAGCGTTGCGAATCGAACGCTGATTTGCGGCATGGGAGAGACAAACATCATTACCTCAATATTCAGAATGTGGTTCCCCCCCCGCAACTTTTGAAAATCAGTTTTTTTTTTCGACGCCGGATTGCAAATACCATCAATTTCTCAACACCAACGCTATTTTTCTGCATAAAATTGATACTAAATAGAAACACTATATCGAGAAATACTTCTACAACATTCTTAATTCTTAACTCAGCTTGTGACAAAGTTTATGTGTGTAATTGCGTTTTTCAAAGCTTTGCCTCGACATATTTTGGGCACTCCTTAAGCCCTACCAAGCCCCCATCAAGCCCTCACCAAGTCCTCATCAAGCCCTATCAAATGCGCTCGATCAAAGTCTCTCGACAGCAATAGGTACACACAATCGTGATTGCAATGCTCAAACTCGATAAGAATTAGTGTACAAACTATTATCAATACTTTACTAGAACTTGTAGTAATTCAGATGCGTTGATATTGAGGAATTGGTGGTATTTGCAATCCGGCGTCGAAAAAAAAAAATTGACTTTCAAAAGTTGTGGGGGGGAACCACATTCTGAATATTGAGGTATTGTCCGTTGTTTGTTCAAAATCATGGGTGAGGTGGGGTTCAAAAAGGCCGCGGGCTAGACGCGATAAATCAACTGGAGGGGCACGCATGTGTGACTGTGACCCTGCTTCTCAGTCTGTATCAGTTGTCCATGCTTTAAGTTGCCATTGGTGGTTAGGGACTGCAGCTCTTCGGAACCAGACACCATTGAAGATGAGTGAATGCGGTAGAAGCCCGCCATCAACTCCCGTCGAATAGATAACGCCAACACCACCAGCAGACTCTTCGGCACTTGGGCCTCGATATCATTGCTCATCATGTACCCTCAAGGACGCAGTGAAGAATCAAGGAGATTCCGACAACGACCACGAAAAGCCAATCTGCGGAAGTTTAGCTACTACTGTACTAAAGATTACTGGCGGTTTGGCTTTACTCGATTGTATCATCTGTAGAAATGGATAATGCAAGCAAAGATTGCGGTAGCAATCCGAATCAACTTAACTGTTCCATTGCTGATCAAAATGAAGTACGCAAAGGTCAACCAATATAATCGTGCAGTAATCATGGCCGCTTGGTTGTGAGTCTAGCCACTCCCCGAGACGTCCCCATGAACCCTATGTTTACCATACTGTCAATGACTTCGGACGCTGCCAGCAATTTCTCGGCTTGATAGCGCAGTCCAACAATCTGACTAGCCATAGGCATGTTTCGGGAAAAGAGAGGGTCATCTTCACAGATGATCTGTTGGTGAAGCCTTGCAGGTATAACAACAACCACTTAGATGACTATCTTGTCATTTTATCGAACAAATTGTGAAGAATCATCGGGCACGTGTGTCCCACTGGGTCCTTATCTGGCGATACCTTAAAGCTTTCAAGTGGTACTACAAGGCTTGAAGTCGAACGTTAAAATACAGAAATCAAATCAACAGAGTCATAGCACAACGTTGTCTGCTTACCGTCATGGCCTGCGTAGCACAGTGCTTCGACTGTTTTCCGAATCGCTTTCCAGATTGCGGTGACTGTGAAGGCGTCTCAAAGTCCACCATGCGATGGCTGTAGGAGATCGCATGCGCCTGTGTTTGTGATCTTAATCTAAGCAGTGGAAAGCAGGCCGCATACTCCTCGAACTCCTAACAAGATTCCAGAACACCACTGCTACCATTCGGGTGGGACCATAGCACTAAGAACCCTGGGACTTGCTTCTCGGGAGCTCTCTTGCCACGTCATGCAGCCTCCTGAAAGATATCAGTTGCGTACATCGTTGCCATGTGTACTATCGACTGACTTAGGCTTCGAGAGTGTCAAAGATGGCAAGACCAGGCCGGGCGAACGTGATGTACTCTGTCAGCCGATGGCGTTCGACAAAAAACTGACCAGCTCACAGATACTGAGGGGTGGAACATTGAACACTTCATTCGTTGCCAATGAAATTCCCCACTCAACGGTTGGGCATTCTTTTGCCAAGCCGATCAGCTAATGGGCACGCATTCTAGAGCAATCGCGATACGCCACGCATATGCATGCTCGCGTAAGGCTGATATCTCATTCGTTCCCTGTTCAGGCTCGACTACTCAAGTAGGACAAAAAGCTGTGATGCACCTGCAGAAGGCTCTTGAGCACAAAGAGAAATGACTAGCAAGAATGAACACAGCCTACTCATCTTTTTACTCTTCGATGGGTGGCCAGAAGTACGATACTCGGTCTCTTGATCATATGCACTGTGAAGCTGTGCCATATCCAGCCACCGAGCGGGCTTATGTTATCTGCAGAGCCGCATCTGGCAGCCCATGCCCTCTACCTACAGAACATAAATAAACACGGTGGGAGCATGAAAAAATGTAGACTCACAAAATCCTCACGCCTCAAAACCAGGGAATCTCCCATTCCGCAAGTCCGTCGATCGGGCCTATATGTTGCTCGAACATATCACCACCAGGTTGGAGAAACGAGGGCTGGAAGGTGAGTTGAGAATAATTGAGGACTATAAGGTCCCGGCGGATGAATACGGTCAAGAGCGGGAGGCTCCAACGTCAAAGACTGCCATTGATTTCGCTTCTAATGACTACCTCTCGTTCGCGACAGATACGGGTGAAGGTGAGACATACATTCAACGCCTTCGAGATCTAGGGAGACCGGCCCTCGGTTCCACTGGATCTCGGACGGCAAGTGGCAACAGTGAGCAGCATGTAGCGTTAGAAGTACGCCTTGCAGCATTCCACAATGCCGAGGCAGCGCTATTATTCAATTCTGGTTACGATGCGAATTCTTCTGTTTGGTCATATCTACCGCAGCCAGGAGACGTCGTCTTGTTCGATCAGCTTATACATGCCAGCATACACGAGGGTTTGAAGCTCAGCCGAGCATCGTTGAAGCTTCCATTCGATCACAACTCAGAACCTGAAATGCGACGGCACCTTTTAGAGCTTGCTCAACTTGAGAAAGTAAGAAGTGGAGAGATCAATGTCTTTATCGCCATCGAGTCACTGTACAGTATGGATGGCGACCTTTCACCGCTCAAGGACATGATGGAAAGCGTGCAAGAGCTATTGCGGGCAGGGAATGGCTATGTGATAATTGATGAGGTACGCCATCCTTTCCCCTTGGTACTTTTGCATAGCCAGGTATGCAAAGGCTGACTCTGCGCTGTTAAGGCACATTCAACGGGTATATACGGACCACAAGGAAGAGGATACGCGTGCGAGCTCGGATTGGAAGCCGATTGCTTCGTCCGAGTACACACTTTTGGAAAGGCTCCTGGTTGTAACGGGGTTAAGTAACAGGTGACTTACCTACGTCCTGATGGCCTCAAATCTGATAACAAGACGTGCAATAGCTGTGGTTCTGTGTCCGGATGTCATCCGTACTTATCTGATCAATTATGCCGCACCATTCCGATTCTCAACAGCGATGCCCTTTTCCACAGTCGTTGCCATCCAACAGTCAGGTCATATGATTTTCAATGCTCGAGCAAGCATAAAGCCTTGGTCAAACATCTTTTCGGCCTTTCCGCTTACCTACAGGCTGCTCTGCTGGCGCATGGACACGTTGTCCTAACCTTCGAGGTGACGAGGTCACCAATAGTGCCTGTAAAGATGCCCAACCCGAGACCTGTAGCATCATGGCTGAGGGTTGTCAGGTTTGCAGTAGTGCCGTTGACCTTTCCAAACGTACCACGCGGAACCGAGCGCTTACGGATCTGCGTTCACGCAGGGAACACGTATCAGGAAGTCGATGCGCTGGTCTCCGCACTCACCAGCTGGAAGGCGCAAAATCCAGCCGTCGAGGAGGGACTGCACATGAGGTCAAAATTGTGACAGTAGTCGAGGCTGTTCGTTGCTGCTTGAAATAAGAGCGCTGGCTGTAATATGGCTGCGGCTGAAGGAGGATTGGCCTGCTGCTTCTTTCTTGGTTAGCCTGCTAGATGCAGAAGAAGGCAATGCGATCCTGTGAAGACACAAGTACGATTTCCGTGACGAGATTCGTCTCATAGTCATTGCTAGAGTACTGTACTTCGTACTTGTAGATATTTTAGTGGTGGCGCGAGAACAAGGGTCAATTAGCGCTTTCACAACGGTTGTCGCCCCTTGACCTTATTTTTAGATCCTCGACCCCATTATCTAAATTTGTATGCAGATTATCTGAGAGCATCAAATGCAGTCAATTGATCTTCAGTGAAGTCTAAATTCGTGAATATTAGTCAAATTCTAGTGTTTCTATATCTACTTTGCAATCTTATTGCCTCTATCTCGTTTATATTACTTTTTTGTCGTTGTCATGTCTAATAAACGACAAATTGTCATCAAGAAGATTGCAAACATTTGTTGCGAAAATTAGAATAAAATTGCGATGCAATTGTTGTTGAATACAACGAAAGATCGACAAGTAGAAAAGAAGATGCAAATGTAGCGCCCCAGGGATAATAGATGCCCCGAGCCTTACTGGGCCAAAAGACCACAGTAATCGCGACCTGACGGGCGCGATACCACCTATTACACATATATATACTAGGAGTGCTGCTCCTGCGCGTCCGAGGGCCGAGCCCGGCGACATAACAGCAAAGACGAATTCGTCAATTAAAAACTAATTATTGTCGTCGTGTTTTTGATCTTTCTTTTACTACTTTTGCATTCGATTTATTTTCATTTGATTCTTTTTCTTCTTCTTTTAATTCTTCTTCTTCTTTTGATTCTTCTTCTTCTTTTAATTCTTCTTCTTCTTTTGATTCTTCTTCTTCTTTTAATTCTTCTTCTTCTTCTGATTCTTCTTCTTCTTTTAATTCTCTTTCTTCTTTTAATTCTCTTTCTTTTTTTGATTCTTCTTCTTCTTTTGATTTTTCTTCTTCTAATTTATTTCTTTCGTTCTATTAATAAAAGATTTACTAACAAGAGATTTATCAATTAATTAACAAGTAAATTTAAACAATTTACTTATTGACGATAATTGTAATCGCGATCGATCTATTGTGTTTTTTTCGCAAATTTTTGCATCGTTACGTCGTACAATTCGAATCTCGATCTCAAAGAAGAGATACGAAAATAAAATAAATTAGCGATCGTCTCGTATGTAATCGTAGAAGTTAATAAGAATAACATAAGATTTATTTGATATAATAAAGAGAGTCGAAATTAATCGAATTATAATAAAAGCAAACAAGAATTAAGCAAATGCTTGTAAAGCTTTTGAAAAGCGACGAAAGAAACAAACTTTTACATTGTTGTTGTCTTGAACAAGCGATACAAAAACGTCGAATAATTTAGATAAAAAACGAGAGAAGTAAAAAGAGAACAATTATTAGAAGTAATTAGAATAGCAATATTCTTTTCGCGTTAAAATTTCTTTACGTGTTGTAAATCGCTTCAATTCTCGCATTAAATAATTCGAAAAGATATTCTCTAGTATTGATATTAATAATTGAATAAAAAGTTAATTTAATACGAAGATTCTAAAGTTAAAACTAAAGAAGCAAATGTTAGAAAAGTACGTTAACAATTTGATTTTCGTTATTATTAGCATTAAATTCGATAATAATAGAAGCAAAATACAAAAGATAACGTTGTTTCGCATTACAACAAATGTTTAACGCAATAAAATAAAATTAATATTAATGTCGAAATAATAACGCTTTTCTAATTAGATTAATCGTCGATTTAATATTCGATTCCAACTTTGGAATCGAATTGAATTGTTAAGAAATCAAATAAAATCAAATCGCTTAAAGAAGCTAGCTTATTACTATAATAAGTTTAGCTTAGTCGAAAAGTTACTATTTTAAGCAATTCGATTTTATAAAAAAATCGAGGAACCAAATCTTGACGCTCTTACGTGATATTTTTGGTTTCTCGCGATTAGTCTATTTCTAATTATAAATTGAAGATCGTCGTTAAGACAATTAATAAGTTTAATTAAGACAATAACGATTAATTTATAGTTCTCGTTAATTAACGCTTTTGTTTAAGATTATTACATTGTTATTAAACTCGAATTGTATAACAAAAGAAGTAAATAACAAAAAAACGAGATCGCAACGAACGTTTTGACAACTATCGCAAAATCTTGATCGAAAACTAACAATGCAATAGTAACGCTTGCTTTAATAAATACGACATGTGCTAAATAAATAACGATTGTTATTATAAACTTACAAATTCGCAAATAAAGTAATAAATCAATTATATTTCTAGCGAAGCAAAGTACGTCTTCGTTAATGTTTCTCTTTTCTTACTTCGTAATCTTCTAAAGTAAAGAAATAAATTTACAGTATTTATTAGTCGAGCAACAATTGCTTAGATTAAACGAAAATCAAATACTAAATCTCTTAAACAATTGATTAAGATAACAATCGATATCGCTTATTTAAATGTAACTAATAATCTTATCAAGTTAATAGATAACATAATTGATAAAGAACAACACTTTAAAACTTCTTCTATTGCAGTTTCTTAATTTACTTGTTTGTATTTATCGATAGAGATGTCAACAACGTTGCAACAACAATTCGCTTATTAATCTTAATTAATAATAGTTTTTACATTTGTTCTATTTATTTCTAGAGCGTTTGTTGCTTCTATTGTCATTTTAATGTTAGCACAATATTAACATTCTTTGCTTATAGATCGATTTAGCAATTTTGTTAATTTAGAGACAAAGAAGAAGAAAATTATAACAAGGTTTTGAAATTAAAAGATAGTTATAAATTATTCGAAAAATCGTGTCTATTTTATTAAGACTAAAAATATTATAAGAAGACAAATGTTTAAGTTGAAGAATTATATAGTAATAAAAGATAAGCACTTACGTCAATATCGAGTAGCTATTAATTTAGAATTGTTTGACTTCTTAATTATTGACTTCAAAGCAAATCTTTATTAATTTAAAATTATATATAGATCGTTATAGATAATTCGACAACATAATTAACGCAGCATTCGTTAACGAAATTCGTTTATTGCTTCGTAGTGTGACCATTGAGTCGAGTTTCAATTCGATCGAGTTAACTCGCCCAATTCTAACCCTAGGGTCAAGCAAATTTCCTAGCTTAACAGGATGGGACAAGCGAAGAATACGCGTCGAATGTTCAACTTGACTCACCCAATCTTATTAATAAGATTAATATAAAATTAAATAAATAATAAGATACGTCTTATGCTTTGCATAATTAAATGCATCAACAATTCGCGTTCGAAACTTAAATAACAAATTCAAGCAATAAATTAATAAAGACTTAACGTTGTTTAATTACGTCATATATATAAAGATAGAATTCGTAAAATTGATTTTGAATATTTAGAACACTAAGATCTAAGAATAAATGTTTGTTAAAAGCTTAAAATGAAATCTAGCTACTATAACAATTAATTAAGCTTCGCCTAATATATGTTGAAATTAAATTTCTCTCGATATTTCTCTATTACGTTTAAGCTAAATTAATAGTTACTCTATGTATTGACTCGCTATCGCTTCGCAAATATCTCTCGCGAACGAATTAACGTATTTTGACTTAATTTGTTTATTATATATTGTCGTCAATTCTTCGCAAAGACAAGTATAATTATTTAAGACATCAATTAAAAATGATTTAAATTCTACGAATACGCGAACAATGTTAACTCTATTTGCGAATAACTTAAGCTTTAATAATTTCTTGCATTATTGTCGACGTAATCTTAAATCTTATCTATTAAAAATGTTAAAAAAAAATTGACAAAAAAACAAGCTTAAAGTTTTCTTAACGTATTAGTTCGATTTTGACTTCTACTATTGTTTATTATTGCTATCGCATAAATAGCGTTATTTAAATTATTTAACTTAATAAAAGACGTTTTGAAGTTTAAATTATTATTCGATTTTTTATTATCGTTTTCTAATTTTATTGCTTAAGTAATATTTAATAAAGATTCGTTGTCGTTAATTTTTTCAATATCTTGATTTAACTTTTTCGCGATAACAAGCAATATAATGTTTGCGTTTTTTAAAATGTTCTTAACAAATTAATTTGTACGCTTAATTATTATTATGTTTTTAATAATGTGTTCGCGAAATCGATTACAACAATAAATAATCACATCGCACATTATTAAAAACAATCGTTCGATATCAATATTTAAAACAAGAATTGTTAAAACGTCTTTAATTATACGAGTTAATGCTAAGAATTAAGACTTCAAAATGCTTCAAACGTTTAAAATAAAAGATTTATTAATAGATTTAATTAACTTAGCAAGTTAAATAATTGTCTTGTTGATCTTTGTTTCTAGCGCAATATTTTATATGCTATTAACGACGTTTTGTTAATTGTCGATGCTACGTTAAGTAGTTAGTACGACAATCGCTAAAAATTATCTCTTTTAAAATTTAATAACGAGACTTTAATAATATTCTAATTTTTAATATTGTAAATAATTATCATTATAGTGTTTCTTAAACTCTTAAACGTATTTTCGTTTATTAATTGATAATTAACTTCGATTTTATAGAGAGACGTCAATCTTTTAAGCAATAGAAGGCGACAATAAAATGCGAAACATTATTAATAGAGTAACATACACTATATATCGATTGTTTTCTAAACGAGTTAAGCAAAGTCTTAACATTAAAATATATATTTGCTTTGCTATAAATAATTTTATAGTATGCATCAATTTAATTTCTAGCGATCTAAATGTTTTTTTGTAACTTTTTCGTTCAAGTTACATTTAAAAGTCTCGCAATAATTTGTCGTTAATTTTCTAAATAATTATGCATTGCATTGTAAGTTTTTTAAGATTCGCATATCGTAAAATTCTAAGAAAAATTCAATGCTTAAATAAGTTTTTTAAAATTTTTTAAAAGTGTTATTATATAACGTATTTAATTTCACTTATTTTTTGTTAATTTTAGCATTTAAAACTTTGACTTCGTTCAAATATAAAGTTATTTATATATAAAATTCTTTATGTTGTACGTTCGTTGCAACATAGCATAAATATTGTTTTAACAAATCTTAACATCTTAAATTATGCTTTTTATATTTTTGCTTAATACATTATTTGCTTGAAGTTTGCGAAAGACTTTGTATCGAACAATCGATGCGTTAATTGTAATAACAATAAGTCAAATTTAAAAATCATATTTGTTAGAATTTATAGCAATAGAAGCTAGCAATTGATTTTATTTTGCGCAAAGTCTTTTCAAAAAAATCTTTTCTTTTAATTAGATTATCAAAGTTCTTTTCTTTGAATTCGATAATAATATTTTTGTTTTAAACATGTATTTTGAGTAGACTAATCGTTGGATCAGGTTTCGATACTAACATTCTGACCCGACCCAAATACTTGATATCAATCTCTTGACTTGACTCGAAATCGACTTGGATCAACGATTTCTTGATTTGGCTCGATCGACTCGCCAAGCAATCGAAAATGACGTCAAAATGCCAAGATTCTCTATTTTTAAAAAAATTCGCATTATTTGAATTACTAAAAATAGTTTAAAAATAATAACGCACAAATAACGTACAAATGCATTACCTAAATGCATTACTATATAATATTATAAACAAATTAATTAAATTAATCAATTTGATTAAGTTGATTAATGCACTTTTTCAAAAATAATCTAAATTTTTCGAGTCTTGGCGAGTCGAGCCAAGTTATACGCTAAGTACTTCATATCTACCCTTTGATTCGACCCAAATACTTGGGCCAAGATTTCTAACCCAAATCGAGTCTTGGCGGGCCAAGAACTTGACTCGAACTCGATGACTTGACTCGACGCGACCAGTCTAATTTTGAGCGTCTTTAACAAATTATTGATCGCAATTTGCATAACATAATTTATGCAATTTATCGTTTTAAGCTTCGAATTTTAGATTATGCTCTCGTTTCGTAAAGTTTTGATAAAAGCTCTTTGTAATGTTTTGTTATTATTAGCGTTGTTTGCGATAATAGTAATTAAACGATTTTAAAGATTGTATTTTTTTTAAAATGCTATATACTATATTCGTTAATCGCTTTTTTGTGTATTTATTTTTTAAGAATTTAAAGATTAACAAAACTTTTTTATATTATCAATTTATGTTAATAAAGTATGCGATAACTTCTAAAAAGAAAAGATAATTCAAACTTAATTAATGGTCTAAAGTAATAAACATTCGAATACTTGTTTTTAAATCGTTAAGAACATTGCGTCTAATTAGATTTGTACGCTTTTTAATTAACTTAACGAATTTCGTACGTTTCGAAATAGTTACATTCGCTCGTAAAAAGCGAACAAATTTATCGAAACTTAATTTTTCTAATAATTAAAAAAAGATATTAAGATTTAACATTATCTTTGTTAGTCGATTATCAAAGTCTTGTTAATTGTATCGCTTTATTTTCTTGCGTTTCATAAACTTCGTTTTCTAAAATTAGAAATAAAATTCGTATTAATACATCGATTTAAATGTAAATAAAATATTATTAAAGAATAATAATAGAGTAATTACAAAAGCAAAAAGTTAACAATTGATTGCAACAATAAAAGTCAAGTCTTAAAAATATAAGAAGAAAAAAAGAAAATAAGTAAAAAAGTCTTGATTTACATTTTGCAAAGATTGTTCTATAGTTCTTTGCAATAAATCTTTAAGCTTTCGACATTAATTATTGTCTTTCTTGTATTATCTTATAATAGAAGTTTTTAGATTAGTAAAAGTTAAATGAAAAAATGTTTTTTTATAGCTTTTGCAAATGACTTTGAGCACATTAATAGCGACGTAGACAATTTTGTATTAATTGCTTCAAAATTTAATTTTTCGAACTTAACTATTTTATTAAGAATTTAAATGCTTCATTAGTTTTAACTTTGTATCTTAACTCTAAAGAGTTTGATTTCATTATTACTTTTTGAACATAAAATGCTTCTTAATCGTTTATATAATTACGCTTTCATTATTGAGACGCAAAAGCTAATTGAATAAAGACTTTATTTAACGTTTGTTTTTTCGAATGAACAAGAAGAAATTTTAGTGAACTTTAATGACTTTTAGATTAAAAGAATTAAGTCGATAGAATGTGTCAAAAACGTTGCTATTATTTAAGTGTTTCTCTAAATTAAACAATGTATTTTGATCGAATTGCGAGAATTTTGTGATCATAATAAAATGCTTTAGAGATAGCACGTAGTGTTAAAAAAAAAAATTAAATAAATACAAGCGTGAACGAAAATTGTCTTAATTATAAAAGTAATACTTAAAGATTAAAATAACTAATACTCTTATATTTAATTTAACGACAAAAGATTTTATTGCTAAATTTTATCGTTAATCGTTGTTTTTTTCATGCAATTCGAAGCTCTATTATACGAAGAACGAAATAATTAATTAAGCAACAACGATTAAGGTTTTTTTAGCTATTTTAACGAAAATTATGCTTAATTAACAATCAATTTACTTAAAATAAATATCGATATATCGCTAGCGAATTTTGAAGAATAAAATGTTAATTTTGTGATTAAGTTGCAAGAAAATATAAAAATTAACTCAATAAAAATTCATAAACAATATTCGCTTACTATTAAATGTTAAGAAATTTGTTTTAAAGCAAACAAAATCAATTAAAGTAAAAATAAAGTTACGATAATTATATTAAACTATACAAGCTATCACAATAAGTAATAGAAAACAACACGAGAACAACTCTTGCAATCTAATTTATGTTATGAACTATTTGTTGATTATTTTTCATTTTATTGCTAGATCTTTTTTTACTTAAATTTTAATTAAAGTTCGCATAATTAGATTCGATAATCGCATTTAATTTATTTGCTTCACTACATAACATACGAAAGTCAAAATAGTTATAAGTCATTTATGCATTATTAATATATTTTATTTTTTTATTCGATATGCGATATTTTTTAGTATTCGTTTGTAGAAATGTTTCTTTTAAAAACGCATTAAAGTTTCAAAATCTTAATGTAACTTAAAAGCGTAAAAAGAGCGATATTTACGTCGATTTATTGTTCACAAGTAGATTTTTCATTAAAATTGTGTCTTTTTTTTGAATACAATGTTAAAAATTAAGAGTTATACATTTTGCATTTCTTGTTTGCGCAACAATAGTTTTCGTAGATCAAACGTATTTTTTTGAGCTCTTATAAAAATTGTCGCTTTTTACGTTTATAAATAGTTATTAATTAGTAAAGACGTCATTTAATACAAAGTATTTACGTTGAAATTCTAGCTCGATATAACTTTGATAATTGACACAATTAAATTCTATTTTGAGTTTTAATACTAGTTAATATGCTATTGAAGCTAGGATTTAAATATAATTATTTAATAAAAACTATAGCGTCAAGCCACTATTTAAAATCTACTCGTCAAATTTTATTTTTTCGACAATAATTTTTTATCTCGATAATATAAGTTTTCGAACAATAGAAATTAGTGCTAGAAATGTGTGTAATCACATTATGCTATTTAGTAATATCTTAAATGTCATTCATTTTTATATTAATTTCTCGATTATTATTTATTTAAAGCTTCTTATTTAACAAAGCAAACGTCGCATATAGTTAACAATATAATTGTTTACAAAGTTTGCCATTCGAATAAAACACTTGAAGCAAAAACTAGCAATTAGAAAGAACAAGTTATTTTCTATTGTAAAAGAGCATTGTGTTACGCTGGTACTTCCCACGAAGGTATCAGAGAGAGGTTTATGCTTTGGAGAGATCTGTAGGCGTCTTCAGGCAATGCAAGCAATCACTTGATAACAAGGGTTTGCAGCTTTGGCAGTCGTAACAATAAGTTAAGACTTAAGATGAGTTAAACACGATTCATAAGAAAGTCGTGTTCGAATCTCTATATACTAAAGAAGATTCATCGTGCTTCCCTTGCTCCCTGATAGAGCAATGGGACACTGGTACCTCTGCTCTTGCTGCTCTTTCAAGAAGCGCTGAAAGCAAGCTTCTGTTGCTTCTTGATGAAGACGCAGAAGCAATGCAAGTAGCCGTATTCTGTGCTACTCGTACTACGTACTTCATATACCTGTTGAAGCTCGCTAGGCTCGTAACATTATTTTTCTTCTTCAACGCTTTCGTCTCGAAAGCAAATCTTCCCTGACATGCCTCGTGCCAAACCTGCTGTCTTCGATTTCTACGATCGCCGCCTTGCCAGAGTTGCTTCCTTAGAAATAGGGTCCCTCGATATGCGTGTTTGCTGAAATTGTTCTCGCTCGAGTAAGCCTTGTCGCGTTGCTGAAGATGTTAAGAAATGTGTCGAGTGTGTTCGTATCGAGCGATCGTGCGACTTGGCCCCACTGAATACTGTTCGCTGGCGAAGGCTCGAAGATCAACGCCGAAAACTGAAAAGTGAATTGCGTGAAGCGTACGCGCGACAACAACGATTGCTGCGCCAAATTGATTTTGTGAAGGAAGAGCAGCGCGTTATGGTGGATGAAGAGTTGCAGAATCTGGAAAGTCTTCAGGCAGAGAAGGCGCCGTCGTCAGGCCTCTTTCCCAATTCTTTCCTTGATGTCGCGTCGAAACAGATCGTGTTCCCGAACGCTTCAAGAGATTGATCCTTTACTTCGCTGGCCCCCTTTGACGGAAGCCTGGAGGTGCCCGTCGAGACTGTTGTCGACGAAATTGCTTCAGCTTGTTCTGGCACTTCGTCAAGTTCTTAAGAGGTTTCCACGTGTTCTTCGATGTAGAATATCTCTTTCACTTAATTAGATATTGCTGATTTCTTTGCTCTAGTATTTTCTCGATCACGAATTCTTTCTCTTTCTGTGATTTGTAATGGAATGTGTTCTGTATAGGCGTGCTGAGGTCGGCTGGTTCCAATAATGAGACATGAAATATCAAAAATACTTTGGCGTTCTTGGGCAAGTCGAGTTCGTAGTTGACTGGTTCCTTGACCTTTTTGATGAGAAACGATTCGACTTTGACATGGTTCAATTTTTTGCTTGACCTTCTTGTCTTAAGATTTTTCGTAAGAAGATATATTCTATCCTCCTCTTTTAGCTGAGATGCCGTTTTTCGTTTTTTGTTTTAATACTTGGTCGACTTTTCTTGCATCTTGAAGATGTTGTCGTGTACTCTTTTTAGTGTCTCTATCTTTTTAATAGCTGATTGCGCTGATCGATGCGAACGCTCTTCCTCGAAGAGATTGAGTTCTTTGTCATAATTCGCGAAGAATGAAGTGACCTTAGTGGTATTCGAAACTTTTGCATTCAGCGCCAGTTGCGCCATAAATAGAAGTGATACCCAATTGCTGTGAGTACTGTTAACGTAGTGTCTCAGATACTGCTTCAGACTCTGGTTTGTCCGCTCTGTCTAATCATTCGTGACCGGGTAATAGGCGATGAACATTCGAAGTCTCGTATCTAACATTGATATTAATGTCTTTCAATAGTTAGACGTGAAGAGCTTGTCTCTGTCACTAGTTAGTCCTTTGGGTATATCGTGGTATCGTATGAGTCGGTCCAATACAATATATCTTAATTGTTCTGCTGTGAACTTCTCTTTGCATGCGACGATATGTGAGTACTTGATGAGTCTGTCGATCATCATTAGTATCGAATCATATCTGTCTCCAGTTGCTGGGTTCGTCGACTTGGGCAACTTGATAATAAAGTTCATCGTGACTTCATCTCATGGCGATTCAGGTGATTCCTGATATTGAATCTCGCCATAGCTCGCATGTGTACCATGTTTGTTCTGCTGACAGCTAAGACATTTTTTGATGTATGTCTCGACAGCTTGTCTCATCTGTGGGAACTGACAGTTCTGGCGTAAAAGCTGAAGGGTTTTCGTTACTTCTAAGTGCTCTTGCAGTGATTCGTCATGATGCTCTTTTATACATTCGTCGATCTTGTCGATAGATATTTAAAGTTTTTTCTTTTTTATTGAAAATTCTTTCTTATCATCTCTAAGTATTCGTAAGGTAGCATTCAGCTCGTGCTTGTTTGCTAATAGTAATTCGTTCTTGTTGACCTTAAGTATGCTATGATTAAATGATTTCTTCGTTTTCATATGATCACTTCTTCTGCTAAGTGCGTCTGCTCTGCCGTTATCTTTGCTTGAGGTATACTGTATCTTGAACTTGTACTGTCCGAGTCGTTCTGATCATCGTATCTGCCTTCTGTTAAGCTGTTTGATAATGATAAAGTGCACAAGATTCTTATGATTCGTGAGAATCGTGAGTTTTGGTGATTCTTCGATGTATACCCTTCATGATTTCAAGGAGGCTACAATAGCGAGTAGTTCCTTGTTGTGAACGTCGTAATTCTGTTCGGCTAACAAGAGTTTTCTCGAGAGATATGCCACTGAGTGCCACATGCCTTCATGCTCTTGGCTGAAGCATGCACCGATAACTAGATTTGATGCGTCGGTTTCAACCCTACTTAGTAATCGTGAATCGTACATCTTTAGTACTGACTTCTTCAAACATTCTAGCTTAAGATTCTGAAATGATTTTTCTTCTGTGAATCCTCATATTCATGGCGTGTCCTTCTTCGTAAGATTCGTTAATGATATTGCGTTGACAAAGTAGTTCTTGATGAACTTTCTGTTGTAGTTCATGAAACCTAGAAAGGATTGAACTTCCTTAACGTTGATAGGCGATTTTCATTCTTTAACTGCTCGTAGTTTCTCTGAATCCATGCGTACTTCATGTCGTTCAACGACAAATTCAAGAAAGTCAACTTCCTCCTGATGGAATTCGCATTTCTTTGGTTTGAGATGTAAGTTTCTCATGTTCAGACATTCTAGTACTTTGGAAACATGACTAACATGTTCTTTCAAGATTTTCGAGTAAATCATGATGTCGTTCAAGTATGCTATGACAAATCGGTCCAGATGTTGTCGTAGTGCATCATTGATCATTTCCTGACACGTTGCCGGGGCGTTCGTGAGCCCGAACGGCATCATCGTGTATTCGTATAATTCATATCGTGTGCGAAAAGCTGTCTTCCACTCTTTCCCTGCCTTCATCCTGATTTGGTTGTACGCTTCTCGTAGATTCAGTTTGATGAAGTACTTTGCTTCGAATAGTTGATCCTGAAGCTCACTAATATTAAGTAGTGAATATCGATTCTTAATCGTGATGTTGTTTAGCTTTCGATAATCAACACATAGGCGAAGAGTTTCGTCCTTCTTAGGTACAAAGAGGATCAGGTATCCTGCCTGTGATTGGAATTTTTTGATAAATTTTTTCTTTTCGTTTTCTGCCAGGTATCCGCGAAGTACTTCGAGCTTCTTCTTGAATAAAGCATATATGAGTTCAAACGTGAGCTGCTTGTCTGATTCAAGTTTGATTTCGTGATTCCACGATTGATGTTTAGGTAGGGCCTCTGTCGTTGCCTTTTTCTGAAACAGATGCTCTCAACTGTTGTATATTCTTAATATGTGCTTCAGCGATTTCTTCGCTTTATCAGGTAGTTCAGGGTTCTCAGAAGATTTGCAATTTTCTTCACTTACTCTGACTTTGTGACTCGGCTGATCTCTGCCAGTGCCTGTCGAGTCGAACTCTGTTAGATTGTTCTTTTGCGAGAATGCAAGCTCGCTACTTGCGATCGAGTTTCGACTCGTTCTCTCATCTATCATCGAACGCTGTCGATGCGTAGATTGAATGTGAATTGCGTGATCACATCGCGCAAATCTGAGTACTCGTGTATTTCAGTCGACTTCTGGATTGTGCTGCTTCAATCAAGACATTTCTAAAACGATATCGTGAGTGGCTATTCTCGCTATATCAAAGGTTAGTTCCTCGTGATGTTGTTAAATAGCTATCGATAGTGATTTCGTTTCTCTGTTCACTCTTTCATTCCCGTCGGATAATGGGTTTTCATCTACAATCATCAGGTTGTATGCGTCAGGCTTCTTTTGAGTAGAATATTCTTCCTTCTCAACAAGAGCTCTGGCCATAAAATTACCTGTCGCATCAGAATCGATCATTGCAGTGAATCGACGACCATTGATCTTAACTGATGTGATAAAACATCGTGCGTGTGCTGTTGAGTTTAGTTGCTGCTGTTGGGCTAACATATTGCATTTCTCTGATATGTCCTTTATCAAGAAATTTGGACTTTTCTTTGCTCTTGTGCTGTGACTTCTGCTTCAAGCGCCTGTTTGCGTTGAGCTTTCTTTTGTTGCTAAATTGCTAACTTTGGCTTTCTAGGAAATCAGTTGACTCCTTCCTTTTCTTCTAGGTGAGTTTAGCATGAGTTGTCGTAGCAAGTCGTCCAACTGAGTGTCGCATGTTTCTTTGATTGTTTTATCTCTTGTCTGAATAGACTAACACTGTTCAGTTGTCGTTCGATTTCGTCAGAAATGTTTTTTTCTTTAGTGGCGTCGCTTTCTAGCGCTTCCTCGCATTTATTCACGGTTTAACTGATTTGTCTTTTCTTTGATGAGCTAGTTAAAGCGTCAAGATGTTCCGTGATGTTATCTAGGCATTCGTGAAAGTTCTTTCAGTCGTACTCTTCGTCTGAGTCGATAGTTAAGCTGTGAGGTTTGATGATCTTCTGAAGTGCTTGATTGACTTTCTGCGTAAATGCGGGTGTCTTGTCTAATAATGTTTCATCTAGAACTTTCTGTAACTGATCTGGGTTTTCTATTAGATAGTAGTCGTCGTTCGATTCAGTCTTGGGGGTGTTCGCTCCTGTGTCGATTTGCTTCTTGATGTCGTTCTAGCTATTAAGTATCTCTCTCAACATAACATTGATCTGCCGGCGATTCATCAAGTTTCGCGATCGGCAATCTCTTGCGAAGTGGCTCGATTTGCCACATGAATAGCACGTTTTTTAAGATTTGTTATCTTGCTTTTTTCTAGAATTCTTTTCTTTACGTTGCTGAGTAAAGTTCAGTTTCATAGGTGCAGATTCGCGATAGTCTGGGTTACTGTATTTCTGATTAGAACGAGATTCTTTCTGCTAATATTCAATTGTTGATTCAAAGAAGATTTCTGCTCTTTCTCGAGGTTGATCGTATCTTTTTTTCATAGCTCTCTCGTACAGCTTGTCATCGAGATCGATGGCTACTTCGATGAGGTCAAACATGTCGCTGATGCTTCTGTCATCGCGCATAATCTCATTCTTGAGATTGTCCTTAAGACCTCGTCGAAACATTGTCATAAGTGCGACATCGTCTCACTCGATAAGATTGGCATACTTCTGGAATCTTGCTGCGTACTCTGCTGCAGAGATTCGCTGAGTTAGATGCTAAATTATTCTTTTTGCGATTTGTTTCTCGTTGAATGTTTCAAAGATTCTTCGAAGCTCTCTCTTGAAGTTATCGAAGTTCGTGAACATGACACGGGGATTTTCGTCATGATTTTTCAGGTATTTGCGTAAGTTTGGCTTGAGCCAGTGTTAAGCTTTTTCTCTGAGGAATGTGAATGCAAAAATTGTCTTCTTGTTCGCTAGAACAGAATAGAAGATGAAGTAGATATTTATCTGCATGAGTCAGTCCTTCAAGCCGGTACGATCTTCATGATAGATGTCAGGTTTGTTGATTCTGATTTTATCGTCTTCATTGATAGAAGGTCGACGTGATGCTGTAGAGCTACTGCTCGGGGTAGAGGCGCGTTGACCTGATACAGACATTCTTAGAGTGTTCAAAGTGTTACGCTGGTACTTCCCACGAAGGTATCAGAGAGAAATTTATGCTTTGAAGAGATTTGTAGACGTCTTCAGGCAATGCAAGCAATCATTTGATAACAAGGATTTGCAGCTTTGGCAGTCGTAACAATAAGTCAAGACTTAAGATGAGTTGAACACGATTCATAAGGAAGTCGTGTTCGGATCTCTATATACTAAAGAAAATTCATCGTGCTTCCCTTGCTTCCTGGTAGAGCAATGAGACACTAATATCTTTGCTCTTGCTGCTTCTTCAAGAAGCGCTGGGAGCAAGCTTCTGTTGCTTCTTGATGAAGACGCAGAAGCAATGCAAGTAGCCGTACCCTGTGCTACTCGTACTGCGTACTTCATATACCTGTTGAAGCTCGCTAGACTCGTAACACATTGTTTCTCGTAATAAATTACTAGAATTATAGACTTTGCTTAGCGCACAAAGTATTATTAGACAACATTTATTTACATTGACGACTTAAAATAAATCTATTATTTGTTAATAATTATAATAGCGTCGAAGCGAATATCAATCTAAATAAAATTAGTTTTTAGTCATTTGTTAATATTTAATATTTTAATATTTTTAATGTTACGATTTATGATTTTCGCAATTGTTGTTTAAAACTTAATAACTTAATAATATAATAATATACTAAGAGTTATTTGTTAACGTCTCTTTTTGCAACTCTTGCGTAATGCTTACTTGATAACTAGTAATGTGTAATCTTACACATTTCGACGTCAAATTAAGAGAAATATAATAATTATTAATAAGAAATATAAATTATTTCTTAAGATCTTATATAACGATACGCAATAATAATTAAAGTTATAGTTTTATTGCTAAATTTTGTTGCTTCATGCGTTGTATCTTTTCTCTTATAAAGTAAAATTAAAAATTGTTAACATAATTTATTAGAGTTTGTTGTGACTTAATTTTAAGTTTAATTAGAAGTGCAACTAACAATGTATAACGACAAATTGTGATTTAGTTGCGAAGTAAAAAAAATTAAAAATAAAAACGAATAATGTCTATAATATTTAAATGTTAAAACGAGATATTAACAAGTTTTATCTTTTTTATATATGTCGATTAATCTTAATTAATAATAATATTATCAATTATTGCGACATTCTAAAATAAAATGCGTTTAATTATTAAGATATTTAATTAAACACTTTATTAAATTTAATAATCAAATATAGCAAATCTAGTCTTTGATAAATAAATATAATTAAGAGACAAAATTAGAAATGTAATCGTTAACAACGTATTTGCACAACATGTTAAACTATATTTCGATTGCGTTTTTTTACGATACGTTGACTTATCTTAAGATTTACTTAAATGTCTAATTCGTTAAATTGTTTTCAACGATAAATTAATAAATAAACGATAATTTTCTCGAATATTTAATTTTTCTTAATTATAATTTTACGATTTGAAAAGATAAACAAGTCTATTACGATTTATTGATGTAAATGTGCTTTATAACATTAAAGCTAATACGTAAGCTAAGAATCTTGCGATTAAAGAATTGTTCGCAAGAAGTATTTACTTCGATAATGATTATTAAATTGCAATTCTAGACATTAAGAAGCTTTTATACGTTTTACATCTAAACGTTAAAGCAAAAGAGCAAAAATAAGTTATTAAAAATATTAAAAAAAATCACTTATATAAATATTGTGCAACGATAAAAAGTAGTAATTAAGAATGTTTTATTATTTAATTCTATTATCTTGTGCATTGTAACTTTGATGTAAAAGTGTAAATTAAATTCTTATTACAATTTTTAATTTTAATATAATTTTTGTCAAAATCGTATTAAATGCAATCATTGTTATAAATAACAAAATGTTTCGAACGAATTTTATTTATACTTAAATTTAAATGTATTAGCTTTAAGCACATTAGCACACAATTACGTTGCTATAACATTACATTAGCAAGTTACAAATCAAAATAACATATTACTTAAACGTAATTTATATTTATTTAAATTCTTGCACAATGACGTTGTTAACTAAAGAGTAAAGACAAATTTGTCGAACGAAACACATCATAAATTTAAAAAATAATATTAACGACTATTTTACGCTTTATAATGAAAAAAAGACGTGTTACGAAAAAAAGCTTCTCGCGTTCTTAACGATTTCGTTCGACTAAAAAAAAAATTCTAATGACGAAGATTTAAAAAAATGAACGTTATATATATGTGCTTTCTTAACAAGAGTTCATAACAAACATTAATATTGTTAATTAATAATTAACTTTTTACGAACATTTTAATGCAAATAGATGAAATAAAATTTCAATTATTTAACGAGAACATTAATTAAGTTTATGAATTAAAATACTTGCGTTAGTTAAATTAATACGTGCACGACGTTAATGTAATTAAGAAGCGTCTTAAAACATTAAATCGACAACATTAAGACTTTACATAGAGTAACTATTAAAGTTATTTTAGTTAATAAAATAAATAAGCAAGAAACAATAATATATTTAGCATAGATTAATCTAGCAAATGCTATTCTACTATTGCATTTTATTGCTTATACGTTATTAATATTGTTTTACTATGTATTAATTGCTTAAGTACAATGTTGCAAACACTTTTACAAATTACTTGCGAATTAAAAAATTACGCTAAAAAATTAAAATCGTTTAAATTATAAGTTAACGCTAGAGTTACTCTTGTTAATTTTGATTTTTAATTTAACTCTCTATTATATTTACGTTCTTAGCGTTGTTGTTTTTCTCGTTATTATTACTTTTGAGTTTCTTAACTAAATCATTATTCTTATTAATGTCATTTTAATTTAAATCGTATTTATTATTATTAGATAAAAAGTTACTTATGTTGTTTAAGTTGTTTTCGTTTATATTGTTTTAAAATTTAAAATTATTAAATCAAAACACTTTTGCTTTAGAGTTAACATTTAAGATTGACAAAAAAAACATATAATTAAGAAGCAAATATTTGTTTTCATAAGATATATTAGTAGTTTATAATAAATTGTAACGATAGCAACGCAAACACATACTCAAATTTTAAATTCACAACATTGTATAAATTTAAACAAATTTTTTCGAATTTCTTCATTTAAGACGCAATTTTTCGTTCGCTCACATTTAAATTTCTTAGCTTATGTTCGTTATACTACATTAGTTTTTGTTTTTATCTAAGAATAACACATCGCATATTTTTTGTCATTAAAGCAAAAAAAGATTCTTTTGTTTAACGTTTTGTTAATTAATCGTTTTAATTAAGTAACTTTTAAAATTAATAATTAAGTGCGAAAATAAAAGCTTTAACATGCGAATTTCGAATTAATGATTTTTCTTCTTTTGCTAAATTATGTAGTTATCGAATCTAATTAATTCTTTTTTAATTTTAAAAATCTTTTTAATAATTTTCTCGTTTAGTGTCTTTTTATCATCTATAGCGATTCGATCAATTACGAATTTCTTTATTTAATCGTTAAAAAAGCAATAAATAATATTAGTTATCATTTATCGCTTTTGCTCTCTTGTTATCTCTTTTTCATTAATTTCTCTTTTATAATAAAGTTATAAATCGTTTGCTTGTCTTCAAACATCTTTTTGTAAAAAAATTGAGTTTACAATTTTGTAGATAGCGTTATTTATACGAAGCGATCGTTATATATCGCTCTTTAGAAGTCTTAAACGTTCGAATTGATTGCAATAAAACTACATAAATGTTAAAGAACAAATAATAGAAAAAAAAAATATATATATTTGTCGCTTCTTTCTAAGATTTCTAGCTCGCTTAATTTAAAATTTTTAATTATGCTTATTTTTATTTTTGCGTCGAATAATATTTAATTAATTTTAAATCGATTTGTCTTGAATCTAGCTTAATACTATTATTAATAGTCTTTTTTTAATATGTTTAAAATCGATATCTTAATTATTACTTTTCGAAGCTATTCGCAATTCGAAATCGATTTTCTCTTTAAAGAATTTGCGCTTTACTTTTTTTCGTAATTGATCAAATAATAACATTGATTTATTATTAGTACTTTTACACTATAATTTGCAACAATTAATAAGAATTTTTAACAATAAAATCTTTTAATTATTTTGATCTTTTTGATTGTCTTTTTATCGCGAAAAAAAATTTCTTAGTTATAATAAATAACATTGCGCAATATAGTTAACGCACTTAGCAACATAAACAAGCAATAAAAATTAAATTTACATATACTTTTTGTAATTTCACGATTGTCGTAGTTTATAGCAAGTTATTTACGATCTATTAATAAGACGTTGCAATTGCAAAACCAATTAATAATAATAAATAAACATAATTGTTTATTTATTTAATTAAGTTGCTAAATAATCGCAATCTAATAAATTATTGTTGCGTGAACTAATTAAATACTTATAGTGTTAACAATTTATTAACAAATATTATAAATAATTTTATTATAATTTACAAATCTTAAAAGTTCTTCGTCTATAACAAAAATCACTCATAGAGTCTATTATAATAATATTGCTAAATTACATTGCTAGATTACACTATTAACTATTGCTTAAATTTATGTCTTTAAAAATGTGCGACAAGAAATTAAAAACAATGAGTTCAATTAAAAATTGTCGTTCGTATAGATGTATTCTAAACACGTGCGTCACAAATATGTTAATATTAATATATATAAAAAACGCAAACAAGACGCTATTCGAACATAACAACAACTATATAATTGTTAAAAAAGAGTAGAAAATAGATGAAAGCAACAAAACGATATAAATATTTATTTAAAAAAAACATTTAAGAAGTTCAAGATTATGCGATATAAAAAAGACAATAAATTTGTCTTTTGTCTATAGCTAAGTTCTAGTGCTAATCAAACTTATAGCGATGACGCTCAAAGAGATTTGTTAATATTAAAAATTTACAAATCTTCTAATTAGAAAGCTATCGTTCGCAAGACTTTGCAAAAAAATCGTTAACAATTTCGCAAAAAAAAAATTATTAAAATGAAAAAAACGATAATTAAAACGTTGCAAGAGACAATTAAAGCGTAAATCGTTTTTATCTTTAAATGTAAAATCAATTAATTACGTTTTTAATGCAATCTTATTTAGTTAACATTGTTTAGCGTTTGTTCGAATTATTATTTATTACAATTTAAAGATTTAACTTTAATTTAAGATTATTTTAAGATTATAACAAGCAAGAAATTAAGAATGTAACTCGATTTTTCTTAAGAATTATTATAACTATTTCTATTATTGCTTTCTACTACGAACAAGAGTTTAAAACGCAAACAAACGTTATAAAATCAATGAGTTATTTTAATAATTAACAAATACATTTTAATATTGACAAATTATTCGCAAATTAAAGAGTATTTTAAAATAATTGCGATGCACTTTGAAGATTGTTAACGTATATTTAAAACAAAGTAGTTATTATTAGAGCATAATTGTTTGTCTAATTAAAATATTAATATAAAGATTATCACTAAAGACGTAACGTAAAAAAAAAATTAAAATCTCGCTAAACAAGCGATCAAACTCTAGACAATCTTTTTTTTTCTTTAAAATTTTGTTGCTTTTGTCTTAAATGCTTTATAATCAAACTTAAACAATAAATTGAATAATTTTTTTTAAATTAAGCTTAAATTTTTTATCGATTTCGTTGATTTTGTTAGCAAACAACATTGTTATAGCTTCATTGTCTTCGTAGACATCTAGCACAAGAGCAATTATTAAATTCGAATATCTAAAAATATTTAAATTAATCAATAAGAATTACAACAATCTCTTCAAAATTAAAGCATATTAATGAGCATCGTTTATCGCGTTGTTAAGATTCGAACATTAATTTAAAAACCTACGATGTTTTTTTTTTGAATTTTTATTTTTTGTTGTACGCAACTTCATTTCTTTGCGAAAATATATTAGTTACTTATGTTTAATTATTACATTTATAATTTTGCGAATTATCGAATAAAAAGAATTTCGCAAATTAGAATTCTAAAACTATTATTCGTATTATTAGCAATAAAAAGTAGCAATAAAAATAATCAAAATACCTTTTGCTTACAATAGATAATTCGCTTATTAATTTGCGATTTTTTGTCTTATTGCTTTTGACTTTTGTTTAACTCTTTAATTTCACAACAATCGTAAGCTTTTTCTTAGCAACAATAATTTTCTTTGTTAATTTATTTTTAACTTTAATTATAGATAATAATATCACAAATTTCTTCGTTATAATTGTTAATTTTTTAAAGCTTGCAATGTTGCGCTTCGCAATTAATGTTAAGATGTTTATTTTTCTTATATTAATTACTTGTTTCTTAAAGTCTTTAAAACTACTTTAAACGATTAATGTTAAAATAATTGTTTACTTCGTAGCAAACGTTTCTTTTTTACTAAATTTTTCTTTGCGTTTAATTATCGAATTTGAAGCATTGTTGTACTTTGTTTAATATTAAAGTTAAAATTCTTTTTTCGAATCAAATTCGTTTATTACGTTTAATTTGATATTTTGATTCAATGTAGTTTTCGTTTTTTTCGTTAAATGTTAAGTGAAAGATAAAATCGAAATTCGACTTAAAAATTGTTAAGAATTCGACGCTAATATTATGATTTAATATGTCGTTATATAAAAAGAATGTGTATCGTAATATACTTTGAGCGATTTTACGATTAACAAATCGCATTCGTTGTAATAAAGTATAAGAATTCTTTGTGAATGATTTTTATTTGATGACGTTTAACTCTAATTTGCGTTCTTTTAAATTCTTAATTATTAGCTTTTTGCGCTTTGATTTCGACTTAGACATAAATTTTAATTATAACGAAACATTTTTTATTAATACGTAAACGATAGAAAGCAACAATAAATTTAAAAGAACATCTATTTTGTTTAATCGAATTAAATTTGTTTTGAAAGTTTTTAAGTTCTTGCGAGCTATTAAGTTTTCGCGTCATTGTAGATATTCTTAATATAAAAAAAAGTATAAAGACAAAATAAACAAATACAATAAGCGCAATTATATAATAAACAATTTAATAATAAAGATTAACAATGTTTCTAAAATACGATTTAAAATTACAACAAACATCGTAATTATAATTTGTTAACTCGTTATATTATATGTTGCATTACGATAATAAGTAGCACAACTATTTTGCAAATATAATGTAAATCTTCTATATAATACTTGTGTTCAAGTAGTAAGTTTAACGAATGTAAAAGTGTTATTTGCGACATTAATTATATATAGTGAACTTATTCGCAATGCTTTGCTTTCTTAAATCTAATTTTTGCTAATTTAACTTTAATTTATCAAGTATTTTAAGATTTAACAAGTTGATCAATACGCAATATCTTACTATAGAAATTCTAAAATTACTTAATTAATAACTTAATTAAGTTTGAAATTCATTAATTAAAAAAAAATACAAGAAACTTAATAACTTTTAGTTTGATTTAAAAATTAATGCTTTATAAAATGCGATTACTTGATATCATTTGTATTTAACTAGAATGTTTAATCTTTTACAATAATTAATAATTTAATATTCGAACACTTAAACGAGTTTAAATTTAAGTCATACATTAATAATATAAAAAGCGCAAACATCGCCAAGAACTATACGAATTTAATGTTAAACAAAAAATCTTAAATCTTAAATATTACACAAATTTATTATGACTTTATCATAAATTTTGCGATAACGAACGAATAAAGAAGTGCGACATTTTGTATTTATTATTATATTACATTGTTAACATTTGAATTTAAAGAATAGTTTTATCGCAATTTATAATTTTTAAAGCTTCTAAAATTACGTAATACTTAAACAAGCTTTTTAAAAACTTTGTTAAACTATTATAATAAAAGTATACAACGATAATTAGACGCAAATTATTATAATGCAAAACACAATAATATAAGTTTTTTAAGACGCTATAAAGACGTATGTTATTAAAATGTTCAAAGATAAAAGCTTTTGTGCAAATTAATATACAATGTTAAGAGAACGTAATATTTGTGAATCTTACGAAGCATAATAAAGAAATTAATTACATAAAGATTAATTTAAGTTATATTTAAATATATCTTAAGCAAGTCGAAGAATTTAACTTGATAACAAAAATAAAGACGTCGACGATAATTAACTTAATGACGAAAACGAAAACATCGACGACGTTTAACTTAATAACGAAAACGAAAGCGTCGACGACAATTAACTTGACGTTAACGATAAGTAAAATGTTGATTAAGACGAAAACAACGATAAACTTGTTAACGATTACAAATAAACATTAATGTTAAATCTCTTAATAAAATTTTGAAAAACGACTCTACTATCGCTCATTTTAAAATTATGACAATTCTATTATCTTTTTTTATTGCTAAAAATTAATAGAAGTCACAATAAAATTCTAAGTGATGCGCTAAATATGTTAAGATTTTGAAACTTATATATACAATTGCGACATTCTTAGAAGTTCTATAGCATAAAATCAAATACGTAGTGAAGCTTAAGTCTAGTCAATTTAAATAGCAAATTAAACGATAGAGATTGTCGCAATTAATGCGATAAAAAAGAAATTACACGTTTCGCATCAAATTCTATTTTTTTCCCTATTTTTATTAAAACATTCTATTTTACTTGATGATTTAAATGAAGTTTTTCAATTCATTGTTAAAATTTGTCTTATTATTTTTCATTTTATTATTGCTAATAACAACTTTAGTTTCGTCGTCTAAGTACACATTTATCATTAATGTCATTATTAAGTTCGTATAATTGTAAAACACGCGTTAGCTATTAAACGCAACGATAATATATATAAGCAAAAAACATAAAATAGATTTGTCGAATTTATTAGAACAATTCGACTACATCGTTATAATTTTGCACTTAATTCATAAATACATTTAATGCGTTCTTTAAGTTTGCGTTTTAAATCTTTATTAATTTTGTAAATTCTATGTAATAAATTAATTGCTTTTGACGTAGCACAACATTAATAATCTTTTTAACGATCGAATAAAGCGAACGATCGTAATTAAATTTATCGTCTTAAAAAGTACAAAATTAGCAATAAAAATTAGTAATAAAAGCGTTAAAAAAATGCATACTTGTGATGTTTTGTTAACAAACATAAAACTTCTTGTATTTGCGAGATTCTTAATGTTAGACTTGAACGTTATCGCTTTGCGAGACTTAACAAACGTCAATTTAATAAATTTATTAAATACGAGTTTCTTCTTTATAATTGTGATCTTCTTAAATATAAATTTTTTCGCGAATTTCGCTTTTGTTAACGTAGACTTATTTTTTTTATCGTCTTTAAATAATTGTTCGTGCGATTTCTTGCAACGAACAATGTAAAATTTATCATTAACAACAAGTAATCTCGCTTATCTTTTTGTTCTTTAAGTTGACGCGCAATCTTTGCATTTAAATCAAAATTGTTATTCTTAAATCTCTTGATTGTTTAAGTAAAGCAATTATATGTCTTTATATACTTATTTAAAACTAGGAAAATTCAAAACATACTCTACTATTATTGCACATATTAACACTTATTTTTCTTAATCGTAATAGACTTGTTAAAAGCTTCAATATGCGTCTTTGATAAAAACTTTAATTATATAGAGCGAATTGCGAAAGTTTTTCTCTTGCGCAAAGTCAAAAGCGATTTAAATTTTAACGCATCGTTATTACTATTGTTTGCGTCAACATTATTATCATTTATATAATTTTTTTTTGCAATAAAATTAATATTAAAATTTAACATTATATAAATTGCGATTTTTATCATTTGTTTTTTTGACTTTTCTACGATAAAAATCAAATTTTTAAAAATTATTTAAACGTCTCATTGTAAATATCACGATAAAGTAAGAAAATTAAGTTGTTTAAAAAATGTAAAGTCAAATAAATATAATGAATTTCTTAGTTCACTTCTTGCAAGACGCGATAGCAACAAAACAAACAAAATCTTAATTAACTTAACAACAACAATTTTCTCGCATATTAAAGATATGCTCTTAATTATTGTTGCTTAATTAATGTTGCTTTTGTCTTTTATTAGGTTAAACTAATTAAGAAAAGCTAATTTGCTTGTTGCAATAACTATAACGAATAAAGATTCGCTTATAAATATCAATTAATAAGTGCTAAATTCTATGCAACGTTTTTTGTCAAATAATCAAAAAAATCTAGTTATTTTAATCGACAATTCTCTTACAAATATAAAACGTTTAAAAAGTATATTCTTTTGTCTCACATTTTATGCGTTGTAATTTACGATCGCAAACTTAAAAGAAATCATTAAATTAAATTTTAATTTACAATTATTAAGACTTATTCGTAATCGAAGTTTTAATCTAAATTAAAACAATAATGTAAAAGAGAAAAATCAATACTTGAAAGAATCTACGTCACGAAAAACATTTAAGAAATTTATTAGCTTCGACTTCATAAATTTAGCAACGAGAAAATATACAAACGCGACATTAACTCTTTAAATCAAGAGCATTAAGCAATCGTTTACACAAACATTTAGCTTCTTAAATTTCTTCATAAATGTTCGCATTAACGACAAACTAAAAAATAGATTTGTTGCTTTTTATCGTTAATTAATATTGCTAAGATTTAAACTAAATATCGTTTTAAAAAAGATCATTAATCATTAGCAAAAACTATCGCATGTAATTTTTAAACAATAGTTTTATTATCATTGTTAAGATATTTTGCTAAAAATTAATATTGTTAATCACATTAATTAAATGCAAGACAATGCGATAAAAACGCTACATAAAATCATGAAAACATATTTAATTAAATTGTTTAAAGATAGACACTTGTTTCTATATTTTGTTTAACAATTGATCGAACAATTTTAGTTTTAGTTGACTACGTTAAATATGACGAAGCAAGAAAGTTTTTACATGATCGTTTTGTAATTGTACGACGTCTTTTTAAGAAAACGCAAACGCAAAAGAAGTTTGCTTTAAACATAGATGCAAAGATAAAGCAAACAAAATCTTAAACAACTTGTTAAAAATGTGAAAAACAAAGATTAAGAAATTAACATGTATACGTAGTTTTAATTTAGAAGTTTTACTACTTATTTTTATTGCTTTTTTCTCGAAATTATGATTAGAATTAATGCGTCATCTTTAGTAATCACATTTGTAATCGATAAAATAATAAAATTCTATGCACATATATAAAGATTTTACTAGATATGCATCTCGCTTAACTTACTATACTTGATTAGATTAAACTCTTGACATTAATTTAACAAAATCCAATTCTAAAGTCGAGTTCGCGCCTTGATCCTAGCCAAATCCTACGAGATCCAAGAGGGTGAATCAAGTTAAGAAAAAAGTGTTCGACTCAACTTAACGATCACACTATTGCTTCGTTTATTATTTTGTCTTTTGTCTTAACTTCTAAATTGTCTTCTAAATTGTTTTCGAGATCGTCTTTTGAATTGTTTGCAAAGAACAATAATAAGAAGAACGAGAAAAATAAATATAGCGAAAATAATTAGAGCGAGAAGAATAATAATAAGTAAAAGAATAACGTCTAATTAGATGTTAAATTGAACGCGTTTTCGAAATCAATTTAAAACTTTTATTGAGATAATTTCAATATTTCAATTTATTGATTGCATCTTCTTACATTCTATAAGAATACACTTGTTTTTAGTTTTTTTTATATAAATGTAGACTTTATCTTTGCATGCAAGACAAGAATAAATAAATAGCAATTTAATTTGTAGTTCTTACATTTTCTACATCTTGCAAGAATTATTCTCGCTTATTATCTAAAATACATCTTGTTTCGATGCAAATGTTGGAATATCTATAGCATTATATTAATTAAATTAGTAATATTTGATAATTTCGAATCGTCGATGTATTGTTTGTCTAAAGAACATTTACGATAACAAAAACGATTCAATAATTAGTTGATATACTTAATGTTATTATTAAACGTATTTATTAATTATCGAATCGTTAGAAATAGATGCTAATTAGATAAATATACTTGATATATTTGCATCTCTTACATCTTGCGAGAATTAATCTTGCTTATTATTTAAAAAGAATTTTGTTCTCGTGCAAATCTTAAGAGATTTATAGCATTTATCAATAGAAACAATAGCATCTAATAAAGTTGAATCGACAATGTATTGCTTATCTATATAGGCAAAAACGTAAATGCTATCGTAATTAGTAGATTTATATAAACACATTAATCGCGATAGCACTTACAAAAGAAGAGATGCTAATTCGAAATATAAATCTACTAAAATGTTATCTCTATTAACAACACAAAAAGAGCATAGATTTCGCAATTATTTTAATATAAAGATAAACTTTATTTTATTTGACATGCGAAAAAGAGAACATATTGATCGATAAAAAAATCTATTGCATTGCTATATTAAGTGCTAGTTTAAACATTGTTTACATTCTTAAATTATGTTGTTCTATTTATTAATAGAGCAAGAATATATTGAATTTAACGTCTATTTTATACGCAATTTGATGTATTTTCTTCGATGCTATTGTTTTTGTCTCGATTAAGCATTCAAATCTCTTTGCAAAGTCTTGTAATTACTCTTAAATTTATATTATTTGTTGCATATATGTTTATAATGCTTCTTCGCAAATCTATTACATTCGAACATGTTAATAATATATCGCAAAAAGTTCTTGAAATCGTCTTGAAATTAAGATCGCAAACTTTGTTAATGTCGTCGTATTTAAGTCTTAAAAACGTTAAACGTAAATTCGATAAAATTGTAATTTAATAAATACGAAAATAGATAACAAATTAGATATTTTTTCGCTTTAATCGTTTGTTGTATGCGAGCATTTACATAAATAGAAACCTTATTTAAGCAAATTATATTTCGCGACTCTAAATAGACATTGCAATAGAGCAGAAACTTATTAACAACTTATTAATAGAGTTTTTCGTTGTTATAATAGTTCTTTTTGATATTGATGCACAATAGATAGTTGTTTACGATGTAGATAAATAACACGTTGTATGTATTATTTCTTTTAATGTTCTAATGTTATTTAACATTTGTTTCAATAGATTTGTACATTATGCATTGTTATTTCGTCGTCAATTTGAACAAAAACTCGTTAAAGAATATCAATTGCTTCGTTGTGTAATTAATTATGTTTATTTGTCAAACGATGCAAAGTTGTTTGCTTTAAGAATCTATAAATTGTTCTTTCTTTTAGCTAATTAACTCTCGCTTCAAGAGACGTAATAATGTAATATTAAACATATTGACGCTTTACTTCTCTTTATAGTATAGTATTAATTCGTTTAGATATGTTTATAAATGTTGCTTCTAATACTTAAGAAGTTAAGAAGATTGCGAACTATTAACGAACAAAGTCGTTAAGAAGATTTCGTCTTTAGACGAGAAAAATTAAGTAAATTATAATTGCTTTGAATACGTTGTTGTTATTGTTGTATTATTCTAGTAGTACAAATAGTCTTTTCGACAACAACGACGAGAATTCAATAATTATAATTTTATAAAGAAGATTAAGAGCTTTGAATTTAATAACGAAGTCGATTTTACGATAAATTATGTTGTAAGATAATTGCAATATTAGATTTCAACGTATATTATCGTATTTAGACTTTAGATAATGAGAATTGTAAATAATTAATGTGTTTTGAGTTCTTAGATAATCTGCATACAAATTTAGGTAATGAGGTCGAAAATCTAAAAATAAGGTCAAGGGACGACAACCGTTGTGAAAGCGCTAAAATCAGAGCGGGGGTTGTGACAGGGGTCCGCGTCTTCACGCTCAAGATGTCTCTTGACTAATGAACTTTGCATGTACTTTATGCTACCAAAGTCGAGACTGATCATTAGGCTTCGTCAGACGACTGCTAGGCAATTACGTCGCCTTCTTTTAAAGTAGTCGGTGGTGATGGAACAATGGCTTCCATGCGTGCAGCTGCCTCGATTGCAGGTTGCAGCCACAATCAGCAAAATGCCTAAAGTGGCCGAGATATAGGTCTCGCTTCAACGGCTACATGTAGCCATGAGCTGATCATCCACTAATGCTGGATGATGCTTTGAGCGCTGCCTGTGGCGTCGGGTCTCTGCGACCTTGCCAGCACTATCTCCCCGAGAGCGAGTAAAGGTTCCACGGAATACACTCCAAGCGAGGTCTAAGAATCTATGCATTATATTCTATAACCGTCAATCTCTGATGTTATGGCCTCGTTTGGTGGAGGAGTTGGCGATATCGTCATTGTTTCGAAGATCTGTCTGTCATTGTATCAAGCATGCACCAAGGGCAGAAAAGGCGCCCCAAGGGCGGTTCTTGATTTGGCCAACGAGCTATGGGCTTGCTCAACGGCCCTGGATCAACTTCCCGCTGCAGTCTCGAGACCTCCCAGCACCCTACAAACTCCAGAAATCCAAACTATCTGTACGCGGATGATATCGGGATGTCGAAGCTCGCTGGAGATACTTCAAAGACTCATCGACAAATACGAAGATATCATTGAAGATTCTTCTTCATTTGACGGACGTAGATGGATTCGCAAATTTCGAACGAACGTAATGAAATCTCGATGGATGTATGAAGAGGACAAGGTTCAACGCATTCGTAATCGGATAGAGGCAAATGTTCAGGCGCTGAATTTGCTATTGAATATAGCCACAGGGTAACCCCAGATCCACGACGATCCGGCAATATCTGCTGACGCCAATGTTAGTAATACATTGAGAGATGTTAATTCTCAACTAGAAAAGCTTCATGTCAGTGTGAAGGTAATTCATCTGAATGGATGTTGTGGATCCGCTGAGGTCTCGGATATTCTAGGCTCTTTCACGAGAGAACGGTTCACCATTAGACCAGACAACCCTACGGACACAATCATTCGACATCCCGCATGCCTCTCAAAACGAAAGGCTAGCCTCCTCAGAAAACAGCTGGACGGCTCACAGTGCTGAGCATGTTTGGCAGTCTGTAATCACGGATTGTCTGATAATTTCTCGTAGCCAAACTTCCGCTCTGTCACTACACAGCAATTATGAAAGGACAAACCAGTTGGACGAGGTTTGGGAGAGCTATCACATTACTTTAGACCAGGTTAGCCGCACGACTACAGCTGTAACAGCGCAAGATCTCGATCTTTGTGCTCCCAGAGCATCGCAATGCGATCTAGGAGGGCTAAGGCACATTTCAGAATTCATTGAAGAGCTTGTCCACATTACAGCTAGAGGAAAGCAGACTATAAATGTATGCGAACCTATCTCGACTTCTCCTAACCTGACGCTTCCAGCCCTCAACCAACATATTTTTCGCATTTGACGATTACTTGGCTCTTATCAAGCACATAACAGGTTTTTGGAGCTGGATGCTACGTGCAACCAAGATGGTCTGTTCACGTGGCTTCCTTATCATCGCTCTATGTTGACGAGATTCTGATTGCATTTGAAACAATCTACCCTCCTGCAATGCTAGATTGTGAACCTCAACTCCTAGCCTTCAAAAGACAGATACAAGAAAGTAGTAGGGGATATTGGGCAAAGGCTCGTGCGAATGAACTTCCAGGGGTCAGTGCCATAAATATATGGCAGGATACTCTTGATTCCTACAGTAACAAATGTACGTAACTCCCAGTAGACCTTGTGTCAAGTGACATAGAATCCAACAGTGGCCAGACTTCCAGAATCTATCGAGATCTAGGACTGGAATCAGTATGCGGGCATGGCTCAAGCCCGTGGACGAGGTAGAGGAGGAAAGGGCCTTGCAAAGGTCCCGGCAATGGCCAAAAACTTGCCAGTGGATATTTTCAAAAGCATCGTATTGCGATTGGATGCTCGGCGTGCTGCCCAGAATTCTATGGTGCCACGCTCGGCCAGGATCTGGGAAATCTGTGCTCTCTAGCTTCCTTGTGCAACATTTTCTGGATGCTGGAGAGACTTGTTGCTTCTTCCCGTTCCGATACAACAACGAGGCACTACGTGACCCGCAAAACCTACTTCGCACTATCGCCTTTCAGATGGCAGAGCAGGATCCCCAAATTCTGACACGTTTGACCGAGCTAAGCATGGAAGACTTGAACGTCGAGTCAGCACGACTCGGGCTACTTTGGCAGAAGATCTTCTGCAACGGTGTTTTCCGCTCTCAGTCAACAGAACCAATCTATTGGATCATCGACGCCCTTGATGAAGCAGATCTGGAAGAGCTTCTGCAGTTCCTTTCGCTACTCTCCGACCTCCAAATATCAGAAAGACCCATCAAGCTGCTTCTGTTTAGCAGGTATAATCGGGACATCGCCATGCGCTTATCAGCATTGCCAATCGCCGTTTCCGAGGTCCTCCCCGATGATAACATCGAGGACATACGTCGTTATGCAAAAGAACGTCTAGCTACATCTGCGATTGTTCTGCAAGACCGCTATCAGTCGGAAATTCTCGAGGCAATTGTCAAGAAATCTAGTGGGACCTTCCTTTGGGTAGCCAAGACGGTGGATGCGTTGCAGCAAGAAGAATTAATAGCTGATGTCCTAGCATCCATAGACGGATCAGCTCACACTCTTTCCTCGTTGTATGACAACATCATGAATCAGATGGCAAGAATGAAGACAAGCCAGATAAAAATAGCAGAAGTAATGCTGGGTTGGACTACTTGCGCTGCACGCCCCTTGTCTTTGACCGAGCTCGCTATTGTATTGAAGACAGATTTCGGAGCCTTGACCGATGTAGCCTCCACCGTGAAGAATATATGCGGTCAGCTGCTCAACGTTGACAAGCAACAGCACGTGCAAGCAAACCACATGACGGTTCAAGAATACCTAAAGAGCAACGCTCGATGCGAATTTCGCGTAGACGTTGAGTCATGGGATTACCGAATTGCCAGCTTTTGTCTTGAAACTCTGAGTACAAGCTATGATGCAGACGACTCAGACGATGAAGAACATCGGGGCCTGTGCGCAACCGATGCACAAGCTTTCAAAGAGTACGCTTGTCTTTTTTGGCATGTTCAATTGGGCCGTACATGCAGCACCCCGAAGCGCATAGCTTGGGTCAGGAACTTTCTCGAATCGTCCGGCGGACTTTGCTGGCTCGGGGCTCTTGCCATATACGAAAGGTTGGATCAGACTTTAGCAGCGACCAGGACTCTGAAAGCTTGGGCCAAGACGATCGAAGATTCCACGCTGATCGACGTGCTCGACAAGCTTCAGAGGCTTGCTGCCCGACTTGGATACACCGACGATCAATACACCGGAAGACTGGTAAATGGCTTGCGGCAGGGTAACGGAAATTCTGTCTACGCGAACGGCGATAAATATTTTGGTCGGTGGAGAGGAGATGTGCGGGAAGGCAAAGGTACCTGCAGGTTTGCTACTGGTGTGATCTATGAAGGAACGTGGTCAAATGACGAGTTTCACGGCACTGGCAAACTCTTCAGTCCCGATGGTTGCGTGTATGAAGGCGAATGGGTGTCTGGTCGACGTGATGGGTTTGGGGTGATGCAATGGATGTGGACGGAAAGATTTGAGTACAGAGGTTCATGGTCCAAAGATCGCTTCCATGGTCTAGGCACGATGATCTATTACACCGGCTCAAAGTACGTCGGTGATTGGGCTGACGGACGCGAACATGGCCATGGCAAGATCACTTACTGGAATGGAGATTCTTATGAAGGGGAATTTGAAGATGGGTGCGAAGTTGGAGAGATCGATAGGTGCGGCGAGATGCCTGAAGTGGTGTACGATGATGATACCAAAGCTACCGCCACTGTCTTCTATTCTTCGGGCGCAACGTATGAAGGTCGCGTCAACGAGCAAGGACTGCCCTCAGGAACCGGCGCTGTTCATGCTACTACAGGCATTTCCTGGTTCGGTGAGTTTGCGGACGGCCGGGCTAATGGGGATGGCTACGCTGTTCGCCCTCCAGAGGGGCGCCTGATAGGGCCAATGCGCAATTTTGTTGCCGAGGGCCACTTCATCGACATAAACGGCATGCCCGGTGGTGGGAAGTATACTGGCGAGCTTTCGGATACGGCTCGAGAAGGTCACGGCCTGCTTGAGACAGCGTTCAAGTACGATTACGAGGGCGAGTTCCACCGTAACGAATAAAGGCGTCAGGAGATATCGGAACGGGGATTATTATGAGGGCTTGTCACAGGACGGATGCATGGAGGGATATGGGAAGATGACCTTCTATGACGGATGGATATACAGGGGCCTCTGGCAAAAAGAAAAGAAGAACGGAACAGGTGGGATTTTAGAGCTGCCAGGTTGGGGCAAGTTTGAGGGTACTTGGGTGAATGATCAAATCAGGAGCCATACTACCATGATGATGTTAGACGCAACAAAACCAATAGCTGGATTGCCCTAATGAGTTTAGATTTGAGTAGAATGGCAGGCAGTTCAGGAGTCCGATTTGTCTCCATGAATGTTGACAGGTGTGCAAGCGTACAGATAGTATATTGAATTTTCTGTCAAAAGTGTCATATCATCAAGGACTCAGGGCTTTGGTGCCCTCAGGAATAATGGGAGGAAGCCCAAGCCTAATTTCCCTAGCTGTAGGCACCAATGAATTTCTCAAACCTCTGCTGCCAGATTCCCAACGCGCCCCCTAGAGGCTCGCTTTCATCTCCACAAACATCGCTCTAGCACTTGCAAAGACCTCTCCTTCTCCATTCTCCGCCTCGCACTCAACCCACATCTTGCTCTGCTCCCTCGTGATAAGCTTCGCCTTGCTCAAGACCCATCCTGGCCTGGGCAGAGGGCGACGGTATGTTGCATTGAAACGTGCCTTGACTATTCTCGTAAGATGTTATCAGGAGACCCATCACTTGATCAAACAAGAGGCGATGGGTCCTCTATGGCAGACGTCGGAAAGCAGATTGACTCCCAAGCTTATCTTGATCGTACTAGTGGTCTTTTGCGTCTCAATGCTAGCGCATGGGATGCAGCATGAGCTCGACTAGCATTCCACTTCTGAGACTGTTTGTAAGTCGTAGTCATCCGTTAGGATGGGAATCACATGGGAAAGCGCCATTCTATGTGCATTCACGATTTTCAGCCCAGGAAATGTGGGACATTCGTGGACAGAGAATTGAACTCATGATGGGGAGGTATCAGAACGCCAGGAACCAAAATGCTGTTGATGGGAGATTGCAAAAGAGGTAAGCGGTCATTGAGAGGCCTAATGGAGATTTAAGAAGGTCCGAATGGAGGCTGCGGAGTGTAAACCCAAAGGTGATTTGGTTGCTGATGTTATCATGCATCAGCAGGATGTGGTTGCCCAGAGAGCGAGATAGGAATAATTTACTCGGGCAGATCATCATATTGATCCAACATACAGTCACTGTGCCGTTGAGTAGAGCTGCAAGTAAGGTAAAAAGAATGGTGAGAAGAATGACAGGTGGTATCTCGTAGTTTACCAACCTTCGACTTGCGAGTATGCTAGGTCTCCACGCCAGCAAATGATGCCTTGATAATTGGCATGTTAGGGTATCTCCTTAAAGCAAACATGCTCTCCCACGCTATGCATTCGGAGCCAAAACGAACAGATGCCACCAGTTTTCGGCTTATAAGACATTGAGCCAGTCCTCAAAATACTCACAAGTCTTCGCGTTGACCGGCCCATTATCTTCGCAAATATCGAAAACCGGGCAGCGACCACATGGAGCTTCTGTAACACCTTTTGCAACGTTAGCTCCATCCCACGCGCCCACTTGCCGAACTGCCTTGTATCCTTTGCTGTCCGGGATCTTCTCAATCTTTCCGTCCCAGCGGAGGACGTCAAGAAGCTGTCCCATTTCGGCTTCTCTCATGATGACTCCGGACAAGCCAGATGCATTGATCGCTCTCGTGATTTCAGATAGCGTTGGATAGCCTTGAAAGCCAGGTAGCATAGGCAGCATGTCTTCGCTGCGGTCTCGGGTAACCTGCCCTCGTTCAAGCTCCAGTGCTCGCAGACGTTCAGCCTCTTGTCTTGACAGCTTGGCCTTGTCTTTCTTTCTGCCCCCTTCGTTCATTGGTGGATGCCACCAGCTTCGACCGATGACATACTTCTCAGTCCATGTTGCCATCTGATGCACGAATTCCTCATCTAGGATCCCATCCGTATAGAACGCCCCGCCTGTTGCAGCTTCTGAAGGTTGCAGGTGCGCTAGCATGTAAGTCTTACGATTCGGAAATTTGACGGTCTTCGTCGGCTTAATGTAATTCTTGGTTTCCAAACTCTTCAGACAACGATTGAGGACAGTCATGTGTAAATTGGTGCGTACTCGGAGGAGTTTAGTCCATATGCCATCGCGCCCCGCACTCTCTATGTAGGCGAATACCAGAGCCTCATCTGCGCTGAGCGTTTTGTATCTACGGTATCGGGTGAGCTAAGGGGGGTGTAGGCGGGGGAGAGACATCATACTTCGCCGCATCTTCCTTTTTGACGACCTTCCAACACGCAATCTCATTCTTCTTCTGGACCTTGAACAGACCATCTTGAGTCAACTGCTTGACGCATAGCAGTAGCTGGCCAAGATCGTTATTGGGAACGATTCCAAAATCGAACAGGTCATTCTGATCGAAGAGTTTTTCTGCTGCTTGATTCGCGCAACGTGCGTACAATGCATTCTTCAGCTCCTTCAGGCTGGACTCAACCACAGCTACCCCTTCGGTATTCTGCCCCATCGGCAGAACAGCGGCTGTTATCTCAAAGTCTGCATTGGCCATATTGTAGAACTTGCGCTCCTCAGAACTCTTCGGAGAAAACTAGAGGCGAAAGTGCAAAATCGAACGTTGTCCAGTGAAGTAGCCGAGGCCGTCCATGTGAGGTCGAAGTTCAACAATCGTGAACGAATCACATGTGTGCGAGCGGTCTGAAATGCTAGACTGCCAAGACAGCTGCGGAATTGAGCGCACAGGGCTGAGCTAAAACGCAGGCTATCCCGTTTTGGGCCAATTTCGATCTTCATCTGCGATTTTCCATCTTCCAAACAGACATTTTGATTCTTTATGTGGTTCTCTTGTCTCTCAAATACAGGTAGTCCTAGGTCAGAAGGTTAGCTTGGCTACTATTTAGTCCTTGACCACCTACAGCCACGATATCAATTAGTACTTGCACAGTAGCCATCATGGCCGACGCGCTAAAGGCAGAGGGCAACAAAGCCTTCACCGAAAAGAAGTTTGAGGAAGCTATGTATGTGCCCTTCAAATCTTTTCTCCGATTTCTCATAGCTCAACTAAAATTTCTAAGCGACAAATTCTCGCAAGCCATCGAGCTGGAACCTACAAATCATGTTCTTTACTCCAACCGATCCGGTGCTTACGCCTCATTGAAAGACTTCGACAAAGCTTTGGCGGATGCGAACAAGACAACTGAAATCAAGCCTGACTGGGCTAAAGGATGGGGTCGCAAAGGTGCCGCATTGCATGGCACGAACGATCTGCGTAAGTTTTTGGTTTGGGCGTGACGTGACTTGACGGCTTTGGGATGACTGCTGACTTGGATATCAGTCGGCGCGAACGATGCATACGAAGAGGCGCTGAAACTTGATTCTACGAATGCACAAGCCAAGAGTGGCCTCGCAGCCGTCAACCGGGCGATCGAGGCTGAAGCTGGCGCCGGTGCTGGGAGTGATCCCATGGGCGGGTTGGGCAATATGTTCAATGACCCTCAGATGTTTCAAAAGCTGGCGAACAATCCCAAAACAAGCTCCTTACTTGCGGATCCTTCCTTCATGGCGAAACTACAACGGCTGCGGCAAAATCCCAACAACATTGGCGAGGAGATGAGAGACCCAAGGTTTTTACAGGTCATGAGTGTGCTGTTGGGTATCGACATGTCATTCGGTGGGCCGGGCGAGGGAGCTACAACTGGGTCAGCTGGCTCGAAAGAGCAAGAGGAAGATATCCCTATGCCCGATGCTCGTCCTTCCTCGGCCAAACCAGCAGAGCCAGCAAAAGCCCCGGAACCTGAACCTGAGCCAGAACCAGAAGATGAGGAGACCCGGGCTCAACGAAAAGCCAAAGAGGAAGCTGATAATGAGAAGAAGCTTGGTACTGAGAACTACAAGAAGCGCCAATTTGATGCAGCGATCGAGCACTATGGCAAGGCCTGGGACATCCACAAAGACATCACTTACCTGACCAATATGAGCGCTGCGCAATTCGAGAAAGGCGACTATGAGGCTGCTATTGAATCCTGCAAAAAGGCGATCGAAGAGGGACGTGAAGTACGAACGGACTTCAAGATTATAGCTAAGTAAGTCACGAATGACTTGTCGCTACCTTGCATTACTCGAGCTTTCCTGTCCCGACCTTATCATGCATTCGCTGTCTTGAATTCGTCAACCTCGCAAGTTGTTTTGGCGATCTTTAGGATTGCTAACAAAGTTTATAGGGCCTTTGGCCGTATCGGGACATCTTACGAGAAGCTGGGTAAGCTACCCGAGGCCATCGACAACTACCAACGATCATTGACCGAACATCGCACTCCCGAGATCCTGACCAAGCTCCGTGCAGCGGAGAAAGCCCAAATCAAGGCAGAAAAAGAGGCCCTCATCAACCCCGAAGAGGCTGAAAAAGCTCGTGAACTTGGCAACCAGAAATTCAAAGAAGCAGACTGGCCCGGTGCGGTAGAAGCGTATACAGAAATGACAAAACGGGCACCTGAAGATCCTCGAGGATACTCCAACCGTGCCGCAGCTCTGATCAAACTGATGACGTTCCCAAGCGCAGTCAATGATTGTGATACAGCAATCCAAAAGGATCCGAAGTTCATCAGAGCGTACCTAAGGAAGGCCCAGGCGTACTTCGCGATGAAAGAATACAGCAAATGCTCCGATGTCTGCACCGAGGCGATGGAGCGTGATGAAGGAGGAGCGAATCAGCGCGAGATTGAGCAGCAACAGCAGAAAGCGCTTCAGGCTCAGTTCGCCGGGCGTGAGAATGAGACCGAAGAGCAGACCACGGAGAGAATCCAGAGAGATCCGGAGGTGAGAAAACCTACTGACCTTTGTACTCCGAGGAACATTTCTAACAAGCGGCGCTTAGATCATGACAATCTTGCAAGACCCGATCATGCAGTCCATCCTTCAACAAGCCAAGGGCGACCCAGCAGCTTTGCAGGAGCATATGAGGAATCCAGGAATCCGTGCAAAGGTAAGCACCTTCGATGTCGATCACCTCCCATGCTAACGTTGCAAAGATCCAAAAGCTGGTGATCGCCGGGGTCATACGGACGCGATGAAATTGAATGCATCTAGTCACGATGGCCAGCGGCGTTCTTCTCATGTGTGGAGCATTTTAGCGAACGTGACAAAAGCGACCTGTATATTCGCAGATAGCACAATGGCATACTTGGTCAGACAATCGCTATGTAGCACTAGTTTGTGAAGCCACGAGCTTGTCATCCAATAAGGCTTTTGTATCTCAGAGCGAGTAAGTCCGCGAGAGATGTGCTTTTGGCCTGTGACCGGTGATTGGGCAATGTCTCGATACTCCGCATATCGACAGATTTAGCTTGCTTCTGAGTTCGCAGCGTTCCCGACCGGCATGATCTTGAAAGGCCTGGTTCTACCTTCCCTCTAGTCTTGCTCAACCTGTTTGCTGCCCACGAAGTAGGTGAAGTATTATTCTACCTTGAGGTGATACTACTACTATTCACCCCCGTCACTTGGCTGAGAGGCTTATTAGCCTCGCGACTAGCGCCCGCGGCTCGGGGCGGTTGAAGATCTACCAGGGGTCAGGATTTCTGTTTGCGGAGCTTGTGAGCTTGGATCCATTGATATTGACCCCCAAGGTTCTCTGTACACAACTATTGCTGGATGTGCGGGAGGTTCTCTACGTCACTAGGCTTCTTGTCCTAGATGTGATTGTTTCCTCCTCTACTGTGAGTTCTGAAAAGAGCTCTCCTACTTTAAGATGCTCTCGAATCTCTCTTCCCGCGTTGGGGAGCTCAAAGCCCAGGGCGCCGCTCAAGCAGCTCAAGACCCCAACAACGGAGTAACAGCGTACGATGCCGAACAGGTCATGGCCGACGAGTCTAAGAAAGCTGGGATTGCAGCTTTCCAATTCGACCCTGATGCCTCGCCAGAAGACAAAGCTGCCCAGGCTCGCTCGGTGTGTTGACCTTGCATAACTTGGAGCTGACCTGACTCGTATATCGATAATTCGCAGGCTGTACCGGCTGGATTCCACCGTGACAAGAAGCCCAAAGCTACAGGCGTAGCTACTGACATCGTGAGCAGTCTACAGCTCAAGAGCAATTATTGTGCCGCTGACAGCCAAACAGGACGACGGCACCCCCGACCAGTACGACCTACCTCCACCGACCACAGAGGGCGCTATCCCTCCTTCTCCGACTTCGCCTGGTAAGCCTGGGCTGGCCAATGGGCATGTTCATCAAGATGAGAGTGCTCTTTTCGTGGAGAGAACTGGATGGGCGCCAAGGTTTGGTCAAGGCAGTATAACAGAAACAGAGGCTGGGGAAAGCCTACTGGATCACCAGACGTTCCTCGAAAGCAAGCTCGATGACAGGTTTTTCGGAGGTAAGCGGTGCAAGACCGCTATTCTACATGAGAGCAACTCACTTATTTGGCCACAGATTGGTACCATAACACGGGGGTAATCATCTTCGCCTGCCTTGGCTCGTGGATTGTGGCCGTACTTGGAGGCGGTCTTGCGTGGGTCTTCATCGTCATGACAATTTGCGCGACGTATTATCGAACATCGATCCGCCGTGTTCGTCGCAACTTTCGCGACGACGTTCATCGAGAGATGGCGAAAGCTCGATTAGAGACAGACAACGAGAGCTTGGAGTGGATCAACAGCTTCTTAGTGAAGTTCTGGCCGATCTATGCGCCTGTGCTGTGCACTACTATCGTTAGTTCTGTCGATCAAGTCCTGAGCACCTCTACGCCAGCGTTCCTCGATAGTCTACGACTGAAGTTCTTTACCCTCGGCACCAAGCCTCCCCGTATGGATCATGTCAAGACCTACCCAAAAGCGGAGGACGATACTGTCCTGATGGATTGGAAATTCAGCTTCACACCAAACGATGTCATGGATCTTACGGCGAGGCAGCTCAAGAACAAGATTAATCCCAAGATTGTACTTGAGATAAGAATAGGGAAAGGAGTGATCAGCAAGGGTGTGGACGTTATCGTTGAAGACATGGCATTCTCGGGCCTTATGAGGGTTAAGGTCAAGCTTCAAATACCCTTTCCCCACATCGAGAAAGTTGAGATATGCTTCTTGGGGAAACCGGATATAGATTACGTCTGCAAGCCCCTCGGAGGCGATACACTTGGTTTCGATATGAATTATATCCCGGGCCTCGAATCCTTTATCACGGAGCAGATTCACGGCAACCTGGCGCCAATAATGTACGATCCAAACGTTTTCCCTATCGAGATAGCGAAGATGCTCGCTGGAAATCCTATCGACCAGGCCATCGGTGTATTGGCGGTTACTATGCACGGTGCACAGGGATTGAAGAACTCAGACAAGCTAGCGGGCACGCCTGATCCCTACGCTGTAGTATCTTTGAACAGCAGAGATGCCCTTGGAAAGACCAAGACCGTCAAAGAGAACGCCAATCCTCGATGGAATGAGACTGTGCACGTCATCATCACCTCGCTCACGGATTCTCTGACTTTACAAGTATACGATTGGAACGAGTACCGCAAAGACAAAGAACTGGGTGTCGCTACCTTCGCACTGGACCAACTTGAGAACATCACAGAGCATGAAAATCTCCAGCTTGAAGTAATGGCTAACGGCAAGCTGCGCGGAATCATCCAGGCTGACGTCCGCTTTTTCCCTGTTCTTGAAGGCAGGAAGCTTGAGGACGGTGAGACGGAGGAAGTGCCAGAGTTGAACACAGGTATCGCAAGGTTCACGGTTGAGCAGGCCAAGGACTTGGACGGCAGCAAGAGCTTGATCGGTACTCTAAACCCATACGCCGTTCTCTTACTGAATGGCAAGGAGGTCCTACAGACACGGAAGCTTAAGAGGACAAACGCTCCAGTATGGGATAATGGTTCGAAGGAATTGTTGATCACTGACCGCAAAGCGGCTAGACTTGGCCTGGTGATTAAGGATGATCGAGGCATTGCCTCAGACCCTATTCTCGGAACATACCAGATTAAAGTCGACGACATGTTGCAGTTAATGGATAAAGGCCAAGAGTGGTACAATCTCGCAGGAGTCAAGACCGGCCGCGCGAAGCTGATGCTACAATGGAAACCTGTTGCACTTAAAGGGGCTCTTGGCGGATCTGGGGGCTACGTAACACCTATAGGCGTGATGAGACTCCACTTCCAGAATGCCCGAGACTTGCGTAATCTAGAAACGATGGGCAAGTCCGATCCGTATGTGCGCGTACTATTGTCAGGAGTCGAGAAGGGCAAGACGGTCACTTTCCAGAGCAACCTCAATCCAGACTGGGATGAAATCAAATACGTTCCGGTACACTCCGCCCGCGAAAAACTTACACTCGAAGTCATGGATCAAGAAAAACTTGGCAAAGACCGTTCGCTCGGACTCTTCGAGCTTTCTGCAGCGGAATATATTAGAGAAGCGGACAATGGCGAGTATCTCATCCATGAGGCGAAGAAAGCCATCTCCGCTGATTTGCGCTTGAGTGGAAAAGGAGCTGCGAAGGGCAGTTTGAATTTCACATGCGCTTTCTATCCTACGCTCAATTTGGCGGATCCCGAAGAGAAAGAGGCTGAGAATGAAGAGGATAAGACGCGAGTATCAATGAATGGCCAGCGACCAAGTCTGGAGAACGGCTCGATCACTACTCCAGAGAAAGAACGCGAACCTGGCAAGATCGATATTAGTCTATCGAAGCAGCTTTCGAGGAATGAGAAGGAGCAGGAGGAAACCACCAAAGCCAAACTTCCACCCAAATTGCGATTATCGCCAGATGAACTTGTTAAATACGGTAAGTATGGGACGCTTGGCCAATTCCGAACCTTGTTCGCTAATTTCTGCACTTAGAATCTGGCCTCCTAATTTTCAACATCATCCAAGGGACCTTCGCCCATTCAGGAGTACGTCTAGAAGTGGTAATGGATGACCATGTTTTCCCGTCGTACTGCACGGCAAAGACTCAATCTAGACAAACCACCTTTGGCGAAAGTAAGCTGTCAGCCATCCTTCTGGAAATGAATATAGCTCATACTGTGTTGTAGCTGGAGATGCCTTTGTAAGGGAATTAGATTTCTCTCGCATCACCCTGCGTCTGAAGGAAAAGCATGACAAAAAGGGAGACGATGACGCTGAAGATGTGGTAGCTAAATTAACAGGCAACACGCTTGATACGCTCCAGCGATGCTTGGTTCGTGACTCCCTTCCCTCTCTCGTAGAAGACCAGTCTTCGCTGACGATATACTCCCAGCATAAACCGACAGAGCTCGTTCTCAAGGGTGCGGATGGCGCTGTTAGCAAAGTCACAGTCAGCCTGATATACATACCGGTTCAGATGGACCTAGACCCCAGCGAGAGCATCAACAACATGGGCAATCTCCGTGTCGATGTCCTAGACGCTGATGACTTGCCTTCTGCCGACCGTAATGGCTTCAGTGACCCTTACTGCAAGTTCGAGCTCAATGGCAAAGAGGTCTACAAGACAAAGGTCCAAAAGAAAACTCTACACCCGGCTTGGAACGAATATTTCGAATGCCCTATTAGCTCACGCACGGCAGCCAATTTCAGAGTCAGGGTCATGGACTGGGATTTCGGTGAAAAAGCTGATCTGCTCGGCGAAGCAGCCATCAACCTCGAGATTCTCGATACCTTCAAGCCTCAAGAGGTTATCCTCAAGCTTGATGGCAAGTCTGGCGCTCTGAGGCTCAAAATGCTGTTCAAGCCAGACTACGTAAGGCGGTCACGTCAAGGCTCATCGACCTTCTCTGGTACATTCGCTACTCCAGGTAAAGTCATTGGTGCACCCGTCAAAGGTGTCGGAATGGTAGGCGGTGGAGTTGTCAAAGGAGCTTCGTTCCTCCGTCACGGGTTCAAGAGCAAAAAGGAGAATCGAGACCTTCCGAGTGGCACTATGGCGGAGGAAGAGCCAGAGTCTATGGCGGATGGTGCACCGTTAGGGATGCCAGATAATCCAGGTCCCATGTTCGAGCGCAGCCCCTCCGCTATGCCACTGACACCACCGCATGGGCGTACTCTGAGCATTGGAGGCGTTTCAACTGCTAGCGCTGCCGGTGGTACCCCGACCAAATCAGCACCTGGCACAGCTTCCTTCAGCATACTGTCGGCTTCTGGCTACTCACCTTCGGCGAAAGTCCAAGTCCATGTTCGCCAAACAGCACCCAAAAAGGATTTGCATAAGACCAAGGGTTTGAAATCACCCAGTGGCACCGTCCAATGGGAGCAGGAGACCTTCAAGGTCAACTGTGCTCCGGATACCCAGTTCCAGCTTGTAGTGAAGGATGACAAGATGTTCGGAGATGAGACGCTGGGTGAAGCTCTATTCTTTATCGATGACTCGTCCACAGGTAGCGAGAAGACTGTCAATGTGGGTAGTGGCACGGTGACGGTCAAAACAACATTCACGCCTGCAGAGGAAAGCTTCAAAGAAAGAAGCCTGAAAGACAGCCCACGCGCGGCCCAGAGGAAGAGTTTCCTCAGCCGTCGCAACGTGACGCCGAGTTGAGAGCCTGCTCAGGGCCTCGAATTTACTCATCGGTACATTTGACGATTGCTGTGGCCGCCAAAGCTTTTCTTCTATTTTAATATTGTTTTTGAGCGTTTATACCCCCTGTTATTGCTTGCTGCCATAATCATCACAAACGGCAGGAGCCCGTTCAGCATTACGGGCCATTCAAAGTACCTACATATACAGGACGAAGAGAGTCGATAGGTTTAATCAGTCACCTCATCAGACGCTCTAAATTATAGCTGTGTAGACTCGATTCTAGATAGTCTATGACTTTGGTATATTTATAGTGACCATGCACAGTCGGAGAAATCCCTCGATGAAAATCGCAGTGCGAAGAATGCAAAGATTACACGATGTTACACTGGACACTCCTACCAATGTAAAACCCATCAGATGTCAGTCACGGTCTTAATAATGGAGTGTGGATCTTGGTGTCGTGATGCGGACGCCGGCTTGAGAACGCCCAATTGGTATGTTGGCGGGGCTTAGCACGCTAGAGTTAGCATTGCTTGCTGTGAGGCTGTGTCGCTGGTGGTCTAATGGTACTAGGCTGAGCTGATGTATCCATTTCTTGGATATAGAGGTGACATTCAACAGCGGACCACTGCATTCATTGATGATGGTTAAATATGTCAGTCGGATTCGGCTTCTGCGGTAGGCGACTTCATCAGCGCCATCAACGTTGTTCAAACGGTCATCGATGCTTTGAGTGCCAGCAGTAAATCGAGCTCAGAGCTTCAGGAATTGTTCCGGCAGCTTTATAGCCTTGAGACTGCCCTTCGAGAGATCAAACAGCTAGAGGTCAGCGAGAGCTTACACGCAGAGGTTCTTGCGTTGAAACAGAGCGCAGCGCAATGCCAACTGACAATCTCCGACTTTCTCAGCAAGACGGCATCGTATCAGCCGCATCTTCTCTGCCCTAATGGCGTCAGTAGCTCTTTGCGAGGCAGATGGAAAAAAGTCAAGTGGGCCATGTGCAAAAGGAAAGACGTTGTGCAGTTCAAGACTGATTTGCTTGCGCACACTGAGTCCATCCAGCTGCTGTTGGCAACAATCCAGATGAAGAACGTCAATTTGGGTCAGAAAAGTCAACAGAGTGCTCAAAGATCGTTTGGTTCCCAGATTCAAGATGGCTTTTCGAGCTGCATGCGCAAGCTCTCAATCTTGGGTAATGCATTGATCAGTATATCTGCTCAGGCTCAAAAGTGTATCGAAAATTCCAGACGGATTATCAGCATGAATATTCGGGTATTCCAGGTAGTCCTGAACATTCAGAATCTGCTGATGACTATCCCTGGGCAAGTTGAGCGCCAACAACCTGTGTATCTGAATGACGCTCTGGGCCGATACTCGCCCTTTCATCTCGAATTTATAAAATGCCCCGAAGCACTCATCAGCGTTCTCTCTATCAACTTCAAATGGCTCGGATCTGCTTCGAAGAAGATACAAAATGGCGAGTTCACAGTTCATGATAGTCGGACGAAAAGGGATATCGACCTGAGTCGTCCTTGGGATGAATGTTTTCTGCCAGGGCAGCACGTGGAGATGAGCATGGTCTTTGACAGGTTAGCTGGTTCTGGTATGTCTTGCCCAAAGTGCCACCACACGTATCCCAGTCGGGAGGACCGCGAATGGTAAGTGTTGTCCAATAATACATGAGCGAGAGACCAATTTTTGTCAAACAGTGAAGTATGTGGTTTAGAGATCAGCAACAGCTTAGTCGTTGAGGATCCTAATATCGTACTGGACGGGACGGCGACTGAGAGCCAGCAACGCACAACAGAGGCCCTCAACAGACCATCTCAGCAATTGCCTCCCAAACCCGCATTACCAAAACGCAAGCTCGACGACCAAGAAGATCTGGCGAGATATCGAAGAATCCGACTCCGATTGACGCAACGCAGGTTCCGTTTAAAAGTTTACGAACTGAGAAATAACGATTGGCACGATCTTGGGACTGGTTTCGGAAAGCACACAGTTTCACGAGGACCGGTGGTACGTTTGAACTCTTAAGCTATCATATTCAGATACTGATCCTCTCTCAGCTTCACGCTTACATCACAGTGATATCTGAGGATGATCCAAACCACACCATTTTCAACGATGAATTAGATCATTATGATGGTATGCGAAAGGAGGGAGGTAAGCGCGAGGCTCTACACTTCCTGTTATAACAGCTTACTATAGTTAAAGATTCATTAATTGTATGGACTGAGCCAAATGGCGCTGATATGGCCTTGAGCTTTGAAAATGCGCATGAATGCGCCGTGATGTGGTAAGACGTCAGCTGCAAACAATTGTAAAATTATCTTACATAAGAACCCCTAGGGAGTCTATATATAAACATCGGCAATATCTTGACCTGCAACAGTCTGATCAAGAACTAAACTCGCAAGATTTCGACCCGCCATACTTGCAAGCTCCAAAGTTCTTGTATAGCCCTGCAGGGCAACAAACCATGTTTTAGTATTCAGGCATTCCGTATACCGGATGGACCATTAGATGCAATGACAATGCATTGGCGACGATTTGAGGCTCTTTGCTAGAGCGACAGAACGTGAAAGATCAATACTCTCTGATAAGGGCACCCATAGCACGATCTTCACCGTGAAGGTTGTTTGCCTTTTAACCCATCTGTAATCTCACAGGGGAGCTAGCAGAGTCTAAGTCCCGAAGGGTGAACTGTTATAGATGATGGATGGAAAAGGTTGGAAGGAGTTTCTGCCCAATGTGTACTGTGTGATAACCCCGAGACTAAGGTATGCTTTTTCCTTCGTATGAGACTTTTATGGGAAAATTACAACATATCCATTGCGACGTACGAGCACACCTGGATCTTTCCCTTGCAACTGTGGCATTCTGAGCGTTTGGCGCGGAAAGCTTGATCTCAGTTTTGTACAGCAACGTCCTCGTTATACGCACAATAGAGGGACTTGGGCCTGAGGACTTCTCTTACGGATGGACAGGACATTGCCACGGTTCTGGAAGCGGCTCCAATATCTATACTAGAAGGACAAGGTCAGGTCCAACGACCTTGATAAAGTACCGAGTCCTTTGTCTAAGGGCCAAACAAGTGTCGAAGGAAATCTACTCGTCTCTGGTGACCCCCTGACCGGGGACCTCTGTCTAAAGCTCTTTGATTCGAGTTTCATCACAATAGAACGTTGCATCGAGACATACATTATCAACAAGTTTGAGGTCAAATTATTGTTCCGACGCTATAATTCGAACCCATCTTACAGAATCCCTGGCTTGGACCATAAGCTTAGACTCTGCCCCAAAGCTCTGCTTTTTGGTGTTCTGATTGATTGGGAGGAATACTTCAACGATTTGCCTTCATAGCTCTTGGATTCTGACTGGTAATTTCCTCCATCGACTTTTCGTCAATACGTTCTTTCATAGATGTCGAGGATCGAGTGCACCGGTTCGTGCTGGCGCATATAATGAGTATGCAAATTCCCAGGCAGCGAATGTCGAAGTAGCAAATACCCCTCGAGCAAAGTTCTGTAAGAGCGAATTTCCTGCCGAACCAATGTGGTCATTCTATCAGAAGCGATTTATAAGTACGACATTATCCGTTGCCAAGACAAAGAGATGCTGAGCGAGGGAGTTTCAGAACGGAGACTTTAAAACGAAATGTAAAATTCACTTTGTTATTGGATGTACAGCAAGACAGTTTCTTGTTATATCATTTCTTAGGCAACGATTAACGAACCATCATTATACTCCCCTCATCTATATACCAAGGGCATTTGATGCAATGTATTCTACATCTATAAATGTGCTTCGCTTCCACTCACTAATCCTCCTCATCCCCCTCATCCTCCAGCTCCTCCTCCTCCCCCTTCTCCAACGCCTTCTCCACAACCCTCAACACCGCCCTCACCGGCAACCCCACCACATTATCCCAACTCCCCTCAATCCTCTCCACCAACACCGCTCCAACCCCCTGCACCGCATAACCCCCCGCCTTATCCTTCCCCTCCCCCGACCTCACATAACTCCTAATCATCTCCTCCCCCACCTCCCCCGCAAACCACACGCTCGTCTCCTCCACATGGCTCTCAAGCGCATACCCCGGATCCCTCGCACTCTTCAGCGGCGCCATCGCCACCACCGCCGTATACACCTTATGCTGCCTTACGTCCCGCAAGTGCGTTAGCATCTGAACGTGCTCCGTCTCGGACCGCGGCTTCTCGAGCACCTTTCCGGAGGGCGCGACAACGATGGTGTCGGCTGCGAGGACGAGCTCTGGGTCCCCACCTTTGGAGATGGGGAGATCGAGTTGCTGTTGGTAGACGTGCATGCATTTCTGGGTCGCGGTGCGCAGGACGTATTCGATGGGGGAGAGGCTTTTGGGGAGGTTCTCGGGGAGGGTGGAGGGGATGATTGAGGGATGCAGGCCCAAGGTGTCGGCGAGGAGGGTGGCGCGGCGGGGGGAGGCGGAGGCGAGGATGAAGCGCAGGGTGCGGAGGTGGCGGAGGAGGGGGAGGTCGAGGGTTGAGGGGCGGAGGGTGGGCTGGAGGGTTGTGTCGTAGGGGGTTGAGGCGGCAGAGTAGGAGGGAGGCGGGGAGTTGGGTAGGAGTGGGTCTTTAATGTCGGTCATGGTGTGAAGGGGGAGGGTTGTGCGGAAGGTGCAGTGCTTGCGGAGAAGAGAAGCTTGAATTCTTTTCGATTGAGATATGTCGTTGCCCTCTAGGGTTGGGACCTAGGTTTGAAACCGATGGTCACGGGACCAGTGTCCTTGGTGAAGTCCTTCCGTCTCAGAAACGCTGCCATACTCTGTTCAGGGATTTCTAAGGGACAATCAAAATCCGATTAGCGCTCGCGGTACTTCACTCGATGAGGAGACACTTGAGCACCGTGGCAGCTTGAACGCTGCGGAAATGGGTGCTTTACTATAAACAAGATACTGCGCATTATCGGGAGCATCAAGCAGGCGGAATAAACAGGAGTCAAGTACCCGTGCGAAGTGAATTCAAAACTTGTGGGTACCAATGTCTTTATTGTTCCTTGGAATAGAAGAATCTCCAATTCCTTTCTCATTGTCTCTACCCCGTACCAGAAGTGTGTTCGCATAATGCAGATTGCCTTCTTTCCTTTAACTTCGACATTCCGACGACTTCACTATGGGCAGAGGTTGAGATTTAAGGCCCACGCCTGTCTAGTGTCATTCCGTCAGATCTCGGTAATCAATGAATGATGCTTCGTCCTGAAAATGGGGAAGATCGAAATGAAAGCAATTTCGCGCACGTGAGAACACTTGTAGCCCAAACAATTGCCAAAACGTTTAAAACTCTTTACTTGCATTGCTGAAAGAGGCTAGAAAGGTTTCTTCAAGATAGTACTCTTCATGATATTCTTTTTCTACCCATGACATGTACTGAACTACTACATCAACATTCGTCCCTTATTATACGAAATCAGCCGTCGAGACAGATATCACGGCACTCAAAACATATAACCAAGACACAAATACCTTTGCCTAACAGGGAAAACGAGTATAAGGATCGCAATTGTAAGAAAATCAAAGCTGCTTCACTTCAGTCAAGTAGTGATGGACGCTTTCTAGGACTCAGAAACTGACTCACCCACACCACGGTGTTGCACAACCATTCTGATATCAAGCAGAGTTCGAGCTCTCCTGCCTCCACGATATCCTCACCGCTGTGCCCAAAGCCGAGCTGGAGCCGAAGTGGATATGGGAATGACGTCCGACGAGCTGACGACCTTTGGCCGTCTTCGAAAAGAACATGAATTGGGTCCGTATGTTATGTTTCAGCGACTGATGCACCAGTGGACCAACGATCGCCCGCCTAAGGCTAGCGATAATGCACTCGCTGTTGAGCCCAGACAGTTCGCGGACAAAGTAAAGCGTTCCCTCGATCACTACGCGATCAACCGGCATAAGATCATGACGCTGATACCGTCGCTAGATTGCAATAGTCACACCCCAGATGGGAATCGGTTCGTCATGAAACTATTCATATATTGTCCTTCTAATGTGCAGTGGTCTTTCGAGAGATCTTTGAAAGATAAGAGAGAACCGAGAAATTGGAGAAGAAACGAACGAGAGTGTTTTGAAGTGGCACAAGTCCCACAATAAATCCGATCTCTTCGCGGTACTTGCCTGAACAGACCGGCCACTGCCACCCAGGAGTCTCCATCACCACATCGATATAAAGCTTTGGGGATTGTTGATGACGGTTGAATGTGGCTATAAAGAGATCAAGGGACAAAATCAGCGGAGGCGCATTTCGCGGGTATTCCTATTATTTGCTAAGTTTTTTTCCTCCGTGGTAATCCCGCCGTTGCTGTCCTCCTTTTATGATTAGGTATGCTGGATTTTCAATAGCGACAAGCGCAGCTACGCTTGAAAGAGATTCTCAGTCGACCGAAGCGCCATCCGCCCCATCCGATCGTCTATTTCGAGCCACGCATCATTCCTCACATAATTCTCAGCTCTCTTAGCCACAGGGCATTTGGTATATTCGCAATTCAAATATGACCATTTCTCTCATCAACCTCACCGTACTCGTCACATATCTACTCATCATCAGCCACTTCGTGCATCACGTAATTGCGACCTCGCATCCGAGCTGTTGGCCCGACGATGAAAGCACGAACCCGCTCATTTTCAGAGAATGCCTCGACATCATCAACCAAGAAGTCACCCGTGGCCATGACCCAAATTTGCCTCTCAAATTTAGCCAAGATAGCAGTCTTGAGCCGGATATCTTGCTTCCGATGTCTTGGCTGGGCGGTAGGACGAGTAATTGTATTGTGGGCCTCGCTTTTGCGCCTGATAGGACTGGATATGACCGAGTCAGAATGTTAGATGTTCAACGCGCCGCCACGGCTCTCGGCGTTGAGTGCGTTATCAAGCCGCCGCACCGTGGAGGCATCGTGCAGATTGGATGGTTTGACAAGATGGGTCTCGTTTTGGTATCAGAAGAGCCACTGAAAAGGAAGAAGAACAAAACGCTGTCAATTGATTAGGCCGAGGAATTCGGCACGCTTGTAGGCTGTACTCTCTTGCCGACCCCCGGCGTCCGCTCTCTTCGCCCAGGCCAAAACGTGCTGCTATTTGGGTGTCCAGTGTTACTGCGCTATTCTTTCGCGCTGCCTGATAATGGAGGAATTCTAATAGCCTTTGTACATCAGATCAAGATTTAGCCTTCAGCTATAAGAGCTACTCACTACTTGCCTATCTCAAGCTCTGTATCTCTAGGAGTGGGCTTTTCGCTAATATGCTTCCTACTAATCTAGATCTCACCTTGCCTACTCAGTCCACGTTTGGATCAGAAACAGCATTATTCAACGACTCCGTCACGATACCCGGCACATACGAATCTCCACCTCATTCGTGTCACTACACGATAGGTACTGGCGATTTGCCCCGCGTGGAGCCTGATCCCTCGCCCTACATCCATCCGCCACTTCAATACCTAACTAGGTCCCTACGGTCAGCGCCTATTCCGTGGACACCGTACCCCACGAGCTACCTTTTTAGTCTTAAAACAAGAGTGGATGGAAGAGGGTAAATCCCCCCGTGCTCCAGGAGATATACTCAGGCCGGTGTTTTTAGAAACCACGTCTTGGTGAACAGTGACCATGCAGAAACAGGAGCGAATATGAACAAGAAGATATTTGAAGGGTTCAACGACTATCCGTTGGGCACCTCGACCAATGCATGTCCACGGGCAAAAACCCATTCTATCTTTTTACTTGAGCGAAGCATCGAACCTCCTGGAGTCAAAATGAAATTGTCTATGGGTTCAAGAACACCGGCCGGAATGTGACCCAGAAAAAAAGACGCCCAGATTTTTTTCCGTGCCCCTTCTTACCCTCCTTGTGGTATCCTTCATCACCACCAACTCCACCGTCCCACTCCTCCTTTTCCTCCTCTACAACTGGGCCTTCTCAATCCACCACCGGCCTCCCGTTTTCTCTCCTCTAACCTCTTTTCCATCTTGCAAAAGCAAGTCCGTGATGCGGAAACCCTATATATCGCGTCCCTGTCGCCACCTGCAAGTTGCAAAGGCAGCATGAGTTTTGAGGTTCGAGTCGATAGACTTGTCATTACAGTGGCCGTAAAGTGTCCGCGGAGGGCTAAGGGTAGATGAAGGAAGGGGCGAACAGTCAATCCTCGATATCTTAACGCAGCCTCCCACCCGCATCTCAATTCATAGCTACAACCAATCTCTTATTCGAAGCCAATCGCATCCCAGCCCACCTTGCTTCCCGCCCCGTCTCTTCATGTCTTCAATCCGAGCACCATCCCCAAGTATACCACTGCCCAGCTCGCGAACTTCCACTACAGAGTCATGCTTCGCCTACACCTCTAAACACCAATGCTCTTACCTGACAACCCCACACAATTGCATCCCGTTTTGTCTGTGCCTCCCATCCTGTCTCCCCCACCACTATCTCAACCTCTCCCCCCCTTTCCGCTCTGCTATCTCCCTCCAAATCTCTCCATCATCGCATACTAACCACCCACCTCTTCCGTCCCAACTCCCCCAACCAATTCCCTCGCTTCCCCCTCCCAGATAGCTTCTAACGAACATTTCTTACCTTACTCAAGGTACCTCCGCCCAGTGCACCCCATACACATGTATATAAACCAGTCCACCCACCTCTCTTTTCGGTAATGTTCACCCCCCTTTTCGGTAATTACACCCCCCTCAGGAAATCCCCCGTTCTTACACCGAAAAAAAAAACAGGTATTTCCTGATAGTTTCCTGGGTTTATAGTTCTGATATGGTACGGCCGGGGAGAGAATATCCTTCGACCCAAAAACATGGATATTCTCTAGTCTTTCTGCTAGATCCACTTCTACCCCAAACGTCTGTTCAGAGATTGGATTTGGACCTCCAGTTCGCATTCAGTAAGAGGTATAATTACAGTTCCAAGCCGTACGGGATAGCGCCTGGAAGACGGCCGCTTTTTAGCCCAGATGCGGGCGGTTCCCCCTGCCTGCTTCGTTGCTTGTTGTGTGTTTATATTGACGTCGGGTTACACTGTCTTACATTAGAGGCCTGGGAAAGTGTCGGAAAGGACCTGTTGTTACACCGAAAACCGGGTATCTTCCCTTGTGACTACCGAAAAGGGGGGATGTGTAGACTGGTTACCTATTGTTAAGATTTTGCTAAGAGAGGCACGTCCGTTTTTGCCGGCGCATGTTCTAGCTGTCATCAGATATCGTACAATTGTAGCGCTTTTTCATTCTTCGAGTACAAAGCCCTGTCTCCTTCCAGAGGCAAAATTCTTTACCGCCCTTTTAACCCCCTCCACCTTCACCGTGCCTTTCTGGGTTTTTCTTCACGGCCTCCACCTCGTCACCCTCCCCCTCACACATCCTTCGCGATCCCGCCCTTCGTCCCCGGCGTCATAGGCTGCGCATTCTCCAAACTCCCCCCGCCACTCTGCGCCTCCTGCTCCGCCGCAAACTTCTTCAAATGCTCCATCGTAATTCCATTGCTCAGCGCCGACTGATCCGTCGCATGTAGATAAACCCTACACATACCCCCCAATACATCAGCTTCTTGCCCTCGCTGTCAAAGCAAGCGAGGGAAGGGGGTGAGAATGCTGGCGCACTTGGGAACCACAGGGTCGTCGGAGCCTTTGGCGGCCTCCATGGCCTCTTTCCACCGCGCGGTGCACAGACACCATTTGCAGCCGGGCTCGAGCCCGATGCTGCGGAGGTTGTTGCCGCGCGAGGCGGAGAAGTCGAGGAATTCGCGGGTTACTTGGGCTGTTGTGTTGCTCCTGTCAGTGACCACGAATGTATTTGGGGAGAGGATTGACTTGGGGGACGGTTGTAGTAGATTTGGGAGGGAGGCGGGGTGGATGTTGGGGATGGAATATTGGGGGAGAAAGTTGAGGGAGGGTAAGAGGGGTGGGTTTTACCGGCAACGGCGTGATTTCCACCGTCGTCGGGCCCGGTGCGACAGTAGCCGTCGCGGTAGTAGCCCGTCATGGGGGCTTGGGAGAAGAGGGCGAGGGGCTTTTTGAAGACTGTGGGGACGTCAGCAGCGATTCAGTAGGAAGAAGATCGAGGTCCAGCAGGGCGTAAGTGGGAGGTACTAAGATGCTTCTTCGTGCAGAGAATTGAGGGCTAGATTGGAAGCACAGGACGGAGCTTCTACTTTACCATTGAGATTATTGTTGCTCGGTTTGGTCGCCATGTGGAATCCTACCCAGCAGGCTACGAGGACTGTGCCGAAGGAGATGAGGTTGGCAAAAGTTGAGATGGAGGGCATCTATGTTTATGAGCTGTTGGATAACTTGAGGTATTGGAGACGGATGAGGTAGTTCTACTCTGGAGAGCTCCGTAATAGTGAGGTCATTCGACATTGGTGCAGACGGCCGTGGCGGCCCGATCAAGCTTCAGCTAGGGTTAGGGGCAGGTTCTTATTCAGGGTTTCAGGGCTTCTAGGCGCAGGGTACGGGGCTCGACACCAAAAGTCCTGGCAGACGCTAGTAGCGCCACTAGCGTCTTTAACTGGAGGCCGCCCAAAGAGCCACCTAGAGGTTGTCGCCCAGGCGACTCGGGTTGCGGATTCTGGGGCACCTTGCCCCCTGTAGCCCCTAAACTTTCCCTCATCGACCAAGTCTTGGCATGACCAGGACTTTTGGTGTAGAGCTCCGCACGGTAAAGCGGTCACAATGCGGAGGTACTCGGATTCAATACAAAGTGTCGAATATCCAAGGATACAAAGTCAATCATTTGGGTAGGATTTTCGTGCTCTTTAATATGTCTATATGATCGCTAGGCCTAGCTGATTTCATGATCTGTGTCTCCAGCCAGTATGGAGGTACCAAATCAAATTTTGTATCGCCAGGAAGACACTCCAGGCGCACTATTCCATCCAGCCTTGACACGCAAGCATCGCTCGTAGAATCCAGAACGGTCGTCAGACCATCAACCTTCCCATAAGGGTATCATCCTCCTAACCCATCCGGCAATGGCCCTCAATCATCGAGATCAGACTATCGAAGCCTTTGCAATGTTCTCCTTCATCTTCGCTAGTTTTTCATGCATTTTCATCAGATTGTCGAATTTCGGATTGGGGACATCCTTCGGTAATTTGGCCACCTCGTGATACAGCTCATGGTACTTTGCGTAGTATCTCTTGAAGCGTTGCGCCTCCTCGACTGCTTGCTGGAATTTGGCATCGGAACTGCTGCTGTTACTGCTGTCCGATGTTGGAGGTGACATGGGAGATGCCTTGTGCCGCTTGACGCCATTCGTGTGGCCGTTCGTCAAACCATTGGGTAGCGGGGCGTTGTGATCGTGAACGTTGGAGTCAGCGTCATCGGCTTTACGCTTGAGTGAGCGTTCGGACGTCTTCTCTACGGATTTGACACCATTCGTTGCTGCACTGGGCCCGGACTTCGGTGCTGTCTGGTTGCTACTCCGGGACTGAGCAACGAGAGGCGTCGAGTTCGAGGACATTGAGGATGGACGAACATCGTTGTCCATATCGGAGGCATTGGCTGGTGGTGAAGAGCCGAGTGGGGAAGGTTTGAGAGGCGAGCTAGTGGTCCGCTGACGTGACAAAGTCTTTGACGTAGCGACCGATGACTGAGTACCATCTGAAGCCTTGGGCTTGGACTCTGAACTCGAAGAGCTAGACGTTGGAGTTCTCCTTTGGGCGGGCTGGCTGTTAGGTGTTCTCGGGTTAGAAAGATCTTTGGCCGCGACTTTACTAGAGACGGGTTTCTTCGAATCCTTAGCACCTTTGACACTGTCCGCGTTGGTTGTGTTCGAGATAGTGGTTCCTTCGACTTTGCTGGACGTGGGCTTCTTCTGGTCCTTGCCCCGTTCGTTGTTAGTTGACTTCTTCGACGAATCCTGCGGTAAAGGCTTCGCTGAGGTTACGGAAGCCGGTGACTGCTTCAACCCGCCACCAGCACTTTTCGGAGTCGTAGACACAGCAGAAAGGCCTAATGCATCTGTCATATCTTCCTCATCCTCTTCGTCTGAATCGTGTACGAATTCACTTGATTTCGCAATACCAACTTTGACCGGAGCTCCTTTCTTAGCCCCTTTCTTAGGGTCTGCAGGTGTCTTGGGAGAGGCCTTCCCTTTCGGCTTCTGGACTTTGGTAGGATTGATCGGACCCATTGACGGCGATTTCTTGACAGACTTTTCGCTCGCCTTTGACTTCTTCGTCGAGTCACTGGACTTTGAGCGGGCCGTTGGCTCAGCGTCGCTAGGCGCAAGCCTGTCCAGTTGCGTGTCGCTGTCGTTACTGGGCGTAGCCCCACCCAATCTAGTATCGTCTGTAGCCTGGACATTGATCCTCGGAGTCATTGCTTTTTGACCTTTGGGAGCTTCCCTCAGATGCAATTTCGAAAGCACCTTACCCCGGCCTCGCTCATGGACAGGCAAGAGCCTCTGCCAGAGGACGTCATTGTGAGGCAGTCGCAGCCGGTCGTAAGCCGTGACGGCGCGATCAACCGCTAGTTGGCGGTCATCGTCGCTCGGATATTTGAATCTGTGAACATCCAATTCTCGATAGGCCTTGTCTGTCAGATCCCATTTCGAATTGTCCAGCCGATACGGCCTCCCAACTCTTTCAAGTACTTCTTTGCACTCTCCCGTGCTGCACCTCAAGGTCTGAGCGAGATACTTCTCGGAGACGGGTCGCACAGCTAGAAAATGTATAAGCGGGACTCGAATGGCCCTTGCTTTCTGGGCTTGGGCGTCAATGGGAGGTGCAGAAGTGGGAGCGGCGGCGAGGTGAGGAGAGCCGGCAGCTCCAAGTGAGGGTTTGCCAGGTATAGGACGTGAGCCATTCGCCAAGCGTTGTGATTGAGAGTGTTTATTCATAGCTGCAATCTTTGACATGTGAGCAGGCTCTCGTCTCGAAAGAGTAGAAGGTAGATTCGTTCCTTCAGCAAGCTGAGTCCTAGAGCAGCATTAGTCTAGGCTGTGAAGTGAGCTCAAATGTTTTTCATGCGCACTGCCTTGATAATTTCTCTTTCTCAACCGTAGCCAGGCTCATCTGAAGCTTTGTGAGAGCAGCATCAGCGCCGAGGGTGTTGTCCTGAGCTTGCTTCATGGCGAGTCGGTGGCTCTGTAATGCCGCGAATCTGAGCTCGTCGCTTGCTTCAGGATCGTATGTGTAGAGCTCAGTTGGAGTTGATTGGGCGTCAGCTGTCAATTGCTTCGATCTGTTGCCGAAGTTGAGTGCCTATTTGTCAGAGTTTAGTATTGGGCTAGGATATGAGTAGGACTTGGTGAAGGAATGTACAATAGTCTTCCCAAATGAGAGATTTACTCCTTTCCCACCACTGCGAGCACTGCGTAATATGTTTTGAAGTACACCATCCTCGAGGTCCAGCCGCATGGCCTGTTGGACCCTTCCTCCAGTCTTGGTAATATCATCGTGTGCGTTCATACCGGGACACTCGAGTAGCGTGAGCCCATTACTTGAAATGTCAAGGGTCGCCATTTTCAAGACTCTTTCTAAGCAAGTAAAGGCAGTTTCTCAAGAAAGACAAGTGGGGGAAGGACCGGGGACGGGGTGCAGCGGCCGCTACACGAGATATGGATGACGGGGAGCCATGTGATGGAGCAGCAAACAGCAGATTCACTGGTGTTTGAAGCTGTGACGGCGGACAAACTTCAAGATTGCATGGTCTTTGAGTGATTTAGCAGAGGAGGAAGGTTGGTTGTGGAATGTCCAGTGGTGGAGGAGTGTCACGGACAAAGAGGGCGGGACAACGGGCATGCCAAAGCCCAGGCGCGCTAAGGTACCGAATCCCCAGATGCAAGGCTTAGGTGGGATACCGGTCGGGTGCTACATCTGCCATCTTGAAGAGTGGTATCCGATCATCTGCCTAGATTACCAACAGCTCTAGCTGCCTGCAATATCTGCTGACAGCCTGATGTTCACCAAAAAGTCATGCTCGACAATGCACACCAAGTTCCATGGTTTCAGTCAGATCTCCAAGACTAGCAGTAGCAGAATGGGCCGAGGGCTCTGACAGTAAACTTCCGACAAGGGTCCATCTTTCAAGCCTTACTTGCCTACATGTACCTGACTCTGCCTTCATGCACGTTATCACCGTAAGCCTCGTGTTCGCCTCTTTTGCCCAACAGCATTCCACAACCATCACCCATCTCTTTTTGTCGGTGCCTCGGTCCTGGTGCTCTGCCCTCAGAAAGAGCAAGAACCAGTGCTTTATGGACTTGACGGCGGTGGTGCGGGGAGTCTAGATAATTCTGGCGCAACGCGTTGGCTCGGTTGGGGCAATATTCAGTCAGCCACCCGCACCACTCCGACGTCTCCTCGCCAGAATCGGTGGTGCATCGGTGAACATGGTCTTCATACCATCATCGAGGTGGTGTGGCCGTCATAGAGGCGTCCATTTCGCAGATGATCATTTCTGTGTATTGGAAGAAATTTACCTGCGCGAGTACATTCACGATAACTCTTCAGATCTCATGGCACAATAACGACAGCATTTGCGAAGTCGAAAGGGAGAATAGTAGTATGTGAGTCCATCCGAGATCGAGGATTATTGACCAGTCATCGCCGCGGCCAGGCACATGAATTCATCCGAACTGGGTCGGGTTCCTGCGTCAGGTCCCAGGTGTTGCTCCTTTGAATATTCCCGTGTGGCTGGGTGAAACAATACCAACTCCAAGCTGAGATGGTGAAACTTTCGGCACAATTCATTCCCGTCACGTCATGGGGAACGAGCTGTATTGTAAATCGTTCTTTATCCACTCCTTTTCAGCATGAATTGGACTGGCTAGAATGTGTAATCATAAACGTCAGAAGCTCTGACATGGATCCACATCACAAGCGAAGGGTCATTATCAAGGCTCAAGTTCCCTGTTGGCCCCCAACCTGACTAGGAATTCAGAGACGGTGTAGCACTTTCTCGATAGACCTCATAGCCCACTCAATGGATGCCAAAGAGCCCCATTGATCTCAGCAAAGCTCCACATATGTCCTGCATGATTTGCCTGACTCAAGCTGTCAACCCTGTCAAGCTGACGGGAGCTCAAATCGATCCTCATTGCCGTCCGCCAAGCTCGCTTAATGTTAGTCAGTCCCCGGCCGGAAGATTGCGGCTCTTTCCGCCCTCCCCCACTTCGCTCCAGGCGGTGACACTAGCGCCGGCAAAACCCACACATATAAAATCTCCCGCCCTCCCTCACCTCTTCCTCTTCCTCTCTTTCCCTCAAGCGCCGTCCCCACCACCGCTGCGTTTCTTTGCTCACACACAGATCCATGTCCCTCGGGCCATCGATCAAGCATGCAAATGAGAAATTCGGAGTAATCTTCAAACCACCACACCTCACCTTGCCCCCTCGTGGGGGTTGTGCTGAGCGAGTCTGCCCGAGAGGGTCCGGCGCGAAAGCGCCCGCAATTGGCATCAGAAACGCAGGACGCCCCGAGCTTCTCCTTCCGGGGGGAGGTGAAGGGGTGCTTCCTTTGGGAGAGTCGTTGCGAAGATTGTGTGTCAGAGCACTTGAGTGCAATACGCAGCGTGTCCCGCTGCTCTCTCCCTCCTTGTGGGAGAGGGGGGGCGGGATACAATTCGATTCCGATTACTCTGGTGGGGACGGTGCTTCACCTCAAGATTTTTGCAGGTGAGTGGTATTTGGTTGGGATATGTGGGAGTATTGGATACTGCTAATTGATGGTGGGGTGTCGCGCTCATAGTTCCTTTCGATCCCCTTCGGCCGGACGAGTTGGGTGCTGATTGTGAGCAATGTGCTTTGGGGAAGTCTGATACGAGGCTCAATGTTAGTGGGGGCGGAAGATGGATGGCGTTGCTGTTGGCATCCCACACTGCGAGACTTAATACGAGGCTCAACAATAGTATGAGTGGAAGTTGGATGGCATTGCTCTTGGTATCCTATGTTTCGGCATGGTGCACTTCTCACTACCCGTTGAGTCACATCTATCAACCTTTATCTGAAAATTTCATTCTCGAGCCCTTGTTGGCTTATGGAGCGTCACATCTGCTTCTGCGAGGTGCTCAACGTCTCTCGGCTCAGTTATGGGTATTCACTGCTTCGATCAGTTCAGCCTCACTCCGTTGAATCTTCTGTGGATAAGTGTCAAGTAGAGAGCGTACTATATCTTGTCAGTGTATGGGATAGAATCTAGAACACAACCAAACTTCAATCAGGTTTGTTCTAGGATTGCTCAATGCAGCATGTGACATGCCATCGACTCACACCCTGCTACCATCTACGGCGCACTCGCACTCGTAACATCCCTGCGATCGCTCTCCCCCCCTTCCCCCTCCCCTTCACCCTCAGGTACCACAAGCCTAACCTTCTTCCCCCCACCCCCACTCCCACTATGACTCCTCCCCCCCAGCCCCGCACTCAAAGGACCCGGCCCCCCACCGATCCCACCCGCGCTCGTCTGCCCCTGACCTCCTCTCCTGCCTCCACCTCGCCCCCCTCCTAACAGATCTCTCGCCTTCTCCGCAGCTCGGGACTCTTCGACAACCCACTCATCTCCCTTGACCATCCCCGCCTTCTTCTCCTCCGCTGCCCTCTGGAGCACTTCCTCCCTGCGGATGCCGGCCACGCAATCGTGCAGGCATCCCAGTGTTGCGCACCCGCCTTCGCTGATTGTGGGATCGTCCCACCATACGCGAAGGCAGCCGATGTGGCCACCGTGGCCGCAGATTTGGCACCAACCCCAGAGTGTGTCGCTCGCGGATGGGTATGGAATATCAGGGGATGGATCCTCCTTTGGGTCCGCAGTAGGAGGGGATGCTATGGGGCCCTCGCCGTTGCAGATCGGACAGGGTGCCCATTTCTGAAGACAACGCTCGCAAGAGCCCGGCTTGTCGCCTTTGTTGGGTTTACGGCAGACGGTGCACCATGCTCCGCCGGAGGAGGTGCCGTAGGTACCGTGGTCGTAGATTTCGGGGTAGGAAGGATGGCAGAGTTTGCGGAGGTGTGCCGCCTGGCTGTAAAGGGCGAGAGAGGTAAGTTGGTTGTGGTAAGACAGGAAAATGTTGAGAATGAGTGGCTGGGGGATGGATAGTGGGAAGTAGGGGAGGAGATATAGGAGGAGATGCGAGGGGGTTTGGGAATCGGAAAGGGTGGTGGTATGGTAATTGATTAGTGGAGGAAGCATGGCTGTTGCCGTCCAAGGTTTGGGAGCGAGAATAATTTCGGGAGGTGCGAAATCGGCGGGTGTAAAGTAGCCTTGTGAATCTGAAGATTGGTCGGGAGGCGATCTGGTCTGATCTTGTGGCATGTCCAAGTCTTCAGTATGAACCATTGGAGGCTGAGGTCTGATCGGTCGAATGAGTGACGGTGGAGCAGGTTCGAAGCTTCTTGCAGTCGTCGAACCCATAGGGTCGGGGAAATTTTGGGAAAAGTAGACGTTGTTGTCTGGTTCCAATTGATGTTCGTCACCCTCAAACAGCATGTCTGAGCTCGTATCGTTCAGACGCTCTTCACTCACAGCTCTGGTGCCCGTTCTTGATTGCTCAGGCGTTGAACCAGACCTTTCCGATTCTTGGTTACTGCCAGAGGAGCCTCCCACAGAAGCAGCGCGGTGTGAGCTGTCCATAGAAGCCGAGAACATCTGCAAACTTTCGTTGGATTCATGCCTTGCGAGCGATGGTGCCAGTGTACCATCTCGTTGTACGTAGAACGGGTCGTCGAGTCTCAGCAGAGGCCGTGGTTGCGCCCTGTAATTGTTCATGGCTGCTCTACGCTCGCTCATGTGATGATCCAGATTCAAGAATCCCGTGGCAAGCGGTGATTGTACGGCAACTTTTGAAGACCCGTCATGGATGGTTTGTGGGACGACATGACTATCACCATTCAACTCGAGGCCCTCCCTTGAGACCTCCGTATCGGATGGGTTCTTTATCCGTGCCAGATCTGAGACTGGGTGTTGTTTCCTGGGCGACCGTTTCGCAAAGGCAGGAACAGGCAATTGGAAAGTCTCTTCGTCTAGGCCTGCCATACCCCGACTTTTGACCGGATCACTGGTTGGGTCTAAGATGGGCCGTGCCAAAGGTGTGGTCATGTTCGAACCGTTTTCTTGAACCAAAGGCGCCGCCAAATTATTTCGCGTGCCCTCCTCATCTGATACTATTCGATTCGTATGATGATTCTGAAGTTCGTCGCTCGCGAAAGTCTTTGGTAACAGCTGTGGTGCCCGCTTCCGGGACCCACGGAGTGCAAAATTCGTCTCTGCTATGGCTCTCAGTTCCTTCTTAATTGCCAACGCCAGGATTTTCCAGCTCTGAGCTAGGCGATACTGACCCACGCATGCTGCGAGGGTTGCATTGTCATTCAATAAATTGTTGAGCAGCTCATGGAGATTCCACTCGACCTGTGTTTCGGGCGAAACTGGAGCCGATTTGTAATTGCGCGCAAGGAATTCAAAAGCAGTGTCGTCGAATATACCTAGAACACGGCCGCTTGCGGCGACTTGAGCTGGGCGGTAAAGTAGCTCTCTCTGCAACGACTGGTCAAGCCTGAGCACTGGGCCACCAGTACCAGCAGACGGAGGGGTACTCGTGACGGATTTGGATGACAACGAACTCGTCGGTTTTCGCTGACGGCTTTTGAAGGACGTACTCAACAAGCTTGATTCCTCGAAGCTTCCATCGGGAGTGCTATAGCTGCCGCTGAACCTTTCGCCACTACTCCCGCGCCACGTTCTCCCTTGAAGAAAGTCTTCAGGGGCATCATCTAAAGCTCTACGTGGCTTGGATCTCTGCTCCGAAAAAAGATTAATCTGCCCACTAGAAGCAACGGCAATCACGTTCGGACTCCTCTTATCCAGCACTTTCGTTGCATAGGTGATATCTGTTTGGGTAAACATACCGGCGACACCCACTGACCATAACAGATTCTCGGAGCGCCAAAGCATAGCGGTAGCCGGAGTGTCGTACCGATCCAATTCTTTGAAAGGCATGTACGGCCGGCGGAGGTCCCATAGATGTATTCGCGGATCTTGTTGGTCGTATGATGTGGCAAATTGGACGGCTTGCCAATTGCCCGTACTCTGAGCATTGACTGTCCAGCATGGTGGGCGCCAACGAACGTTCATTACGACCTGCGGAACCCGAACCTGCCAACATGCCTTCATCCGACGGTCCGTGGAGGAGAAATCCCAGATCTTGACGTTTTTGTCTGCCCCTCCGCTTAGTAGATGCTTTCCATCAGGATGCCAATCAATAGAGTGGCAGGTATTCTCATGAGCGTTAATCCTGAGCAACGGCGACTTGTCATTTCGAAAATCCCAGCGCTGGATTACACCGTTATCTGTACCAGCTGCGAATTCCACGCCGTTTGTTGGTGACCATCGCAAATCGCGGATGCCCTCGTTGTTGAGTGAGTACTTATGTATACTTCGACATGTCGTTGCACTCCTTTCAACCCCAAGCTGACGCAGATCCCAGAGACGAACTGTGGCATCTTGGCTGCCAGAAAGTAAGTAAGCCCCCTGATGAGGATTGAATGCGAGCCTGTGTACTTGGCGATTGTGCTCATGCAAACGAGCCAGCTCCACTCCTGGTCGGTTGATGTCGTAGATAACTATCTGTCCATTTGCTGCCGCTGTCGCGATTGTGCTGTCATACAGCCCATTTGACCACTTTACGTCGTTGGCAGCCAATTGACCCTTGTGCTTTGCAGAGACGGCATTCCCAGAGATATCATGCGTCGCTGCGTAGGCAACGATGTGTGACCGTAGGTTGAAGTCCTCGGCGCATGATGCCCCAGAGACCTGGACAGTCTTGAGAATATCACGGCCTGCCAAGATGGCGTGCGTACCATACGGTGATACATCAAGTGCTGCAATCGGAATGCCTGTCCTATGGGTTGTGGTTTTGGAGGATAGAGGACTAAACTTAGTCAGCGCATCGAAGCACGCGACGATCAGTCATAATAGCGAGCATGAGAGGTTACCTTGAGGCCCTAGGTTTCAACCCGGATGATATGGGATTTGAAGGCCGATCTCCGCTGGCACTGGACGGGCGAGAGCCATAGATGAACGGTTGTGCGAAGCGCGCGATAGCATTGGCCGCTCTGTGTCCATAACGCTGGGGAGGTAATGGTGGAGCTGGAGGTGGTGGAGCAGGGTCTTTTAGGCGTGGTGGATCTACATCGTATGACAATGTCGACATGGGCTGGTGGTCAGAGATGTGGAGAAGTACGAGATAGAGTGCTCGTATCCATGAGCGTCTCCACCAAATCAACCATGAAAGCGTGTCACAACATAAGCCACCGCTTGATGGACAACACAAGACGGTGAATTATTGACGCGGATCGATGGTCGATGCACCAGTGGCCAGACTCTCCTCCCTAGATGCGTAGAGGCGCTGATTTGGGCTTGCGATTGAGCGTGCGGTGCAGGTGACAGGGCTGCGAGGCACGTTTGGCGCATTAGCTCGCGGTTCGTGCTGCTCCAGGCGTGTGCTAGGGACTAAGGTATACCTAGAGAAGTCTTAGAAAGACCAATCTAGGTCAGAGTCTGTTGAGGCCCGGGGAAGTGTGGTCACTAATCCGAACGACTTAAGGTGACTTATCTAGGTGAAGCGAGTGGCAGCGTTCATGGCAGCCCTTCCTACTGGTCACCAACGCCTTCATAACCGCTTGCGACTTAGGACATTACTATTGACTTTGGGTCCATAAAGAAAAGCCGAGCCCATGGTTCTCTAGGAAGAGTTCTTTTGGTACTTGGGTACTTTGGTGGCAGGGATCGATTGCCATCTTCAACAGAACACACGACCTCGACGGGAAGCAACACTCACGCGACTCGAATATATTTCACATCTTGCCACAGCACGGATGCCGAGTCAAGCCGCATTTCATGACTACTATGAGGGTCCCCTGCTGATCGATTGCATGAGATGACGGGCGTTCGGTGCTTCTTGTCATTTGCTCGCAACCATGAGTTCTTCGGAAGTGGTTCTGGCTTCCAGGCCCTGGGTCTCTAACCGGACTGCCCAGGACATTCTGGTGTACACTCACTTTTCTTCTCCTATCATTCTCCTTGCATTGTTTCTTATCGCCTTCACAGCTCATAGCATAATTACCTCCTCGGACGAAGCCGCCGTTGAACCCTCAACCTATCGGACAGGACCTGGAGGGAAGCTTCTGCCGCCCAACACCAAGGGAAAACGGAGAAAGAATGCCCTGGACTTTAGCCATGCAAGGAAGCTCCTGTTCATATGGCTTTCAGTGGGAGTCAGCGTTACCTTCGTGGCGAATGCCGGAGTTGTCATCCTGCATGCTGTGTTGGATAGAAAGGACAACTGGTGGTGTGGAGAATCGGTGGCAGTACGTTGTATATCTGCAGGGGTGGGCTGTTTCAATAATCTTGAGCTAACCGAGCCCTTAGATCTACGTTATTGCCTCGTTCTTTGTTTACAGCTTGTTCCTCATATCCTTAGTCGACACTAGGCCCTCGCCCACGGCGGCACATTTCTGCACCTGGATAGTAGCGCTGATATTGGAGATCATCCTACTTGGAGCATCCTTGGCTATTTATGGCAACAACCATCGAGAACCTAAAGCCGGGAGTCCAGGAGGTGGGCAGCTCAGAAAGGGCGTGACCCGTTGGGAAGCTGTGGAGATTCTGCTTGACATACTACGGATTGTGTTCCTATCAGCTCTGCTATCCTTCTATGGTCTCTTTGTTCTTCTTCGTAATATCAAGCAGAGACGTGCAGCGAAAGCCGAAAATGGCAGTGCAGCGGAAAGGACAAGCCTCTTAAATGGAAGCGCAGAGAATGGTCATGCCATTGGCCAAGGCTACGGCAGCACAGCATCTGAACAGCCCAAGGAAGAGACCTCCGGATGGGTCAGGCCAGACACGATCCCGTCCAAGAGCTGGTGGGAGTATATCCGCGGTTATTCGTTGTTCTTCCCTTATCTTTGGCCCGCCAAATCTACCCGTTTACAGATCACTGTAGTCATCTGCTTCATCCTGGTTATGGTAGCCCGGGTCATCAATGTCCTAGTCCCATACCAGGTTGGCGTTATTACGGACATTCTTTCCGGAGAGAAAGGAGATTACTATGGCGTTCCTTGGAGTCCAATATGTCTGTATATCTTTTATCGAGTGCTTCAGGGTAGCAACGGGCTTTTGGGTGCTTTGAGAAGTACCCTTTGGGTACCGATCAGTCAATATTCCTACCAGGAACTATCCACGGCCTCCTTTGAGCATGTACATGGCTTGAGTCTGGATTTTCACCTTGGCAAGAAGACCGGAGAAGTCCTCTCCGCTTTGAGTAAAGGCAATTCCATCAATACGTTCCTGGAACAGGTCACCTTCCAGGTGGTACCCATGCTCGTTGATTTGGCTGTAGCCATAGGTTATTTTCTCATTGCATTTGACGCCTACTACGCCCTGGTTGTTGCTATTGTCACGTTTGCCTACCTATATCTTACCATCCGCTTAGCTCAATGGCGCGCAGAAATCCGGCGAGAGATGGTGAATTACAGCAGGCAAGAGGACGCTGTCAAGTGAGTATCTCCTTTTGTTGTTGTGGCATAGAAACCACGTACTTTGCTCAACGCTATCTAGGAATGATTCTATGGTATCCTACGAAACGGTGAAATACTTCAATGCGGAGCAGTACGAGTTTGGTCGCTATCGAGGTGCCGTGACAGACTACCAGAAAGCGGAATATAAAGTCTTGATCTCCTTGAATATCATGAACGTCTCGCAAAACATGGTCTTCACACTTGGGCTTCTAGTTACCTGCTTCATAGCCGCTTACCAAGTCACAACCGGCCAGCGTAAAGTGGGCAAATTCGTCGCTCTCCTAACCTACATGGCTCAGCTTCAAGGGCCCTTGAACTTCTTCGGCACGTTCTATCGATCCATTCAGTCTGCCATGATCAATTCTGAACGCATGCTCGAGCTCTTCAAAGAACGTCCTACCGTAATCGACGAACCACAAGCCATCGAGCTCCCATCCTGCCAAGGCGATATACGCTTCAACGACGTGATGTTCGCCTACGATCCTCGCAAACCGGCACTAGACGGTTTGAACTTTCGCTGTGCACCCGGCACCACCACTGCCCTTGTCGGAGAGTCAGGCGGCGGCAAATCCACAGTCTTCCGCCTTCTCTTCCGCTTCTATAATCTCGGTGACGGAAGCATCCAAATCGACGGCCACGACGTGAAAGACATCACCATCGACTCTCTCCGCCGGCACATCGGCGTCGTGCCGCAGGACACCGTCCTTTTCAACGAAACCCTCATGTACAACCTCAAGTACGCCAACCCCTCCGCCACCGACGAGCAAGTCTACGAAGCCTGCCGCGCCGCCAGCATCCACGAAAAGATCCTCGGCTTCCCCGACGGCTACGACGCCCGCGTCGGCGAGCGCGGGCTCAAGCTCTCCGGCGGCGAAAAGCAACGCGTCGCCATCGCCCGCACCATCCTCAAGGACCCGCGCATCATCCTCCTGGACGAAGCCACCGCGGCGTTAGACAGCGAAACGGAGCAGCACATCCAGACCGCGCTTGCGACCCTCAGCCACGGCCGCACCACCCTCGTCATCGCCCACCGGCTCTCCACCATCACCACCGCCGACCAGATCCTGGTGCTGCACGCGGGCAGGGTCGCCGAGAACGGTACGCACGAGGAGCTGCTGGCGCTGAGAGGCCGCTATGCGAGCATGTGGCGGAAACAGATCCGCGCACAGAAGGCGGCTGAGGAGGCCAAGGTGCTGAGTGATCGCGCCGAGCAGCTGCGGAAGGAGTCGCAGGGCGATGAGAGCGCGAGTCAGAGCGATGAGGAGAGGAACGGTAAGTCGCGATCGGCGACGCCGGGGCCGCAGGATGAGCTAGGACGAGGGGGGTTACCTCATGGGCATCCTTGATTGGGCGGATCCTGGTGGAACGTGTGAAGAGTGAGAAGAGGCAGGAGATAGAGCGTGCGTGGGAGTAATGATTTATGTATGAATCATGGACATTGGTGAGAGCTCGGGCTCTGGATACTGGGGTACGAAAGAATGACAAAAGGGCGGCGGTTATGTCTAGAGTATTCCGATCTCGGTATGTCTAAGTCGATGGAGCGTGTGGATGCTAGGGGCGTGAGTCAGCTGATGGCTTTTGGTGGGATGGTAGACTGTGCGAGTTGCTAGAATACCTAATCCTATGAGACTAAGAGGATACCTTACCAACACAGAGTTCTGTCGACGGGAGAATAGGGAGGGAGAGGCACGAGGAAGGTTACACGCAGATACAATGGCGATAAACCTCGTACTCCTGTAATGCTTGCAACAACGCACTCCGCAATCGATCACCCCATTGCATACGAAACTGGACAATAAGCTTCATTGACGTTGTGTCACCTCGTATACTCCCTCTGCAGCCCCTTCGCAATCGTCGTCAACTGGATATTGCTCGTCCCCTCATAAATCGCCCCAATCTTACTATCCCTGAACATCTTCTCCGCAATACCCTCCCTCACAAACCCCATGCCGCCCATCCACTCAATCGCCTGCCCACTCACCCTCCCCGCCACTTGCGACGCATACAGCTTCGCCATCGCCGCATCGCGCACAAAGTCCTCGCCTGCCTCCTTCTTGCGCGCCGCGTTGTAGACGAGCGCGCGGGCGGCGCAGATCTCGGTGTAGGCTTGGGCGAGCTGGTGCTGCATGCCCTGGAACTCGCCGACGAGCTGGCCGAACTGCTTGCGGTCTTTCCAGACGTACCTAGCGCCTGTTAGCCATGGTTCAGAGAGAGGGGGAAGGGGGGGAAGGGGGGTTTTCTTACTTGGCGGCGTTTTCCCAGGCACCGAGGGCGAGACCGGTCATTTGCGCGGCGATGCCGATCCGGCCCTCGTTGAGCAGCCCGATGGCGTATTTGTAGCCCTGGCCTTCTTCGCCGAGTAGTTGATCCCGCGGTATGTCCACGTCGTCGAAGGTGACAACGCAGGTGCTGCTGGCTTTAATGCCGAGCTTCTTTTCCTTTTTCGAGATCGCGAAGCCCTTGGTGCCTTTTTCCACGACGAAGGCGGTTATGCCTTTGTACCCCTTGCTTGGGTCCAGGTTCGCGAAGACGATGAAGAAGTTCGCCTCCAGAGAATTGGTGATCCACATCTTTGACCCATTGATCCTGTAGCCATCCGCCGTTTTCTCAGCCTTGGTTTTCAGTGCGAAGGCATCGGATCCAGAGGCTGGTTCTGACAGGCAGAAGGAGCCTACGGTCTCTGTAGCCAGCTTGGGCAGCCATTTCCGTTTCGACTCCGCGGTGCCGTACTTCAGGATGGCTGTGTTGACCAGGGTATTATGTACGTCGACCAGGACACTGACGCTCGGATCGACGCGTGCCAGCTCTTCAATGCCTACTATGCCTGCTGTGAAGTTCATCCCCGCACCGCCGTACTCTTCGGGTATCTCAATGCCCATGAGGCCTTGCTCGAAAAGCTGTTCCACGATTGCGGGATCCATGTTCTCGGCTTCGTCCATCTCGCGGACTTTGGGTAGCATGACCTCTTGCGCGAACTTCGAAACGGATTCGGCCATGAGGGTTTCGGTCTCGGACATGTGCGTTATGGGTGTTGGGGGGAAGGAGGAGATGTCGATGACGTCGGCATTGCGTCGGCAAGCGGTCGTACATAGTGGACGGAGAGCACTGGTGATATTAGTATGAGCTATACATCTTGGAAGTCGACTGTGGGTACCGTCGAGGTGACTGTGAGGTAGGTCGCAAGGGGCGAGAAGTGGCTGCGCGGGTAAAGGGGCGTAAGGACTTCATAGAGGACGCCATGTCGCGGTATCGTTATCTCGTATTCCTTTCCGTCTTCCGGGAATTCAGTGAGGATTAAGGAGGAGGCTATCGTAAGACGTATTGAGCGTACATGTCCAGGAGTTCTCCCGTCCAGATTTACTTACGGTGGAGTCGTTAACCTCGGCAGCGCTGTGCTCGCCCTAAGTGTCTAGCGTTGGCATGTGCAAAACAGATACACATAGCTTTGCCAGTGTTGTCAATCACAGAGGCCGGTCCCTGCTGTTAGAACTGTCAAGGTGGAGCAATTACTTCAGAGACTACAAGATCTTTGCCCGCTTGCACAGGGCAACAACTCCACGATCGGATTGAGATACAAGAAATCTATCAATAGCACGGTTGGTTTTTGCATCGACATGAGGAATAATGCAAGTAAAGATCTTCTCCCAGCTGTTGTGGTAGCGGCCTGATAAGAAGCACGCATTGCGAATATCCCAATTGTGTATCAGCACAGCCACACTCAGCCACATTTGCCGACGTACGTTATGACATCGTGCATGAACAGCAAAAACTTCCAAAGCAGTACCTCTTATGCTCCTTCCTCAGTTCGGGAATCTCCAACACCGCTATATAAACAAGAGGTCTGGAAGCATTCTCTCACAAACTCACCGTCTTCTACGAGACCGAGCAATTGGAGAAACCGCTCCGATATTCCATCTTGATACCCCGCGCTGCCCCACCATCACCAAAATGGCCGCTGGACATAACGACCCTAAGCTGCTTTACAGCATAGGCAATATCACTGCCTATCATATTCAGAATGGAGAAGAGTCGCCTCTCAGCACTTCAGGCCCGCAGACCCTGTCGCTGTTGATGGTCCCTACCTCGTCGCCTTTCGCCGACCTGTCCAACACTGAGCCTCAGAGCGCAGCGCCAGAAGAGGACTTCTATCTCCACCTCCATTTACCACCTGAATTTGACCTCTCCCTTCCTGCTACAACCCAGATATACCATCAACCACCATGCAGCTATCTAATTCCGCGATGGGATCTGGGCCCGGAGAGCGGCGCCTTCACCAGAATTGAGTTCCCCAAAATAGGTACTGGACCAGGAAAAGTGACCCAAGAGGATATCGATACGTTCGAGACTATCCTCGCTCAATGCACTGCTTTCTTGGAGCGCGCTGGGCCGCCCAGTGGTAAAGGTCAGGGCTCGTATAATCCTGCAGAATTTGCGCCTGGAGAAGGTTACATTGGCCATGGGATTGCGGGATCGAAGCCCGGCCAGATCGTGCTTATCGACGAAGAGAATGGAAGCGTGGTTGGAGAGCTAAGCGAAGGGTTCAATGTGATTGAGGGCAAAGATGTAAAAGCAGGGTCAAAAAGTATGCCCTTGTTCACACCTTCAAGTAGATCATACTGACTGGTATCAGATCCTGTGGAGATTGAACTGCCACAAGAGGGAGGAGGTAACTACATCAACGTGACAAATGCCTCGGATGAATATCTCAAGATGGCCAGACATCCTGCTTACAAGGACTCCACCTTGGTGCAGAATGCTGCAACAGCTTCTCGCTTCATCGTCACGACGTCGGGATACTTGTCGAACGCAATGACTTCTGGCGCCAATACATTCGCAACCAAGACCAAACCAAATCCCAAGCCAATGACTTTCTCACCGACTACCCAGAATAGGGTTCGGAAGCTGAACAGTCTGACACAGGGGGCAGTCAACCTGTCGGCCAAGACTGTAGGCCAGGTCACAAGGCATGCTCAGAATGTTGGAGCGACAATGGCGCGGCGTGGCGAGCAGAAGAAGAAGGGGGTTGACAGAGATGGCAAGCCAATGGACAATTACAAACCGGGCCTGCTGAACAAGTCCATGATGGCATTTTCGACAGTTGCCGATGGTATAGACTATGCTTCCCGTAGCCTGCTCCAGTCCGGTTCCAGCGCAGCCACCACAATGGTTGGCCATCGATACGGGCAGGATGCAAGGAACGTTGCTGGGAGCCTGGCTGGGGGCGTCAAAAACGTCGGCCTTGTGTATGTGGACGCGGCTGGAGTCAGTCGTAGAGCCATTGTGAAGAGTGTTGCAAAGGTACGCTACTTAAGGTCACCGCTCCCATCCCTCTGCTAACGATCGACTAGGGTATGGTTGTGGGTAAAGCGCCCGGCGGTGGAGATCTTGTGGTCGGTGGCCGCGACGGAGGTGCAGTGCCTGTGGAGATCCTCCAAGATCCAAAAGCCGGGGTCGCAAACCAGGGCGTTGCGGGAATGGGAGAGCCCCCAGCCGGGCAGGTTGGCTTCGGCAACGCAGCCCCTCCCCCTTATGCAAGTGGTCTTGGAGAGCCTATAGGCGGACAGAGCGCCTTTGGACCTTCAGGGCAAGATCCATACGGCAAAAATTGACACTGCTGAGTAAGTGCTCTAGCTGTGTATCAGGGTGGTTTTGTGGCAGGAGCAGATACTGGCCCTTTAGAAATTGTGCTTGGTGGATGAAACCATGTAGCTTCTCGTGCAGATAATGCAATATCCTTTCAGTGCCTCAAACATCCCGAGGAGTTCGTCGACATGACTTTGATCCGACTACACACCGCCATTATAGCATGAACCCGCGGAATCCATCTTGATTTCGGAACGAAGCGGAGCTTGCAATGGGTTGCTGCATTTTCATGCCCCAGCTTCTGATCATACCTGCAAATTTCCGATTGATTTGGGCTATCGGCGTCGTCTATGTGCAGTCGATATAAACGTAAAACACGACCCGAACGACAACAAGAGTATTAGGGACCCAAGGCGTTTTGAAACCGGAAGCCAGCATTCGCGATGCGGGTGTGACCATCGGTAAGGGTTTCCGGGGTCGTACATTTGCGCCCCAGATAAGAGTTCCTGTAATCCATAACACATGTAATACACTAGCAATGAGCGAGATGGTCTCAAGAAAGTGATCTCACCGTAATTGGCATACATCTTGTGCTGGCGTTGTGCACTCCTTATGGTCTCTTCAGATCCAAAATATCGTCCTAAGACGCCAGTCTGTGAGCAAGTGAGATGCTTTGATGTTTTGTCTCTTTGAATACTGATCTTTATTGGTCATTCAGTCCAATGTGGCTGCCGAGGAAGGGATAGACCACTTCTTGCCACCGCATGGAAGCCTTTTTATCTTTTCTGAAATGGGACTCTTGAGAAGCACTCTGTGACCAAAACGACTGAGACAGAAACCATTGCCATTCCGATTACTCATTAGCCCCTTAGAAGACGACAGCGATCTTGAGATACGAGACAGGCCACGGACTTGATGACTTGCATACAATCTGCGCGAGAGAGGCGAAGTGCCTCTTAAGTGCATGGGGGTTGCCCAACGCAGGAATCCCGCAGTTATCCATATGCAGACTGGATGAAACATGCTAAGAGCCATCAAAGAGTGCCCGCTGAGTGATCCAACGTCGCGCGCCTGATGAAGCAGAATAAGAGATGGGCCAGAGCCAGTGAGCAAGACACGACCGCCGTTGACCGCCTGGGAGCTGTTTCACTGGTTCGACACTGGAGAGCCACTGGGGCATGCGGCGGTAGGGCAGATGGAAAGCGCGTGGAAGCCATGCCACTTACTTTAGGCTCGCCCGTAGATGCTCCACGAGGTGGCTTAAATCTTGACCCTCCATGAATCTCCGACTTCACATGCAAGAGTGATTTGTCAAGATAAGGTACTTTAGCAGACGCAAAAGAAGTCAAAAGTTCGAGAGTTTGAGCAGTCGCAAGCCACGTCTCCTCTTTATTATTACCCACGATATCGATTCATTGAAGGCGCGAGTCCCAGTCGGGCCTAGCAGCACTAGCGCGGTAAACGAAATTGGCTGAACTCGAAGTCGGCACCAGCGACTCACGACTTGGGGGAGCGTCGAGACAACACACCATTTAAGACCCTCGAACGCCATTCCCACTCCTTCCCAGGCCAGGCCGCCCTACAGACGGCTTCTCGAGGCCTTCGACGACGTCAATCATATCCAATGACTGCTTATCACTGTCATTCCCCACCGTCGTAGTCACTCCTTCACCCACGCTCCTTTAGCCAGCTCGTTGACCTTCTTGGGAGCGAGCTTGCTTGGTCGTCTTCATTGAATGCAATCCATTGTTAGTCTGGTCGTTCAGGAAGAAGCACGTTCGCCATCAGCTACGCGGTTCGTTGCACAGCGTGCTGTTTCATCTTCACCCATACTCGGAGCTGATATAGATTGCAATGCAGCTCTAGCCAATTGTTTCCCTACCGCTGCAGCACCTCAACAAGCCTGCAATCTAGCCCTCTGCGCATCCAACCACGGCTTTCGAGCCTGCTGCATCAATCTTGCGCCCTTAATCTGACGTTGCTGTGACACTGATTTACATATCGTCGAGGACCTACGCCGCAGACCTCGACACCTTGGGCCACGAAGCAATTGATACGCCATTGCTGGATATTGCACGAGACGAGAGGTCTCGGTTGAGCTCAAAAGATCGAGTTCGGATTGTCGCTGTCTATTTGCTAAGCGTGGGCGCGTTCGTAATACCTACCGAGCTTAATACGAGCCGGAATTGCTCTTAGTCACGGTAGTGTCGAGGGCAACGGGCTAGTACCACCTTTGCTTCACCAAGATGCAAGTCGCGCCGCAGCAGAGTCAACCGCCGGTGTCGTCAACTGCTTACACAACAGATTCACCTTCATCTTCCCGACGTCAGTATGCGCAACAATCTCCGCAACCGGCGGAAACCAACCGCGTACCAGCAAATACAAGGACAGCGACATCTCCACCAGCATCCCGTCGTCCTTCGAGAAGACCGAGTGGCAATGCAAGTCAAACTACTCCCCCACAACCGCAATACCAGTCACCTGGCGGATCATACCCTTCTTCCTCAAGTACTCCTCGGGGGCAGGACATACCAAACACAACCCGCGCATCACCAATGGCATCAACAAGCGCTCCCTCACCGCCCTATCAACAGTCCAGGAGGGACCAACGCGCTCAGCAAGAATTGTCTACTGGGCCACCGATACCACCACCGCCTCGGACGTCTTCCTCCCAGAGAAGTCAAACCGCGAATTTGCCTTCCGCTGCCTTGACTGATAGGATAGTACCAACCCATTATGCCAATGCAACAGAGGACCGACCGCACTCGTCTCGTGGGCCTCAGACGGAAAATGTACGATTAGTCAATGATCGGGATCGAGGATATGCCGAGGATCCTCCACCGGCGGGCGAACCGGAGCCCACAAATGACGCAACAACTGCAGCTGCAGCTGCCGCTCGGTCAAGACGAAGAGGACCTACCTCACCCGAGATGCCCCAAAGAGCTCGAAGTCATCGAGAGCCTGGAGCTCAACAACCGCCCGGTGCCGTTCAAAGCCGATCCGTGTCAAACGTAGCAACGGCCACGTCTCCTGCAAAGCCTGTAAAAGAAGAGGGCCAATTTATAAATCGTGTAGTGGTCACAGACCCTCAGATTGATATAGCGCGCGAGCAGGAACGGCAAGCGGAAGCGGTACCGATCCAAGACACTGCTAGAAGCGCAAATATTGCTAGTAGCGAAGGCGCCACTGTTCAACGACGGCAGGATCATTCAGCCAGCGCCAGTCGACGGAAGGAGACGAAATTCGGCGAGTATGTACTCGGGCAGACGTTGGGTGAGGGAGAGTTCGGCAAAGTCAAGTTGGGCTGGAAGAAGGATGGAAGCGTCCAGGTGGCTATCAAGTTGATCCGTCTGGAAGCTCTAGGCTCGAACCAGAGCAGACTGCCCAAGATCCGTCGGGAGATATCTATCCTTCGAGAATTATCCCATCCCAATATTGTCCGTCTTCATGAGATGGTCGAAACAAAGGCGGTCATTGGCATCATCTTGGAATACGCTTCTGGGGGGGAGCTGTTCGATTACATCTTGAATCAGCGCTACTTGAAGGACAACTCGGCTAGGAGGCTGTTCGCACAGCTGGTTTCGGGAGTCGGCTACCTACACAAGAAGGGCATTGTCCACCGAGACCTCAAGCTCGAAAATCTATTGCTTGACCGGAACCGAAATATCATCATAACAGACTTTGGCTTCGCCAATAATTTTGATCCACGGGACGAACTTCCTGAGGACATCGACCTAAGTGATCGTAATTACCTGAAGAAAATGGGGTTGGACCAGGTAAAGAATGGTAGTCGCAGAGGTGATCTAATGCAAACGAGTTGTGGAAGTCCATGTTATGCAGCGCCGGAACTGGTCGTGACAGACTCTCTGTATACTGGGAGAAAGGTGGATGTCTGGAGCTGCGGTGTGATTTTGGTAGGTGCCCAATTCGGAACGTTGGGGTACTGTTTGACTGACACTCCACCCAGTATGCCATGCTTGCTGGCTATTTGCCATTCGACGATGATCCAGCTAATCCCGAGGGCGACAACATCAATTTACTGTACAAGTATATCGTTTCGACACCTCTTACCTTCCCCGAATACGTCACGCCGCATGCTCGAGACTTGTTACGAAGGATTCTTGTACCTAACCCGCGAAACAGAGCGGACTTGTTCGAAGTTGCCAGACATAGCTGGTTGAGTGACTATGCACATGTTGTTTCGCATGTAACAAGCAGTACAACGACTGTTGGTGAGATCGCTAATACCACGGTCACTGCAGGTATGCTTTACATTATCCCTGGAGTCTCATCAGCGAAACCGTCTGGGGCTCTGCCAACTATCCTCTTGTCATTTAGTGTTTGATCGCTGACTCGGACATAGATCAACACGATGCGCCCTTACTCACTCGAAGCGCATCGGTACGAGAACCGTCAAAGGCAAATCCGACCAATATGTCTCCTGTGGGTGGATTGAGCCACCAAGGTAGGATTGATCCTGAGGTGCCCACGGAGAAAACGAAGAGCACGCGGGACCCAAAGCGTAGGACTGTGCAAGTCGAGTACGTTGCTCCTCAGTCACAGACAACTAGAGGAGAGACATCACCCACAGCTCCTTCGCCGGTCATGATGACTCAGTCCCCTATCGCTGCGCCGGGTGGTCCGAAAATAACTCGGGCAAGGGATGGTACTGAGGGTCTAGAGGGTATCTCGCGACAGTCAATCTCTGCCACAGCAAATTCGAAACCTCTACCACAAGATCCATCAATCGCACAGCATCAGCGGCAAGATCGTGCCTACTATGGACAGCCAAGTACTGTTCAGCCGCAACAACGCCCCAGCGGCACGCAGCAGGCGATGGCACCCCCGAGCAGACCACCCAAAGATCTTCCGCGATCGGTATCGGATTCGACGAGCGCGTTCGCGCCAATGTCCTCCACAATGACCGGAAGGCCAGCAACAGGCGGTTCAATGTCAAGTGGGGCAGGCAGATTACCCTCTCGCGGCAATTCTTACAGTCAACCACTGGCTCCAACTGTTGCCGTTACCACTGCTCAGGGCAGACTTGCGCAGCCAAAGAATGGGAAGCAATACAATATCTCAGCACCTATGCCTCAGTCAGAACCGTATTATCCAGAGCAATCAATTGGGCGCCCCAGTACCCAGCAGTATACCCCTGCTTCGCCTCCGCCAGCGCAACGAGATCAACAGCGAGGGCACAAGCGATCGAACACGCTGGGCAATCTCCTGGGCAGATCCGGGTCCGTCTTCGGTGGTCGGCCAGCTTCGCAGTCAAAACCAGAACAGAGGCCGCAACAAGAAAAACGCTATCCGCCCACGAGTATGAAGGCGCCTATGCCGTCCGACAGCCCTCGACTATCGACAGACTCTCGTCGCCCATCGTTCGGCTTTGGGCGGAAGACCAGCGATCTACGCAAGAACAGCGATGTCTCAAAGCAAGAGAAACCCAGGAGATTCTCGCTTCTGCCCGCATCCTTTTCCTTCAAGGGTCTTACAGGAGGTGCCAAGGATCAGTTCTCGGACACTGCGTTGGCCACTTCAGAACAGCGGCCTACAACCATGCCACAGGCGCCCCCAAGCCGAGGCCAGCCTCGACCTGAGCCCCCGGCTTACAGTCGGGGACAAAGCCAACCGAACAGCTACCGGAATGAATCAGGAGCCGCAACCGGCTACGATGGTCAGCGCGATAGCGATGGTCCGCAAACGAGGAGGAATAATAATACTTCTTCGCGCGGGGGCTCCCAGATAGAGCAGGGCTACTACAACGACTCTCAAACCGCTACTCAACCAGAAGCCCTCGGTCCGCCACGACCCTCGCAAGGACAGTCCTACCTTCTTGGGGAGTCCGGTTCCCCATCCGAGTCCGAGATCTCTGTCAACGCCGCTCAGCGGCGGCCTATGTACCCGCCAGGATTCAACAGCTACGAAGACGACGCTCGGCAATCGATGCAGCAGAGCCGCAATCCTCGAGGCGCAGCCGTGTTGCAGAAGAACAACCGGAAGTTCGCCGACGCGTACGAACAGGATCAGGAGCCGGGCTACGGCGGTGGGGGACGCAATGCGGGGTCCTCTGGAGCGGCAAAGCGAGTCATGGATTTCTTCCGCAGACGTGGGAAGGCTAGAGCGGGAGATGATCGTGTGTAGGAAGCTAGCCGCTTGCGACTCTGACTTGGGCCGTTATATCTGGGGCATAGGACATGCATACGCTGGAATACCCCCCAAACCTTCTAAAGTGGACCGGCCGGGCATTTTCTGGATAGACACTTTGAGGGTCTGATTGCTGTACATTTACCGGCGTCAAAAGGCCGGACTTTGCGGGGCAAAGGGGGCATGCGGCAAGGAGTTCCAGCACGGCGCTCGAGTAGGAACATGGTTTTTCAGGCAGCACTCTTTGAGAAAAAGCGGTTTTTCATGGCATTGGGCGCTTAGACTAGGTTCTATGTTGGAGGTTGCGTGGGGGGGGAGGGCAGAGTAGGGTAGGGTAGGGTATTGTAATGCGTGGCGGAAAACATACAGATTAGATTCAAGTGTTCTGAGGAGATGTTTCTGTGTTGTGCGTGTGTTTTATGTGGGGAGGTGGGCGGGGGTGTGAGTTGGGGATTTGGGGGATGTGGATTATGGTGGGTCGTGCTTGATATGCAAGACTTTCGTTGTAAGGTGAGGCTTCTATGGGGTTCTACTTCTATTCCGAGCGCCACAGAGCCTGGAGTTTCGGGGGAAAGATTTATGATAACATCTCATCCCGTTGAAAGCATATGTTTAGAGGGTTCGGCGATCGGAGCTCGGATACTGCGTCTTCGCTGTCCAAGATCTTCGTGAAGTAGTTCTACGGTAAGGCTCTCCTCCAATTGACAGAACGTCTTTGGAAGATCCAGCATTCGGACCTCGTACACTGTGTCTTCGCTTTCTGTAACCCATTTTCCCCGCGCTCACAAACGCTCTGCAATCTCGACCGTGGGCTGCGAATGCAGTTCCGGCGGCTGCCTCTCCCAAGGATGGAGCTCATGTGGTCCGGGAAGTTGGTTCTTGGTATTCTCAAACGCTAGGACCGAGCCTTGGTGGTCGAAGGACGACTGCAGGTCTTGAAGCCGCTGCTCCAGTCGCCTGCGATTCCGTTTCTCGCGGTAGAGCAGGAATGCGAGACCGGCGAGGAGGAGGGTGCTGAGTGGGATGCCGATGCCGGCGCCGATGGCGGTGGTTTTTGTGGATGAGGGCCGGGGGCTCGAGGAAGCGGGACTGGACTGGGCAGGAGCGGGGGAGACGCTGTTTGTCGAAGTGGCAGATGCTGCGATAGAGATGGAGGTGGTGGAGGTGGTGGATGTAGGTTGCGAGACGTTAGCCGCCGAACCGGCCTTGATGCTGAAGCTGCCGAAGCCTCCAGACGTCGACGTGTTGAAATCCGTGATGCCGCAGCATCCGTTCGGTGGGGCATGGCCCTCCTGGGCGCCACAGCAGAAATCGGTGGTATATAACCCGGGGGGGTTGGGGCACGGGTAGAGATTGCTAAAGCTATTGGTAGCGACTTCTCCTTGTCAGCAGGGTCTTTCAATTGAATGGTCGAGTTGAAGGAATTCGGTCCCAATGCCATTGTGTTGCTGAGGCTAGGGATGTGCATGCTGCGTACCTTTTTGACAATGCTGGGCGCACGCTGGCGCCGCCCAGTTTGGATCTGTACATCCTCCGCGATACATGTATCCGGCGTTGCCGTAGCAGAGTCCAGTCGTTGAGCAGCCATCTCCTGTTGCGCAGCAGGCACTGTGAGGTCCGTCTGCTGGACCACAGGGGACGGATTTGCCGTCCGCGGGGATTGTTCCATCGGGGTTATAGCAGTCACGACCCAGAGCAGGAAGCACAAGAATAAGAGCCAAGAACGCAGCTAGTGACGAGGTATTCAAAGAATGCATGATAGCTAAGGATGTTGTGGACGAGAAACGCAACGACGAGCGTTCTATACGGTTGGGAAAACCGCCAGATTATGGCAGAAAAGAATTGGAGAAGCACATACCTCAGTGAATGGAAGGGCTGTGCCCAAGGTCTTGCCTGAAAGCTTTGCATTCTTTTCTTGAAGTTCTTGTTCAGCCTCGAAGGATTGTGAGCTTGAGGGCTCATTTAGCGCTAGTGGCAGACATGATTCGATACCGACACAGCCCCCAACCGCCACTGGATTGTAGGTAATACTCAGCAGTAGTGGGGCCAACGCTACAGCCTTGGCTATGCCAGGTCCCAAGTTGTGTCGCTTGAGAATCGTTTGCCTCTGGAACTGATTGCGCGGATCGGCTTCGCTGGAAGGCAGATCTTGCGACCGTCGAGTGAGGCTGTCGGGCTTTGCGCCTAGCACGCCTGGGCGATAGGTAATCTTGAAGTTGAATTCGGAAAGAAACTCTGCCCAGCGAGCTTGACCACTTGAAACGTGGCGTTCGTTGATGATCTCTGAGGCTGACGAAAAATCTGGGCCATGAGGTAGTCGAAAAGAGAATGAGATTGAGGGAAATATTCAAATCATGAAGTACAATGAGGAGTAGCTCTTCCTCTTTTTAAGATGGAGATGGGGAAAGAAGAGGACTGCCCGCTATACTTTCCCGCCGGCGGCGAGCCCGACGACGTGTTAAAGACTCGCAGCTCGTACTGCTCGGAAATTGTGGATATCTGTAATCGAACAGTACTCCAAACCTGGTGAGTCTTGGCTTCCAGCTCAAGACGGGCATCATCTGCCTCGATGTTTGTTTGAACGAAGTCTCGTGTATCCCACTGGACCAATCTCAGGATGCACTTGAAAGATTGGAAGAATCTTCTTGCATCGAAGAAGGACAAGATCAAGCAGAACAGCTCATAGACTAACAGCGACAAGGTGTTCAACAATACCTACTTTATGAGATTGCACACAGATCAAGATCTCTTAGAGTCTTGGCATCCCACTGCAACTCAAGCCAACGCTGGAGCAACCCTGTCAGCGCCCGGGTCGAACTTGGACCCTGCCACTCTGCACCAGGATCTTTATAACAAACAATCAGGTCAATGCTACCGATAGAATCTAAGGAAACCCAGGCTTCTGCTAAAGTACGATCGAGCAAATGCCGCAAGGGAAAGCCATTATCCCCGTTATTTCCCCGCATCTAATGCACGTATCCGAGGCATGGTGACCGGGCGGGATGTAACATCGACTACCTCAGGTCCGTCAAGCTTGGACCCAGATTTATGGTCGGGGAGTACTATTCTTCATCGAATCAGCACTCACTTCAACAATCAAACTATCCCAGTTGCGTGTCTAGAGCTTACAGAAAGCTCGAAAGCTGTACTCGTATCCGCCCTCGTGCAGATCTCGTCGACTTTCGGCAAATCGTCATCATGTCAATCCACTCAACCCTTGCCTCCAATATGCTTTGGTTCACGTGGCCACCAGAAAATACAATTGTTCGGGTATTGCTTCCCCAACGTTTTACCTAACGTCGCTACCTGGCTTTCAATGCATTGTACGCACCTCGATGATCCTGGCCGAAGTCAATTAGGAGCGGGGATACAAAAGGTAAGATGGAGAAGCTGCTGAAAGACTTCTGGTCCGTTCTCCCCGATCTACAAACGGGGCCAATATCGTTCAAAGTTGTGATATTGCTCCCTGGTTGCGTTGCTGGTCTGTAGCTCTATCCTCTGCCTCTGCGGTCCACTCTTCACACTCGCGCTGTGGGTTGATTACGATGTTTTATTCTCCGTCCTCTGTTTCTAATACCTTCCTCTTCCTTCTCCTCCGGTGTGTTCAGCGGTCTTGCGCTCAGAGCCCCGATGTCGACACCACCACACCCGGATCCGGTGGCCAGAGCGTCATCGGAGCTACAACAGGAGCAGTTCCGCCTTCTGTGACAAGCTCCCCTGTTGCGACTGTCAGTGGTACGGTATCGACCTTTAGGCCCATATTTACTGTGCCCGCGGCTGCCGACGAAGGGGCGACCTTGATACCCAACATAAAGGACCCTCAAGCAATTGATGCCCAAAACGTTTGTCCAGGCTATACTGCCTCAGGCGTGGTTCGCTCCGACTACGGGCTTTCAGCAACGTTGTCACTGGCTGGACCAGCTTGCAATGTCTACGGCACCGATATCGAAACCCTCAACCTCACGGTGGAGTACCAGTCTGCAGACCGTCTCGCTATCAAGATCGTCCCTGCAATCATTGATGCTTCGAATATTTCGCAGTATATCCTGCCAGACCGCCTTGTTCATCAGCCTACAAGGGACGCAGACGCGGACATGACGAGCTTGACCAGCGATCTCATGTTCGTCTGGAGCAATAAGCCCACATTCTCCTTTGGTATCTTTCGAAAATCGACTGGTGACACTCTGTTCTCGACCGAGGGAACAAAACTAGTTTTCGAAAACCAATTCATCGAATTCGCAAGCCCTTTGCCTGAGAATTATAATCTATATGGGCTTGGCGAGACCATTCATGGCTTGAGATTGGGCAATAATTTCACCAAGACAATCTATGCCGCGGATGTCGGCGATCCAATTGACCAGTAAGTGCAGCCTCCCAGCTGGTGCCAGTGACGTACAGCTTTCATCGGGATTGATTGCTCGAAGCCGCATGCTGTTTTGAATCTTCAAGCTGACTCATGCAAGGAACATCTATGGCTCCCAACCTTTCTACCTGGATACCAGATATTACGAGTCAGATTCAAACGGTAACCTGACGTTGGTAACCTCGAATGCTACGAATGCAGCGTCCGACTATGTTTCGTACTCACACGGCGTCTACCACCGTAATGCTCATGGCCAAGAAATACTTCTACGACCAACGAACATCACTTGGCGACTGCTAGGAGGTAGCATCGATCTATACGTATATGCAGGACCAACCCAGGTAGACGTAACATCGTCTTGGCAAAAGAGTGCCATTGGCCTTCCGGCCATGCAGCAGTATTTCACGTTTGGTTACCACCAGTGTCGTTGGGGCTATGCGAACTGGTCCGTGGTGCAGGAAGTGGTTGATAATTATCAGCGATTCGGCATTCCACTCGAAAATATATGGTGCGTCTTCCATCATGCTCTTTGGACCAAACTATCCAATTAATCATGGATCAGGACTGATATTGATTACATGAACCAATATCGAGACTTCGACAACGATCCTATTCGGTTCAGCTACACGGAAGGGAAGACTTTTCTTTCGAACTTGCACGCCAGTGGTCGTCATTATATTCCCATCATCGATTCAGCTATCTATGTACCAAATCCTCAGAATGCTAGCGACAAGTTTGTTTCCTTTTCCTCTCAGGGAGAATGTCTGACGCTAACTTCATCGGTTAGCTATACCACATTCAATAACGGCAATGACACCGGATCATTCATGCTTAATCCTGATGGCAGCATCTACATTGGCGAAGTCTGGCCTGGCTACACTGTCTTTCCGGACTGGATTAGTGGAGGCGCTGGCCCTTGGTGGACCAACGAGATGACTAATTGGCATTCAAAACTCTCCTTTGACGGTGCTTGGATAGACATGAACGAAGTATCTTCTTTTTGTCTAGGGTCCTGCGGTTCACAGAACATCACCATGAACCCTGTCCATCCTGGGTTTCAGCTTCCTGGAGAACCAGGCAGTGTAAGTGTGTGTGTGACATAGATAGACGCAAGATCTAACCGCCAGCAGGTCATCTATAACTATCCCGAAGGATTCAATCTCACCAATGCCACCGAGGCTTTGATTGCTACTTCTCTAGCCTCCGTCCAATCCGCACTGACCTCCTCCGCCGGTGCATCATCATCAACATCTTACCTACGTACAACTCCTACCCCTGGCGTTCGCAACGTCAACTATCCACCGTATGTGATCAACAACGTTCAAGGCGAGCTGGCTTCCCATGCTGTATCACCAAATGCTACTCACCACGATGGCACGCAAGAGTACGATGTCCACAACCTCTTTGGCCACCAGATCCTCAACGCCACATACAACGCTCTTCTGTCTGCTATCCCCGGCAAAAGGCCCTTTATTATTGGACGCTCGACGTTCTCTGGCTCCGGTAAATGGGCTGGTCACTGGGGCGGCGATAACACAAGCCTCTTCGCATACATGTTCTTCAGCATTCCGCAGGCCCTGACATTCGGTCTTTTCGGCATCCCTATGTTCGGCGTTGACACCTGCGGCTTCAACGGAAACACTGACGAAGAGCTCTGCAATCGCTGGATGCAGCTCTCGGCCTTTTTCCCCTTCTATAGGAATCACAATACTCTCACCGCCAACCCTCAAGAAGCATATGTCTGGTCTTCCGTCATTGACGCTAGTAAAACAGCAATGAATATCCGCTACCAACTTCTTCCCTACATGTACACCCTCTTTTACCTCGCCCACAACACCGGTAGTACCGTCATGCGCGCTTTGGCCTGGGAATTTCCTAACGACCCTTCGCTCGCGGCCGCAGACCGGCAATTCTTCCTCGGCCCGGCAATCCTGGTAACCCCAGTCCTTGACCAAGGTGTAGGTTATCTTCTTCGGAGCCCCTTTACCCACTTTCGAACGTTTCAAGAGCGTTGAGACATGTTTCGCGAGCATTCGTTCGAAATACATGCTTTATGTCTCGATCCACTTAACCCAAAGTGGAATGCTGACTTCGAAATCATATAGGCTACATCCGTTGACGGCGTCTTCCCTGGCGTCGGCAGAGGGGAGGTTTACTACGACTGGTATAGCCAAGCCGCAGTCCATGCTTCTCCAGGGCAGAATGTCACTATCCCGGCTCCCCTAGGCCATATCCCCGTTTACATTCGCGGCGGCAACGTCGTGCCGATCCAAGAACCCGCGCTCACAACACGCGATGCGCGGCACAATCCGTGGGGTTTGCTCGCTGCTCTTTCCCCTGAAGGTACGGCAAGTGGATCGCTATATATCGACGACGGCGAAAGTTTGGTGCAGAACGCCACCCTATATGTAGAATTCACAGCCTCGAAGAATTCGCTCTACGCGTCCGCGAGAGGTGCGTATACAGATAGTAATCCGCTTGCGAATGTCACTGTCATGGGTGTGGAGCGCGCGCCCAAGGATGTGACGCTTAATGGCGTGGCGGTTCTCACAACGAACTACAATGATTCCAGTCAGGTGCTTAGTGTGACGGGGTTGAGCAACGCAACGCATGCGGGCGCTTGGAGTAATGACTGGGTGTTGAGGTGGGGGTGAAAGGGGGTTCGAAAAGATTCTGAAAAATCCGAACATAAGGTAGTTACTTCAGTACTCAGACTTGACGCTTATTCGGCCTCAGCGCAGAACGTGTCTGTTTTTCTTTTGTAGATTTTTGATTCCTTGCCTACAAGTATGGCGGATTTTCTGGCCGAGGGCGCTGACTTTGGCCTTCACCGTCCACCACGTATTCCGGAGAGAATCCATGCCATATGGTCTGAGTATTGAAGCAAATAACGTAGGTGTGGTCCGTGTTTTCATGCGCCGGCAAGAATGGGCGCACAATGGCGATACGTTTTGACTGCTTGCCTCTTTTCTGTAGGGGCGTCACTGGTCAATCTGCCCATCGTAATACCGTTAACAGGTGTTTCCAGATCGCCAAGGATCAAGAGTTCCCTGAAGAGCGCACATTGCCGGTAAGTGCCATGGGGAAAAGCACTGATTCATCAACAGCTATCGTAGCTAATGGGACACACGACGTAGGATAACTCGAAATAGACACTTGCTCTTACTCCGTCTCCAGCACCCTTTCCTTCGCAAATCCGGGTCTTCTGCTTCTTTGAGATTAGCTTAAGCGGTAATGTAGAAGGTACTTTTATTGAATTGTGCATTCACATACCCGCACATTGCTCTACTTGATAGCTCTTTATGGAGAGTCTGTTTTCTACTACGGCCTTGACGGCCCTTACATCACCCTCATCATCACCCTACATACATTGTTAGCGAGACAGAAGTCGACCTTCACTGGAGTGAATTCACCTCCACATGTAGATGGACTGGCCAAGTGCCTCCTTCATTGCCGGCGAAGACTCTTCGCACTGTCACCTTACCTTCACTTACGATGCTGTCTGACCGCATATTCGGCACTATCCACTGCTCCACGGTCGCTAATCTGAGTCAGCCACCCGAAATTCGCGGCTACAGAGGTGCGCTATACCGTGAAATTGGTCAAGAGGTATTTTCCGCCAGTGGAAAGTTCCTAGGTATACCTAAGCTAAGGTGTATACTACAGGTCTCTTAGTGGGCAGACTCACGCATGGCGAATTTGAGCTTCGCCATGATCACGTTTCCAGGCCAGACCTCGCTCCAACTAACCGCCAGCTCTCCTTTCTCTTCGTCGAAGAGCCAGGTGTGTGGATAGATGCAATACCGTGGGGATTGGTATTCAATGATTGCCTTGGCTGTGGTCACAGGGATGAACTCCCACGGCCCTTCTAGGCTGCCTGCAGCTCCTACCATGACAAGGCTGTCTCGCCAACAGGTACACCCGACGGTGACCCACGGCTTGTCCTTTCCGAAGAGGCTTGATTTGAAGACGGCACCTTGCTGCATACCGTACATCACAGGCTTTGAGCTGAATATATTCTCGACGTACTCGACACCGTTCCAGAACTGATATTTGGTCCGAGCATGAGGATAATCCATTGGGACTCGTGCTAGGAGAGTGTTCTTCTTATACGTTCCATATAGATAGATGAAGCCATCCTCGAGGAGTACTGAGAAGGCCCCGAAACGTGGTTCCTCTGGATCGAAAAGCATGTCGTAACCACCCAGGTTTCCGAGAATCGTACTATTCATGCGTTCGACGTGGAGACGTCCGGTGTGCTTGTCAATGCATATGCGTGCGAGACCGACTCCATCTAAGAAATGCGCAATTAGCAAAGCCCTTGAAAACATCGCAATGCGAGGGACTAGACAAGCTCTAAAGGTAATCCAGATGGCTAAAAGTGGGAGCAAGGTTTTGTTTTACACTCACAGTACTGCACTTCACTCTCGCCTCTATACACCGACTTCTCATACCAGAACCATCCCAATCCTGGGCGTGTCTCAACAACACCGCCGAAGCACCATAAGCACACTCGAAATCTCTCCCTCAATGGGAGTACAGTCGCCTCGATGTCTCTCTCTTCTCGGTTCAAGGGAATGAACCAGTCGACCCATGCGTCGGGCTTCGCGCCCAGGTAGTGAGTAACAAGGGGTTCAACCTTGGATACCTTTGACACCGAATTGCACTGAATCCCTGTGTACTCGTTCTCGTATGCCTTTGCACAGAAGGTGTCCCCGAAGATGTAGTAGCAGCGACCTCCGATGACGATGGAGCGACCGATATCGCGAGATTTGACTCGGTCGTCAGCGCCTTTGACGTAGCCGAGAATCTGTACAGATTCGACTTTTGGTGGGTAGACAGCATGATGCTCGACACCTTCGGCCTTCATAGACGTGCCTTCTTCAGGGGCATTACCAGGTGGGTTGGAAGTCATCTTCTCCTGTTTCAACTCCTACTACCGTTAGCTTGTGAAGCAGTCATTTCGCTGAGCATCAACCTTAGGGCTTAGATTCAACAGCCTTTGAAGCGTCTACTGACTGCAGATACTGCTTCTTAAACTCCTGAGAAAAAGCTAAGATCCAGTGTTCTTGATCATCTGAACACAGCATACAGAAGCAACATCTTCATAATTGTACCCATTGATGTCAAGGCACGAAGGTGAAAGCCAGAAGAGTGGGGGAGGGTGATGATCGAGAGGGTGCATTGGACGTTTACTTCACATTTACAGACTTGCATCGTTGTGGAGACAAACCATACTTCACTTCAACGCGGTACACCACGCCTAAGAGTGAAGTTACTCTTGTGCAGGAAACCCCCCAACAAAATCTGGTAGGGTGATCACTACGATCACCACCCCCAAGCATTTAATCCGCGATTTTTCTGTGTTAAGTGCTCTGGAGGCGCGTCCACAGGTATGCACGCGTTTCCATGAGATGCCTACTCCTGGTATAGCTGGGTATTTAGTACTGGAACCTGATTTGACTTAGGATATATCCCATCAGCAACTGACTGCACACTCCAATATAAGAAATCCCTTGTGCATCCGAAATCACCAGCAATCAACACAAAAGACGAGAATCGTATTGTCCAAAGAGTCAGTAACGACCCCAAGGAGGTTGTGAACACAACACCACCCAACAGCACAAGGCCTCCTCACCTTCCATACACAGCCACCTATCCCATCAAACAGTTCGTCTCAGCTTTCTACGATGGCAATCGACAGCAAGCTGGAGAGCATGCCAACAGAGCTGAAAATCGCCCTTCTCGAACAAGTATCGGACATACACTCTCTATCGACCTTCATCCATGCGTCCCCTATCTTCCACGCTGTCTATCTCGCGAATCGAGAAGATATCCTTACGAAGACTACTCTTCCGGAATTGAGCACGAAAAATCAATCATTGAATATTGATGAGCTCCTTAAGCCTGCTGGACTCTGCCATCTAGTAACCAAAGCCGGAGATTTGGATGCAAATCTTGAACCGGCGATTAAAGCAGGCCATGCGCAAGCCAACAACACAACTGACATCAAGTTGAGCGTCGACCATTGCATCGCCCTGCGCACTCTGCTCTTCTACTACAGCTGGCAAATCGAAGAATCCCACTTACCAACACCACACATACACTTAGTGGCCTACCCAAACAACAAAGCAACATACGAGGCATGGTCAAACCCAATACGATCCTGTCTCATGCATGTCCTTCTGCTCGACGATAATTATGACCAGGATCATATGTGTCGCCTTTGCTATCGAGGCCCAGACATAGGATGGGACCCATTTACCATAGTCGATACACTGCGCTACACAGCTTCGAAATCGGTCAGAAGAAGCTGGGTTTGGATCCCAGATGACGGAGTACCGATGACTTGGGCGATTTGCCAGGTAGAAGGCCAGGATCTGCAGATGCTGTATGCTGCTCATCGGCGTACTTTTGGCGCAGGAGGATGACGATGTCGGGAGGCTAGCCTGTTCGCTCTCGATGGGTGAGACACAGACTGGGAATCCAATTGTACTGCTACCCCAAAAGTGTCATAGACATGCAAGAAAAACACACTTTAGCACATCGACAGCCCCGTAGCTATTGACTGATACTGTTACAAACAATAGTCTTCTCCCCCCTTGTCCTCCTCTGCCAGACGTTCAAACCCACTAAGCAAATCCCTCCTCAAATCCTCCCAATCCTCCAACCCCACACTCACCCTCAGCACCCTATGATCCACACTCTCATCCGTCATCGCCCTCCACTCCACCAAGCTCTCCACGCCCCCCAAACTCGTCGCATGCGCAAACAGCTCCAAGCAGCTCGGTAACCGTCGCGCCAACCCCCCATCCCGCATCCAGATCGCAAACACGGGCCCAAAGCCCACCGGCATCTGCCTCCTCAACCAGGCCATGTCCCCCTCCTGCAAACTCGCATGCTGCACCCTCTCCACCACCCTCCTTACCACTTTACCCTCCTCCCCTCCTTCACCCCCAGCCACACACCCCGCCAACCACCCCACCAGCCTCCCCGCACTCGCACTCTGCCTCCTCACCCTCAGCTCCAACGTCCTTAGGCTCCGCACCCCCAACCACCCCTCCAACCCCCCCATCACACTCCCCAGAAACACCCTCTCAGCCTTCAACCCGCCAATCCACTCCCTCCGCCCCTCCGCCACCGCCAGCACCCCCATCAGCAAATCGCTGTGGCCCCCGAGATACTTCGTCCCACTATGCATCACCACATCCGCCCCCCACTGAAACGGCTCCTGCAGCCCCGGCGGTCCAAACGTGGCATCCACAACAAGATACGCTCCCCTACTGTGCGCCTTCTCCGCATAGGCGGCGATGTGCCTCGCCTCGCCGCTCGGGTTGACTGGTGTCTCGAGATGGATGACGTCGCCCACGTGCAGTTCCTCGGGCGCGCAGTCGAGGGGGAGGATCTGCAAGTTGTGGAGTTTCGAGTGGAGGGCGAGCACGCCCTGGGAGCCGTGGTAGCCGGCGCCGATGCTGACGCGTGCGGGGTGGAGGAAGACGTACAGCGCGTGGAGGGCGGCGAGGCCGGAGGCGTAGGTGAGGCAGGGGCCGTGGAGGAGGGGGGCGAGGAGCGTTTCGAGGCGCGTGCTGGTGGGGGCGGTGTGTCGCGAGTAGATGTGGGCGTCGGGGGGGTGGGGATGTGGTTGGGAGGAGGCGGGGATGAGGGCTGTGGGTTCGGAGGCGTGGCGGAAGGTTGTGGAGACGTGGATGGGAGGGGCGACGTCTGGGGTGCGGTTGAGGTGGGAGTCGGCTTGCTGGGCGAGGGTGGAGGGTGCGAGGGGGGCAGTTGCAGGTGGAGGTGGAGGCTCGGTGGTGGACTCTAGGGTCTCCATTGAGTGAATTGCTAGGGGTGTTTCGTGGTTTGACATGGCGTGTTATGCTTCTTGCTGTTTATTCTTCTAAAGGGGTCATAGGTCAGAATTTGCCGGACGTCATTTCGTTGGTGAAGCCCTAGACATTAGCCCTAATCTAGAGTATACTTTACCCAGACGTTCATCGATTGATTCCAATATGGGCCTGAGACTATTAGCATCGTTGAGATGATCGATTTGAGGCGCAGTCGCGTATGCTAAAATCTTGCCTAGAACATATAAGTTTGTGATTGGGTAGCCAACAGTAACCAGCTTGATTGTCGTTTATTGTAACGCCAATGCCATGCAGTAATGTTAATGTTGAACGCTCAAAGGGTATTGTTCAAGACTGCCTCCAGAAGTTGTGTGCGCCACTCGTTGACTCATGCCTCGCTTTTCTCGAATACCCCCTTCCGCAAAGAACCTAATCTCGAAAACTTGTTCACAGCTGCTGGTAACGCCGACCCAAACCTGTCCCGTTCTACAAAGATTTAGTAGCAGCTTCAGTCCGACAGGAAGTAGCAGTCTTACCTGCTTCACTGTCGAAACCGATGGTGATATCATCATGCTCGCTTGGATACTCCGGCGTGTCCAGACACACAAAATCAGAACCGGGCTCCGTTGCCTTCTTTGGTAGTGCAAATTTGGCGTCCACGATCCGGATGTAGTACTGCTCCGACTTGGCCACTGACTTGGACAAAGACTCAAGTTGATCTGTAGTCTTCAATACGAAGTTCATGCAGGTACCGTGGGGAAAATCCTTGAAGAAGACGAGGAGTTGGATCACTGTGTCCCGTTGAATGATCTGCAGTCGTGCAAAACTTGCTTCCCAGCGCCTGTACATCGGCACAACCATGCGTCTTCGCGAGATACCGAGATTGTTGACCGTACTTCGGTATACGTCAGCATACAATAGATTTTGCTTTGACGGCACTAAAGGAGAAACTCACCCTTCGTATAGTACCGAGAAGCCAGTAACACAGGCTTGGAAATAATGCAGATCTAGTGGGATTTTAGCGAGTGCTCCTCAAATCCAGTCGGCAGGCTTATTATCAACCTGTCAAGCTGTTGAACATGTAACTTCGTGCTGACGGTATAGTACTGATGATGTGGACTGAATCATTCAATAATTTGGCTTTGTTCGCCGACACTAGATTGCTAGCGAAGCAGATCGTCATATCCTGTTGTGGGAGACGGAGTAGCGTCATTTCCGTTGGCTTGTTGACAGAGAGGCTCATCTGCAGCTCTTCTTGGCCTGCCATCCATTAGTCCTGCAGAGGGGGAAGAGAGTTGGAATGTTATACCTAGATTAATGCGATCAACGAAGGTACCAGCATCGCACTGTGCCCAGATGCGGAGATTCTCGGACAAGACGGTCTTTGGGAGCCCGTCCTCGAAGTGTTCAGGTTTTCTATTGATCACCCGCAAGTCTTGCCAATGCCAGTCGCTCAAGTGGTTGCCTCTACCTATAGGTGACTCGCCTTCCAATGTGTCGATACGCATAGACCTCAAAGGCAATGATCTGGTACAAAATTCGTTTTCCTTTAGTAGGGTCCCATTTAGCAGAGTCTGGAAGAAGTCGCGACTCGAAGGATCATTGAAGGTAATAACAAGCGTCGAACCAGCTGCCTCGTTCCTCAAAAGTAGCGCAGGCCCATCTTTTTCACCCCGTACATAAGTAAATAGGATCGGTGTCTCTTTGCCGAGGCTCTGGTTGATACTGCTAAGCGTCTTACTGCTGGGTGGTGTAACCACTACTAAACGGTGACCGTCGTGGAATCGTCGCCGGCCTGTGCCTTCAGCAATGGTGAGGGTCTTCTCCATGAGAAGGATATCACAACTACGAACAGGATCGAGAGGAAATACTTTAGCGTCTGGCGAATCCACGTAGTGGACGCACCGTACCGTTGAGTCAAAGAGTACCTCTTCCGCTTCTCCTGACTCCGTCTCTTTTCTGACTCTTCTTGTGTAATCGTATATTCCCCACAAGGATCTAAAACTTTGCTCCTGAAATTGGATATCCAGCTCCAGACCGTCAGCTAGCTTCAGAAGAATGGTAAAGCGGTTGGTCTTCCAATGCGCGTCCCTCCATGTTGGACCAGCTCGTCTATCAGATTGGACGGTCAGAGTGATATGCCCATCCTGGCTCGCTAGAACGACCTCGAGCTCTCTATCGGTCCTCTGGCGTAGAATTGTAAGGATACAAGGTAATTGCAAGCTTCCCTGAGTAACATCTGATGAACTCAGAACAACATTCACGAACATATTGCCGTAATTGAAATGGCGAGGAGTATCTCCCACAGGGTATGGAAATGAGTCAAACCCCGCGGACCCCTCATCTAGAATATTCCTCGAAGAAATTCCGGCGAGTATACTTGCAACACCGGATGTGAAACGCGGTGTTTCTACCCATATTCGAGAATTGAGGCCTTGAGGCTCAAAGTCGTCCGGCGGCAACTTGCTATTTCTCTTCATTGACATTGTCAATGCTCGCATATTGCTGACAACGGCATGATACACTTCGAGCATGTCCGCAAGCTTGGAGTCGCCGAAGTTTCTGACAATAGGGCTCAGAGCGGCTATGCCTGCGTTGCCATACTTCTTGAGCTCTTCATGGCTTGGCACAACCTCCATTAGTATCCAACAGGCCTTCGCAAGGTTCAAGTAAGCCTGCTTCAATCCTGTCGGTAGACCGCCTTTGCTCGAATGTTGAAAACTATCACTGCTACTGGGTCCTCCACGTACAGCGCTTTCAAGCTCACCTCTGCCTTTGAGGAACCACCACGTGCCAGCACGGATCCATTGTGCAAATGGTACGTTTGCGAAAGACATATTGGCCGCTGCACCAAGCCTGAATATAGCATTGAAGCGCTGAACACGCATAAGGAATGCATTGAATGCATCTTCACCGAGGCTTTTAGCAACATTTCGCAGAGAGACCGGCGGTGACTTCAGAGGTGGCCTTGTTGGAGATCGGCTTTCAGCATTCGCCTTACTTACATCATTGATGGAAGTTTCTTGGTACTGTGGCGTTACAGCTTCGACGTGCGAGGGTGTGCGTTGCTCAGAAGCGGGACTGGGAAAGTTGTAACTCAATGATAGAGCAGCCTGTGTAGTAGTGGGTTGTGGTGAAGGGATCGGAGTCAATGAATTACCGACAGAAGCCTCAAATTCAGGAGATGAAGGTTTCAACGATGAGAAAGCCTTCAGGTCTTCAGCATCATCCTCGTGCGCTAAGCATTCTTTCTCAAGTCGAGGACCAGACTGCTCGACCACGATTTCAGGAGATAGCGGAGTGACTTGATTGTGCGAAACGTAGATCGCAGCGAATGACTCAGAATTACTGTCTGAGGCAGGACTTGATATCGAATTTCGTTTGTCCAGTAATTCTGTACAGGCATCCTCACGCTGAGCCCCTCGATCTGGTGGGTGTATTTCGTCTTCCGGCTCCAGACTGTGGAATCCGGTCGATTGCCTACGCAGGGGTGGGGGTCTAAAAGATGCATCATTGTCTGTGCTTTCGTTCTGAACTCCCTGACGGAGGCTCCATCGTATATTAGGCGCAGTTTCCACACCTGGGGAAGCTCTCCTTGGGTAGTGTGGCACGTTCTGCCCATGCGGCTGTTGCCACGGACTCCTCGGGAGTAAGGATTTTCGAACGTCGATAGAGGGCAGCTCAGCTTCATCACCACCTTCTCCTATTATCACTGGCCGTGCCGAGTCGAAGTTCACACGGAGGCCCTTCCGTCTCGGCGGCTTACGCCTTGGGTGGCTTGTCGATTGCAGCCCTGCATTGTCGACAACAGGCACAGGCGGCAGTTTGGAAGTTGTGGATACGTCGTCTTTGAGCCTTGGTGTAGTGCCTTGGTGCTGAATTGCGACTTTCCTGTTGGCAGGTGTCTGGAGGAATTCCACAAGGTCATTGCCCTGCGGGCCCTGAAGCTCATCATTCTTTGAAACCTTCGCCTCATTTGAGAATAACTTCCCGCGCCATCGATGCTTTCCTAAGACATGGTGTTCGGATCTGACAGAGTCGGCGGCGGAAGCGTTGTCAGGCATGGTTGCGCAATGCCTGAACTGCATATCAGGTCTCAAACATGCAGTTGCTGGAAATAGCCGAAAAGATCATAGCGGTTTGATGCCAGCATCTCGTTGAACCGTCGTCATATCACTACAGGATCTACAGAAAGGACAACCCCTCGATGCTCGTTGTCACAAAGCCAGCCTTTCGTGACAAGCTTCTGCCGCCCATGGCTCGTCCGAGTCAGAAATGCTACCTCATCGTGAGGTGTCTGTTACGAGGAAGCGTTCAGGGATAAGGGCCTGTTTGGATTCGCGTCCAGTAGTCCTACTGGTCCTACCGGACCTAATTTTGGACCCTGAAATAGTACTAATGGTACTATTTTCAACCACCGTTTGGATTCAAATCGCAATAGTACTATTGATTAAATAGTAGCGGTTATCGCGGCAATGATACTATTAATGATGCATTTCTGCAGTTCGTCAACAAGACATACGAGGTGCAAATAGTACTATTTATACCCCCCCATGACCTCTTTTCGCAGGCTTCATCCTCTTTCTCAATCACTCCCCAATCACCTTTGTCACCTCTGCCACCTCTGTTACCTCTGTCATCGCCAATTTTATATTTATGAATCATCAATTGATAGCATGTCGTCGACGACAAATGTGTCGTCTTTTGCTCTTAAGAATACTAACTATTGCACTTATAATAACAATGACTTAGGCAATTCTTCTCTACATCATTTCTCGCAAACTCGTCTATCTTAATCTTGATTTTGATCGCAAATATATATTGAAGCTTATAAATAACAACGACGACTTCAATTCGCACATATTTAAGATGCTTCGAATGTCTCGATTAATCTTCTTAACGCTAATAGCATAATTGAAGAGATATACATCAATAAAGAACTCGTGAAAAGATATACTTTTAAAGAAAAAGCTAGACATATATTTTTACATAATAAGACAAGATGCTAGTCTTCGTTTAACAAACGAAATTTTTCGTCAATTAATAAAAATAGTGTCTAGAGTTTTTTACGAAATTCTAAAGACTATAAACAATTTTTATTTATATAAGATCAAGCTATTTACAATCGATATATCTATACTTTATCACATACGAAAATCGAGAAAATTCTAATTATATTTTAAGAATTACATTGAAGCTTTAAATAACTTTTACGTTAACGCTTACGTATTTACAAACAACTAAGAACTTTATTGAAATCGAAAAGAACAATTTACTTAAAACATTCTTGTTGTTTGCAACTTTAACATTATTCGCATTTGATAAATCTTAACTTTAGTTCTAGATGTATCTAGATTTGTCATAACAAAAGTCGTAGTTTTCTATTACTAATATTTAGACTTTGTGCGAGATCAAGATTAGAGCTTGTGAATCTTGCATCATTTGCGAGAATCTAGAGATTTAAGCCAAGCTTTGCGAGAGACGATCTTGATATTCCTCAATATTGCGTTCGTGAATGCGCCTGTCCTATATAGTAATTATGGTTTATCTACGTGAGATGCGCACACGTTCTCTTGATTCATTAGATTTGTCCCAAAAGTAAAGTTTGTTCGAATCGACGAAATCTAATGTTTAAAGCGAAAAACGTGAAGATTTGACGCAATTATGCAACTAGCGAACAACTGCAAACGTGTGCGCATTGCGAATATTAAAACTTTACGCGCCAAAACGTAGTTTAACTCGATGGAGATTTCGCAACTTTGTCGAACTTTAAGAAAACAAAACAAGCTTTTCAAGTAAATTTTGCCTCGACAATACTAATTTGAGTACGTAGAGTAGATAGATCTATAAGATCTATAGAATCTAATAAATATCTTGATCTCTATTAGCTCGATCTGCCTCCCAAAACGCGAATAATGCTCTTTACATATATTCTAATAAGATGAAAGAGTATTGCAAATCATGCAAGAGTATTATAAAATACTTAATTTCGTAACTTTGAAGCTTTTCTTGATCAATACTATTTAACAAATGTAAAATATTCGAATTCGACTCTTACAATAACGTCGTATCGAGATGTTAGATATTATCTTAAAGAACAAGCTAAATTACGTCTTAAGTCGCAAAATAAGAAGAAATTATTTAATCTTTAACATGTTTCTTTTCGTAACGTTATCAAACGTTAATTTGATATACTTAAACAATATTTTAAGATTATTTGCATTGCTCTTAAATTCTCTTTGTCAATTTAAATACGTCTAATCTATGCATCAATTAATTTAAACAGTTTTATTACTCGAAATAGCATTGTTCTTGATTTTTATCAAGTCGACTTAAATTTAGAGAAGCTTATCTAGAATTCTATATTAGATACTCTATTTTTTAAATTTGATTTCTTTGTTATAAACGATATATAAGAGATAATAGCGAGTTAAATATGAATTGATTATTGCAATTATATAACTCGTTTGCGAGAAAAAATGTAAATTAATATGTAAGTATAATTTAACTTTTCAAGAATTTTTTGAAGAAAATATTAACGCAAATACGATGAAACGTTGTTTTGCATATTATTTTCTTCAAGAAAATGTTAAATTTGATTGCATTTTTGTTGAATGTTAAACGAACAAACAAGCTTTATAAGACACAAAATCGTACAAATTATATTATATTTCTTATATTTATTAATAATCTTATAGAATTCTCGCAATTATTTGCATTAAAATTTACTCTTGTTGTAGACTTTTTGTTACAATAATTGTTAAGAGCGTTGCTATCGCAATGAATCGCAATGAAGAAAACAATAACGACTACAATTGTACGACGATTGTATCTATATTTAGTCTAGCATCTTTTATAAAAGAAATACATGCTTTCTACAATTTATTTTTCGCATCATAGTGTTTCGTTAATAACAATTTAATAGTTTCAAACAATTATTCGCACAAGTTATAAATAACTTGTATCGTTTTTCTACTATTTTTGAAGATAAAAACAATACTTATTATCGCAATAATTGTCATAAATAGTTTACTACAATCTTGTTTTAATTAAGAACGATTTATTCGAACTCTTTCGAAACATCAAGTTAATTTTAACAAGCTTATCATTATCATTCTTGAAACTTAATCAAAAAATTATTAATATCGTTTTCGCTCTTTTAGTTTTTCTTCACTTTGATCATTCGTTCGTTAAAGAAAATATTAACGAGCTGTTTTTTACAATTTAAATCATTACTATTTTTCGTTCTTAGTTAAAATTCTTTTATAGTCGTTTATTAAAAAGAAGAACGAGAAATTTGTTCGCAAAATTTTCATTTTTTTTAAACAATTAAGCAATCGATTTTAATAATTTCAAAGCAATTACTTAACAATTTCTTAAATTAACGATTAAGTATTGTTTTGATGTTTAGTATTAAAGCTATTTATCGCAAAAATCTACAATTTCTCTTAATTTCTTTACATACTTTATTAAAATTACTTTTTCAAATTTTTTAGCAAAGCAAATCATAACAAAGTTAAAAAAGAACGCTCATTTAAAAGATTTTAAAATAGAAAGTTGCATTGCAACTCTTGCACAATCTATGAAATTAATTAAGACTATAACGAGTAACTTTTAACATTATGAATCAACAATTATTATTAATAGTTTTTCGAATAAGATTGTCAACAAACGTTCTAAAAGAGATCTCGCTATCAAAACGTCTTCTACTAAGAAAACTTGTTAAAACGAAGAAATTAATGTTATAATTAATTTTTTTTAAACGATTCTTTTTTAAACTACAACAAGACGCAATATATTAAGAATTGCGTTATCTTACTTTATATAATGCAAGCTTGAAAGCGAAAACTTAAAACGTTAAACTTTTAACAAATTATTACGAAATAAAACATCGACATTGCGATCAAAATCTATAAGATGCTTTTCGTTGTCAAAAAGAATTAATTTAAAGAAAAGATAAAAAATGCTTTTGATTTTTTTCTTAATAAGATAAGATTTCGAATTTTTATCAAATGTATTCGTAGTGATTTTAAAAATACTTAAGATAAATTAATTAAAACTATAACTTAACGCGATCGTATTAAAGAGCGAGAACGATCGAATTAATTTTTGCAATTATATTAAATAGTATATAACATTTTTTAAATATCGCAATATTGTAAAGAAGCATCTTAATTTTGTTTTTAATTCTTTCGTAACTTTAGTAAAGATTTAAATCAACTAAAGACATATTTTGAAGAAATCGAACTTTTTATCTAAAATTAGTTTCGTTCACTTTTTTATTAATTAGTCGCTAAATTTAATTGCGATAAAGAATTACGTGATTGCGACAATCAAGATCGCAATTAACTCGTTAATAATAATAAATTTCGAAAAGTTTATTTAAACTTTTTCTTAACGAAGAAGAGACATCAAAAACGATATTAGAAGAGTAGATATATCTCTTAAATCGCAAATTACGATTTTAATTGTCTCTTTGTTTACGTTATAGCTTTAGCAAAAAGGATAACTAGAATAGTTTTAACTAACGCTCTTCGTCTTCGTTGTCGTAATCTTAATTTTTTTTTTGTTAACATAATATATTTTAATCTTAATGAGCTTTATACGACGCGAAATTTAGCATGTTTGAACAATAAATAATTCTTGTCGCTTTGTTAAAACTTCACAATTATTTTATTATCGCAAAAAAAATTATTATTACACTAATAAAAAAAATTATTTACTCGTAGAGACGAACTATTATCGCGATTTATTCGTTGTTAATTATTATCGCAATTCATTCGCTAAAGCAAATTATTATTAAGATTTATTCGTTATTAACTTTTAGCGCAATTTATTCGTTGAAACAAACCATTATTATGAAGAAAACTATGAACTATTATTATCGCAAGTTCGTTAACAAGTTAATAATGCTCCAAGTTATCGCTCTTTTCTACGCGATAATTGTCTTAACTTTATATCGAAAATTTATCGAAAATTGAAATTTATCTTTAATAAATCACAAACAAATGCGATAAAATATTAAAAAGCGTTCAATAATTGTGAAAATTAAGAGTTGAAGTATTGACAAAATAAAGATTATTAACGAAACTATAATTGCGATTATAATTGCGATAAGATGCGCTCTTTACGCGAATTAAAATATTAATAAGATAAACGTTAACGTAATAATGAGCGAAATCGTCATAAACGCCTAGTTTAAAAACGATCGCTTCGTTCACATAATATTATGATATAAAATCTCGAAAAACAAAACGTCGATTTTTTTATTTATCGATTTTTTTAAATAGCGAAGTTCGAGAAAAAACAATTAGTTTTTCGAGTACTTTCTATGTATCTAAAGAAAATTGCATTAAAATAATATATTAATCTTTTTTATGCGATTCGTAATAAGATGAACAAGAGTTTGACAATTTAGAAAAATAAATTGCTTTAAAAATATCGTTTAAACAAATTTAAATTCTTGAAAAAGACAAAAAAAAAAAATTTGTTTCGAAAACAAGAAACAAACACTTAGTTAATATTTTACTAAAAAAATTAATTTTTTTCACGATATCAAGATGCAAAATAAAAACATTATCGTTCGTTATTTTTGAAATGATTTGAAAGCATAACTAGCTTTAACAACGTTGCTAAAAGAAAACGACAACACTATTAAAACTTTTAATCGACGCATAAGAAACAACGAACAAATAACGCGTAAAATTTGAGATTTAAATAAGAAGTTAACAAATCGCTTCTAGACTTAATCTTAAAATTAACTAGATACGCGTATTAATATCGTAATCGTATTAAAAATTGCTTAAATCGAACGATTAATAAACAATTATTAGCGAATTATTAATAGATTAGCTATTTTTGTTGTAATTGTTATATTAATTAAGAAAAGAGTTTTTACTTTTATAAATAACAATAAAATGTCTTAAGAGATGAAGCGATTTTGTTGTTATTGCGAAGATAATTATTAAAACAATTTATATATTTTTGTTACAAAGATTATATTAGCAAATGCGATCGCTAAAAATAATACGCATTTCAAAACTATATAATTAAATAATAAGAATATAAAAATTCTTTTCGCTTTACATATCGCGAAAAAGAAGAAAAACTAAAGTTGTTAATTAATAAGTTTAACTCTATTAAGAATTTTATTAATGTTAAGAAACAACATTATTTTAATCGTATTTATGATCGCTTGTTATTTCGAAAAAATATTTTTTAATTTTATTCAACATTCTTTTATGTTTTATCGCAACGCTTTCTTAAAAGCGCCTCTAAACAAAAGTTATCTTTAAATATTGTTATAAAAGACGCGAAAATCTTTACATTTATTATTATTATTAAAATACTTATAATCTCGAAACTTATTAAATAAGAATCGAAATTTAATTTGATTTTTTAAATACATTCGAATGTGTCTATTATATGCTATTTTAATATTAGCAAGTTATATATTTTATGTTTTAATATTAGCTTTAAATTTATTCTTATTAGCGAACGAACATATTAAGCATTTTATTCTTACATTTTACATTATTTTATAGCAAAACAATAGCGACTAAAATGTAAAAAAATAAACGAAATCGTCACATTTACGCTTTGTGTTAAAATATTTTTGCGTTTTAAAAACGACAAAAATCGAATAAAGATCGTCATTGAAGAAACTTATATTATACTTAGTTTACTATGCGATGTAATCGTTAAAATAAAGTTCTTAAAATTTAATCGAATAATAATTGAATAAAATAAGAATAAAAAAGATCAAAATTATGTACTTTTTCGCAATTGACGTTTTTTTGTACAAGCAACTTCTATAATTGCTTTATTAATAATTAAGAAAGCAATTTTAATTTTAGTTCTTACAACAAAGGCAAACGTAATAAGATTTGCTAAATAATATTATTTTTATATACGTAATGTCATTATTTATGTCTTAGAAATTACGATACTAAATTTTAATAAAAGAAAAACCGTTTTTATGCGTTATAAATCTTTGTTCGTTGAAGTTTCTTATCTTTTTTAAGTCTTTTCTTATATGCATTTTGTTATAAAAGAATTAGTTATTGCGATTAGCGCAATGATTGAATCAAATTAATATGTTATTTTTGTAAACAATTTTGAACTTATTTTTTCAAAGATTTGTAAAGAGCAAACTCTAGATTAAATTAACAATCTTGTCAAGATTGCGCAATTTACGTTAGTGATTAAAGTAAATTTCGTAAACGTATTTATTGACAAGACTTATATGAAGCTAAATATGCTTTATTTCGTGCAATCATTAAAGAAAGAGAACAATAAAATAAACATATTAAATTATTAAAAAAAGAAATATAAAACTAGAGTATAAACGATTATTGATCGTTATTATAATTTTTTTCGTACGAAACTAAGCAAGTTTAATAACGATATTAAGATATTAATGTCATTCGCAAACGAAAACAACGTCATTGATCTTAAACAAACGTTATATTTTCTCATTGTACAAGATCGCAAAGCAATTGATAATATACTAAATTCGCTCATGCGTTAAGATCAACTATAAAAGATTCTTCTAAAAATTATTTTATTGATTGCGTTATCGACGTTCCTAATTTGAAAAAACGACAAATCATAAGTAGTGATTAATTTTCGCAAGATTAATATTTAATTATATTTAAACGCGTATTCTTTATTGCGTCAAGATATTATATTTGACGCTTTAAAAGAAATTATGATTTTTAATTTCGTTAATCTTATCAAAAGCTTCTTTTAGCAAAATATTAAATCAAGTAATTGATAAAAAACTACTTTAGTAATGTCTTATTAAAGTCAAAAATAATTTACAATGTTTACGATAAAACTTGCAAATATCTTAATCTTCTTTTAGCATTGTATGAAGCAATTATTAAAATTATATTTATAACAATTCGTTTTAATTTATATTGATAACATTATAATCTATTCGCAAACTCTAGAGTAACACATTTATTATTTTAATTAAATTCTAACTTTGCTAGAAAACAACGATGTTACTTTAGTTTTATCGAAATGTTACTTCGTTTATTCTAGCATTAAGACGCTAAATTATTATGTATTTTAACTAGATTTAAGTATTATTAAGAAGAAAATAAATGCAATTAAAGTTATAAAGTTTTCACGTAATCTTAGAGATCTTAAGATAAATTTAAGATTTTTTGACTATTATCGTTAATTTGTCGATCACTACGTCGCTATAATTCGATCTCTCGTAAAATTAAAAATCAAATTTTTTATTAGTAGTTTAATAAAAAAACGCTCACGACGCGAACATGCAACGCAATTACGTTTTCGTTAACAATATAAAAACAATCGCAATAATAAATCGACTAATATTATTTTTAACGCAAATAAGAAATGTTAATAGATGTAAAAGACACTTAAATCTATTTTATGTTAAACATCAATTCTAGTCTATTTTAACTTTAGCAAGCCTTTTATTCTTTACGTCGACAATAGTAAAAAAAAAGAGTTTGAGATCGCAATTCATTAACTAGATAAAGAAGAAACTAAAAGATTCGTTTTGTTTCTTTTTAGAAATTTTGTTAACGTTGAAACAAAATACTAAGTCATAAAGTTTAAGATTAACGCGTTTGTTTAAGTCTTAACTAAGTTGTCACAATATTTCGACAATAAAGCTATTATTATAATTATAAATTATATCGCTTTAAGAACAACATTACAAATACAAATTTACAAATCGACGTTTCGCAAAACTTAATAAATGAGCTATGTATTTATTCACGTACTTATTACGAATAATTATAGTTTATTGCTTCAAAAAGAATTACAACAACGCGAATGATCTTTCAAAATTATTAATTAACTACGCGAATGCCAATTGCTATTCTATGATTACTATCGTTGTTAATGAAGAATTTTTTCATAGTTTGCGCGATGCTCTTAAAATCGACTCTTATTTATAAAAAATTTATAAAAAAATAAAGAAGTAAGTGAAAGATATCGCGAAAAACTTTAAGAATTTAAACATTATATATTAATCGTATTGCTTAAACGCAAATACTAAATTACTTTATTTAATTAATAAATTTAATTTCGATAGCATTTGTATTTTAAAATTATTAAAAAAAAAAAACTTAAGTTCGCTCACAACAACTATGTTCACAATAATTATTATTAAACTCTAAATTGTTTTAAAATTGTTTATTATTTTCTTAAAATAAGAAATAAGACTCACGCATACATTAATAAATGTTTAGTCTATTAATTGTTAAAGTTTTCGCAAAGATTGCTATACAATTAGCTTAATTTTATTAAAATAACAACAATTTCTTTTTCTTAATTAGCAATAAATTTCGTCGTAACATTATTAATAATCACGCAAAGTTACAACTTTTTGCTCATTATTATTAATCGTTTTTCAAAATATATTAAATTAACTCTTGACAAAAAATCTAAACGACGAAGAACTAAATTAAGATATATTATTGCGACGTTTATTGTTACTAAAGATTGTTAATCAAAATAATCTTAAATTGCGATTTTAAATTTACGAACGAACTCTAAATTATAGTGTTTAAAAAGAACAAAATTAAAATTAAATTTACAATCGCGTATCACTTCTTTGCGAATAATTAAATCGAACGAACGAATCAAATTGTAAAAGTCGCATTGCGATGTCTTTTTATAAAAAAATATAAAAAGAATTAAAAGAACATTCTTTTCTAAATCAAGTCTATTTTTAACATCGTTAAAAACGCATCTATTACAACAACACTTTTTAAGTTGTTATATAACATTATATTGCGAAAGCTTTTAACTCTTTTTTAATTATTTTTTTGCAACAATATTATCACAATGCAATTTATCGCAAATCGTTAATCGTTTCAAAACAAAATTTATAACGTAATTAAATTCGCATAGATTAAGATAACTATTCTCTACAATGCGAAACATTGCGAACTAGATTTTCACAATAGCGTCTACATCAAAATGATTGAAATTAAAAAAATTAAATATTATTTATTTGCGAGAAGCTCTAGTTTTAGTGCTAAGAAAATTAAATCGTTTAAAATTATTCGTAAGATAAAAGATTTAACGTATAAATTAAAGTTGTTATGGCACATAAAGATACATAATGTTATTTTTGTAAAGCATTTAGAACAAATCAATTATAACGCTTTGTAACGTGACGTTTCACAATCGTCTTTAATACAATATAGAAATAAAAAATTATATGTAATTAAAAGAGTAATTAGACGTAAAAGAAAAAACGATAAATCAAAATATATTGTTAAGTGAAAAAATTATAGAGAATTTATTAAGAAATTAATTGAAATTATAGAAATTCATGTATTAAACTTAATAACGCATCTTAGTTAACGAAGATCAACGCATCGATCGTAATATCACATGTTTTTTCGAACATAAAATAAACATTAAGGCTCACTTTTTATTTATTTAACATATTTATCTTTTAACTTTATTTTATTTACGATCACTTACTTCGTCTTCTTTGCATTTATTTATTATTTTTAATCATTATCTTTATACGTCTTTTACGACGATAATTATTAATTCGTCAATTATATGAGCGACAACTTTAAAGAGCGCAATTTTCGAATAATTAAAAATCTTTTAAACATAATTGATTTTGTTTTATTTACGAACAACTTTGAAAGCAACTCAATTGTTCGCATTAAGAAAAATCGAAATATCTTAATTGATTTCACATAGAATGCGATCAAAAAACAAGAATCGCTATTATCTTAAAACTTACTTAGCATTAATAATGACAAAACAAAGTTTATAAGCATTTTATATCGATATTCTATGTTAATTTAAATTGCGCAAACGATTATTACGTTATATCGAATAAAATCTAATGCGAAATTAATTAAGAAGAATTTTTTCAAATACGAAATGTCATTGTACACTAAGTATAACATTAAAATTAACAACATATTTGTTAACGTAACATTGAGCGACTCGCATATGTAAAAAATTCTTAAGATTAATTTCGCTAACTCTAAGAAATAACTTGTCGATTTCGTTAACAATTAGAAAATTTGCGTTTTTCGCGAAAATCGCGAAAAGATAACTAAATTTCGAAAAACTTTTAAGAAAAAATAAAAATATTATAAGATTGCCAACTATTAATTTTTTAATAACGAGAATCGCTCTTCGAACATAGCAAAGAAATTTAATTTTAATAAAAAGCATTTTTTGTGTGTGTAATAAAACGACATAAACTTATTAAACGAAACAATAATAAATAAATAAATCAAGAAGCGAAAAAAATATAAAGATTTTAACGCAATTAAAGAAAGACGTCGTAATTAAAAATCTTACGAAATAGATTGTTGTCAAATTCTAACATTTCACAATCGCGAACAAAAATTAACGCATCATTGTCGTTAATAAGAACAATAAACGCTTTATTATTAATACCATTATCGTTAATAAAGACGATGCTAAGTCGAAATCTAACTATTTTTTTATGCTTCAAACAAAGATACGTAATTGCGAGACAATTTAAAAATTTTTAATAAATGATCGTATATTTATCGTTAACGAAAACAATAATTAAGATATTAATGAAAATTTCTTTATTAACAATTCTTTGTTCGCGAATTCTTATTTTATTAAAAATGACTTAATTTTCGCGCAACAACTCTTTTTAAAACTTAAAAAAAAAATCTTTTTTTAGTTTGCATTAATTATAAATGTTAAGTTCGTTAATTTTACGAACGTTTCTTATTGTAGACATTAATACTTTTGACGAACGCTATTCTTATTTAACAACTTGTCAACTACAAATTTCAATAACGAATATAAATTCTTTAATATTTCTAGAAGATTTCACATTAGTTTTTAATTACGATATGCGTAAGAAAGAGCAAACGTTTAATGAAGAAAAACAAGCATCAATTGTAATTGACGAAAAATTTATTAAAAAAAATGAAAAGCATAATAATGCGAATTTAAAATTCGTTGATTAACTAATATCAAAGAAAGAGATCAAAAATATTGTGAATTAAAATTAAGAATTAAAGAATTTCGATCGTCATTTCTTTATCGAATTAAGTCATAAATATAAAGATTGCTCACAAAATATTATAGCGCATCAATTGATCGAAGTCGCAAACATCGTTTAACATTTTAGATTCACTCACAACGCAATTCTACGATCGTTGTCAAAAAATATTGTCGCAATAACTTAAGATAATTGCAAAGATTTACACAAGAAACTTCTTAAATTAAATACACAAATCATTAACGTCTACGAGACTAATCGTTTATTTGGCGTCGAAATTAAAGATAAAATCGTAAATTCTTTTGTTAAACGACTAATATAAGACAAATTTATAAAGATCGATTCACTTCTTTACGATGCGCATGCTAACATTAACGATTTTAACGATGCAATTTGATTATAACAAATAATCGACAATAACGATCTTAAGAGCGAGCAATAATTAATGCTCTTATCTTAGCGTATCGCAATTCTTTTTTACTTTTACTTGAGAAATTCTTCGCACAATGCGTTTTCTTATTATTTTCTCAATTACGACTTCAAGAAACGATCGCTTTATTTTAATGATTTTTACATTATAATTTCTTTTTTTATGTTACTTCATAATTATTTTACTTTTTTAATGATTTTTACATTACGATTTCTTTTATTTTTTTATTTTATTCTAGTTGATCGACAACAATTTTACTTTAAGAGCGAGAAGATATTACGATAGCTATTAAGAGCGTTGCTATCGCGATGAATCGCAATGAAGAAAACAATAACAACTACGATCGCACGACGATTGTATCTATATTTAGTCTAGCATCTTTCATAGAAGAAATGCATACTTTCTACAACTTATTTTTCGCATTATAGTGCTTCGTTTATAACACTTTTTAGTCTTATTAATATAAATGCTTTCGCTTTCGCTTTTTTCTTAAATATGTTTATTAAGATAAACAAATTATCTTGCGATAGATTTATATAGTGTGCAAACATTACTTTTATAGCTTTTTCTATTTAACTCTTTGTCTTTGCAATTATGTTTATAGATATATTATTTATTTTTTACTCTAGTGTATTAAGAGCTTGCTTAATAGTCTAAGCAAGAAGCTTTAAATTTAATAGCTTTGTTCTCTTTCTTAACGCGACGTCTTAATTGATAACAATACGCTTTAAGAAGAAGATAAAGAAGAACGAAAATAAAGAAGACTTAACTATAATTGTAGAAATTGTAGACGTGAGTAATTTATTACGATCTCTTTCTTTGTTGTTGTTTAGTCTCGTCGAGTTCTTTTCTAACTTTGCGACGAGATTATTTTGTAAATATTTTATTTTCTTCTTCTTCTTCTTAGATTGATCGCGTCGAGTTAAATTATCGAGTTCGAACTAGATTCTTGACTCGTCAAGACTTGAATCAAGTTAGAATTTTAATATCGAAAAGTCAATTTAAGTCACGATGTTAATATCGAGTATTCAAGTCGAGTTACGATGCTAATATCAAGTATCGACCTAGATTTTCGACTTGATTTGCCAAGACATAAAGCGATTTAGTAGTAAAATTTGTAGACATAAATTGTGTGTTAAATCTTATAATTTTTTTCTTAAAATGTTGCATAGTAATGCAATTAAATTATGTATTTAGTTTCTTTGATATTTGTGTAATAACTAGTTTAAGATTATTGTAATCTCTCGATTAGCTTTATTGTTATCAAAAAAATGTATGTTTAAACAACAATTTAATTGACACATTTGTTAAAAAAGATGTATAATTAAACAACAATTTCGTTGACACATTTTTTCGAAAAAGTGCATAATTAATGTATGTAGCAAGACAATACGCTTAGTAGATAATGTAACAAGATAATGCAATAAAATAATGTAAATAACGAGAAAATAATAAAGAAGAAAATTGTTTCGTTCTTGGCGCATAGATCTCTCGAAAGTCGTGACGTAATAAATTTAAAAATAGAAATTCTTAACATTATGACGATATTTTCGATTGCTTAACGATTCAAGTCGATAATTCGAATCGAATTAGAAATCGAGTCGATATCAAGTTAAATTACGATGTTAATATCGAGTATTCGAGTCGAGTTACGATGTTGATATTAAGTATTTGGATCAAGTTAGAAAGTTAATATTAATTCCTAGTCTAACGATTAGTCTACTTCTTCTTCTTCTTTTTAATTTTTCTCTTAACATTAATATTCTTCTTTGTCTTTATTTTATTTGTAACTATATCTTAAGAAGTAATAACGTGTTTTTCAATAATTAATGAGTCAAAAATCAAAGTTTTTAAAAGCTTCTTATTAGACTGGTCGCGTCGAGTTGGGTCATCGAGTTCGAGTCGGGTTCCTGGCCCGCCAAGACCCAATTCGGGTCAGAAATCTTGGCCCAAGTATTTGGGTCGAGTCAAAGGGTAGATATGAAGTACTTAGCGTATAACTTGGCTCGACTCGCCAAGACTCGAAAAATTTAGATTATTTTTGAAAAAGTGCATTAATCAACTTAATCAAATTGATTAATTTAATTAATTTGTTTATAATATTATATAGTAATGCATTTAGGTAATGCATTTGTACGTTATTTGTGCGTTATTATTTTCAAACTATTTTTAGTAATTCAAATAATGCGAATTTTTTTAAAAATAGAAAATCTTGGCATTTTAACGTCATTTTCGATTGCTTGGCGAGTCGATCGAGCTGGGTCAAGAAATCGTTAACTTGGGTCAATTCCAAGTTGAATCAAGAGATTGATACCAAGTATCTAGGTCGGGCCAGAATGTTGGTACCGAAACCTGGCCCGACGGTCAATCTACTTCTTATTTACTAGCGATTTATCTTTAAATTTGACATAGTCTTTGTGTGTCTTAACAATTAATAGATCGATTCAATTTTAATTTAAGACAATAATTGCTTCTATTATTGAATCTCTTTTAAAGCTTAAAATCTCGTTAAACTTAATTTATATCTTAAGATTTTTCTTAAAGATGTTGATCTTTGTCTTTATTTGTCTTGCATAAAAAGAATCGACAATAGCTATAATAGTTTTAATAATGACAAAAGTAACGACTAGTTTTGCTTTAAAGTTAGTTTAATACTTTAGTCTTTGCATGTTTTGCATCGTTTCGAACATAAAAAACTCTTTCTTTAATGTTCAAACATAACTAGTTCGCAATTTAGAAGCCTCTTCTATTGCGACAACAATAACGACAATGACTAATGTCTTCTTTCGAGACATTTAGACATATTTATAGAAAACAACGACGACGAGATGCGATCGACAAGAGCATACTAGAATATTTTTCGATAACAATGAGGATTCTCGCAGCTCTCTTGACATCATGCAGGGATATTTAAATAGTACTATTGATCACGAATTCAAACGATTAAATAGTACTATTTATTAGGAACAATTAGTACTATTTGCACCTTCGGAACAAATAGTACTACTGGGGGTACTACTTGAATCCAAACAGGCCCTAAGGCAATGGTAACAAGCGAACGGGTCTAGCTTCTTAAGGAATACGGTAGCTCATGGCAGCTCCATGCATATGCACGGAGTAGCAGATGTAGTATCGCAGGCAACCAGTATCAAATGAGTCTACAGCGATCACTGATATTCACAAGAAAGACTATGATCCAGCTACTCTACAGGCAACAGAATCAAATTCCTGTTGACAGCTAATCGTCGGTGCCCCACAACATTTCGGCAAGCTACGTCCAGACTACGCTTTGGTGGTTTCAGCCAAGACGCTGGAGGCGACCCGTGATCTGGAACCGACTTTGCAGAATCATCGTTGTGTTGTGGAACAATGCACATGTATGGCTCTTATGCTGCGTTAGCCTGCGTACCCACGAAGGATTTGGGTATGGTCCAACACGAACAGGGCAGAGCACTGCCTTCCCGTCAACGTAGCGCGCTGAGCTGACTGTGCTGAGATCCGGCCGCACGAGCATTCCCCTTGCTTTCGTAATATCAAAGAACAATTGCCCCCGAGTTTTAGCTAGTAGCATAGTGATGTCCCTATGCGTAGCTGCCTTATTACAGTATACTAAGTAATCGATCTTGGCATCCTCATGTTGGTATCCTTGGCATCTGAAGTAGTGGGACACGTGGATCTGGTCAAAACTGTGATTGGAAACTTTGCCGTTAGCCAACACCTAAAGTATTTCTAGTTCTCCATTATATATTTTTTAGCATGATTTTGTATCTGACAAGATCGATATCTGCTATCAAACGATGGGGCTCTGTCGGCGGGCGAAGTTCGCTCGCCTTAAGCCTCCACATTTTGCGCAGCCTTTTACACGGCTCCGCTTACAGGTAAGGCCAACGCGAAGGAAGCAGGGCAGCTGTGCCACACTCTTGGTACTTCATATATTGCAGACCGCTTGGTGGGGGACCTTCGATCAGCACGATTGAACAATCGCAAATCGCAATGGTCCCACCCAGCTATTTACTAAGCACTGGGCCATCAGCCGAGTTGAAACAAAGGCATGCAGTCCTTTAAGCCTTAGATCTCCTCGCTGACCGCAGCAGCAGTCGATTTTTCTATTTCATAATACCCCTTGACCATGGACGGATAAAATTTTCCCACCCTCCTTCAATACTGCAATGGCCACTCATGGAAGAAATTCGACAGATAGATCTTCCTCGCCTTTACCCGCCATGCGCGCTGGCATCCCACGCTTACTCGCAGGTTGGTAGTCATATGGTACAGGTGTTTCGTTACTCTGCTGATCTTCCTTCCGCAGCCTTGCCCCGAAAATTCGCCAGCGTTGCTGGCTGGGTATGCCTGCTATACGTAGCATGGCGGTATCTCACTGCATCGTCGCTCAAGTCCGCCGAATCTCTCACCTGTAGACCCAGGCCATATGAGGTTTCGAATCCAATCAGACTTCCCGAGACTTCAGACGTTGGACTGCTGAATGCAACCTGGATCGGGCTAGAATCAATCTTCAAGGCGCATCCGCCGCATCCCAAGGAGCTGCCGAAGATCGCATTCCAAACTGGGTACGACATGCCTTCATGGGAGCTCATCCAAAACCACACGAACCTTTCTGCCGAAGATGCCCAATTCTCGCGAGCGAGCCATGCTGAGGTTCTCAAAAAGCTACCTGAGTATCCGAAGAAAGCGTATTCTGGTCGTGGCCTTATCATGCTCGCCGGTGGCCGCTACAACATGTATGCGGCGACCGCACTAGGGGTGATCAGGCAGACAGGAAGCAAGCTACCCATTGAAGTATGGATGAATGACACGGCGGAGGAAAAGGAAGGTTGGTGCGACGAATTGGCAAGAGAGGGCATGGTGTGCAAATGGCTTAGCGACTATGCCGGTGTGGAGGCTCGACAGCAAGGATACCAATTGAAGATTATGACCATGATGTTCTCGTCTTTCGAACAATTCTTGTTCCTCGATGCGGATAATCAGCCGATCAAGAATCCCGACACAATCTTCGACTCCAACAGCTTCGTGGACACAGGCGCAATCCTCTGGCCAGACTATTGGGGCCATACTGGAGCGCCGTATTTACCTTATGTTGTTGGGCTTTCGGATGAAGCATCAGACTTGTTTCGAGAGGATCGGACCGTAGAATCTGGTCAGATCGTTTGGGACAAGCAAAGACACTGGAAGGTACGTCACCGAGAAGCTTGACTTGGCCCCAGAGATTGACTAACCTATTGGCACTCTTCAGTCTCTTTGCTTGGCTGCTTACTACAACTACCATGGCCCTCGATACTATTACACCTTGATCACACAGAACTTTGCGGGTTGGGGTGACAAAGATACCTTCCCTCTCGCCCTCAAGGCTCTGCGGGAAGACTACTACATGGTCCCCTTCAGCCTCGACACCTTGTTCTTAAATGGCACCTCTACCGGAGTGGCGATGATGCAAGCCGACCCAGGCAATCAAACCGGCTACGAGCCATTGTTCCTGCACGCGAACTTCATCAAATGGCATGTCCGAGAATTCTTATGCATCGGGTGTGCGGGTGACGACGTGGAGCCTGTCGCAGCCAGCGATCTAGAAAGGGACTGGTCGCCTATACACAATCTCCTCTTGGATCATATGCGTCTATACGATTCCGATGTTCCTGAGAAGCTATGCATCGATCCTGAGCCAATGATCTGGAAGAGCATGGAGCACATTGTTTGCAGGAGTGTTTGGACCAACAAAGACTTGTGTGAACGGATCAGGGACTATATGGCAGACGCTTTCGGCTTCCGGTATCGCACGCGAACGGCTTCTCGAGTTTTTCGTAAAGGGTACGAAATCGAGGAGATGTGCGTCCAGAGATAAGCAACGGGTTCTGTACGATACAGTTGTTGCATTCTTAGATCGGCGTTGGAGGAGACTTATATCGGATACCCACTCACGGCATTTCGTGGTAGCATTGCACGTTTCTAGCAAGATTTAGGATAGTGAATGTATGCTGTGTACGTTATGTTACGAGATAACGATTGAGCATATGTGGTGTTCTCTCTTCAGCAAAGTGCGAAAATCTTGACAGACAAGTGGTACATAAAGTTTACTAACCAGAATTGACCAGAATTGACCCAGACAGCCTTGATCGTTCCCAATGGCAATGGGAGAAATTAAGGGCCTGGTAGGGGGTGAACTTCCGCTCGCATAAATACAGCCGAGTGCCCGCAAAGTCACAATTGGTCGCAGAAGCAGTATATATGTACTCACTTGTAATGGGTCTACTACTGTCACTCGAGATTGGATTATTGAGATGCAGTGCGATATAGTCCGTAGCACTACCAGCCCTACGAGTATGTACTGCCGTCCTGATGATGGAAACCTGGCTTGGCGGAGGTCCTTGCTAGCGTTCTGACGACGCCCCAAAACTTTCGATTCCATAATCGTTCCTCATCAGAAACACCGTCCGTCGAATCTTCGTTCTTCATACCCTGGCAGCTTATCGCTGCGGCACTCTTAGCGAAATGCGGCTGCTCCATCTCTCTCGTAGTGCCTAATCTGCGAATGTCCAAGCTGTCTTTTCGATCCCTTTCTGTTTACTCATCATGCAAGCCGTGATCCATTTGCTCATCTGTAGATTCCAGATCAGTATGCTAGAGATTCCAGACTTTCATGCTAGAACTATTCCACACAGCCTGTGATCCATAATCTGCTGCTCTGCTCAACCCTGTCCTGTCGACATGGCAAGGTCGCAGCATTGCATTTGTGTTTCTCTTCCCAATCATACTTCCTTTTGACTATATAGTAAGTAAGGTCTCGCAGTCAATCATCATATCTATTCAATCCATCTTGCGACCATCCCAAAATCCATCTCTCTACACACTACCTTATTGGTAAAAGCTTCTTATGACTAACCCCGATCCATCCATGAATCCTACCTGGAGAACCTTCATGGACCTCTCCGAGGAGCCCGGTGTGGAAGCAGCAAAGCCTTCTGTTGGTGGCCACAACGCGTTGTCCCCAATGGATCCGGAAAACCCACAGAATTGGCCTCTGCGTAGGAAGGTCTATGCGTCTTCCGTCGCCGCTACCTTCACCTTTGCCGTGTATGTATCCTCCGTTGAGTGTAGTGAGCTGATTTGTGCTAACAGGTCGATAGGGCCTTCGGTCTTACAGCTTACACTTCCGGTATCACGGGTGTTATGCACCAATTCAAAGTATCCATGCAAATCGCCGTCCTGGGTTTCTCATTACCCATCTTCGGCATATTCTTCGCTCCAGTCTACACTCCGCACCTCAGTGAACGATTCGGGCGTGTTCCAGTCTACTTCGTCAGCCTTCCTTTGTTCGCCATTTTCACGTTAGGATCAGCACTCGCACAAAACTTCGCTACTCTGGCGATCTGCCGATTCCTGGCTGGGCTTTCAGGTGGCCCAATCATTGTGCTCATTGAGGGTACATTTGCCGATGTCTGGGAAGGCAAGGGAGCCACGGTCTCATACTATTCTGTCTTGACCCTTGCTTCATTCATCGGCACCGCTTGCGGTGAGTACCTAGAAACGGACATTAGCCAATTTTTCAGAGCTGATGGAATTATAGGTCCTCTCATTGGCGGCTTCGTCTTCGCAGCCAAGGGCTGGCGCTCGCTCCAATGGGTCACTCTCATGGTTTGCCTGCTTGCCTATCTCTTCGGCCTTGGCGTTCCAGAAACCTATGGTCGTGAAATATTGCGCCAGCGTGCCCGGAACCTACATATGCCACCACCGACGCTGGCTCCAGCCGAGAGTGGAGTGACTCTTGGAGCGATGGCCAGAGTCACAATTCTCAATCCCATTAAGATGCTTGTCGCCGACCCCATCACCATTGGCATTAGTTTGTATCTGGGCTTCAATTTCGCTGTGCTATTCAGCTTCTTCATCTCCATTCCAGTGGTCCTAGAGTCGACGTATAACTTCACAGTTCAGCAAGTCGGGATTGCGTTTACTGCGGCTATTGCTGGTTCGCTTTTGGCAGCACTAATGTCTATATCCATGGACCGCATCACTGCCAGGGTATTCCTAAAGAGAGGAACTCCAGCACCTTTAGAATATCGTCTTCTACCAGCTCTTGTCGGCGGCGTCTTCATACTCGCATCCCTCTTCTGGATCGCGTGGACCGCCTCCCCAAACACCCACTACGCCTCCCCTATACTCGGCACGCTCCTCTACGTCTGGGGCAACATGTCCGTTCTCATCTCCGCCATCTCCTACCTCTTCGACGCCTACCCACCTCGGGGCACACTATCCGCCTTGACGGCCGCAGCGTGCACACGCCTCGCTTGTGCGGGCATTGTGTCGCTGTTCATCATTCCGATGATTATGGGACTTACGGGTGCTTGGGCATACAGTCTTTTTGGGTTCATTTCTGCTGCTATGGTGCCTTTGCCTTGGTTGTTGTTTAGGTTTGGGCCGACGCTAAGGGCGCGCAGTAACTATGGAGCGGGCACTGCGTTGATGCAAGGGAAGGTTACGGGGCAAAAGATGGCGAGTGACGACATTCGAGTGGAGATGCGCGATGCATCCGAGTAACGATGAGATATTGTGTGAAGGATCCATTTGTGGCGAGAACAAAGAAGATGTAACAATGGCGTTTTGAGGTCTTCGACGAGATTGTTTCGAGGCCCTACTTTTCAAATAAACGTCGACTGGTTGAACATGTTCAAATTCAGCATGAAGGGCGAACCCTGGTGTATATTTGACTATCTGATTGAACGAAAACGTCTAACGAGCGAACGAATGCGCGGACCACGACCACCGTGAAGTAAAGGGAAAGACAATACTCGAAGCGCACCACACGGCGAGCAAAGCTGAACTTGCAATCATTCAAGAATCAGAATCGCTAAAGGTGCAAGTGACAAATAATGCTAGATCAAAAGACTTATTTGAGCGCCGAGAGTTGATAACGGTTGGAGTGGACGATATCTACTATCGGTCTCGGCTCGAGGGAAATTTACAACTTGGCTCAGGGGGGAGATATATAGTACAGGGTGGACGGGACGGCAAGAGTTGCTGACGGTTGTTGGCGTTAGGATGTTACGAAGTTGGTGGACTACTTGATGGAGAAGATGATAGTAACCGTCTCGACCTGCTCACATCGTCTGCCCCAAGCATAGTACCAGGCATCTTGGATGGCATCAATTCAACCACTCTATCTATTACACATATTCTGATCCAAATAAAGAGCAGAAGTTACACGGCTGGACAAGCAGAGGGCGTTAATACTTCTCATTTATAGTAAAGATCAGAGTAGAGAGGAGAGTAGAAGAGATCAGAGTAGAGAGGAGAGTAGAGCAGAGAGGAGAGTAGAGTAGAGAGTAGAGTAGAGCAAAAATTAGAGCACAAAGTAGAGAGAGAGTAGAGAGAGAGTAGAGTAGAAAGTAAAGTAGAAAGTAGAGTAGACAGTAGCGTAAAGAGAAGCGTAGAGAGTAGAGTACATGAAGAGTAGAGCACAAAGCATAACAAAAGGTAGAACAGAAAGTAGAGCAAAAAGTAGAGCAGAGAGTAGAGTAAAGAGTAAAGTGAAAAGCACAGTCGAATAAAGAGCAGAAGCTACACAGCTGCTGGCGAGGAGAACAGAGATACTAAACGAAATTCGAATGGAACATGGACACTTGATTACAAGAGTCATTACTTGTATTGGTATCTAGCTAGAGAATGCTTATCCAAAGGAGACAAAGCATGCCAGAACACTCCTAGACCTGCTAGCCATACCCAATATCCCATGAAACCCTCAAATGATCCGAGAACTCTCCTCCTTCCCTCCTTCCCTCCCATCCACCTAAGCGCTCCACTCCTTGTCGAACACCCGTGACCGCTTCTGCTTGCAAGGCTTCGAAGGCGTTGCGCCGCCCGCAGTTGCATTGCCAACTGGAGTGGCAGTCCCAGAAAAAACACTAGGCAGCGTCACAGTCGGAACACCTGGCTCAATCGATCCTGCGGTGGGGTTTGGAACGGTCTGGGTGGATTTCGGGACGGTGGTCACGGTTGTGGACTGCGGAGATGGAGAAGCAGAGGCGACGGTAGAGGTGACGGTGATGGTTTGGGCGGGTGCGGACGTGGTCACTGTTACGGTCGCTGCGGGGGCTTGGGCGCTTTGTGGCTGCTGCGCTGGGGGGGCTTGAGGTGCTGCGGGGGGTGCTGCGGGTGCGGGGGGTGCTGAGGCCGGGGGTGCTGCTGAGGCTTGAGGTGCTGCTGGGGCCGGAGGTGCTGCGGAGGCTTGAGGTGCTGCAGAGGCTTGAGGTGCTGCGGAGGCTTGAGGTGCTGCGGAGGCTTGAGGTGCTGCTGGGGCTTGAGATGCTGGTGATGGTTGAGATGCTGCCGGAGCCTGGGGTGCTGCTGAGGCAGCGGGTGTCGATGCAGCTTGACCTGAGCCTTGAGAAGTTTTTCCTATGAGCTGGAAGTTTGCTGGGGCGTTGAAAGGCTTGCCGTCCTTGATCGCTTGGAGCTGTCCAGGAACAGCGGCTGAACCAGCGTTTACGGCCTCAGCGTCGTGGGTGACAACCTTGTTGGTGACAGGTGTAGTCGCAGAACCTTGAATGTCGATGTCCATGCATGTAGTGTAGACCTCGTTCTTGCCCTGAGGCTGGCCTGGAGTTCCGACTGCGGTTGGCCAATTCCAGACCCAGTAAAGAGTATATGGCTTGCCTGAAGCGGCATCTTTCGGGAGTGCGACTGTATTGCTGCACCAAAGATCCCCGCCCATAAGTTTATCGGCGGTGTGCGGGAACTGCTTTTGACGTTGTGCAGAGATGGGTCCACCATTGACCTGGTAACATTGCGAGTCGTCGTAGTTGTATGTTCCTAGGAGCTTGCCCTTCTTATTACCTGCGGTGCCATCTGCGTTCCACTGGGTGACGTCGAGAAGCTTGTCGTCGGGAGAAGGCTGTGTAGTGCCGTAGACGAAAATTGTGCCTCTATTCTGAGGTTTGCCAGGTTGATTCTCAGGGAGAGTAACGTGTCCGTTCTCCTGGTAGCGGAGGGCGACCATGTCACCCGGAGCCGCCTGAAGTCTTGGGCTGCCATCTGTCTGCTTTGCCTCCTGCTGGTGGTCCGGGAAGCACACGGTGTCCGATGGGGTGATACCTTGGGTGGGGTCACGGCCGTTGGGAGGTAGGAGATAAACCATGCCCTTATCAACGTTGGTGCTCCCTTGGCGAAGGACATTTCCTCGCGCAAATCCTGGCGCACTAGTAAATGTGCCGTTCGGAGCGATGACTTGCATCTGTTCAACCCAAGAATGGGCGGAGCCGGAGGAGATGATGGATGCAACGGCCGCCAGGGCTGCTGCAAATGAGGTACGTGAGTGCATGTTGGAGGTCTTGCGGTAGCGTATGAACGGATTTAGGTAGTGAGCGTCCTGCGCGATGGTTCTAAGATGTTGTCTTTCGAGAGGATGCTCTTCCGATATCTGGGAGAAGAGCGTAGCGATGGTCTGACAGAGTAGATGTATGAGGATGCAGAAAATTTAGTAGATGGCCAGCATGCTGTTATTAATATTGAGGTGATCTGAACTAAGAACAATGACAGAAGTGAAAGATCGCTGATCGAGACAAAGAGATTGAGGGAGAGATGTAACAATGAGAAGGATGGCGGACAAAGAGAGGGAGGGGAGGGCGACAATAAGGATTCATCACATAGACAGAGCGAGGTGAATGGGGAGACAATGGTATTGTGCTGCCGCCACATTTGTTATTGCACAGTGCCATTGTCAACTCACGTCCATTGAAGCCTGGGACCTATTCATTGTTCGATTATCGAGTGAACTCGATGAGCTCGATGGGAGCCAATAGAGAGGAGCACCGCGTTTGCAGTCAAACAAGCAGCTTTGTCACAATCTTCCCACTTCTGGTCGTCCATTACCCGTGGAAAGCAGCAGGCAGCACAATGTAAGGGGCCTCGAACGGTCCCAGGTTTGCACGTCTACTGTGAAAGAGGTCTCGATAGGCCAGCCACTGCGCAGTCGACACGCGTTTTGAGGTCACTATTGCCAGGGGCCAGGAGGCGTGTCGGAAGGTTCAAGTGTAAATACTTTATTCATGGACGCTTCACGATGGATCTTCAATTGTTCTAGAAAGTTGATGTTCGCAGAACAGTGATTGCCAATCCTTGGCCTTTTGTCTTTCGTCACGTTTGAGGTTTGAGGCTTGCTTCACGGCCAGTGGAAGGGCCGATTTGGGTTGTCGGTTTCAGGTTAACCTTTGTTTCAGCGTCGGAAGCCTTGGCGTTGGCCATATCTACCGTAGTTTCGAATGCCGTCGTCAAGAACCAGTCAGGCACCTTCCATGCAAGTCGTTTCGAAATACTTCCAAACAGCTTGGGATCTCTACAAGTATCTGTTAGCGTGTGGATATAATCTGTCAACTCGTCGACGCGAAAATATACGCCTCGATCGCCACAGTTACGTTTACGGTTTCGGAAACGACCGGAAGACGTAGCTTTCGAGCATCGAAGCCCAACAGCATGCTCTGCGTTCTGCACGAAAGTATCAACATCGATGAGCTAGCTAATGGCGATAGGTAACTCAAATAATCCGATGTTCGCTAGCGCTTCCTACGAACAGGGCATCAGTACTTCGTAATAGCAGCCCATCCGCCCTACAGCCTTCATTAACTCCCATGACCGTGCACAACGGCATCGGACAATACCCCCGTAACAGCTTCGCTAAAGACAGAGTTCAAGCAATTAAAGATCGTATTCGATATGGTGATGGACTGCGCTGCAATGGAGCCTTCTACGCGACTCCGACGAATAAAGCAAACTCTTGCCGCAAGCGAGTCGCAAGCGGGTCGCAAACGGGAAACATTGTCCATGTCTGGAGCCCATCGAAGCATTATAGCTTGATGACTGCTGGGATCTTTATAGATACCACTTTCTGTCGCAGACCGTGTAGCCTGGTTGCGAACGCGTAGAGCTGGGAAAGAGGCCTTGTCGGACGTCTTGAACTTGGTGAGAAGGGTATTGGCAGTGGCATGCTATATCTGCTACAAATCACGACAGTGCACGGGGCGAAGGAACGGTAGTATTGCGATGTTTAGCGAAGCATCAGATTCTTCTTAAGGATGGGTCCTTATCTTAGGAAGAGCGGTGTGTACAAGCTGACGGCCGAATATTTACAGCTGTACACCGTATTGTCCCTTCTTCTAGTCGCTTTGCGTCGCAGCCTGAGTGCAACACGCAATTTTCTTGCTCTTCCTAACCTCGTGTAATACGATCCTGTACCCCTCCTAGATGGTTATAACAAGCGCTTAATGCTCACCGATAGCCCGCTAATATTGCTGTATCAGTCATTGGACCGCAGTGAAATTGGTCTGGTGAACCCCTTGTCGACATCGGTCAATACTTTACGTAGAAGTACAACGACCTAGCAGCCTTAACAGGGCGGGCACCCATGCGTTCGCCGGAAGAGGCTAGCTTCGGTCAAACTATCTTAAGTCAGGAACCCGTCTGGCGCCGCATCGCACCTACAAGTACAAGTACTTTGGGTACGAGTACTTGGGCTTACTTCGACATTTAAGCATGCACGCCTACATCACAGATTCTCCGCCGTGCTGCGAATTCATCAGGTCCCATACATAGGCGACGTTGTTCTTCTTGAACCGTTTGAAAGGTCATCAAGGACCGATCAGCTGTTGGACGGAGGATCTCTAAATGCAAGGGTCAAGATGATGCCGGCGCTGGATCCGGCGACCGAGCTGTACGTGAACCTTAATGCCAACCACTGGGTATGATATTTCGAAATGATACTTCGCCACTCGATTCAGCGAAAAATGGAAGTCAACAGTCCCAGAACATGCCGGAGTGTACATACGCGTTCCCTTTTAGGGGCGCTCGGATGATGCAAAGCCACACATCTAGGGTCTCCCATGCGCAGACTGAGAGATCTCACCAAATCAGACGCGGAATCCTATTCTTTGATGACGATGGACACCGCGGCCAAGCCGGAGGCAATCACGACGCCTTTCGACCCAGTCGTAGTTCCCTCCTGGAGCCAAGGGCGTATCAAGGATTTATACTTGATCATTTCGCTCTCCGCTCCTCTCTTCCACCCACATCTCCCTATTGATACTCACTATGATTTGGTTAAAGTGCTCCCTAGTAGGCCTGTTGGCCTACGCTTCATATTCTCTTTGCGACAAAGTTCATTTCGAGATCAGTCTCACTTGGGGACCTGGTGCTCCAGATGGACAGCTTCGAGACATGATTTACATCAATGGCCAATTCCCCGGCCCTCAGCTAACATTGGACTATGGCGACAATGTAGAGGTAAGCGGCCATGATGATCCAGTCATATATCGGATTCAATGCTAATGGCTCGTAGTTTGTTGTCCACAACAACATGCCCTTCGACACCTCAGTCCATTTTCACGGGATAGAGTACGTGCACCTAGAAGATTTTCTCAAGGTGCGAGTAAGCTTACACTATTACAGGCAGCTTGGTACACCTTGGTCTGATGGTGTTCCCGGGGTCTCACAAAAACCAATTCCGTCCGGAGGGAGTTTCACCTATCGTTGGAAGGCAACTGAGTTCGGCACCTACTGGTATATTTGATCCTTTCGTCTAATGTTGGATCTATTGACGTCTTTGTAGGTATCATGGACATGCTCGAGGCCAAATTCAGGATGGTCTATATGGACCGCTGCTTATCCGTCCTCCGCGAAACGCTGATACGCCATTCTCCCAATTTGCGAACAGTACGCGCGACCTTGTAGCAATGAAGAGAGCCGAGCAGCACCCACACTTAGTCATGCTTTCGGATTGGGATCATTTGACCTCAGAAGAGTATAAAGCTGCAGAGGTTGCATCAAACCTGGACGCATTGTATGTTTGATGCTGACACTTCCATGCTTGCAAACCGCTCACGTCGAGATAGTTGCTTGGACAGTTTGCTCATCAATGGCAAGGGTGCTGTTAACTGCCAGCCTCAAGCGCTGCTAAACAATTTGACTCTTCCCCCGCTTCTGAAGCTTTTGAATGGCTCGTTCGTCAGTGACAGAGGATGCACACCTATGTCACCAAAAGCGTTGGACGAAGGATTGAACTTCACCTACGATATCTCCAAAATTCCGCCGGGCATGGTTGATGGATGTTCGGCTACGAATGGAAGCCATGAGATTATCGAAGTCAATGCTGCGGACGGCTACGCCAGCTTTCACTGGATCAGCGCTATGAGCGTCAAAACCCCTGTTGTTTCTATTGATGAGCATCACATGACAGTCTTTGCTGTTGACGGTGCGTATATCCAACCGCAACCTGCCGATACCATCTTCATGTACAACGGCGAGCGTTTCGCTGCCATGATCAAATTAGATCAACCAGCTGGCGATTATACCATCCGCGTGGCCAATTCGGGTGCTGATCAGATTTTGTCTGGCTTTGCTACTCTTCGGGTCACCAATTCTACTACAAGACGTCATGGACGAAAGGCTACCTCTACCTCAGTATCTTCTGCTCCCGCCTCAACCTCGAGTCCTTACATCGACTATGCCGGAGGCAACCTCTCAGGGTCTGTCGTCGCTCTAGACGAGACCAAGCTCATCCCATTCCCTGCTTCGAAGCCTGCGCCTACCGCCGACGCAACCCACTTTATGAATCTTGGCCGTCTAAACTACAATTACGGTTGGTCTCTTAGCGGAGATGCTCTCTACCCCGATTCCGGAGATATGAGCAAACCCCTTCTCTTCTACCCCAACAGCACGCTGGGGCGCAACGGTTCCTTAGTCTTCACCACCAAGAACGGCACCTGGGTCGACATCGTCCTGCAAGTTATTCTTAATGACGCAGCACCCGCCCAGCCCGCTCATCCTGTCCACAAGCACAGCAACAAGGCCTACATCATTGGCGCCGGCAGCGGAATATTCAACTACACCAACGTTGCTGAAGCGATGAAAGTTATCCCCGAAGACTTCAATCTGGAGACGCCCAGCTTAAGAGATAGTTTCGCAACGCCCTCAGTATTGCGAGGCCCTGCGTGGGTGGTCTTCAGGTATCAGGTCGTCAACCCCGGAGCCTTCTACGTTCATTGCCATATCCAGACGCATTTGAATGGTGGTATGGCCATGACGATTCTGGACGGTGTTGACGCGTGGCCCGAGATCCCGGCTGAGTACCAGATATAGATGAGGATCCCAGGAGCTTTTTGGGGTTGTAAAGGCATTGTATATATAGCATACATTGTTGTTCCGCCGCGGACATAGAGGTCGCTAATACGGGCGTTGCATCCGGTCGGCTTTCGTCGTTTACAATCCATAATTACCATGAAACAGTATAAGCACTCGATTTGAAAATTCTAAGCTATTATGGCTTGTGCTTTCGCATTAGCACATGTCGTTCGATCAGGTGTGTTTTTGGCTAGAAATCTTCCAGAATTCATCTTTGTCCATTCTAGGGAGGAGGGCATGGACCGAGGTTTGATAACTTTAGCCTTCCATCCATCCCCATTCTAGGAGAATGGAAGTTGTCTGGCTCAGAGCTTTCGCCAGTCCATGTCCCATGTTCCTCGCCTTCCTTCATGCCCATCATATTGCCGGTGGCACCCGCTCCGACATCTCATGGCCTATGTTTCTCGCCTTCCTCTCCCCTCCATGCAGCCCCTCACAGCCTCCCGCCACCTTCACGAGTCTATGTCCCATATCCCCCCCCCTCCCTTTTCCTTCCAGCCCCTCACTCCCTACACTTCCAACCATTATCTTTCCCCGTCTGCCTCCCCCTACCCTTCCAATCGTTCTACTCCCCCCTCTCCCCCTCGCCTCTCCCCATCCTTGCCTTCTCTTGAACACAATCCCCCTATCTTGTACATTGTTAACACCCGACACGCTATCAAGAAGCACATATTGTGTATGCAGCGATAGATAAGTATCTTTGCCATTTAAGTTTTCAAGTATAGGGCGAGAGCGGGGTTTATTGAGAGATGGAGGGAGGAGGGAGGGGGGGGGGGGGGGGTGTAGAGCTGAATGCTGAAAGAGAGAAGGGGGAGGGGAATAATAAGAAGAAGAAGGGGCAAGGAGGGGGGGACGAGGGGAGGGAGAAGAAGAAGAAGGAGGAGAAAGAGAAGAAGAAGAAGAAGAAGAAGAAGAAGAAGAAGGAAGAGCTCGAGAAACTAAGAGAAACAAATAAACAAATTGCAGACTACAAGAAAGTAATAGAAGAAAGAACAATAATTGAGATATGATTGCGAGAGAAGAAGGAAATAGGATCAAGAAGTAAGAACGGAGGGGGAAGGATGGTTTGGGGGGCCAAGGTTTGATGCGAGAGTGAGAAGTGAGGAACGAGGAAGAGTGAGAGGGACTGCGGTATGGCTACTAGAGAGGGACAGGACGGTGGTAGGTGGGGGTTGGGGGAGTGAGATCCTGGAGCTTAGATGGGGATGAAGGGTTAGTGGAGGATGGGCTTAGGAAAAGGTCACCAGATGCAGGAGATAGCCAGGGGGAAAGGTGATTGTGAAGGGGCTAGATTAGCCACTGTCTCGGGGACGAGTGCAGAGAGGATACAAAATGGAGTTACCCTATAAATTCAATTCCATCTATGACGCCACGAAAACACACCAACTCCTCCCTCCCTACCCCCTCCTTTGCCGAAGCTCAAAGCGTAGGCTGTCTCTTCGGCTCATTGTCATAGGGCTTCTTCCCCGTCGCAAGGAACACCGCGGTCGTGACAGCCCTGGTCTTCTTGGGGGAGAAGGGCTCCGCGCTCTTCATCCTCGTCGGAGGGGACGTCGCAGGCGGGAGAACCTTGCGCGGTCTCCCGACCTTAGCGGGCGCGGCTGGAGCGGCGTTTACAGGAGCGGCATCTTCGGGAGCGGCTTCTGTAGGAGCAGCTGCAGTCGTGGTGGTTTGCGTGACGACGACTTCAGTTCTGGTGGTGCGGCCTCCGGCGGTGGTCGTCTTCCGGCCTGCTTTCTTGGTCGTGGTGGTCTTGGGGCCGCCTGTCTTGGTCTTGCTGACTTTGCTCGTGGTCGCAGCGGGCTCCTTTCTGGGTTTGGACTTCTTGGTTTTCTTTGCGGCTGGGGGAGGGGTCTGGTTATCGCGGAGGTAGTCTGGCCTTTTGATGCCGGTTCCGGACTGGGAGCGGGTGACGGCCATTCTGTATGGTTTTCGCGCGGTATGGATCTGGTACGTTTGGGATGATCGGAGAGGAACTTGACTAAGACCTCTTGTGCGTGAATCGGCCATTGAATTTGTACATTTTGGCGATTTGGGGTGGATGAAAGACGCACTTGCTGGGCTTTGTTCGGTTTCGCCGCATTGGGGAATAGTAATGGAGTGGTCGAACAACATGATTGCTGATGGTTCTCGGCGCTGCTTTCGGAATTTGCCTTGTCGGTCGTCATGGACTATTGTTGTCGTCAAAGAAAGCGCTGCGAGTTCCGAAGTCGCCGGAAGCGGAAGTTCCTGCACAACTTGCACAATCCTAGGGCAAACAGTCACCGTCGTTCAGATAGCGGGGACTCAGAAGACGCGTATTTGAGCCCGAAAGTGAGTAATGATCACTTAATGGATTAGGCGTCGTTAGGTGGGGAGCTGTCAAAGTAGACCACGAAGCAAATAGTGGAATCGGTCCTGTATGGTCCCTAGAGACTTAGACGTAGATGCATAAGCACAGCAAAACAGCGGAACGGGCAGATAACAGGATAGAGAAGCCAGAACGAAGAGCTAATGTCAATGCGACGGCAAAAGAGCCTCCGTAGCATCGATAAGAAGGAAAGTAAAAAAGAGTACTGTGCGCGAAACATCGCAAGGGCTGATTTTCCATATATCCCGATCAATGGACCATCTAGGGCTGATGGAACATGACTTTGAGCTTGGTAACGAGAGCGGAAAATTATATGAATCGATTCATAGCATTGTCTTGTAAGGCGGCGAAAGTATGGTCGCTAAAAAGCTGGTAAAGCATGGAAACAGTGGCTGTATTCGATCAACCATAGCACCACCTCACCCAGATCACATCAGACAAGAAGACTGTGGGACAGTATTGCTTCCAATTTTGGTAGCAGATCTTGTGGACGGAGAATGGGTGGTCCGGGAAATCAGATGTCAGAGAGTCGGAGGCACCTACGCAAGCTCCAGGATTGCCGGAAAAGGGAGGCATGGCACGACGTTTTTTGTCGGGACTCCATCAAAGAAGCTCCTAAAGGGAGTAGCAGCTTGCGTACTTGGTCGACTGTTGAGAGATATTGCAATAGGGAATGTTAGACAACGGAAAGCGAATCCGAAGTATGTCCACCTATTTAGGCGGAAATTGCTTGGCATATTCACCCTCTAACTCCTTTCAGTGTGCGGCTATCCGCGGCGTTGCAACAGCAGTGACGACGATGCCGTATCGCTGATAAGCTCTTTCCACATCATGCATTAGTGACTAGGAATGAATTGATACAAGGAGGAGAGGACATCTCCGTGTCCTTTGCATCCTCATTTTCTACTTCTCGCAGAGACTGCTAGATCAATTTCTATCATGGTGAAACCGCTACCGATTACGTTCGCCTGCAACAGATCTCCTTTGGCTATCCACGTCGTCTCTCGCCCCCTCATCCAATGCGTACATCAGAGTCATGGACTTCGCGAAGCCGCAGCTACGGCCATTCCTACCAGCCATCAAACCGTTGCCTCAGTCCTACCTGTTACACAACAGCCATCGCGGCCTCCACTTTCTCTTCTTCCCTTCAAGACCCTCGTCAGATCGTATCTGATCAATTTGGTGTCTTCTAACCACTTTCTCCTACCCCCTTCTCTTAAGACGCTGTCTCTTTTGGCTTACTCCGAGTCCCCTTACCTAAATCCTGACCGAAACCCTATCTTGCGATATCTACTTAAGAAGACCTTCTATGCCCAATTTTGTGGTGGAGAGACTCGGAGTGAGATCCAGGAGACTGTAGATGGATTGAAGAGAATAGGCTTCTCTGGGGTAATCTTAGCTTATGCAAAGGAGATTGTCGTACACGCCGGGCAGGACTTGTCCAGGTGTCCGAATCTAGATGATGCCGTCGTGAAAGCCGACGTAGAGTCCTGGAAGCAGGGCAATCTGAAGACCATCGACTTGACAAGTAGTGGACATTTTGTAGGCCTCAAGTACGAGTTTCTCGCCTCTCGTGCAGGAGCCATGTCTGACACGTTGCTAGATTCACAGGTGCCGGGGGTCGTGCTGTGCAACTCCTCGCGGAACGGAAACCTCCTGATGCGCTGATTGATCAAGCAACGACCGAGATATGCAAGCTTGCAAAAGCTAAGAATGTTCGTCTTCTGTTCGATGCCGAGCAAGACGCTGTTCAGCAAGGCATATACGCTTGGACGCTTCGCTATCAGAAGAAGTTCAACGGCGGAGGTTCCGACAAGGCGATCGTGTACGGCACCTATCAAGCCTATCTGCGCTCCACACCCGCAACCTTAGCGGAGCATCTCCACATTGCTCAACGAGAGGGTTTTAGGCTGGGTGTAAAACTTGTAAGGGGAGCATACATGGCCAGCGACCCACGCCATCTGTTCTGGGACAGGAAAAAGGAGACCGATAGGGTGTATGACGGCATTCTAGAGGTCTTGATCACCAGGACATATAACGACGTGCTGAGACCTCATGGAGAAAGTACCAGAGAGGTCCCAGAGGTGAATATGGTATTGGCAACACACAACCACGCATCGGTGAAGAAGGCGATGATTCTCAGGGAACAGCAAACCGATAGAGGCGAAAGAAAAATCGATATGGTATATGCACAACTGATGGGGATGGCAGATGAAGTCAGCTGTGAGCTGGTGATGGCTGGAAAGCGATCGATAGCTCTCGACGGTAAAGATCAATCCGCTATCCGAGGAACCAAGGTCTTCAAGTACCTTGTGTGGGGAAGCGTAGGAGAATGTACGAAGTATCTGTTGAGGAGAGCTGAAGAAAACCGAGACGCCGTATTGCGTGCCAAGAGCTGAAATGTGAGAGGCCTATGGATTTTGGGTGTGAAACAGGCTCTGTTGCATGCAATTCCTTGCTCCAATCCTCAGTCGTCTTTCTCCGATAGAGCTGAACCTGAAACATTGTTTTCAAAGTGCTCAGAATTCGATCCTTCAAACATCGTTTAAGCCAATGTTTGCACCGCCGTTTAGAACGCGAAGGGAGGAGGTGAAACTCGCAGACACTTCCAGGACCACATTATCGCCGTCGGCAGTAGCCCCTATATCTGGCAGACGAGGACTGTATGAGCATCGTATTATCCTGACTATAAAGAGAGGCTGACATCCGTTATATGCGCTTGTTACAGGATGGGTATGTCGTGAGCATTGTCGCACTTAATCCTGCCTCATCCCATGCCTTTTATTACTATTATCCACACACAGGACAGCAATTGCTTTATTTTCGACTTAACCAGTAGGTCAAACCAAATACCACGCCATGGACAACCACAATGCAGGCCAAAAGTGCGCCGAAAGCGACCGGACTGATCGAGAGTCTACTACCTAGATATGGAACCATTCCGTTGATGTATATGGGCGGATTTCTACTTACCAACGTGGCCAGAGATCCGATTGCAAATTCAGCTATGTTTGCACCGGCCGTTTCAGCGTCGTGATGATGGACATCCCAAAAAGACCTAGGAATGGTATTCAGCTGCAAGAAGTTACACTGGAAGTTCTCTACCCACCCACTCGCATAAAATTGGAACTGCTCCCAGTCCAGGCCAGCACCAGGGTTGTGAGTTCGTCCTTGTAATGCGATCGAAGCCGCAGCCAGTCTAGCCACGAAATGCGATATATTGTGTTCGGGCTGACCTGAGTTGCTGACTTCGCTTATTGTGATAGGGCATTGGTAAAATTTAGGCTCCGCATCTGTTTCATAATTCTTGTACGCCCACATCAAGAGACATCGATCTCCACATGCCCAGGTGGTAGCTTTATCGGGGGTTTTGAAGCCGCGATAGATGTACGTTGTGCCTGCGGCACCCAAAAATGATGTTGGGATCTTGATGCTGCCGTTTCCCGTAGTTGGATTGGTATATGTGAATCGTAAGGCACTGTCGCCGCCAATGGTATCATCGACACTCTCAAGTTGACGGTATTCAGTACAAATACCAGAGGCCGCTGTGATGACACGCTTCGTAAACTGTGGATACGCCTTCTGCGTATCGTTCGGATTATATTCGCTAAAGCGGTAAGCAAATTCTTGTCTTCCAGGATCGCGTCGACAGTAATAGTAATAATCTTGTCTAGAGCCGAGAACATCAGCGAGCTCAAGATAAGGACCGCAACTAGAGCCCAGTATCGCCTCTCCATAAGTATGAGCGAGCACATGTTCTTGGACGGAGCCTGGACAGTCGGCATTGGGGTCATAGCAAGTGAGATTCGAGACTTGGACTTTCCCTTCTCTCACATAGGTCGTGTTATAGTTGTTGCCATCCTCTATGGTGACTTCCAGACTAATCAAAGCACTTAACATTTGGGCTGCCTGTTGCACATAAGCCAACATACAACGCCCACCAGTTTCCGAAGGCTTACGAAGATGACCGAAAGCTAGCATCCACGAAAGTCAGTACTTGCAAAAGGTATGATGGAAGCATAGACCCTGAAGTTGACAACGATGGCTCCAGTTTCAGACACCGAGGGTACTTCAAGCACGAGGAATGACCAGGAAGATAGGCGTTGAATAGGATGAAGCATTAAAAACGGCTTTCAAAAGTCGGCGACTTACCCATACTATGCAGAACAGCCGTAGCCACCATGTTGATGTCACGCCAATAAGTTTAGTCACCTTCAATAGACTGTCAAAGTGATCTATCAATTCTTCCTCTTCACCTTGTGGACCAACTAGGTGCTTGATCTTGCTTGACATGACTCTTGCAAGCGCTTTGAAAGCCTCCTATGATTTCATCAGCAACAGCGACACACGGGGCCAAAGGGTGATCTAACGAAAAAGCTGAGGCCCAAGATTAAGATCAAGACCACCGAAGCAAGATTGTAAGTGTTCTTTTGAGTTGGAGTAATAACGCCTGTACCCCAGTAGACCATCACTAGCATGACCACCAGGGCTGTGAAAACAATCGTCCCGACCCAGAACGAGAGCAGCTTTAGCAACGTCCTACGCCGGGTGTGGGGAGGTCCTGATGGAATGTCGGTTTGTAGAGAGGTGGCGGGGATTCCACCTGCTTCGGTCCCAGGATACGGAACGTCGTTGCCAATCACTCCGTCCTGATTGTGGACTGATCCGGTCGCTTCGGACCTGTCATCAAATTCACCAACATCGTCTGTCAGCCTTGTCTGGCTGTTGCCAGATTTAGCTGCATCGACACCACTTAAGGGTGCCTGATTCTTCAAGAGACCCATTTTCATGGAATCGTACGTCGCCATGGTGATCGTTTTGCTGTTCGTATCGTCAAGATGATGTTCTTGCGGATGTTGCTGCGAACTGTTCGTGAAAACTGGAAAATTCTGGGATTTTAAGCCTCCACGGTTAATATTGCCTTTGAGCACCGTTACACACTGGAGGATCATCTCAATTACAGGGCGACACCATCTTGAAAAATCCATTGGCTCAGGTTCATCCAAGACACCTTCAGCTGAAGCCACAAGCACATGTTCGTCTCGAGAGTGAACCTATCAGAGGACTCCTTTTGGCCGAGATGATAAATCCTCATCGGATACATATCTTCTTATGAAATGAGACCACGGATACCAAATCTCGAAGGGCGAGTGATAACACTTCATACTTTTCCCGTAAATATCTTCCTTGTTGTAGGTGACGTCTAAGAACAACGGTTTGTTTGCAAAAGTTGCTTGCCAGCTTGTGCGCGCAATCGTTGGAGATTTGGCTCGTTTCGTAAGTTCTAGAGCGTGCCGACTGTCATTGGACAGGAGAGTGATGCTGTTGGTAATGGCCGTTTTACCTCGACTCAGCCTCTCCGGACCATGTTGTCCCATAGGCCTCGAGACGAACAAGACACCCTTAGTAATTTGTTGCAGTGAGATTGACGAGCGATCTAATCGTTCTTTGCCCAGCTCCAGTATTGATCATGAAAGTCCTATCGAAAACAGAGAGATGGCTATCCATCTGATGTACCAGAAGGGGCTCATCTCGATCGTGGCATCTGCCTTTCCCAATGATACCATAAACGCAGTATGAACATCGTTGAGTTTTAATATTAATAATGGATCTCGTATTAGACTGCCTACAGTACGAAGTCGTTCACTGAAGTGGGAAATTGAAGCGCCAGCCTCGGGAGAGGGTCGAGAGAGCCGACTGCAGATTGCTTCTTCTCACTTACCTGACTTGGATCGTCGGTGCCCCACGCGCCAGTACTTAATGCAATCCACCTGGTAATGCGACTGCCAATGATGTTGAAAGGGGAAGAAACCAGGGTTATGAGAATCAGCCCTAAGATTTGTGTACCACGATCACTAGCGTTTGCATTACCGCGTGGACTGCATGACTACTTATATTCAGCGAGTGCCTCGCGCACAGTCAGTATTACAATGGTAATAATGCCGACTTGAATTGGAAGATTTGGTCTTGATTGCGAACGAAGATCTTGACAGCCTCTCCGCATGCACGATGCTGAGATTCTGGAAACCCTACACGCAGCGGGTGCAGAATGCTCAGTCTTCGCATGGACGCGATCACTGATTGGCTTCCCGAATTATGAGATCGAGCTTCTCCAACGAGGCGACACAGGTGTTCACACAGGACCGGTTGTGGGATCTCTAGGTCCAGGTACGCGTGCAACTGCAGGCGGTGGGTTGCTGTACACCAATCGCATGTCCGTGAACATGGAGACATGTTGATGACAATGGTTCCAGACCAGCCAAAATGGGGAAATCAAAGCAGAAATCTGCGAGGGGAACAGCGAAGAGGGGAATCAGAGTTGCAGCTTCCAATGGAAATCTCAGACCTCAGACCAGTCTCTCTTCGGATATCGGCTTTGTTCGGACTGCGTTTGGAGTGGCTTCAGCCCAATTGGTGAATCACCCACCGACAACTTATGACTGGACCTGAAAGCCTGATCTCTTACATCTACATGCACGACAATACCCCTCTGGAACAGACTGAGGGGTCATGGCCTCTAGACTGGACAGACGGTGCAACGAATGCATCGAGCTTCGGGTCCAGACTACTAAAAATCTTCAGCAAAGTGCTGACGGTAAGTCACGCCTCCTACATGGCTCAAGCGTTGATCATCGGCCTTGTCAAGAGCTGCAGGGCGATGCTAGCATCCTCACAACCCCTCTCAGCATGAAGTACAAAAGGGCGGCCTAATCACACCTCCTCATCTTCTCTCCTTCGTTCTGCAGGTATCACACTCTCCAACCCCAAGAAAGACACAACCCACACCGACAGCCTTTCCCAACCAAGCAGTATGCGACAAGCCGTTACATTGTTGAGCCTCGCCGCCACTGCGGCGGCGTTGTCCGTCAACAATGTTGGCACCGAGATTGTCCTCGACCTCCAGCAACACGCTTCCGCAGTTGTGGAGGTGGAATTGGATCATGAGATCCATACAGCAGCTCTTCAAGTAGGCATTCTCATCTGGGTCATCTTGTCAATTTTCATCCAACTTTCAATAGGATGAAGGCAAGCTTTACAATTTCAACAACATACCTTACGCAAAGCCTCCCATTAGACAATTGCGGTTCGCTCAGCCCGAGAAGCCTGACCCCGTCACTGGTCAAAAGCCCAGGAACGATGGTTTTGTCGGATACATCTGTCATCAGACCCAAGTCCATTTGGTTTACGCGCAGTCAGAATTCATCAAACAATACTCGAAGTTTGGAAACATCGGTAACTGGACAGATAACGAGTATGAACCTGTTGCCGAAGGACGATCCCCGGGCCAGCGAAGATTGTTTGCTACTGGATGTCGTCGTGCCCCACGAAATCTTCGACGGGCGTAATGGCAGAGATTTCGATCCTCGTGAGCCCTGACATCATGTTATCCAGGGACTACCTACGCTGAATGAATATAGCTGCTGTGGTGGTGTGGTTTCATGGTGGTGGTTACATTTTCGGAAACAAAAACCTGTTCGGCAGCCCCATTGGCCTCATCGATGCCGCAAGGAAGTCAGAGGGGAACATTATTTGGGTCGGTTTTCGATCCTGGCGGAAGACAATGCTGCCGTTCCCCAGATCATTTTCGCTTGACAACGCTAGGTTGGACTTAACTACCGGCTCGGAGCATTTGGTTGGCTTTCTGCACCGGGATTCATCAAGGAAGGCGGTACCTCGAATGTGGGCCTCCAAGATCAGAAGCTGGCTCTAGAATGGGTCAAGGACAATATCGCAAGCTTTGGCGGAGATCCTTCCAGGATTACTGCTTTGGGAGAATCGGCCGGAGCTTCTTCCATCCTCCATCACATCGTATCCTATGGGGGTCCCTACAGCAGGAAAAATCCACCAGTCTTCCAAAGAGCGATTCTTCAAAGTCGGCTTTTTTCCCACAGGCCGATGATAATCAAGAAAAGGCTATCTACGATACGTTTCTCAGCAAAGCAGGGGTTACATCATTGAAAGAGCTTCGCGATGTGGACGAAGATGTATTGAAGAATGCAAGCAACCTTATGATTCAACGATCTCCGTATGGCACGTTTGCTTTTGCTCCTGCCGAAGACGGCGACTACACGCCCGCTCCACCGTCGCTGCTTTTAAAACACGGCCAATTTTGGCACTCCATTCAGGTCATGGTCGCCAACAACGGCGACGAGGGGCTCCTTCTTGCTCCACCCCATATCCAGTCGGGCGATGAATTTCCGTAGCTTTGTACAAAACCTCTTCCCAGCAATGAAACCTGGAGATCTAGATTCGGTACTGGAAAACTACCCAGTAGTTGGTAACCAGTTCACCCCAAAGCGCAACTTTATCGACCGAACTAAAAAAGTTCTTGCCGATGTGGGTGTCAATTGCAATACCCTCTTTCTCGTCAAAGCGTTCGGTGCTGAAAGCGTTTTCAAATATGTTTTCAACATGTTCCCTGCGATTCACGGCTTGGATACGTCATTCACGGTGAGTGATTGCGTGATTCTCTTCGATTGACAATTTGAAGCAGCTGAGCAGGCCAGAAGTTCTCCTGGCTCAACCTTCACTCCGCATCTCCTCCATCCTCTATCTCCCGCACTACATTCATCTTGGACCAGGGCTTCTGTCGCGGAATATTTAGTCCTACACGCCCCCTGTCAAGGAATATCCAGCACCGGACAAAATCCGAGAAGCAAATGCCCATGCGTTGCAGGCTTACATTGCCTCTTTCGCGTACTCTGGCTCCCCTTACTCGGAAAACGAGGACGATCCCAACTTCCCCACTTACGACTATGGTGTCCTCGAGTTCTCTGGAAAGGTGGGCGCTAATTTTACGCCGGGTGTTGGTTGGGAGTCTTTTTGGAAAGATGTAAAAATCACTCAGACGGACGACAGGTGGGTTTCTGAAGACAGGTGCAAATTTTGGGAGGATGCGCCTTACTGGCAGCCCGACGAAACGATCAGCAACGAGTTGTGAAAGCTCTAACGCGGCCGTCCTCGTCATGACTAGGCGACCTACGCACCGTCCGCAAGCCAGCCACTACGCCTGTATGGGGGTGTCCAGTGGTGGATGTTGGAAAAAAGTATGGAATAGGCATGTCGAGTAGATGACCACCCAAATCGTATTTAGGCTTTGATAGCAAAGAGAGTCCGCTCAATGGGCTTCGATCCTTGGCTTTGCAAGTTTTGTCTACGACCCAATTGCCTTGAGTTGATGCCACCTGCGATACTCTACTAACTGTGTCTGGGCTCCAAATCCCTTCGGTAGTGCCACTCTGTAACAGGCGCCCCTCCCCCAAAATCCAAGCATTACGCTGGCGCCCGAAAAGCCCACCCAGATGCTGGTCAAGCCTTTCCCACTGGTTGACGCGCTGATAGAGTAGGGTCCTTCCGAGCCAACGCCCACACTACCGTAACTTTTCCGAGCCAACACTCCTCGAACTCGGAAAACCCCCATCTAAAACCCAGCACAGTTGATGAATCCAAAATATCCCGAACAGCCTCCCATCATGCCCAACAGTTATCATAGAACGCTTTGCGGCTAGGTTCTAGGCTCAAGAAGAGGTGTCGATCTACCTTTCACCAGTGAACAGAGGCGATAAGGACAGAGAAGATGTGCGGAAGGATAGAGAGGGGGTGGAACGCGATGGGCATGTTTTTTGAAGAGTTTGGATTTACTACAGCTTGCCAGAGAACAACGAGACTGCCTGGATCACAAAACGGGAATTGCGGCAGGCCCCCCCCTAAAAATAATCCAACATTTCTTCTCGACCAAGGAAAGGCAATTGACTGGGACTCGCTAACTGCGTCGAAGATGGCAAACCAGATTTGGGGATTCGGAGAGCAAAGAAAATTAAATATATGTGAATCTCTCGAGTTGTCGCATAAAGTTATCGTTGGCTATTGCAAGAGCGGCAAGCAGACCATACCTTTCGAGCTTCATATTCTTTGTTCTTCTAGCTATAAACTGTGCTTATAAGAGAAGTCGTTGGTTTCGTGTTGGGTCGAGAATGACGATTGAGAGCGCGGTGGGTATACGTTGATATCGTCTGGGCAGGAGGGTGACGATATCAAGGAGGGGGGTGGCTGCTGCAGCTCCTTACGAAAGAAGATGGATTGAAGGATTCAGGAGAGCTGTTGAGGAGCAGCGAGTCCAACATGCATTTTAAGCTATCTTGGAATAGTTACAAAAGAAAGCGCTTAGTATAGTTGCGATGGATTGTGCACGAAGCTCAGATTCTCCATATGTACATTTTCTGGCTGTGTTGTCTTCCTTCTCCTGGAAGATGACACCTTGGCAGTTTACGCTGAGCTTCGCCGACGCTTGATGGGTGAGGCTGAGAAGCACTGAGGTCGCTCAGGGGGCTGTTGTTGGCTCGGGTAAGATTGTGTGAGTCTACCTTATTTGAGGAGAAAGCGGGCTCAGCGACCGGGAGACTGAGCCAGAATCCTGCCAGCAAAGTCGTTTTGCAGTCCGGTGATTTGGGGGTGGTCTCGGGCTGCGTGCGTCCATGGTGGATCTTTCCTGCATTCAGTGCCCCTAATGCATCATCTCTCCTGGTGTTTATCGGCATTACTGTCCGTCAGATTGATGGAGTGATGGACGCCTTTGGAGTCGTCAATATCGTGCAACAGCGAAGGGTAGAAGGGCGAGAACACTCGATACCAGAGAAGATAGTGGGAGGAATCTTCCTTTCACGTGGCCGCGACAGACAAGCTCAGAACGGCAGACGGGCGTGGAGAGTATCCCCAAGGTTTTAGTCGACATGGTCACCATGGTTGGACTTCACCTGCCTTGGGCCTCTGCACTCTCACAATCTTATCGCAATTCAAGATGCAGAGCGGATCGAATGATTGTTTCAGCTGGTCGAGGGATTAGCACAGCCCTCGAGAGTGTCTGCGCTTGATAACGTACCTTTCTCATCGCATCCACCGTTGCCTCACTAGTCTCATGGGCGAGATAGTCTCGCTTGACCAGGCCAACTCCATGTTCGCCTGTGACAGTTCCTTCCATTTCGACTGCTCGCTTCACCATTCGATGCACCACGTCTTCTGCGATCTTGCGTTCTTTTTCGTTGAATAGAATTATAGCTGGTCCCATTAACATCACCTATAGAAAAAAAAGGCTCGCTTTCGCCTGCTTACCGTGGAAGTTGCCATCGCCAACATGACCAACCATGGCAGCAAGCAAGCCGCTAGTAGCCATGTCTTCTTTCGTCTCCTCAATAATGTCTGGCAATCTGCTGATGGGAACAGCCACATCTGTCGTCCATACATGGTCATTGTCGTCTCGTCGCTTAGCCATCACACTCCACAGCGCTTCTTTCCGGGCGCTCCACAGCTCGCTTGCTTCATCTGCGTTCTTTGCAAAATCAAAACTTTTGCTACCTTTGCTCTTTGCCAGCTTTTGTACAATGCTTATCTGCTCCTTCACTGCGGTTGGCGTGCCTGAAAATTTGAAGAAAAGAGTCGGAACCTCTTTCCAAGTCCTGCTCGTGGATCCACTCTCGTTGATGCAGCGCATCTGGACGTCATCAAGTACCTCGACAGCCGCGATGGGTACACCTTCTCCAACCACTTTCGCCACGCACTCGGCCGCCTCACGGATGGTGGAGAAGCCAGCTACAGCCACATTCTCGCTCTTTGGCTTTACGGTCACTTTCAGGGTCGCCTCCGTGACCAGGCCAAGAGTGCCCTCGCTGCCGATGAACATGCGTGTCAAATCGTATCCTGCGCTACTTTTGCGTGGCCGCTGTCGAGTCTTAATAACGGTCCCGTCGGCTAGCACTACCGTCAAGCTGAGAACCCATTCCTTCATCGTACCGTATCGATAAGCATTCGTGCCTGAACAGCCAGTTCCTACCATTCCACCTATCATGGCACCAGGGCCGGGGTCGGGAGGGAAGAACAAGCCTTCTGTCGCGAGCTCCTCGTTCAGGAGCTCCCAGCCTAGCGCTGGTTGCACAATGACGTCCAAGTCCTCCTTATGCAGTTTAAGAATCTTATCCATGCGGCTGAAGTCCATGCATATACCGCCTCTTGTGGCTGAAAAATGCCCTTCAAGACTTGTCCCTCCTGAGTAAGCTGTGACCGGAACCCTTCGATCGTGGCACACTTTCACTATTCTGCTGACTTCCTCCGTTGAAGATGGAAATACAATCAAGAAAGGCTTCTCGTGCTCTTTCGTCGTGTATGAAGACCAATCTGAACCGGAATGAGATTGAAGATCGCCTTCATTTGTGGAAACATTGTCTTTGCCCACAACATCCACAAATTCCGTCCAGGCGGCCTGAAGATTAGTCTGTGTCAAGTTGTGGTCTGGAGGTTGGGTGGCATGGAGAGGTAATGTGGAGTTTGGTGAGATCGCTGCGGGCTTTCGGCTTCCCCAGTAGTAGGAGAGGGCAATGGAGCCAAGGATCACTATTTTCGGTCAATCTTCTTGCTCTCGAGTAAGTGGCTGCCCGAGATACCAAAAGTTGTAGCAAAATTTCGACCAGTGCTGGGTTCACCCCGCGCGTCCGCGTATCGGCGCTGTTCAGCCCGTTCTCTCTCTAATCTCTTGTGTGTACTCTCATACAATTGGCCACGGAATGACGAGTTCTGCTCGAAACGTCCTCGAGAACTCCGGAATGCCCTTCGTTGGCAGGCTGAATATCGATCTGTAGATGTGCGTGAATTCGCCGCCTGTCTGAAGCTCCGCAAAAAGGCATTAGATGGGCAGCTTGGCCGACTCGGCATGGTGAGAGAATCCTGCGCCTTCTGATGTTACACTGTACAAAGGGCTAATTTCTTATTCACGGACTCAGGATGGATCCAATGTTGAATACGGAGAAGCGGCGAAAATGCGGAGATTCTTGTCAGGGTATCATCATACGCATAGGAAGGTATGACAGGCGTATATATAATCATGCCTGCACGTCTACAGCTAGATAGCTTTATAGATCTTACATCTAATTCAAATCTCACCAACATTGAATTACTCCTCTCTTCTGCTTCATTTCCTTTCGGCTTCTTTCCTCATACGACGAAGCTGAATCCATTGTTCGCGCCCACCCTCCACAAGCTCATGCGGCTCTTATCAGCACTACCAAGTCGCCAACTCAAGCATGCCAGCATTCTATGGCTATCCAGAGCCAAAGAAGGGCCCCGAAACATCCTATAACCCCGAGCCAGGAACAAATCCAATAGTCAAGGGTCTGCCCTTAGTAATCGCGGGTGCTGCGTAAGTACCGAATGTAGCCTGCGTGTGCTTGTATTCGTGCTGATTGAGCGAAGCGTTGCAAACCTTGGGTTCGTTTCGAGCTTCCTTTGGAGTAATGCTGGTTTCAACATTCTCCGAAAGATCAAAGACTTGGAGAATTATGCGCCCCGATACGACCCCACCGTGATCCCAATTGAAAATTTGGATAAGCAAGATTTTGAGTTAGGTAGATTCAATGAAGCGATCGGCAGGGTCAAGAGCAGTCGAGGTGGTGTGCATGAGTATCACGAAGCATACAAGTCAGGCAGCACCACACCATCAGCTGTCGCACAAGCGATCTTGAAGCTGGTAGATGCAAATCCAGAACATGGAAAGGCCTTCCTTAGTATTATAAAATCCGAGGTCCTCGCAACAGCGGAAGCGTCGACGAAGAGATACAAAGAAGGCAGACCACTAAGCGTTCTGGACGGGGTCCCTGTTGGAGTCAAAGACGAGGTCGACCTAGAGGGACATGTCAAGTCTTGTGCAACGTCCAAAAGTGAACTGTGTCCAGAGAATGGGACGAGCTGGTGTGTCAAGAAATGGCAAGAAGCGGGAGCAATCATCATTGGAAAGCTGAACATGCACGAGCTTGGCCTAGGTACGGCTCAGCAGGAGAATTTCTCCCCTACCGCTTGAACGATCCTTTGCTGACACGTTTGAATCCTCGTATCAGACACCACGAACAACAATCCAATCACCGGTACACCCTTGAATCCTCATAATCCACACTACTATACGGGAGGCTCTTCTGGGGGCTCTGCATACGCCGTTAGCGCAGGCCTATTGCCATTTGCTTTGGGCGCAGACGGTGGTGGCTCTATAAGAATTCCTTCGACCTATTGTGGTATATATGGACTCAAACCAAGTCACAATCGAATCTCAGTTTCGCCAACTGTAGATCTGGTAGGATCGTGCGTTGTCGTTGGTCCAATGGCTTCTTCCATGGTTGATCTTGAAATTGCTTACCGATTCATGGCAATCCCCAACCCGAGTGATCCCGCCTCCGCACTCTTCGCACTACCTGTTCCACCTCCAAGAATAGATCTTCCAAAGGTTATCGGAGTCTATAAGGCCTGGTTTGACCATGCCGACCCTGCAGTCCTCAATGCCTGCCGCGCCGCCCTCGCACACTACGAAGCCGAGGGATACAGCATCCTTGACATATCCCTCCCTTACCTTGCCGAAGGACAACTTGCCCATGCTTTGACAATTCTGTCCGAGATCAGTACTGGTATACATGAGCTCGGACATCTGACCCCAGCGAACAAGATTCTTCTCTCGATCGGCAAACAAACGCCTGCTTTAGACTTTCTGCTCGCCCAGAATATGCGCAACCTGCTGATGCAGCATCTGTCTTTCCTGTTTACACAGCATCCGGGATTGCTGATTGTGACGCCAACAACTCCAAACGCTGGGTGGCATATCACTGGTGGGGCTGCCGAGCTGAAACATGGCGTGAGCGACGGAAATATGAGTGTGAGAAACATGACCTACATTTGGCTCGCAAACTTCACGGGTTGTCCGGCATTGTCGATACCTGTAGGAATGGCAGAGCCGAAAGGAGGTGAGGGCAAAATACCAATGGGACTGATGGCAATGGCGGAATGGGGTGGTGAAGAAACCCTCTTCGAATGGGGCCGGATCGGCGAAGCGTGGGCTTGGGAAGACGGACATGAAAGAGTAAAGAAGCCCAAGGATTGCGTGGATGTCTTGAAGATGGCTAGCTCGAAATGAACCTTCATCCTGGTGCCATTGTCCATGCTTACCGGATGTGGTCCCGATGCCCGACGGCAGCGACATGCACTTCGAGCCGCTTGGCGCCTTAGACGACGAAGCCGCCGCGTATCTCCTCACCGCCATTCTCATACCGGAAATTTTCAATGTCGTGCGTGCATTGGCTAGCAGAGGTAAGAAAATTCATGGGGGATGAACATAGTCGCCTGCGCCGTGCTGTCGTCGGTGATCCCAAGCGGCTCACAGGTCGCGGCAACACCAGCTCCAACCTGCTAGGAGGATTCGATCGCAAAGATGTAAGTTTTTTCAGGGTCGGAGAAACCGCGCCAACCCTCCAATCCTTCAAGTCGTCAAACCGTCGATACACGAGTCAGGTCAACGTTCGGCAGTGGTCCGAGTTCTTGAGCTGTCAAGTCACAGCTGAGAGAGCGATACGTTCCCAAGATGTCGAGGGCTAGCAAGGGACAGTCTAGAGTAGCAATGCTGACTGGCACTTCCTCGCCTCATGACGTCGAGTACCTGGTAGGTAACTCTCGAGCTGTAGACCCAGATCCGTCGATTTGCCAAGAGTCGACGACTCAACAAGCCACGGTATGTCGCACGCACGACGCCAATCAGCGGGATCCGGAGGCAGCGACCCCTCGATCTGAACGTTCGTGCATAGCATGCACGTCTTACAAAAACCACTCACGCAACAAATGCACATCGTGTCGCACAATAGATCCTGCTTCCCACCTTCCCGTTACCGAAACGGCCAGCGGCATAAACGGCTGCACGTCGATCTCCACTTGATCCAACCGCGGACCGGTCCTTCACAGGACCTCTGCATGCAATCGCTGGAGTATGCTCCGTTCAGATGTTGTAGCCATACATCCTCGTCGCTCGCCGAGGGTTGGTACGCTGGGAGAAAGCGACTGGGCTGGTGGCGTTCTTGTCGGTTGGCCGAATCCGTGATGGCACAGGAGGGAGCAGCGTGTGGTCCAAGATGTTAGAAGACTGCAAGTTGATTATGCATGTAATCACACAATACAACTTGCATGTCTTGCAAGAAGATTCTCCAATGTAATAGACCCAAGTTCTGCCAACTCTTTGGTCGTTTCTCAACCCCAGATCCTTGTAAGCGGCGAACTAGTCGGCATAACTTATATATGCGCGACATAGCTTCGTTAGCTAGGGCCATTAAATAGTTCGCCATGGTTCAAGGTATAGCGGGAGGGTGTGGGAGGATTAAGCGAGGGTGGAGCGGGTAGGCAGGACGCTATTTTAGGGGGAACGGATCTGATAAGTGTCGGGTGAGGGGTTTGTCCGTGATGAAGGCTTTTTGAGGGGATAAAAGGGGATCATTGGGGCTGCGTGGTGGGGGCCAGAAGGGATCAGCATGTGCAAGGCAGTTGTATGAAGACATTGTTGAGAAGCATGTGAAAAGGAGGTGTGTGAAGACATTGCTGAGAAGCATGTGCATGACCGGGGGGGTGTGAGTTGCTGTACTCCCTGCCTCAGCGTCACATCGAGCTTGCGAACTCGTGGGACTAATGTATGTCCATGGTCCATGAGCATTGTCGATGGTGGAGTCGGTGGGTGGTCGATGCTCTTTTGAGCGCTTGACGAGGCGAGGCTTGCTCGGCTAGTGAGGGTGGGAAATATACTTCGTAGAGAGAATGGCGGAGATAAGTGACGGTACCGCATGTAGGTACGAAAGAGCAAGCCACCATGCAAGACGTGGATAGGATTTGGTTTAAGCGGAATATGGTCAAGGCTGATCGTAGCCACGGCGCGATTTCCATGGCTGATCGGCTGATAAGTAGCTGCGCCGGTAACCTTTGATACTCGTAGTTTGATGGATCCTTTGGTGTGAAGATCCAGCTTCTAGGCCGCCGGAGAATAGCGTGGCAAGGCTGCTGAAGATGGTGAGTAGAGGTTCCGGGATTCGTTGATGGTGCATTTTCGATGAGTGGAGGCCGCACCGGTAATCAGACGGAGTGTTGACGTTTGAAGAAGTGACCTTCGCAGAATTTTGCCATCAATCACAAGGCAGACAGCGTCTTACGAGCTGAGGCACGATGGCACCAGCTGAGCTTCCCGTGACGGAGCTGGGTCCGTAGGACGCTTCTGAAAGCTCCGAGAGCTTTCTTCGATGCAAATCTCCCTCCCCACCCAGCGCTCGAAAGGCGGAAACTAGAGTCTTGGCAAAGTTATGGATGAAGTACCGAGGGAACGTACCTACCGTTCGAGATAGTCGGGGCAGTAGTGTGTATCTGCTTGTCGAGCCTGGAGACGTTGGTATGGTTGATCACTCAAGCCTGTTCTTAGTTTCGAAGTCTGATGTGTGAGTGTAACGTGGACCCACTAAGGTGCAGTACTCGTACCTTCTACTTTGAGCCAATGGTGCATCTGCACTTATCAATGCGTACCGTGGACTTGCGGATCTCGCCAATTCCTGCTTGGCCGTTGATCTGGATGCCAAGATGCGTTGGCCTCGTAAGTAGAAGGTTTCGCGAGTCTCTCTTAATGAGCTGATGCGTGTGACAGATGTTTGATGGTCTCGTCCTCCGAGTTCGACGGAAATACCATGTGCAAGGGCTGTAAAAATAAGACTCGAAGGAGGGATTATTAAAGTCTATAATTAAGGACGTCAAATGGCAGAGTCCAGGTATCGAAATACTTTTGATCGATGCAATGCGAAGCCGCCCATCCTGCCGCTTGAGTCTAGAAACCGCTCGCCAAATCACCGGATCGCCCTCTAGTTTTACAAGGCCACCTGATGGTACAAAGCCAATCCTGCGGCAACATGAACCAAGGAAATTCGTGAATGCTAGGGCGGTGCGCCTCCAGCCTGATATCGTGAACGCTAAACGCTGGACAGAAGAGTCGACTTCATTCGTCATCCGTTTGGTCCTTCGCTGCGTAGTTGGACAGATAAGGACGTCATTGAGTGTAGACAAGGGGTACTCGGTTTTCGACCACTTCTTGTCGCTTTTGAGAGACGCGTATCATACGAAATGCGTCATCGTCATCTGCTCCATCGCGGCTTCCCCAAGCTGTCTGCACGGACCATCAGTTCCTGTTTCTTCTAGCATGTGAACACTAGGAGGTCGCAGCGGATGATCGTCGTCTGCGGGGCGATCTAAGGAAAAAATGCGTTTCAAAGCGCTTGGTGTGGGGTCGACTTACTACATTCAGAGACAACATGGCGTAAACCTTGATTGCCAAACTGTGGAAATAGCCGAAGAATATCGATACCGGCAGCAGGAGGAAGTCCACAGGGTATCTGATGTAGTGGCCTATCAGCTTTATGAATTTGCTCAGGAACATCCAGGCCACGAGCACGACGAGACCAAACGTTCGCGTGTGCTGGTCCCACTGCGTTGTCCCTTGAAGGTAAAGGTAGATAAGCAGACAGTCGCACACCAATGCCCAGTGAGTCAAAGTCGTCAAGTGAACGGCATATGTACTCCATGGCTGATACCTGCCCATCGCATCAGCATATGAACCATGTGGTTGCCAGCGCTCGACTCTGCAGCTCACCACCAGATGTGCCCATCGCGAAACATGCTTGTAACGTTGCTACGCCAATTGCTTCTAGACCAGCGCAAGCACTGCTTCAGAAATTTGCTGTTATCTTCCAATGTAGTCTGAACTTCTGCTTCCTTATGATACTGATATGCGATCCGTTGATCATGAGATACCAGCCATCTCGTAATGAAGTTATCGTCGTCCGCATTAAGCTGGTACTGACCGAGCCATTCCTCGTGCGTGAAACCGTGAATAAAAGCGTCATCCTTGAGGATCTTCGTTCTATAGGCAACTGTTCTACCAGACAGACATGGCAAGCCACCGTCCATGTACATGCAAGCTGCACAATCGAAGTTTCTCCGTTCCAGGTAAAGAGCGCCGAGGTAGCCCCAGAATCTTTGCCTCAATGTCGGGGCTTCGGCACGCCGAAGCCTTTGATTCGTACCGACGCCCCCATAACATTGGTCTTCCAAGGGGGCCAACATCCATGGCAACAGCTTCTTCGGCCACGTGACATCGTCGTCCGCGAAAATCGTGACCTCAGTCTGGACCTCGGGAATAGCACGAACCATCTGGCGTCGCTTGTTCGGATGGGCCACGCTACATATTCGAATTCTGTGAGTCCCCATGCTCTTTACCATCACCTGAGCCCGCAATAGATTTGCATCAATGGTAACGAGGATGATCTGATACGGCTCGGTAGCCAGAATACTTCGGATAGTGTCCCAGAGCTCACCCCCGTCGCCGTCAAGCGAGGGAATGATCACAGTGACATCTTTCGAAGTCAAGCGGGGGTTTCCAGGTATGGGTATTGGTCGAAGCCTGCAGAATGCGAATAGGTTTACCACCAAGCGTAGATATCGGTAGAGACTTGGTAAATCAGTATGAACAGGCTGTGCTACGTGTGGAAGGGCCTCTGGGCGACTCACAACAACGGGATGAATAGGTCGGAATAAGAAAACATGACTAGACCAAACGAGGGTGTGCAGCACAATCTGCAAATTAGTAGAGCTTGGAGCTCATTATTTGAGTAAGAGAGAGGGGTGGAAAAGGAGATGATATATATCAAGAGTAGGTTCAGAGGGACGCATTAATGTTCTCGCGAAAGTCCATGCTCTCGCGATTAATCTGGCGCACCAGAGTTGAATAAGAGAGGAAATGGGTAGGGTCGCGCGAGTCAATGACAATTCCAGACGAAACAGGTGTGGTGCATGGAGCTATTGTCAGAGACCATGCCCACTGTCAAGCCCAAAGGGAGCCATGATGGCAATGGACGCCAGTCCCGCTCATGCCTAGCAAATTCGGAGAGTCAGGGTAGTCAGTCAGCTGCATGAGTAGTTGCAGGAGCGGGTGAAGTGAGTAGGTCGGAGTGGTGTGCTGAGGCTTGGTCAAGTCGAGCCGCCAACCGATCCTTTTTAGTCGCCGAGTCGAGGTGCCCCCAACCCCGCGCAACGCCAAATATCCGCGAAGAGGAAGCCAGGTACGAGTACGAAGTACCATCGGAAAGCCTATCCACCCATTTCGCCAGTGCATCCCATGTACCGCTCGCCACTCATTTCTTCAGTCGTCACTCGGACCTGTATCGCATTGCCGCTGCTTTTCGCTCGACAGTGGGTATTGTGATGAACCACGGCCATGGCCATCCTCGAGCAGAGCCGACTGACGAAGCGTTTGTGTGGCGGTCCTCTTCACATGCACGAGAGTCCAAGAAAGGACATACTGCGTGCTTGCAAGACCCACCCAACTAACGTCACTGTAAAAAGAAAGAGAAATTATGGCCACATAAAGTTCGAAACCTCTGCTTCGAGGCCGATATCAGCGGCTAACGGCTGTAGCCGGCAGTAAGGGTGGCCTTTTGCGCCATGCCCCCAATCCAGCAGCTCTGTTGCACCGCAAAGCAACTCGTGTGCTTTGCACCTGCATAGCCCGTCTCCCGATCAGTCATGCATACGGCGCCATCTTCTTGTCGAGTCTCTGATTTGGCTGTGTGGTGACTGCTTTTGCATGCTGAAGGCTTCGTGATATGTTCTGAATATGGCCATAGGTCCGCTTAGATCCGTTCTCACTGCATATGCGCGAACGTCTTCTAACATCCCATCGATCACTCCTGTCCCGCGTGGCGTTCAAGGCATGCTAGGACAGACCCTCCCTGAGCCGCCATCTTCGGTCTCCCGACTCAACCCCCAAAGTCTTCGAGTCGCGACTCAGTGATGAGAGGCTCGCGGCAGGTCACCACGACTGGCAGCCCTCGTTGACTCGCTGGCGGCAAGATCAACATGATTATGTGAAACCTCAATGTCCACCTTGGAAAATCAAGAGCTCGGCCCTTCTTCCAACTCACCCACCCCATACACCTGCACGTGGCTTGCATCATACATCTATCAGAGATCCGAACCCTGATCGACAAGGCTACCAACCCACGGATACGCACAGCAACCCGTTCCCCCGTCCTAGCGACCGACCTCTGATGGGTGATAAAATGTGGCCTAAGCGTTGCGTAGGGCAGCCCAGCCATGTGCCATATTTTTGAAACGGACCGTTGACTGGATGGCTTGCACAACCGGATTTCTGAATCAATGGGCCATCCCGAAGGAAAATTTTGTGTAACGGCGGATATCAAGCGTTCAGTCGTAATATGCGCAACGACATTTTCGAACGAGATGGGGTCGACATGGATAAAAACTTTGGCAACATGAGGCTAAGAAAACCACCACGTCTCGAGCTCTTACAACCCTTGCTCTCAACAACGAGTCAACTAGAATGAAAATACTTGATGACAGAATTGCTTGCCTCTAGTAGGGCTAACATTTCACAAGCAAAAGTTCTCGTAAATGTTAAGTGTTCACGAAATAAATCTTCGCTCACGTTGCCATCTTTCGCCTTCAAACCGAGGAGCTGGCGTCAACGGGCTGGTGAAGTTATTTTCGGTTTTCATGGATCTTTGTTGACAGGGTAGCGATGTGTCATGGCCCAACGGCTGCTGACCGGCCTTGCGATCCTCGGTTAATTCTGTCCGGTTATCTGCTTCGTCAGGATCGTGTGGTATGGTGGCGGTCAATGGGGAGTCGTCTTAGCACACAAGACTAAGTATCAATTGAAAATCTTCTCAGTCAGTCTGTCGGCCATCTGATATCCAGGGCCCTTAAAGCATGAGGAGAGTCGAGTCGGTGGACTCGTCACTGCATTTTAGTATTCGATACAGCTCTTCCGATCGGAAGCCGATATTATCGAGGTTGCCACAGCCAATCCTTGCTGTTAAAGAGAACATCGAACTCAACACTCCCAAAAGTCCCGACCGCGCCGAAGAGGTCATATTGTCCATCCAGACCATCAATGCCAAAATCGTTAGCGGCGTCCAACTGTTCGTGTAGATCCCACCCGTCGACTCTCTGTCCATCCCGAGTAATGAAAATCTCTACCATCAGCACGCCGCCGCTAGCTCTTGAGGCTCCTTGATCTAGAGCAGGTTCAGGTAGTGAGAACACCATCCCAAGACCAATGGTCTCCCCTTCTTTGAATGAGGATGTGAATTCTTTACCGCCCCAGCTATCATTTATGTATTTTCTTCCATCGTCCCCATGTACCGCAAGACTACCTCTTTGCCAGCCCGGCATCCGCCAAGTCGGATAGGGCACCCCAGTGTAACCCAAAGCGATGGAGCTATCATCTTTTCTTCGTCCACGACGGAATGAACGGATCCTGATTTCGAAATAGATAGCCTTGGAGGTTCCAAGTCTCAAAGGAGAGTCCGCGCAAGCAAAGTAGAGCGGGAAAGATGTCAACAGGCATGAATCGCTGCTTTCAGACCGAGTGGAACCCCTCCAAGCGCCAGTGCCGACCATCAATAGGTCCCCATTGTACTCGCGAGGCTTCACGAGCCTTACATCGCCATCCCGGACACTTTCATATTGTGGTTGAGTTGGCTCATATGGCGTCATCAGAAAGTTTCTTTGGCAATAGTCGCGCGCCCGATCCGCATCATAGGAGCTTGCATTTCCTGAAGGGCTGGTATCGTAACCTAATGATGGAGGAGGTGGTAGTAAGGAGTTGTCGGGTATCACTGTCCAGTCATGGTAAGGAGGAGGATCATCGGAAGGTTTCGAGAACGAGGGAGGTGGACCAGGAGGCGGGGCGTACTCGTCTCTCCCTGGAGGTGGGCCCTTAGGCGGAGCATATTGATCTGAATCGGCAAGGCGTGAGGGTGCTGTGCTCATTTGGTAATGTGAGGATGGTGGATTAGAGGGTGGTGCGTAGCCATCATCGGAGCTGCCTATCGTGGCAGGGTGGTTGCCTTTGAGGGACTTGAAGAAACCCATGTTCAAGGATACTGCTAAGGTTAGACTTGAGCAGTCGAAAATCAGGCTCTGTCGCACGGAGAAGAGCGGTCAAGTTTATAGATCCAGATCTTTGCTTGGCGGGACCTCAAAAGTGCTTCCGGCACAGCCGAGCCCCACATAAAGACGATCGCTGCAGGGATGGCGTTATTTGGCGGTTGCAAAATGCTTGCGACTTTCGGGAGAATCGATTCCCTCCACCACAATTAGAATAAAAAATCGCACTTCACAATTTCGCATAAATATCTAGAGGTTTGGAGTTTTGATGATATACCTGGTCTTCGTGAGTACTGTAATGTAATTTTGAACAATTCCATTGAGAGCACATAGAGTTATTTGAGATTTTATAATTTCGACTTAAACGTAGCTAGGATTAAAAATAGGGTTGACGTACTAGATAAAATACTAAGAAATTCCAACTAGAACAAACGTCTACAATTCACGCTATTAAGATACAAATTGACAGGTGTTTAACAAATTTGTGATAAGAGAATTGTTCTCAAGTTTTAGTAACAAAATTCGAGAGCTTGTTGATAAAGTTATAGGCGATTGAATCTAACATCATTGCGAAGTTGCGTTGTGGTGGGGGGAAATAGTTTTCCCGAAAGTCGCAAGCATTTTGCAACCGCCAAATCTGGAAAGACTGGAAACGCTCGAAAGTGCAATCAGGGTTCTTCTAGATCGCACCTCCGTACAATCATATTCTACAGACACGGATTTCCATAACCATTGCACACCCTGTAAAGACCACAGTAACTAGCGGGCTGACGAAATCACGAATCACCCTTGTCAGCGCAGTTAGCTAGTAAACGCCACCTAATCTATAAAACGGAGAACATCCTTTTGGTCAGAAATCATGTATACACTCGCTCGTCGTCTACATGTACCTTCGCCTCCACGTCCTTTGCGCGATCAATTTGAAGCTCAAATCAACGCTCTGACAAGGTATGTTTCAGGTTTGCAACGCTCCAAAAAGACAGGCGAGAGAATATATTAATTCTGGTGGTATTCTGGTGGTAATGTGTGTATATCTCATTGCCTCCCAGATGCAAACCGCATCGATCGAGTGGCTTTTGGGACGATACACCAACGTTGGTGGCGATTAACAACAACGCAATGTATCTTCCCTGATTTGCGTTGGTCGCATGCAACACGTGATTCCGTCGACCCGTGGAATACCGTATTCCTCATGAGGTGCGAGATGATTATGGAAGTCCTTTTCTGTATATTCTATCAAGTGTCCGATAACAGTAATGGCCACATTTGCGCTCGTCGACCGTCATCAGACCGATCTGTCAATCTACGGCTCAAACAATAATGATGGTTACCAGTCCGTACACCACACACAATTCTGCATTGAGTACACGCTACCCTCACCATGTACTATATTACCAACGCTGACTCCAATCTATCGAACAAATACCATGATTGGATCAGTCGAGATCCCTTATTCAAAGGAGAGTAGATATCTGTACTAATCTTTCTCTTGCCATGGATCGGTATCATTGACTATTGTCTCGTTGTTCCGTCAGCATGTCTGTCTTCATGGGCACCAAAGATCTTTCACATGCGTGTAGAACGGCACAATTAGTTGGTTCCACGCCTAGATTCTTGGAATTTGGCTGCCGCTTGAGCATGGGAGAAGGTCATGACTGCGTTAAAATGCAATTACAGCTGATGTCTATCATGATCTCAGATGTTTAAAGTAGAAGTAAACTGTCGCCGCTGTTCAATTCTACGAATTGGAAGTTCTCTGTGCATTTCGTTTCTTCAACAGCATGAGCACGCTGCTTTACCTTTGTTTCTTTCAATCTCTTGATAGCTTCTTCAACGGTAAGCGAATTGTATCGCAACAAGTATTTGATCAAACCCTTTCCAAGTTTGACCTCGTCATGGGTGGGCACCCAGTATCGTGCTTTACTATTCTCGCAACACTCAAGGCCATTGACTGCGCCAAGATTTACTCGTCCGAACCAACCGATGAAGACTTCTCGAAGGCCATGCATGAGGACCAAGGGTCGAATTGGAGGAAGAGCACTTGACAGTAGTTTGATATTCTCCGGTAGGAGGCCATGAGGTGTATATATCACCGCTTCCGCTGGTCTATCTTCTGAGGTTACTGAGCCAAAGAACCCATCTTGCTCCAAGTTGAAACACACCACGACCGCCGCATGAGTGTTTGAAATATCTAGGCTTTGGGAGATTCTGAAAACCCCCAGCCAACTGGGTAAAGCATCTGCGGTGAACGTTCTCCACATCGGAGCAGCCATCGAAAGGGCGGGTATGTCCTGAACGGAGATGAAATGAGACCAAGACCTAATTGTAACTGCGGCCGTTCCATTGGCTAGAATAGGAGTAGCGGGATCGATCTCCAATAGCGTACCTTTATTGCAGTGATCCGTGAATTCGTGGGAAATGAGAACTGCATCAATATATGGATTTGTGTTTTGCTGCGTAAAAGCTGAGCCCTCGTCTCTACTCCCAGGAGATATGCCCTGGGCTAAGCTTTCTGTACCTTTCAAGCGCTCGTTGAGTTCGGCAATCGACTGTACAGCCGGCTCAGTCACGTGCCATTGCCTGGAAAACCACCAAGCTATATCGATCTGGATCCCGTTGAACCATGGATCTATCAGTATATTGAATCGGGATCGTCCGGATGGCGCGTCTTTCCATGGTAGTTGTAGCAGCCACGAGGTATCTCCGTTCAGGTGCGTCAGTATCGGTCTTGGAATATTGCAGGTACCGATGGCTGAAGCAGAAAGTTCCCCTTGAAGCTGCAATGCCGAATTTTCCATGCCGATAGTGAGGCACCTTTGCAGGAATTCAGGGTGTTCAAGGTTTACACAACAACACGTTACTCCAGGCACTTCCCCCACTCCAGACGCATGGGCAGGTGTCTTGCTCGACTGCAATTGAGCGTGGGATTTGATGTTCATATGCGTTTCCGAGTAGTAGTGTAATCCAGAAGAACCGGGCTAAGTACTACCCTACGTCAAAGTGGCGAATGCTGATGTGTGGCGCCTGTGGCTGCAATGACAGGAAGCACTTTGCGATGTGAAGCCCAGTATTGCCCTTCTTTCTAGCTGGCTGTCCACGTCCTCCCAACATCACGACTCTGTTGCACCGAGCTGGCCAGCTGTCATACCGCGTCATTCAAGCTTCTTGCCCAACGTCCGTGCCAGCCTTTCCCTGTTCTGGCCGTCCTGGAGTGCGCTAGATGAGTCAGCGGCGGCCTTATCGGGCCCGTCTGACAGACGGGAACTCTGCATCTTCTATTGCCATCATTCACAATTGTCCTTCAAGGCTTTCTGCTTTCTTGCAGACCCATACCATTTATTCCAATTAACATTCATGGTGGAATCTTCTGACGAGCCGAGCTTATTAGATCGCATCCGCTCTAAAGCGCATGCCTCCTCGAAGCCTTTTCCAGCAGGCGACGAACGTCCTGCCCTTACCCTAACGAACCTATCTCCTCCAAACGATGTACACACCTCTCCGCGCCTCAATACTGGGGAGAAGCGATATGCTAGCAACAATATCGGGCTCCCAGGCGCTCTTGCTGAAGGAAGTGTGGTGGACGATACCTCGCCCGACTTGCCACCTCCAGCACCTCCTCCGCCTGAACAAAGACATGGAGAGACATCTTCCACCTTAAACCCCAGGCAGAAGCCAAATATTGGCGTCCGCTTCTATACAGTCGTAAAAGAGACATTGATGTCCAGCTGGGTCAATGTTCTTCTCATCTTTGTGCCCGTTGGTATTGCTGTCCAAGCAGCCGGGATAGACCCTACTATCATCTTTGCTATGAACGCTATTGCTATCATACCACTTGCCGGTCTTTTGAGCCACGCGACTGAGAGTGTTGCCAGCGAAATGGGCGACACCATCGGCGCACTCATGAACGTCACGTTCGGCAATGCAGTGGAATTGATTATCTTGTAAGTGCTAGGAGAACGGCCTTCAGTGTTGTCCTAATAAAAATACAGTATGTACGTAAAACTTACAGAAACAAGACAACAGAGAGCCAGAGGCAGCCCAGATGGCACCTGCAACTCGATTGCGTTCCTTGTTATCTGCCCTTTGCTCGTTCCAATTTTATAGAGTATCAGGTTTCCATATGCTTACTCATATTGTCTGTCCCGTCAGCATTGCGCTGGTCAAGGTAACAACTCACTAGTATTCTCTCTCGCTCCCTGCTAAGAAGGTGTTCTATAGAATGAGATTTCCATTGTTCAGGCCTCCCTGTTGGGCTCCATTCTTGCCAACCTCTTGTTGATCCTTGGCATGTGCTTCTTGTTCGGTGGATTACGCTTCCGTGAACAGGTATGTCCATATGATCGTACAAACACATGGCTAAATTGAACACAGATCTACAACAGCATTGTCACCCAGATGAGCGCTTGCTTACTTAGCTTGAGTGTCATGAGTCTACTACTGCCGGTAAGTCGTCACTCTTCTCCCTATGAAAATTACCCAGTTTGGTAAGTTATCAGAGCATCATGCTGACTCTGGTGGTCTAGACTGCCTTCCATGCCTCATTCACTGACAGCGCCGTTGCCGACACAGCGGTATTGCAAGTCAGCCGTGGCACAAGCATTGTGAGTCTATGACTCCAGGCAAAACGACCCAGAAATGACCATAGGTAGATTCTTTTGTTGGTTTACATCTTGTATCTGCTGTTTCAGTTGAAGTCACATGCGTACATGTATCAAAGTACGCCTCAACATGTCATCGACGAAGAGTCCCATCCGGGTGTGCTAGCCGAGATGCTTGAGTCCTCTAGCTCTTCGGACTCATCAGGTTCTTCTAGCGGAAGCGACTCAGACGGCTCCTCAGGATCCCGGACCACTGCAAAAAGAATTAGGCGTGTACTCCGAAGACGAAGACGTCGCAAATCCAGTGCAAGTTCCAAAGACACGCCTTCATTGCCTTCAACAATCGGTACACCATCAGCTAGTACTTTCAGTCAAATTAGCAACGACATTATTAGCCTCGAACCTCGCGGAGAACAACGGCTCTCGATTGGACAGAAGTTAGGCGCAATTTTAGACAGAGAAGAAGCGGATACCGACGGTGAGCACGACGGACCCTCCGCAAGAACTAGGGCTACTACAGTCAATTTTCGAGACTTCGAGAAGGAGAGAGAAATGACAAAGTCCAAGTCACCCGAGGCGAGAATGATGAAGAAATTGAGAAAGAGCACGCATCGAACAGTCGGTAACCAGTCTGGAAACCAGATACAGCTGTCCGAGAAGGTACCTACGCAGCAAACACCCAAGATGGATAACTTCCCCCATCAGTCCCATGAATATCGTCTTGGTTCTACTCAAAATGCGCCCACGGCTCCCAACAATGCCGCGAAGCGGGCCCCTTTCACCCTTCGCGGTATTTCTATGGCGCGACCTCCCCTGCCCATGATGCCGAGGATGCTTTCCACGACTGTCTTCTCTGCTGCAAACCCAACTGGGCCGCTTTACAGTGGCCCCCATGGTATTGGTATCACACCTCGAGCCTTACACCGGTCGAATTCTTTGCCGAGCCGCCTCAACCAGGCTTATTTGGCTCCAACTGCAGCCGCAGCGCCTTTCGTGCCAGGTAACGCTTCCCACCCATCACTTGTTCTGAAAGACGGAAGTAAGGCGAAGAAGCACATGTCTCGCACGGCAGCTATTATCATGCTGCTTGTTTCGACCGCTCTTGTGGCTGTATGCGCCGAATTCCTCGTGAGCAGCATCGGCTACCTAGTCGGCCACACCAACATAAGTGAAGCCTTCATTGGTCTCATCATCCTCCCCATTGTAGGCAACGCCGCCGAGCACGTTACCGCAGTCACAGTCGCCAGCAAAAACAAGATGGATCTTGCCATAGGGGTGGCCGTTGGCTCAAGCATTCAGATTGCACTCTTCGTCACGCCAGTGATCGTTCTACTGGGCTGGATCTTGCAGAAGGACATGAGTCTGTACTTCTCGCTCTTCGAAACGGTATCCTTGTTTGTCACGGTCTTTGTGGTGAACTTTCTGGTACTGGACGGCAGAAGCAACTACCTCGAGGGCGCACTGCTAATCGCAGTCTATGTTATCATTGCTCTGGCAGCATTCTTCTATCCCGACTCTAACCAACAAAGTCAGATTGGCGGGGCGGGGGCTACCTTGAAAATGCTCAAGCTTGTGTGACCGGTTGATACAGCGTCGAAGAAGCACTTTAGGCTTGATGAAGTCACTTGAATATTGTGTTTACCTGGGATTTGCTTTATTGCAAATAGCTATCTCTCTGACCTGGCTTGCGAAACACTTGTATCTAGTACATCTTGCAGTTTGCATTCTGACGTAACAGACTTCACTGCAGCTCTTCACATTGACTTGGTATACCGGATCCGTACTTCGGACGCTGTAGATTGTCTAGCAAACGGTGTCAGTGCTCTCCGCGTACTTTGATGAGACACTGCGATTGATTGGCTGCGCACCATTGCGGCGCACCATTGCGATGCCAAGCATCCGTACCATCCCCGGGTGCTGTAGTTCCTAGAACGAAAGCTGTACTGTGTGAAGTAAAATTGACACTTCAAGCACTTTCCGGGGGTAGGTTGCAGTCTTGGAAGTATCCCTTCTGAACCCATCAGTACACCCTGACATCAAACGAGGGAGCTCCTATCTCCGAGTCAAAGTTTCTTCCGCAACGGAAGGAACGAAGAATGAGCGCCAAGTTCACCCCAATCGCGCAGATAGAGACCATTCAGATGTCTCCATGAACGCGTCGTGCTCCATCTTCACTGCGCCGTCGAGCTTCCACTCTCAAGACGATTTGAAAGCGCAGACTCGCAGACCCGTCAAACGATCTCGAAGCTCAAGCACCCACCCCCCCAATGTTCATTCCTCCTCTGCCTCCAACCTTCATCTCAAACCCGACTCCATAAAGGCTGCACGCCACGCCTACACACATTCCGAAACATCCTATAAGTCGTCATGGACCTCCCCAGCGAAGGCTTCCGGCCCGCCGAGTAAGACATCGCCCTCGAAACCATACAACTCCAGACCCTCACTATCCAGAGACCGTTCAAGCTGGGCGACCGGGCAGCCTCCCCACAAAAAGCCTTGCCATCAGCCTCAGGCCCGGCCAGTCCCAACCTCTGTTCCGATCGATAACGTCCTGGGGGAGCACCATCGGCCGGTTTCACCGGCCTATTCGGACAAGCCTATGCCACGTCCGTCGCTACCCCTCCGTTTGTCACAGACCGACGTAGGGGCCACCATGATGGGCAAAGCGAGTAAAGAGGACGCGAGTAAGGTGAAGACACTGAGGCTTGCGCGCGGGAGCCCGCATGTGACGAGCCCAGGAGGTTCACGTCCGCGTCCGCCGCGTACACCAAGTGGACAAGGGCTTCAAGGATCCTTTAGCAAGATTAAACCATCCGATGAAGATTCAAAATCTGTCGGTCATAGTCTCTTGCAACAGATTGGCATAACCGAGCTTCTGGACCAGGATGACCGCCCAACGTTCATCATTGATCTGGGCAACCATGCCAATCTTGAACCAGGGCCTCTGAAGAACATCTTCTCGAACCCAGCACTCAGGTCCTCGCATGGGATCCTCGGGCTAGTCACTGGCCAGACAAACGTCAACTCTCCCGGCTTAATCGCAACAACTGCGTTCAATGAGTTCAAAGCCTGGGCAACCAGCTATGTTAGGAACAGCCAGGCTCTTGATGTGCCACTCCCCTCGTTTTCGTATGCTGGAATTACGTGGGTATGCAGTACTCTTAGGAAACAGTTACGCCTGATACGAGGCGTCGTGAGCGAAGGATCCGCAAGCTTCGGCAACAATACGCCTGCCCTCGGGATTTCGGGTTCGCCTTCCATGGGGCAAGGAAACAGTGGCGTGGCTGATACTCAGATGAGAAGCCCCGAGTTCGTGTTCGAAGAGGCCCAAGACTATTTCGGGCACACCTCTATGCCCAGATCCCCATTCGAAATGCCTAGTCGAAAGGAAGATAATGGAGACAAGTACGATCGGATGCCCCATGTACCGACAACCGGCGATGGCAGCGTGCAAACAGCCACTGTCAGACAACACCAAACGCTCCCTATTCGGGGCAGCTCAGGTTCGAATGAGAGATCCTTCGTCTCCCGTCCACATGAAGCAATTCTGAGCGCTGCTTCAGCAGGGCAGCTGGATCGCTTCCATGTTCAACCGCAATTCGAACAAGGCTTCTTCGACTGGACTCGGATACCAATCTCGCCGGCTTTGCCTCGTCATATTCAGTTCGCCCGAAGTGTTGACTGGGCCTCAACTGCTCTCGGACCGATTGAGGAATGGTCTTCTGATCTGAGGAGTATGTGTAACTTGGTTATGGCCAGTCCGCATCCCGCAGCAATGTACTGGGGGAAGGACCTTGTTGCTGTATATAACGAAGCTTATATTCTGCTTGCTGGTGAGAAGCACCCTCAATTAATGGGCCAAAGCTATCGGGTTGCTTGGCGAGAGATCTGGGACCTTGTCAAGGGTGTTTTCGCCACAGCTATATCGACTGGTCAAGCAACCATGAAAGACGATGATTGTCTGTTCATACAGAGATCGTCCGTTCCAGGCTATCTCGAAGAAACGTACTTCTCGTGGTCGATTATACCCCTTGTGGGCGCAGATGGTTCTGTAACCGGATTGTACAACCCTGCCTTTGAGAAAACCCGACGAAAGATTGCAGAACGACGGATGCTCACTCTCCGCCAATTAGGCGAGCAGACGAATGCTGCGTCCGAGTTAAAAGCCTTCTGGGGCCAGGTCCTGAAGGCCCTTGCGACCAACGAATTCGACACACCGTTCGTGTTGATATATTCGGTCTCTGATGAGAGAGATAGCGATGCGTCTTCGATCCACTCCAACAACGCATTGGATACAAAGCGGTGTGTGCTCGAAGGCAAACTGGGTGTCCCATATGGCCACAAAGCCGCTCTCCAACAGCTCGACCTGAAAACCGGTACCGACTTCTTTTCGCGCGTGTTCAGAGAAGCCATGAAGTCCGATAAACCTGTTCTGCTCCGGACCGAAGATGGTACTCTTGATTCAAATTTGCTCGATGGCATGGAATGGCGGGGCTTTGGGGACCCTTGTCAGTCTGCCATAGTGTGTCCCATCCACTTGACAGGGGGAGATTTGATCCTGGGGTTCCTAGTCATGGGTATTAACCCCCGTAGACCGTATGATGACGACTACAGTCTTTTTGTACAGCTCTTGAATCGGCAACTTTCGACCTCCATGGCTGCAGTGGTACTCCATGAAGAAGAGGTTGCACGGGGCAGGCGCGCTGCGAGACTTGCCACTCATGATCGATTTGAGCTATCAGAACAGCTGGCCGCCAGAACTCTAGAGGCCGTGGAAAGCGAAATCAGATTCACACGGATGGCTGAGCTCGCTCCTGTCGGGATTTTCATCGCGGATAGAGCAGGCCAGATCGCTTACTGTAATGAGAAGTGGTATGAGATCTCAAAGGTACCCAAAGCAGGCCATGTGTATGACAATTGGATGGATTTCGTGAAAAGCGAAGACCAAGGCATGGTCAAGACATTGTGGTCCAACCTTGTGAACAAGACCACCGCTTTCAGTACAGAGTTCCGATTCAAAGCCTCATGGAAAGACCCAAACGGAGATGTAGGGGATACTTGGGTTTTAGCCAGTGCTTATCCCGAACGCAACGAGAATGGTTCGTTAAAGGTTATCTTTGGTAGCATTACGGATATCAGTCGCCAAAAATGGGCAGAACACTTCGAGAAGAGGCGAGTTGAAGAAGCGGTTGAGATGAAGCGTCAGCAAGAGAACTTTATTGACATCACTAGTCATGAGATGCGTAATCCTCTCAGTGCCATCTTGCAGTGTGCAGACGATATTCAAACCACTCTGGCAACCTTTCAATCCGAGAACGAACCACACGAAGAATCTCTTAGCAATCTTCTGGACAGCGCGATCGATTCAGCGGCGACGATCGCTCTCTGTGCTAATCATCAGAAGCGCATTGTTGACGATGTGCTTACACTTTCCAAGCTTGACTCCAAACTCCTGGCAATAAGTCCTTGCGATGTGATGCCTGTGAACGTTGCAAAGCGAGCGCTTAAGATGTTTGATGGCGAAATACAGACAGCGGATATTCAGTTGACCGTCGAGATCGACGCTTCTATCTCAGAACTGGGTATTGAGTGGGTCAAAATGGATCCATCTCGTCTCCTACAGGTGATGATTAATCTGATCACTAATGCCATCAAGTTCACCTGCGCACGAGACAAGCGTATCATTACTGTGATACTAGGAGCTACCCTAAACAGACCTGGTCGAGATGGCAACGAATTCGCCTACTTTCCAACCCAAGGGAAGTACAAGGATATTACAAAGACCCGGGACTGGGGCAACGGTGAGAAGGTGTTCATTCATTTCGCAGTCAGAGACACTGGCCGTGGACTCACGGATGAGGAGAAGAAACTTATGTTCATCCGATTTTCTCAAGCAAGCCCAAGGACGCATGTCCAGTATGGTGGCTCGGGACTTGGTCTTTTCATCTCTCGTGAGCTGGTCGAGATGCAAGGCGGTGAAATCGGGGTCGAGTCGGTGTCTGGGGAGGGCAGCACTTTCGCCTTCTATGTGAAGACACGACGATCCACGGCCCCTATAGAGGCCGTGGACCAGCTACCGACTGGTGGCTCGCGCAAGCCCTCTACGTCCAGCGGTCAGAGACCTGCATCCGCCCCGCTGAATACTCCTCCATCAAGGTCGAACTCGAGCCAACCCGTTGAGCGCAATGGCATTAACGTTCTGATTGTGGAGGATAATCTAGTCAATCAGAAAGTACTCAAGAAGCAGCTGCTCAACAAGGGATATAACGTGCTCATCGCCAACCATGGCGAGGAGTGCCTAGATCAAGTACGGAAGTCTACATTCTGGGCAAATCACAAGCCAGACGCAGCAGTCTTGACGGTCGTCCTTATGGATCTCGAGATGCCCGTTATGGACGGTCTTACATGCGCGAGGAAGATCAGAGAGCTCGAGCAAACCAAAGAGATAATTGGCCACGTTCCCATTATTGCTGTCACTGCCAATGCGCGTGGAGAGCAGATCGAAACCGCGCTCCAAGCCGGAATGGTGAGCTATTCGGGACCTTCCTTTCCTAGAGCCGCGAGACCGCATCACTGACACGGACTCTAGGACGACGTTGTCTCGAAGCCCTTCCGTATCCCTGAACTCACCCCAAAGATCGACCAGCTCCGGGACAAGTTTCCAAGCGGCAGCTCGTCGCTATCAATTCCTTCTCCCAGTCCCTGAATGACTTTCGCCAGCTCGCCGCGTCTTCCGCCTTTAGCGCGATCGTCAGGCGTCGCGGCTTCGACTCTAAATTTTGCGTTTACAGCTATTCGACCATGGATACCAGAACACGTCGAAATGCTGAAGCATTGGTACTAATCATTTGCAACAGCACAATCCTACTACGAGCATGAGCATGGAGCATGAGCAATGATAGCGATGAATTACAAGGGCAATCGGGATATGGGCCTTTCTCTTTCTCGCTCTACGAGCGATCATTTCCAGCACGTCTATAGTTGTTTTCCTTCTCTCTGCGCTTTTACCATGAAGTTTTGCTCGCTACCCACTGGCAGCGCGGGCCCGAGACTGGGGATGTTAGCATCTTCGCTCCAAACAGCGCGATGTGCAGAGCAATCTTCGCTTGTACCATAGCAAATTCGTAGCCTTCATGTGTCGTCCCATGAGAAATATACCTTGATAACATCCCCGCTGCACGTGATTACATTCAATTAGGTCTCCTTCCGAGAGGTCTTACCCACAAAGGCTCAATGCACGCAATCTCCGGCCGTTGCTCAACCGCACCCAAGCCTCCATCCTTCTCCTCCGCCGCCCGCTCAATCTCCTCCTCCTTCTTCACCTCCCCCTGCTCCCTCCTAATCTCCGCCAACAACTCAGGATACCACCTCTCCCCCACATCCGGATGACTCCTCACCCGATTCGCCAGCGTCGCCTGCCCCAAATGGCCCCACCGCCCCTTTTCAAACGTAAACTCCACCTCATCCCTCCATCCCCCTCCCATCTCCCTCTCCCTCCGCTCCCGAATCCCATCCCTCATCGCCAGCACCTCCGCAGGGACATCCACACACTCAAACGTGCTGTCATAGCTGACCCCCTGAAAGAACGGGATCGAGAACCGCGGCCCCGCGCCCGCCGCGGGGGACAGCACGCGATGCGTCGTCGCTTTGCACACCCCGCTTGTCAGCGCCTCGAGGCCTTGCCCGATGGCCACGACGAGTGTGCCTGCGAGGGGGGGGACGTCGACCCATTCCCCGTGGAGGTTTTGGACTTGCAGCCCGTGGTGCGGGGAGGCTTGCAGGAGGTAGCTGGTCAGCATGCTGTCCTTGTGGGGGCCGACGCCCTGGCGCTGGGCTTGCGCGGCGGCGGGGAGGGTGTCGACGGGGGGGTATTTGATGATTTTTAGTTTGTGTTGTTGGTTGGGGTCGAAGAAGCGGGTGAATGCTGAGGGGGGGAGGAGGAGGGCTTCGGCGATTAGGGAGGTGAATGTTGTGGAGAGGGTGGACATGGAGTGGATGTAGGAGGTGTAGGTGGGGCGGAAGAAGGGGAGGTGGGCTGGGGAGGGCCATTGGTTGGGGGAGAGGAGGTTGTGGTAGAGGGGGGCGGTGGGGAAGGGGAGGGGGTGGGGGTGGGGGGTCGAGAGGTCCAGTTGTTCGCGTTGGTCGGGAAGGTGGGCGGTGGTTTCGGCGGCGGGGAGGGAGTACCCTGGGGGGGGGGGGGGGGGTTAGTGTGGAATGATGACGGTTGTTGTGGAGAGGGTTGGGGGATGAGGTCTTTTTGAGTGTTACTCTGATGGGCTTGGAGAGGACAGACTGACCGAGAAAACTGGGGACGTTTTTCATTTGGATCTTCAGCTTCTCTTCCAGAGGGAGGTCGAAGAAGGCTTTGCCTTGAGTGATGACATCGCGGATTAGGGACTGGTCGATGCCGGTATTCTTGATGTAGAGGAAGCCGACTTCGAGGAGGGCGTGGCGGAGGGCGGAGAGGAAAGCAGGCTTGCTTTCGGGATCACGGCTTAGTGAGAGGTCGAGTATTGGGATGGAACCGAAAGACATGGCTTTCCAAGGGACGGTAACTTGCTGTTTGGAAGAAGGAAATTCACTATGTAGGAAGCTCTTCAAGATTGGAGATTTTGGAGGGGCAACAATCGGCACCAATGGCGCAATGCGGGGTACAGATCAAATCATTGAGTAATGTACTCAGGAAAGCAAAGTGAAGTGAAGAACGAAAATGCTACCCGAGAATAGACAGCAAGGAATCATGTAGTTGACTTGAGATAAGACATGTACCTAGTATTATTATTTGAGAGATATCGTCAATGCATCTAGACCCAACGTTATCTTCCTTCTACAACGCATTGGAGTACAAGACCACAAATCGCGTCTCTTGCTTCAGGCTGGCCAGCGACACGATCACAGTCAGAGCCTCGGCCGACCTTGATCATGGCTAGAGTGGCCTAGGGGCGGAAATCAGTACATATACATTCTCCATCTGTATCAACAGAGTGCTCGCCGTGCTAGAAATGTAGCTTTACAGCAGCAGCGGAAAGCTAGTCTGCCTAATAAACCATAGATAGTAGAGCTTTAAGCATAGCCTGTATCGACGACGAGTAGCACCGTAGTCGCGCGTGCTGAAGTGAAATGCCAGAATAGGCCGGGCAAGTCTCCCTGAGTTGCTATTCAGAAACAGCATTACCCATTATCTTTAAGAGCTCTCCAGCACATTATCCCATGCGCGGGCATGAAGGGGTGCAACCATCATTGGCATCTATAGAAAAACGCAAAGACGGAAAGTTGATGGACGGAAACACCAGTGAAGACCCATAAGTGAAGAGGCAAACCGTCAAAGCATACCTCTCACTCAATCCAAATACCAGAGAGCAGGGCTCGGACAAAATTCTGAACGCATATTTGATACGAGGAACCCCTAAAAAGTGCACCGTGCCGGCGCATAGGATAGAGCGGAGAACACCTCGATTACCAGCATCACCGGGTTATTACCTTAGAATGGCCGATAGTATCCGTACCCGGTTTCTCAGTGCCCACATTCCTATTCGCATGTCCAGCGGACGGCAGCCCTCGTCGAGGGAAAGACCTGATACGTCCAGTCTTCTGGAGTGAGAGCTAAACATAGGGTGTTCTAGACGAAGCAGGAGCAAGAGCAGGTATGGCTTCACTGCTGTCTTGCGGCACAAATGAACATGTAGCACCAGTATGCTAAAAACCCAATGAGTAACTGGAGGTCGATGGTTTAATCTTCGAGCTGGTACACGCACAGCGTTTACAACGAATGATAATGTCGCAATGATTGACAAAGAGGATAATCTGCTTGACCGGAAAATGGCAGCGCAACCTTACGCTTATGTAGTAGGATACTTTCCACCGAAAGAATGTTCACCTACCGGACAGATTACCGGACTTGTAGACTTATTGAGGGAAAAGCTGCTTCGTGCACGGCCAAGTCACGTCAGTAGTAGCAATACTGAGCCGTTACATGACTTTTGGCGGATGCCCAATAGGCCTTTGTGCACATTAACTTGGCTGCAGGAATGGCAGCTGTGCCTAGAACCAACTCAGCACAATACAAAGCTACTGGAATGAACGGCGAGTCAACGGCGAGTCAATATAATATCTGAGGAAGCTTACATTGAGGAGCAAATTGGGCACCCAAATCTTCATGCTGGATTGCCCTGTAAGACGACGACCAGAGTTGCCGTCAAATATTGTCATTCCCCATTCCTCGACACCTTGTGCTGGAGAGCATTGCCGTATTCAAATCGACGTTGGTTCCGTTTCGAGTGATGGTGTCACTACTCACTAATAAGAGGTCGAAATCAAGCATTCCCATCATGTTCTTACTTCGTATTAGGGGGTTTAACTGTTATTTTGGACAGGGTTTATTAAGGTGAGGGCTAGGCAAAATAAACCCTGTCCGAAATAACAGTTAACCCCGTGGATACGAAGTAGTACTTCTAGGTAACGGCGGGCCCAGGTCCATGATCCTTGCTAGCCCGATGCAACTAAAGTACGTCTCCAGTCGCTTTGTGGGGGCAAGTCTAAAGTAGCCATACTTTCGGGTACTTCGTGCTAGGGGGGTTAAATGTTAGCATGACAGGTTCAAATGGCCCAGCTCTCACCTTAATAAAATAACATTTAACCCCGTGGATAGGAAGTACAGATATAACGCAAAGACTCTTCTCAAGGCTGTCCGTTCCTCACGCTCTCAGGCCACATTTCGTCCGTCACTCCTTCGCCCACCAGCCATCCGCATCTTTCGCTCTTTTGCCCACAGCTTGGGCCTGGCGATTGCCAATTGAAGAGCCTCTGGTCAGCTCAGCTCTCGCTTCCTCCTGGGCTCGTCGAAGTTTTGCACAAGGCTGATCGAACAATCAGTCACTGTGCTTCACGTCAGAGAAGCCTTCACATTTCGAATGGCATAACATAGGCTTTGGGACATGGTAAGACAGCGCTCAAGAGACGGGTTGGACGCTGTCAGGCTCTGTCGAGCACTGCAACATCGTACACGGCTACGGCACGTTTGAAAAAGCAGGGAATGACTAGCGAGTCATATACATCAGACTCGCGGTAATCAGACGCCGAGATTGCCATGCGCATTCCTATCCGTGAGCAATTAGGCCTGCTAGTCCTGCTCACGTCCTTGATCGCCTTGGCAGTGGTAGCAACTGCAACGGTAAGCGTCTGAATGAGCTGGGGCACTCTCCAAGTATATACTAATACATAACAATAGTGGGTTACCAACTACCAATTCGTTATAGGCATCAGGTTAGTAGCCATCTTAGTGGTTTCCGACTCGGTGGCTGACTACCGTGTCTCCACGCAGGCAAGCAAATCTTGCCCTTGTCGCCTCACTGTATGCAAGCCAGCTTCACTCCAATCTATTCCTGTTGAACACAGCAGTTGAAGCTTCATCTACACGTGTACTGATCCAGAGCGCCTTGCAACGTTATAATGATGGCAACAGTACCGACGCCAACTGGTACCGCGCGACTCAAGACCTTCAGATTGGACTCGGTGGAAGTGGGCTGCTGAGCTCGTTGTTGCAGGCGCGCATCGTCTCCAAGAATGGTACCGGTACTTTGGGACCCTACGGCCTTGTCAATGTGTCTGCAACAGACGACGCCCCAATCCCACTGCCAGAGACGTACCCTAACGGAACTCAGGTCCACCTTGGTGATTCGGATATGGACGGACTGGGATACCCTTCGAACTTGTATCCGAACCTGACATTCACCTCTACGGTGTTCAATGGAACGTTCAATATATCCACGGCCTACTTCAATGGGAAAACGCTCTACGAGAACACTACAATCTTCATTGGGCCTTGGCTTCTTAATGAAACCTTTGGTCTAGCTTCCATAACTGTGCCAATCAACAATAATACTTCCGCTTCGGATACCCTGGGATGGCTCACCGTGATCACAAGCTGTCAAACACTGTTTTCTGTGGCGGCTTCTGTGGAGGGTTTGGGCAAAACCGGACAGGTTCTCATCCTCGGTCCCGATACACCAGACAACAGACTTCTGGGTCTCGCAGAATACGATAATAACAACGATAGCATTAACATAGCTACCGTAGAAAACGAGCCAGTTGTCTTTGTCCTGCCCCCTGTACGGAATTTGTCTCGAAGCAATCGGCAATCGTCCCATACTTACGGTAGTTCAAACACTCCCTTTGCCATGCGAGATTATCCTGCAGTTCTGGATGCATACACAGATAATAATGGAGTCGATAGGAGCGCTGGAAGCCTTATATCGTCAAAGAACGAAGAGGGTAAGACGGTTTCAGTTGGATACGCGCTGCCGATGTCCGCTATGGTCGACTGGGCCATAATAGTTGAGCAATCGCACGCGGAGGTCACCGAACCAATTACCAAGCTTCGCAAGATCTTGTTGGCGTGCGTTTTTGGTACTACGGGAGGCCTGCTTATATTGTTGTTCCCTATTGCGCACTTGTCAGTCCTTCCCATAAGACGGCTACGAGAAGCAACGAAACACACAGTTGAACCATACCAAGACACATCTGACGACGGGAGTATACGGAGCCCTATGTCTGGGGACAATGGTAGACTTGGTTTGGGAGACAATGAAGAGCTGGCAACCGAAGCACGGAAAGAAGGCTTCTTCGGCCGGGCTATACAATGGCGAAGTAGACATCGGCAACGAGAAGCTCAGCGACAAGACTTAAGACGCCGACAGACCTTCCACATTCCTGGAAGAGTCAAGACTCGAAAACATTTCGTGCAAGATGAATTGACGGATCTCACCACGACCTTCAACGAGATGTCAGAAGAGTTGATGATGCAATACGAACGGTTGGAAGAGAGGGTCAAGGAGCGTACACAACAGCTTGAGATCAGCAAGAAAGCAGCCGAAGCTGCGAATGAGAGCAAGACGCTCTTCATTGCAAACATCTCGCACGAGCTCAAGACGCCTTTGAATGGTATACTCGGAATGTGCGCTGTCTGTATGCAAGAGGACGAGCCTAGTAAGATCAAGCGGTCGTTGGGCATAATCTATAAATCAGGAGACCTACTTCTGCATCTCTTGACGGACCTCCTGACATTCTCAAAAAATCAAATCGGGCAGCAGCTTACGCTTGAGGAGAAAGAGTTTCGCTTGGCAGATGTGAGCTCTCAGGTCCTTTCCATATTCGAAAAGCAGGCTAGGGAGGGCGACATCAAGCTTTCTTTACACTTTCTAGGGCCGCTCGATACCATGGAGAGCAGCATTGGCAACCCCTTCCAGACCGGCCTTGGACCGTTCGGTACCGGTCGTGTACGTGACATGTGCGTCTGGGGAGATCAGCATCGAATCCTGCAAGTCATAATCAATCTTGTAAGCAATAGCTTGAAGTTCACACCACCTGGTGGAACAGTCCAAGTCCGTGTTAGATGTACGGGAGAAGTACTAGAGAAAGCAGAGAGCCGCAGGGGATCCTTGATTTCGAAGAAATCGAATCGTGCGTCTTTGAGAACACCAACGCGACGGGGACGTATAGCCTCCGGTCCAAGCTCTTCCACGTCGCCCAAATTCGTTGGACGGGACAGCTCGCAATATTCGGATCCGGCACTTCAGGTTGATAAAGTAGAGCCAAAGGCTATACCAGCTGTGATGGTGCAGGAACGGTCCAGCTCTCCGCCACCGGTCAATGCAAGAACATTCATGTTCGAATTTGAAGTCGAAGATACAGGCCCTGGTATACCCGAGGCTCAGCAACAGCGTGTTTTCGAACCATTCATGCAGGGAGATCTCGGACTGAGCAAGAAGTACGGTGGCACGGGTCTTGGACTGAGCATATGCTCCCAATTGGCCGGACTTATGAATGGTTCGATATCACTGAAAAGCGAGGTTGGAGTTGGCTCAACGTTCACCATGCGCATACCATTAATCTATACCAAAGAACGAGCAGAGAGCCTACAAAGTGTGAACGCTAACCCGGGTTCGCAACGGAATAGCATCAGTCTCGGTAACGGAGACGAAAGTAAAAGCCAGACACGGCATAGAAGTGGTTCGTCTGGTGATGAATCTGATGACGGAAGTAAAGACCCTGTACCGCTAAATGGATTTGACACTCCGGCCAAGCCGCGTCTGGTTGGTCTAAGCCAGCCCTTTTTTGCTGTGACTTCTCCGCTCGAGTCACCCGAAAATCACATGGCTGCGATGGAAGAGGCCGCTGCTCAAGCGTCGAAGAGTGGCGACAAAGTGAGAGTGCTAGTAGCGGAAGATAACAAGGTCAACCAAGAGGTGGTGTTGCGAATGCTGAAGCTCGAAGACATATATGGTGCGTTCTCCGCTTGATACATGTCTTCATTGCTGATGATTCGCAGATGTGACTGTCGCCAAGGATGGCCAGGAAGCTTACGATCTGGTCAAGGAAAGCATGCAGCAGTCGAAGCTCTTCAACTTAATCTTCATGGACGTCCAGATGCCCAACCTCGATGGCCTTCAGAGCACGCGTCTCATACGGCAGATGGGCTACTCCGCCCCTATCGTTGCTCTGACAGCATTTGCTGAGGAGAGCAACGTCAAAGAGTGTATCGATTCAGGCATGAACGGTTTTCTTTCTAAACCTTTACGGCGGCCAGCATTCAAGCAAGTCCTTAAGCAGTACTGTGCCACGATCCCCGAAGCAGCGGAGGAAGAGGGCAAATCGCATCCGTTGAAGCCGAAGCCGCAGGAGGAGCGCATTTCACCGACGTTTTGAAAAGGTCGACGATAGACCTCACTCCTAGTCCTACTCGCTTTCTTCTCGTGCCTACACCAATATATCGATCCCAGCGAATTGCACTCTATCATTCGACCTTCGATCCCAACGCATGAGGCGTCGCGCTCTTCTTCGCACCACGTTTCTCCAACTCCACTGTCATTTAAGTTGTACATTCCTCGGCTCACATGGGGCACAAATCGGGTTCCATCTAGCGATCTCCAACCAGCACATCTGTAGCGATCATGACGGGAAAATGCAAGGCGTTCTTGGTGGTTTGGCCTTCAGAGGTCGTATGGGATCGGAAAGCTGCCACAACATGGCTGGCAGACACATTGGGCGTTCTTTGTTGCTATACTCGCATTAAGCGTCGATCCTGAGGATGGATACATAGGGTGGTGGAGCACTTTTCGAACAGGGTAGGTTATGTCACTTATAGTAAGTAGAGGATCTGGAATTTCTGCCTCACGCACCGAGGCCAGCAACAATATCTTATGTTCTAAGCGTCCTGGACGCACGTGGATTGAAAGCTTCGAGATCGCAGCTTACGGGCGCGCCCTTCGAATGCTACCGCCCGTGAACCAGCGACCACTCTTCGACGACTTGGACCGTAGAACTTTACCAATTTTCGAGCGAATATCACGTATATTGAATTTCATGAGTTGAACCTCAAGTTGAGATATGTTACGAACAAGTGTCCAGCTCAATGTAGTAAATGCGAATTCAATGCTAAGCACAAGCTCCGTGTCAGTACATCTCTAAGTCGAAAGTTCTTTACGTACTTTCACATTGATACTTCACAAGCTGGCAGATGCTGAGCATGGTTTTGGCAAGTTGGAGTATCAAAGCCAAGCCCAATCATCAAGCGCGGCCGACCAGGGTCTTGGCAGAGAACCGCTAATAAGCGAGATCCAAGCAGCACAAACTCCCACCCCCGTTCTCGAACTCACCACCCTCACCAACAGCCAACCCCCCAAAACCCATCCCAAACCACCTCACCCCCCACCACAACCATGGAAAATGAGAAAGGCGAGGTCGTCGACCTGTACGTCCCTCCCTCCCCCTCCCTCACACCCATCCCCCACTCCCCCCCTCCTCCATCCCCCCCTAACTAACCCCCCCCTAGCTACGTCCCCCGCAAATGCTCCGCCACGAACCGCATCATCAAAGCCAAAGACCACGCCTCCGTGCAGATCTCCGTCGGGAAGGTGGATGAGAACGGGCGCTACACGGGCGAGAACCAGGTCTATGCGCTGTGTGGCTTCGTGAGGGCGATGGGAGAGGGGGATGATAGTTTGAATCGGCTGGCGCAGAGGGATGGCCTGTTGAAGAGTGTGTGGAGTGGGAGTCGGGCGCGGTAGATTGTGGGAAAGGGGCATGGGGGAGGTGAGTTAGTTCATGTTTGGGGTAGAGAGGGGATGGGGATGGGGGCTGACGTGTGGTATAGGTTGGGGGTGGAGAGCTTGGTTGCTTTCTTGAGTCGGGAGAAGGTTAGAGCGGCAAGCAATATCCTGAGAGCAACAGCTGCAAGTTCGCAATCGTTACTTTGTTTCGATCCGTGGATGTGAGATGTGAGACTTCACAATTGGCTATGATCCGGATGTTTGCTCGAGCCCGCGCGGTTCGGCAAAGGCCTCCTTCCTTGTATTGCTCTGTGGTACTGGAGGCACGGTACATGGGCCGCAGATGAAGCATATCGACTTCGCCTATGAAGAGATAGGATCCGGAAGATACTGGTCTTGTCACAGATACGGGCGGGACATGAATATTCGTTTGTTCTATCGAAAAGTCGAGCGTTGAGTCGCTGATGAGCTGTTGTTCCACCCTACCTGTTTCTTTCCGCTAAGTGAATTCGATTACTCGTGTGTGAAGCGGCAAAACTATAGCAAATGAAGTTGGTATGGTCAGACATGTCTCCTTGTTGTGTTGAGTGTCTAAATACTGATAAACGCTCATAGCTCACTAATTGATGTATATGCTAGATTAATCTAGGTCCCAGATGCTCTACGCCGTATCCCTCCCAAGACCCTCCTTATATTTCTTCAATGCCCGCTCTCGAGCCCCTTTGTGATCCACGATCGGCTTCGGATAACCCTGCTTCTCCGCCTTCTTCCCTTCTTTTCTCGCATAAGGATCGTGTATCGCCTTCCCCTTCACGTCGTTCAACTCCGGCACCCACTTCCTGATGTACTCCCCGTCAGGATCGAACCTCTCGCTCTGCAGTGTCGGGTTGAAGATCCGGAAGTACGGCTGGGGATCCACGCCCGTGCTGGCGCTGAAGCCCCATCCACCGTTATTGGAAGCGAAGTCACCATCAATGAGGTGTTCCATGAAGTATCGCTCGCCCATGCGCCAGTCGATCAGAAGGTCTTTGGCGAGGAAGGACGCGGTTGCCATGCGTGCGCGGTTGTGCATGTAGCCTGTGTGATTGAGCTGGCGCATAGCGGCATCGATGAACGGGAAGCCAGTGCGGCCTTCGCACCAAGCCTGGAAGAGGTCCATGTCGTATTCCCATTCTATCTTGGTGTATTCTGGTTTGTACGACTTGTTCATGCTAATATCGAGGTCTTTATTAGCATCCTCTGCCCGCTCCTTGGGGCGAAGGCAACCAAGCTTACCAGATGAACGGCCAATGCGCAAGGACGTGCTTGTAGAAGTCCCTCCACGCGACTTCGGAGATCCAGCCTGTGATACCAGCGTTTCCACCATCAAGCTTTTCGGTGCTGTTTGCTGCTTTTGCTGATGCTATCGCATTCCTTGGGCTCAAAGTACCAGAGGCTAGGTGAACACTTATGACAGCAGTCGCATTGGCTGCAGGGAAGTTTCTCTTGTCTTTATAGGATTCCACCTTTGCCTCCACGAATTTGGCCAAACGTTCGCTCGCCTCATGTTCTCCTGCGGGCCATAGCTTTCGAAACCTCTCTTTCTCCTCGTCCGTGAGGCTTTTGGTTTTCGGCGCCGCTGGTATAGGGCATTCGAATAAAGTTTTGAAGTCACCACGCGTGCTTGCCGGATTCTGCGCTGGAGCGGGGAAGAGATCGAGATGACGCGGATGCGAGTGGAGGTACGCGACCCAGGCCCTAAACCAAGGGCTATACACGGCGTACTGATTTCCGGACATGCTGCGGAGCTCACCAGGAGCGACCACGCATGTGTCCGGTTCCACAAAGAAGGCGATACCCTTCTCCAGTCCCGCTCTCACCATTCTTGCCTCGCGCCGGAGCTCGTCCACTTCGTATTCTTTGTTGGCATAGAGGTGACTGGCGCCCCATTTCTCACAAAGCTCAAATATACGTCCTGGGATCTCTTTTCGTTTTTCAATCGTCTCAACATAGAGTGGTATATCCAATTTTCCCAGGTCTTCCTTGAGAATCTCCAATGTTCTTAGCACAAAGTCCACCCTGGGCGCGCTTGTGCAGTGCGCCTTGAAATCCTGGGGCGATATTATATGTATGCAAATCAATGGCACACCATTAGCTTTTGCCTTCTCTGACGCCAGATGCAACGCTTTGTTGTCCCTTGCCCGCAGATCGACCTTGAACCAGTGTACTACCGCGTTATGGACCTTGGTATGCTCTCTCCCCGTGATCGTCTCTTTCAATGCCTTGTCCAGAACTTCAATTGGACGGGGTATTTCATTGTTGTTGTACTGCGCGCACCGCGCATTGGTTATCTCGGGAGGATAGAATTCACGATCGACAATGCCGTACTTCTCTTCAACTGTCGAGTCTTTGTAAGCTGGGAACTCGCCTTTCGGTCGTTTCAGAGGCTTGTCGGTTGCTTCAGCGTTCTTGCGTTTCGTGCCAAATATTGCGGTCGGCTTGTCTTCTTTCGGACCTTTGGGCGGCATCGTAAGGCGCAAGGCCGTATGGAAGAGGGCAGGTCGCGCTGCCGGGGAGCAAAAACGATGGAGTGTTGGACCTCTCAGGAAGGTGTTCTGGAAGTTTCCACTGCAAATGACGCGCTTTGACAGGATGTGAAGTACCATATATTATAGTCGTACAGATTGACAGTTCTAGCACTACAATGAATGGGAATAGGAGAGGAGGACAAGGATTAAGATGCACTAAGACTAGCGCTGCTTTTAAAATACAAGATTGGCGAGCCTTGGCGATCGATCCAGATTCCCACAGGCTCAGGCCGACCGCGATCTGATTTATGCGCTAACTGCGTGCTCAATCATGGGCACATCGGAAAACGTATTGATAAGATGACGATGGATCAGTCAATTACTCATTTGAGCATATTTTCGATGGGTTCGCAGAACAAGGACAAGCAATTCCAGCGCGTGAGGTAAACAAATGCCACAACCGGCGGCGCCGACAGCGCAGCCCAAAGATGACACCGAGCATTGCCCAAAAGTAATCCGCATTGACAAGGGCTGGACCTTCAAACAGTGGGATGACCCGAAAAGCAATTGGCGACCTGTGGCCCAGTTTCCGACGAACATCCATCTCGATTTAGTGCACCATGGGGTTATTGCTGATCCCTTCGTTGGCAAGAACGAGGTTGACGTTCAATGGATTGGAAACACCGCATGGGTTTACAGAACTAGCTTCCTTTCACCGGCAATCCTCAATCAAAGAGCAGTCTTAGCCTTTGATGGTCTCGATACCTATGCTAGCGTGATACTCAACAGTGACCATATCCTGAAGACGGAGAATATGTTCGTCCCTGAACGAGTCGATGTCACCAAGCATATTCTTCAGAATATGGAGAATGTAATAGAGATTATATTCGAGAGCACCTACTTTGTTGGCAGGAAGCTTGCCGAGAAGTACTCTACGCATCACTGGGGATGCTGGAATGGAGACCCAAGCCGGTTAGCAGTGCGAAAAGCACAATATCACTATGTATAATCTCAATGAAAGCTTTTGTTTCAGAGAACAGCTGACGAAGCGTAATCAGGGATGGGACTGGGGTCCAAAATTGCTCACCTGCGGTCCTTGGAGGCCTATCACACTTGAGATCTACACTGCAAGGATTTCGGATCTATATTTTGCTACCGAGATAGATGAGTCTTTGAAGTCTGCTGAAGTTGTTGCTAAAGCGGATATTGAAGGGGAGGGTTCGCATGTCCAATTTGAGATCGTTTTTGAAGGCAAAAGTGTTGGTACTGAGACGGTAAGCATTGAAGACGGCTTCGCGACTTCGGTATTCAGGCGAGAGAACCCAGAACTGTGGTATCCTGCTGGCTATGGCAAGCAGCCATTATACACTCTCAAGGCGTCCCTCTGGTCAGATTCAAGGAAAATCAATACGGCAAGCAAACGCTTCGGCCTGCGCAGGGCCAAAGTCATCCAGCAAAAGCTCGACGATACCCCAGGAAGTACCTTTGTCTTCAAGATCAATAATATACCAATTTTCTGTGGTGGAAGTTGCTGGATACCTGCTGAAAGCTTCATTCCAAGACTCAGCCCAGAAAAGTATCGCGAGTGGGTAAAGCTGGCAGTCGATTGCAACCACGTCATGCTCCGTGTCTGGGGTGGAGGTATTTGGGAACAGCAAACTTTCTATGATGCTTGCGACGAGCTAGGCGTGCTTATATGGCAAGACTTCCTATTTGCCTGCGGAAACTATCCTGGACACAAGGACTTCCTTCACCTGGTTGAAGGTGAAGCCATAGCGAACTTGAAACTCTTAAGACATCATCCCTCGATTGTTATGTTCGCCGGAAATAACGAGGACTATCAATATCGAGAATCGGAGAACCTGGACTACGATCCCTCAAACCACGATTCAGAGAGCTGGCTCAAGACTTCGTTTCCTGCCCGCTACATTTACGAAAAGCTTCTTGTCGACGTCACGCAGGACCTCGTTCCAGGAACCTACTACCACTTCGGCTCGCCCTTCGGCGGTAGCTCCACACGAGATCCAACAGTGGGTGATATCCACCAATGGAACGTCTGGCACGGTACTCAGGAACGCTACCAGGACTTTGACCGCCTCTCTGGACGCTTTGTCTCCGAGTTCGGCATGGAGGCATTCCCCTCAATACGCACAATCGACAGCTATCTTCCACTAGGATCTAAAGACCCGGACCGCTATCCTCAGTCTTCGACCGTAGATCTCCATAACAAAGCTGCTGGTCACGAGCGCAGGCTTGCTACGTATTTGACAGAGAACCTGCAGTTTACATTCAAGCCCTTTGAGCAGTATATCTACGCTACCCAGCTCCTGCAAGCCGAAGCGCTGGGCACCGCATACCGTCTTTTCAGGAGGCAATGGCGAGGCCCAGGGAAGGAGTATTGTGCCGGTGCGTTAGTGTGGCAGCTCAACGACTGCTGGCCAGTCACAAGCTGGTCGATAGTAGATTACTACCTTCGTCCCAAGCTGGCATACTTCGCCATCAAAAGAGAGCTGAAGCCGATCACCATAGGCATGAAGCAGACTACAAGGACCTCACCAGCAGACCAATTCCACCACCGTCCGGCGAAGGTCACGCACGAAATCGAAATCTGGGCCTCGAATCTTTCGCTCGTAGAACGGAAAGGCTCTCTCACAGTCAAATCCTACGACATCATCACCGGCAAGCTGAAGGGCATGAACACATGGCCCATCCGCATCCTCCCAGCTAATCGTAGCACCGAGCTCGCCACCTGGGCGACCTCATTCCACAACGAAGACGAACATTACCGCACCGTAACTGTAGCCTATCTCTACGACACCGGCCTCGGGCAACAACTCGCAAGTAGCACAAATTGGCCAGAACCACTGAAATACGTGCCCTTCCAGCAGCCCAAAAACCTGCACTTCAACGTCTTGAACGGCGTGTTGTTGATCCGCAGCGAAGTCCCGGTGAAGGGCGTCATGCTCGAGCTCGAAGGCGATACCGATGATGTGAAGTGGGAGGACAATGGATTCGATTTGATACCTCATGACATTGTTGCAGTGCGGGCGCACGGTCTGAAGGAGAGTGATGTGGGGAGGATTCGGCTTAGGTATCTGGGCAGTGAAGGCGAATGCGGAAGGTGAATGCGGGTATAGGGCGTGAAGATTGAGAATCAATATGCAGTGCTAGGCTTTTGGTCTTGGTCAGAATACGAGATACAGGTCCTCAATGGGCCGAGCAGTCCAGCGCCATACCATCAACTCGTTCTTTCACCTGTTGTTCAAATCTGGGTGCACCGAATCCTGCCGCCCGTGTACGACATAGCTTGTCTATGGCGTTGCACCACAGTAAGTCGTAGGACAACGCTAGGAACGGACTACTTCTATCAAATTGCTTCCGCACAGCGCCTCCTGAAACAGTGCCTGCAAATGACCGTTTATAGGAGGCGGCTCTACAATGATTGCCCAAATAATCGTAGTTCAGGACAACCAGGATCTATATGTGACTCGACGCTTGCAATACATTACAATAAAAGCCTTGTACGCCAACACGATCCCCGGAAGCTGTTCCGGGGCGCTAAACCAAACACCTGATCATCTAACAACCAGACCGACATGCATGAATATACAAAAAAGGGTATCATCCAAATCCAATGCGTCCGCGAGAACCTCTTACCGCCTGTCGTATCTCGTGACCCTCCTGACACTCGTCCTCGGTTCCACCCTCACCTCCCTGAAGCTATCATTGTCAGAATACACCGACCTCCTTCGGCCCCTGCCCCCATGATGGCTGTCACTGTAGCTACTCCCCGAAAACAGCGAGTCCGAGCCAGAGCCATGCCTGCTATGGCCCCTGCCCCGTGATCTGCTCCGCGGTCGCAAATGAGTGGGCATCCTCGCGCGCGGCTCGGCTTCGATGATGCGCGGGGGGAGTTGCACCTGGTAGTGCTGCTCATCGCGGGGCACGAACTCCTCGACGCGGACGATCTCGTCGTCTGGGTCGTGGTGCGGGTGGTGGTCGAGCTGGTGCTGCTGCCCGTGGAAACCTAGCTGGGGCTGGTGGCCGTGGTGGAGAGGCGGGGCGGGGATGTGCCCTTGGATTTGCTGAGGGGGGAGGTACCGATCGCGGTGTTGGGCGTCGTACCATGGCCGGGGCGGTTGAATTGGCTCGATCATTTCGCGATGGGGTCGGGCGGGATGGATGAGTTGCCATTCGTCGGAGTCGCGGGCAGAGCTGCGGTCTTTGACGAAGTGGAGGCGTTTGCGGCGGGGGCCGTTGGGGTGTTTGCGCACGCGTTCTTCGATTTCGATGCCGCCTTCTAGGCTGGGCCAGCACATGGTTGGGGTTGGGTATGTGGACGGCTAGACGATGCTAGCAATGGGATAGGGTAGTAGGGAAGTAGGGTGATGCAAGCAATGGGAGAAGAGACGGAAGAGGAAGTCTGCTGTGATTGAATGGATGTTTATGCAGGACAGAGATTCGTGGTCAAGTAAGAATTTGAGGCTGTTGAGTAGTCTTGAGGATTTGAACAAATGAGAGAGGGAGCAAGATGCAAGAAGAGAGGATGAAGCTTTATTAGTCGAGAGACAAGGCTACACCGAGCTAGTATCATCATTAAGTGACATGGGAGAGTGATAAGGGATTAACCCTACAGGTTGCCTTGCCTCAAGGCTACAGCATCCCTCAGCTTGCATGCTGCCACACTCACCTTCACCGGGCGTAATTGATGCAGTTCCTATTGGTGCAAAAGACCCTTGACGTGCGAAGCGGACGATGGAATCCTCACAGAACGGAGGGTTGAGCCACGAACTGCGGTCTCGTCGGCTGTCGCAGCCCCTGAGGAACCACTTAGCGCTCCCTATCAGGCTAGTCGCAAGTCTTAGCGCAGTCACAGCCACCACGCTGTGAGCATTCGAGGCTGATTCCAACAACCCATTAGACCTCTTTGAGTGAAGCATGTGAGCTCCAGAACGAATAAGGCTTCATGGCTACCCTCGTCTGTGTGGATTTTGAAGCCTTCCTTGAGGCTCAACACGGGATGGTGTGGCGCATGGCGAACTGGACCACACCGACGGAGCCTGGCAGTGTGGAGCATGCGACGAAGTAGTAAAAGATGATTCGATTTAGGGATTTGAAAAAGGGGTTGTTTTGCAGTCGAACCAGGCTTCATGGCTGATTGAGAGACGGTTGCGTGCGACGATAGCAAGCGATCACTCTTTAAGGACTGCCTAAATGTCTGGAGTGTCAGCATGTGGAATATAGATGATTGATGATATCAACTCCTCGAGCCGACCTTCTAAGAATAGAGATGCAAAATGGTGAATTCTGGGCTTGCAGACATCATCGCGCTTGATAACAAGATCTGAAGGGGTATCCTTGAAGCCTGCACAGCAATCGTCGATAGACTTGTTCAAATCATCCCGGGCTCCACAATGTAACGCTTTTAGTAGGTCAGCATTTCGGTCCATCATTGCCAGGCCGACATTTGCTATCCCTTTCAATGACACGATGCACTTCTCATAGGTTCATCTGGCCAAATATATTGTCAGTCTCCCCCCGACCCCCATGTCGGATGGATTAATCGAGCAAGACAAATGCTCTACTCAACTTTGGGTCTCGAGTGATCGCTCTACCCTTCGCAAAGCCGCCCACACGTTATATCAACGAGTGCCAAGAAAGATCGTAACGTCTCGTGCCACTGGATGGGATACTGGTTAACAGACCTCAACCCCTTAGGTAACGGAAATTTCACTCTGCTCTCACCACGTCCTCAACTAGTTGAGAGTAATTGGGAAGCTTTCAGCAACGAGAGAACAGCAATAAAGACGATCGAGAGGAATGGATAATGTACAAGATTGGGAGCAATAGATAACGTGATTACATACCGAGATATGACAGCCAGTTATCATATCAGCAAACAGTTTGCCGATCTCACAACTCAACATATTGAGCTCGGAAGCGCAGAAAAGAATCTACGCTTTCAAACTCCGATCACCTTGACCGTTGAAAACATAGGATGTGTTAGTGAAGGCACTGGACACGTAGCCCACCGTCTACGAAGGGCTCATGTAGGTTGCAGGGGAGACTCCAAAGGAAAGTCCTACAAAGAGCTGATCCGTTGTGATTGCGGTAATAAGCAGGGAAGGCTCTTCCGTGACATTGCCTTGCTGCAGCCGACGTACAGGAGTTCTCGGCGATATGGGAGGAAGTGCATCATCATTGGTTCGATCTGACACCAGAATTTCTTGTATGCGACCGAGGGACCCACCGAGAGAGTTGCGTTCGCTGCGAAGTAGTAGATGTAATCGACTTGCCGCACGATGCATCTGACAGTCTTGCTTTGTCTCATCAGCAGCAGGGCCACAGAATCACGACATACGGTGAACACGGCTCGCTGCCCGCTGGTACTTTAGGGTACGGAACGAGAACCTAACCATGTCCAACTTCTGCGTCAGTCTGCTATTTTAAGATCCCTAGTTTCTTTTGCCAACGGTATTTCTCCGCTAAGTACGTCGGGTAGCCACGAACGCCAAAGATCTCTTTTTCTTCACTACCATTGCTCACATCTCACTACCATATGCCCACTTCCTTCACGCTTCACCGGCAACCTACTCACCACGCCGTTCTCCCCGAGCAAGCAACACCGCCAAAATTCTAAGCCCACCGGAACCCGACTCCGAAAGCCTGCTCAACTGCACTTGCAGAAAGCTGTTCCTGCCTCCCGCTCTCACTGGTACAACACAGACTCTTTATTGAGATACGGGAGCTTCAAGATACGGGCCTCAACGTTTCCCCCCCAGAAGGAGTGGGATCGGGGGTGGCTCCTTCAGACAAGGCATCGATGGCGGGGTGTTGGTGAGGGCCATGGATACGGAGGCCTCGTTGCATGGTCACACGCTTCACAAAACACCAAGATGCGAAGAGCGGTTCCCATCAAATGGTGAGCGCATGGGTACGGCAAAACGTTCCTTGAGAAAGGATGTTGTCGCCGGTCCGCGTTGTGCGCCGCCACCGTCGTCAGATGCGATATTCTCGCGGCGGCGGAGCCATGGACCATCTATAAGTGGTCTGCTGTGGCTGCTAATTGTATGCGTCTTGCTGCTCGCTCGCGGCTCACACGCTGCCTTCATCAGCACTTTCACGGATTGCTTGAGCCCCAACACCATCAATTCCAATCCGAAGCAGCTCCAATTCACGCCACTGTGGGTATGGGCCTTCTTCGATTCTTCTTCGGCGAGCCATAATTTGAATGTCACCATTTACGGAAACGTCTCTGGGCAAACGACTGAGCAGAACCTACCCAAGCCTGACGACTCTCAATGGAAGAACCCCAATGACACTCTGGGGAAGCTCGTGGATGTCAGCAAAGTCACCAATCTCGCCACTACTTTACAGGCTCAATTCAATGTCCTTGATTACACGCCATACAATGCTCCCCTTACAAGATTCTGCAATACCACTGTACGAGGGCCATGCCCAATCGCTCCGGTTTTCCCCATATCTGCACCCAACGCGTAAGTGGAATCAATCAGCACCGTTCGTGCAGGCTGGCTGGCATACTGATTGACATGGGAAAACAGAAGCCAAACCCCCAACGAGCTCCCTGCTTTCTCTGTGGCACACGACCTCTATTCAAGCTATGCATTCACGACCTTTAGTACTAACTTCATAGTTAAGTCAGGCGATGCCAATGCTGCCATACTCTCATGCACTAACGCTGAGATAACACCGGAGCTGGGGAGCACACTTAGCGATGTCTTGAAGTACATCCCTCTTGTGGTACTCATCTCTGTTGCTGTTGCGACGGCCTGCGCGGCGATCTTCAGCCCTTGGGGTTCTACCGATGTGTTTCGCTTCACCAGTAATTACGGAAGAGATGCGGATCTCCTTCGACTTGTCACACCTGGGTTCGGAGATTGTCTTCAATATATCCAATTCATCGTTCTGGCAGGATCATTGAGCTTGAATTATCCCGGATTCTATCAACCCGTTGTGAGCCAAGTGAGTTGGTCCGCCCTCATGTTCAACGAAAGCTTTGTCAGTCATGGCAACGGCACTCAGAGTTTGATGGACGGTATATACGTCGTCAATGGGTCTTATGGTCTGGACAGGATGAGCCAACTAGTCGGTATGACGCACGTCGAGGACATTTGGGCGGGCATGGTGGTGTGGCTGCTCGTCATTGTCGCCGCTTTGGTTGTGCTCATACAGCTTGGCTTCCTGTGTCGATGGATCTACCGATCTGTCTCCAATACTCAGAATGAAGACTTGCGCGCGAAGAACGTACCGTTTAGTGCGGGCAACGCCATAAGGATCGTCTTCAACTACTTCCTTCTCCCGATCGTGGCTCTCTCGATGTATCAGCTGGTGATAGCAAAACGTTCACCGGCGGTGACCGTAGGCCTGGCATCTGTAACCATCGTCGCACTGGTACTGTTTGCTGCTTGGCTCCTTTGGCTCATTGCGCAAACGCGCCCGAGGTCATACTTGTTCGACGACTTGCCAACGGTGCTTCTTTATGGTCCCTTATACAATACCTACTCCGACAATGCCGCGACTTTCGCACTAATTCCTGTCATGCTTACCTTCGTCCGAGGCATTGCAATAGGTGCAGTACAACCGTCCGGCATCGCTCAGCTGGTCTTGCTAGCTATTTGCGAGGTCATTACTATACTAACCCTTAACGCCTTCCGCCCATTCCACTCGCCAACATCTATGAATGCCTTTCACACTTTCTTCGCGGTTTCGAGGCTTCTGTCAATATTACTGAGCGTTGCGTTTTTGCCGTCGCTGAGTGTCCGCGCCGCCGCAAGAGGGTGGATAGGTTATGTTATTCTTCTCATGCACGCGCTAGTGCTTGTCTTTGGGTTTTTTCTCAATGCTTGCCAGACGCTAATCGAGGTAATTGCTCGATTGGCAGGAGCAGGCGGTGAGGAAGGAGTTGGTGGAGGGGCTGCTAGAGGAGGGTTAGTGAAGGTATGTTGTAGTTTTCGACAGATGAACGTGTAGATATATTTCTTAATGCTAAATTTCGTCCGAACTGTAGGTCTTCGGCATGCGCCAACTCTCGAGGCGAAATCCACGGCGCCATGGCCAAGCAGGCCGTAGCGTTGCATCTGATGCAGCTATCTTTGGACCTGGTGGCGATCGAAAGTCTTTCCAGATGAATGGGGGAAGATCACGAAGCCTGTCTGCGAGCTCGGCCATCTTGTTGAATAAGCAGAGCGCTAGCGATCCACGTCGGAGCGTTGGCCATGAATCTGTCAGCGCATCCGGGACGGCGCTCAATCAAGTAGACAGCGAGAGCGCGCCTTATACTCCATCCAACGGTCGAGCAGCTAGCGCATTCTCATACCTACCAGGTTCGAGCCAAACCGGCGGTGAAGGGGGCTCAACCGCAGCCGGCATTGTCAATCTCAAGAACGCTGAAGCAGCTGACCCCTATTACCGTCCTCCAAGGGCCCGAAGGCTTACTGCGGATGCTTACACTTCAGGACCGGCTAGTCGAGGCTCTTGGAACAGTGGCGACTGGGCAAATCGTAGATGGAGTCAACATAGCCCGGCAAATGAAGGATCGCCTAACCACGTTGAGGGCTTGCCAGTGTCCGGGCGTGGGACTCCTGTACCTGCTCATCTCGGCGCATCACGAGAGCGGTCAGACTCCAACGCCGAAGACCCAAGACGTTCCAAGACCGACTATGCCACTAGAGAAGTCGATTTTTACTATGGCGTCCGCGGACCAGCACTCTCCAATCTCCCGACTCGTAGATTGAAAACGGGGCCGGCTGACCCAACGGGTTCAGTATCTTCCGCTACAGGATGGCTTAAAGGTCTGTTCGGCGGTAAGACAAAGGATACTGGTAAGGGGTTCGAGGTGGTCCGGAGCTCGCGAGCCCCACAGCCGCGCAGTCGAACGCCCTCAGGAGCGCTCGTACTCGATGAAAATATACCTTACACTGATGATCCTCGACCCACTGCTGAGAGGAGTCGTGATCTTGCTTTGAGCGACGAAGGGGATGCGATTGGTAGTGGGACTCGTCGTCTACCTGAGGAAGATCAACCAAGTGCGCTGGGTAGTGACGACGATCACGACAATGGCAGAACTCCCTCCGAAGATGATTTCTCGCCAAACAATCGAGAAAGTCAGCTATCGCCTTTCCCACCATCGCTCCCAACTATTGAAACAGGAGGTGGTATCGAACTGCCTAGTCGAATGGCTTCCACAACTAGCTCTACACCTACTAGGGATAATACCCGTGACCGAAGAAGGCCACCAAACGTCCCACGGAGGAGCTCAAGAAGGCAGTCACAGCATGGCGATCTACGCTACGCTGGCAGCGAGGGTGTGCAGCTCTCTACAATCTCCCCTTCCCCTCAGCCATCACCGCAACGCACAGCAAGAGTTTATGATCCCGATCAACCTGGTCAACGGAGACTGAAGCCTCCGGATGCTACAACTAATCGATTGCCGTTCGAATCTCATCTTGACGCTTCGCAGGATGGTCGGCTTTCAGCAGGAGCAGAATCGTCTACTAAGTCGAGTTTACTGATACCAACAGATGACGGAAGCCCGGAAGAGGCTGCAAGCCATGCCCGGCTTTCGTCATCCGTTCTAGGATCGCTGGCACCTGACCTTAGGCAAGACCGTCCGCAAAGTATGGGATATGTCCAGCAGCATCGGGCCAGCGACAACATCCATACGGCTAGTCCCGATGATCCGCCGTACCTTGGGTCGAGCGCCGAAGTCGTCAACGATCCCTCTCAGTGAAGCGTTAGTCCCGACGCCAGACCTCGGTTCCCGTGACAGATGTCACTTGATGCTTCTTCGTTTGAGATACTTTAATCATATAGTACATGTTTCAGAAATGGTTGATGGGTGCAGGAGGATTGGCAAACGCCCAGAAGGAAAATCATGCCCACATGGCAATGCATACGGATCAGTCAGGGAGGCGTTCATAGTTGACGGTTTTCTAGCCAGCATGATCGCTTCGGCTAGAGCTTGGGGGTGGTCAAAAGGATTAGTTCACTGTACAGTATCGTAGGTGCCATACAGAGGCCGACGGAGGCATCGGGGTCCGGATCAAATCTTTCGTGCTGGCATTGGTGATTACATTAGACGATATTTCTGTACATAAACAACATATATGGACTTAATGCACTATAGTCTAAAAGTATGTTTGGTCTGTTTCTAGAGTAAGATCTTGAAGCTTGGACTAGGCACGCGTGCCGAGCTGCACCTTTTTACTGCCAAGTAGTATCCGAGCACCGAACTATGCTTTGAACAACACGATCATGAAGAAGTATCAAGTCACTAAGATTAATGTAAGACTTTAGCGCAGCAGTGATTCAGATTGGGCTCATACGAACATCTCACTGGTGCCGACCCCTGTCAACGATTGAGAGCCCCCAAAGACTCTCGGAGACAGAGTAAGGTGCTGAGTTGCTGGCCTACAACAACAACAACAGCCTTGCTCCCCTCCAGACCTTCTGAAAAGACTTTGCTTGAGCACTACAGGCATCGACAAATTGCACGCTTCAGAGGTATCTAGGTCCCCTCTCACATAGAAGTAGCGTTGCTGCTAACGTACAACAAGTCTAGATCCCTTGCTTCTACAGATCTTGTTGCATCGCAGGACGACTTGTTAGGTTCTCCCATAGGGCCACCATATTCTCTTATCGCCACCGACGCTGGAGCACCGACGGCACCAGCTTTCACCTCCGAGCTCTTCCCCGACGTCAAGTGGTCGCCCAAACAAAAGGTCTAGGCTCACATTGGGTACTTGTATGGACCCGCATTCTGCGGAGTCCGGTTCAGTAGAACACCGAAGTGCGGACATTCGCCGCCATGATCTTACGGGCCGCGAAGGCAATGACGCTGGGAGACGAGGTGCCAGAGCTGGGGAATCGCTCCGGCGAGGGCACAGTGACGGAGACGTGCTATCTCGCCGAGCTGAGATCTTCAACGAGCAGCTATTGGCAAATGGAGAGACATGGATGGATTTTCTCAGAAATCCTGAGAATGGCCGAAATGAGCAGGAGCGAGCACAAATCGCTATACGGAGAACTGCGATGATGTCGGCAGATCGCCGACGCAGGCTTACAGATCAACAAGCTGACAATACGGGAAGACGACCGTCAAGCAACCTCCTCTTCGGACAGCTCGCAAACGGGCGGCAACGGTCTGGCATACCATACCCAACAGATAATTTTACTCCTACTCCGCCGCCGATTACTGGCGGTACGGATAGCTCAGGCCGGCAGAGAATATTAGACCGTCCATTACCACGACGGCCAGCCCATGGGATGCAGCACTCCAGTCACAGCAAAGACATCAATCCTCCCACATGGCAGCCTGACGGCGAGGTGGCGAAGTGTCCAATCTGTGATACTCCCTTCAGTTTCTGGTATCGCAAGCATCATTGCAGGAAATGCGGTCGAGTGGTTTGTGCGAATTGCTCGCCTCATCGTATTACCATACCGCGCCAATACATCGTGCATCCCCCTGATCAAGATCCGAGTCCTAGTTCCGAAACTAATTCAGGCATTGAGATCGTCGACCTCACGGGGGATACAGGCGAAAATTCCAGGACAACTATGCCGCCTCCACGACAGAATGTTCGATCACAACGTCACGACCATCGCATAGACTCTGCGCTCGGCGGTGGTCAGGAAGTCAGGTTGTGCAATCCTTGCGTCCCCGATCCGAATCCTCTGCCTCATCTGTATCCCTCATCCGCCAGAATATCGCTTGACTCTTTCCCAAGGCCAGAATCTCTAAATCCAGGTCTTCCAAGCGCCACCGCACCCCCGCGAAGAAGTTCTATACAATATCGGCTGCCGCCCGAACCGGTCAGAGCTTCTCCCGGGTTTCAAAGTCGCGATCGTGGCACGGATCCCAGTTCTGAGGTAAGCCCTGATCCTTTCACTACTTTTCTTATCAAGAGCCTACTGCTGACATTCGATAGCGTCGTTTATCTCAGTCTTCGGCAATATCTACACCGACCCCTAATTATCTAACTCCATACGGCTCTGCGCCCGACCATGCATTGCACAATGTAATTGAATGGGGAATTTGTCAAGAGTCTACTGCTAACAGACTTATAGCGGCACCTCGCAGCCTTAGTGCAAGACCATCGATCGTCTCAACACCGTAATCGACACCGCGCTTCAACTGGGCACTATCCAGCTCAGGATTGGCGGCGCTTGCAAGATCAGATCACGCCTCAGCCGCGGGCTATCCCTCCGCCTCAACTCAGGGAAGAGGATGAGTGTCCTATATGTCATTCTGCACTTCCTCTCAAAGGCCATGATGGGTCGGAGACGGCCCGAGAGCAGCATGTGACTGAGTGTATCGAGTCACATTTCTCGAGTTCAGGGCCAAGGGCCTTGCATCCACCTCCCGCGGTCGCTATTCAGGCCGCGGTAGTTGCCACTGCAGCTACTCCCGCGCAGGCCCAGGGGACGGCGGGCTCTCCTGCTAATTCGGGGCCGCTTCCATCACCTTCATTCACCCAACGACGCCGTACTACAGGCATGGTAGTTTATCACGCTAGTGAGAAAGACTGTGTCGGTGAAGATGGTGAGGGAGGTCAGGAGTGTGTGATTTGTTTCGAAGAGTTTACCGTAGGGGACGAGATGGGGAGGTTGGAGTGCTTATGCAAATTCCACAAGGTTCGTAGAGCTTATCTTCCGCTACAACGCTCGTTGATGCTGACGATTCATTAGGCATGTATACGTCAATGGTGGGATACCAAAGGCCTTGGCTCCTGTCCCGTCCATCAAGGGGGCCTATGAGTTAGCAAGGTAGGTTCCCAAGCTTGATCTACGCTTGCACGTATTGCATGTACCGCGTGTCTGATATATTTTTGGAAGAGCTTGGATGACCGAACGAAGAGAGCAATTTCTGCCCTGAGCTTTCTATTTTGCATTAAGGTAAAGTATCAGTGGTCACGCGGATGTCTTGGCAAAGGCGATGGCGGGGCGGTTAGGAATCATGCATGCATTGTCCCCTCAATTGGCTTTTGGCAGTACTTTAGACATCCTATTCCATGCTCGATTTTGCTTTGCCCATTTACGTGTTGAATTTCTTTCCCATGCGCAAGCACACCTGACATTCTTCGGTCCTTGAGCCTGCATCTATCTCGGCATTAGTACGTTTACATGCCGACCAACACAGCGACCGTTTCCCGCTCGAAAAGGTCTATCCACCCCGCTAAGTGAAGATGTCTCTCCATAGGGTCAGCTCCATGGGCTCCTACGAGCATGTTCGGGGCTCTTCGCCTGCTCGGTCAGAATATCGTAAGATGTCACTGAACCCAGTGGGCGCGCAATGGCCACCACCAGCCAAGGAAGAGCCGATTGGAGCTTTCGAAGTCTTAAAGCCCAAGCGTATCCGTGAGCCGTTCCTACCCTTAACAATCTGAATCCTCCCACGATGCTGATGTGTTGGATGTTAGTCCAGGTCGCCGTCGCTGTCTTTTACTGCCTGCTGTCTGCCGGTGTCGTCTTTGGGTATGCTGCGATCAAGCCGGTCTTCGTTAGCGAAGGGGTGTACAATGAATATTGCCCAGTCGAGGCGATAAGTTCCAAATATAGAACGTGCTATGAGCAGGAGCTACGGTAGGCTGTCTTTGGTACGGGAAACTTGGACAGCATGTTGAGAGCTCACACCACAGGCTTAATCTCATGTTCACGACGTCAGCAGTCGGTACCAATGTGTGCGCCTTGCCCGTTGGAGCTCTTCTTGACAGGCATGGACCTCGACTCAGCGGTATAACTGGAAGCGTCTTGCTCGCCATCGGTGCGGTCCTCCTTGCTTTTGCTGCACGATTTCCTTTCGATGGCTACATTCTAGGATATCTATTCCTCGCATTGGGTGGCCCATTTGTCTTCATCTCCTCGTTTCAGCTCTCGAATACGTTTCCTACTCACTCTGGGCTTATTCTTGCCCTTCTGACTGGCGCTTTCGACTCGTCTAGCGCGATCTTCCTGTTCTATCGTTTGATCTATACAGCTTCCGATGGCTCCTTTTATCCACAAAAGTTTTTTCTCACATACTTAATTGTACCTGCATTTATCTTAGTCGTTCAGGTGTTCCTGATGCCTTCCAGATCGTACAAGACCGTGGGCGAACTTGCTACTGACGCTGAGAACCCCGAGAATGATGCCGATGCTGCAGATTGGGGGGACCGAAACGAAGAACAGGTAACGCGCATTCGAGAGCAGCGCCGCATGCGTAGAGAAAGCGTTGTGTCGGAGGTTACATCGCTTTTGGGCAACAAGGGCGCGAGCAAGCAGCAGAGACAGGAGGAAAAGAAACAAGCCATTAGTGGAGTTTGGGGTGCTCAGCATGGACGATCAGCATTTCAACAGATCAAATCGCCATGGTTTATCTTGATCACCTTGTTCACGGTAGTACAAATGACCAGGATCAACTACTTTGTCGCCACCATCAGGACGCAGTACGAGTACATGCTCAAAGATCACAGGCTTGCAGAGCAAGTCAACAATGTGTTCGATGTGGCGTTACCAGTGGGAGGTCTCATCTCGGTCCCTTTTATCGGCTTTATCCTAGACAACACGAGTACCCCATTCGTTCTCGGCTTACTGGTGACTACAGCGACAGCAATCGGCATCCTTGGAGTCTTGCCATACACTTGGGCAGCATACGCGAATATTGCTCTATTCGTCTTATACAGACCCTTCTACTATACGGCTGTGTCTGATTATGCGGTCAAAGTCTTTGGCTTTCATACCTTTGGCAAGGTATACGGATTGGTGATTTGCCTTGCTGGCATACTCAACTTCTCGCAGTCCGCTCTGGATGCCTTCACACATAAGACCTTTCATAGTGACCCGAGACCTGTGAATGTTATCCTTATTGTCACTGCTCTTACAGTTGGGGTATCTCTGGTCGGATATGTCTGCGATAAGAGTCGATGGATGGCTAGGGATCGTTTGGAGGACGAGGCGGAAGATGCACCGGAGGCACGGATACCCAACGTCGCTGCGGGAGGTTGAAGGTCTCCATGTTCTTAACGCAACTCTAACAGTCTTTCTTCATTCGCAGCGGCCAGCCCGGCACAGGTAAGAGTTAGCTCTTCAGGGGCATCCTCCCACTGTTACTGCTTCTGTTCCGCTTCTTCTTCGGGGTCCGCTCTTGAGCGTCCTGATTGAGCAATCAAAATCGCAGTGCCATATACCTCCTTGCCCAGGGCTCTTTGTTAGTCAATTAGTCGGCTAGCATTCCGTCATCACGCTTTCCTAGAATGTGTCAAGGAATGGGTATGTTACTTGGGAATAGCGACTAAGACGATGCTTGATAAGACGGATGATTTACATATCTATAAGAACGCTTTGCCGCTTTACGCTTGGATCATCAATGGCCAATCGGTTCTCCTTCATTCGGGCAATACGCTTTCCACATCGTCGGGAATTGTGTGACGGTATGAGTGTGAGGTCTTTGTTCAACACTCACGGGCGTGAAATTGGTGATTGTGGAATGACACATTACTTCACATTTCGAAATCAAGAGCACCCCTCTTCTCTTTTTGTTCCCAGTGATCAAGCTCAAGCACTTACAAAACTATACGTGATCAACTACACGGCATCGCCAATATGAGCACCCAGAATGAGGCAGCAGAGCCTCCGAAGTCGCCATTCAACCCCAATGCTCGACCATTTGCGCCATCAGCGATCCTGCGCCGTCCAGTACCAATCCTACAGCAACCTCCACAACGTCGCGCTCAGCACAGCCCGCCCCGTCGCTCTTATCAGTCAGTACTGTTGGTTTCATATCATGATCCTCTGATCGAGCAATGCTGACCTCGAAATCTGTACTAGCGAACCTATCACCCCCAACACTGCGGTGAATTTAGAAGCCCTCGCCAATTTTCAAGATCCACCACGTCGAGATATTATTGCGATGAAGCTACGAGCTCTTCAAAAAGAACGGAAGCATGATCTTGAGGGATACTGCGCAGCCACGGGGGCCATCAAAGACTCAATCGACAGGCTGGAACGTCTGCATCATCTACATAACCCGGACGCCTACGAGCAACATCGGGCGATGATAGAGAAGGACATGAGGGAGATGGAGGAGATGAAGGAGGAATTTGGGAGAAGCTACGAGTGCTCTGGCTATGAGATCGAAGAAATGTACGCGGAGCTGGCTGTTGGTTGAGGGTGTCGCTACCTTAGAGCACAACAGCTGGAGACAAGAGCACTGGCACTTGCAGTTAGAAGCAATGGTTGTGTGTTCGTGAGAGAGACTGATGAGGGGAGAATTATCAGTCAATGTGATAAGTCTGTGAATGAATCGTCTGCGGCATGAATTTATGTGATCACTCTTCGATCTCTTGGTTTCAAGCTGCGGGCTACTCGCATGCGCCATGGTCAGCGAAATGTGAATGTCCATGAATGCATTACTAGAATCGAACACTCATGATCCAACAATGGAGCACACGGTGAGACAAGATATGCATAAAGTAAGTACCATCCTCAGAGGCAATCTACTTTACCTTCCATTAGGGAATGAGATTTCTCAAAGTGGTATAGCGCAGATCTCGGTGACTTAATTCCCGCGGTGCCGGCACTTGAATGTCTTACCATGGATGGCATTAACCCTCGACTTCAAGGAGCTCCAAAGTCCCAGATCTATTCGAATCCACCTCCTCCCCACTATCCACAGCTTCCGATCAAATTACCTCCCCCACCTCCTCAGCAGCAATACTATCAGCAGCCGAACCAGCAGCAACATGTCTTTGGCCCGCCCCTTTGGCCACAAGATGGTGCAAATGAATACCATCAGCGAGTCCCAAACGCTTTACCGACAAGCATCTTCCCCCATGGCAAGAATACGGCGCCTCCCGTCAGCAGTGGGCAAGCTACTACTGGAGATACAAAGCGTCCTCGGGCTTGCGAAGCTTGTCGGGGGCTGAAAGTACGTTGCGAGTTTGATAGAGGGTCAAGAGATTGTAGAAGATGTATAAAGGCTCCACGCCAGTGTCAAACGACACAACCCAGCAGAAAGCGACAGAAGAAGACGGACAATAAGGTTGCAGAGCTGGAGAGGAAACTTGAAGATCTGCGCTCTGAATTAGTCGCCAAAGGCAACTTACTGTTGGGTGTGGATGTTGAACCAAATAGCTATGAAGAAGGGGACAAATTGCCCTTGAGTACGCTGGATTCAAGAAATCCAGATAACGTGGCTCATGTGTCATCTACTGAAGGCGAAGGGCGACATCATATATTGCTGAGACATTCTGATGGTGGGCCACTTCAACAACAATCTTTGTACGCGTCAGGTCCTGCGTTAGAGACACGAAAACGGCGCATGTCTAGTAACGCAGAAGAGGAACATAGCTACCTCAGGCAACAACAAACCAGTTCACCTGTGTCCTTCCACAAACCACAAGCCTTTGGTCCATACCAAAGTCAAGCTACTGCCTCTCCTTCTCCTTCAGCTCCCTCAAATATTCATCCATTCTTGATGGCTCAAGCTGCGTACTCTGATGCTACTGAAGGGGCAGTTCACGATCATCCCGAGCCCAAGATGGGATTCGGCGACATTGTTGAGCAGCATCTTCCCCGTCATGAAACGGCTTATGCAGCTTTTCATTACTATGTCCATAACGTGGCACCGCAGACTCCAATTGTAGTGTTCCACCCTGGTGTTAATCCAGAACACGTACGCAAAACCAACCCTATCCTCTTCTCAGCGATTGTCGCTATCGCTCATGAGGGAGATGCCAAGCCAGACCTGATAAACGGGGTTAAGGAGATCCTCGCGCAGCAGGTCATGATTGATGGCAGACATTCTGTAGAGCTAATACAAGCCATGCTAATCATGTCGCTCTTCTACTGGCCGGAAAAAGAAACAGCCAACAATGTCTACATCAACCTGGCGTCGACTATGACTTTGGACACAGGATTAGGGCATGGCGCTCGCGAACAACACTTCTCTACCTGGGCATTTGAAAACTCCCACCTATCACCGTCTGAGCTCGTTGAAGGTGCACGAGCTAACCTGGGTTGTTATGCCATTGGCAAGAAGTAAATAACATGCATCGTCCATTCTATTGAGCTTGCTGATGGGGTCTGATTACAGTGCTTATATTGGATCACACTTTCAATGGTGGCAGAAGTTCGGGCTGACGGAGGAATCAAGCCTGCGACTGCTCGACACGTCTACGGACGCCCTGGCTTCTGATAAACTCCTATGTCACTGGCTCCGTATGGAGCGTCTGGCCGATCGCCTTTATTGGCATTCACTCCAGGGAGATGTGTTGCAGATTCTGCCGGACATCGAACAGGGAATGGAAAAGTGTCTAGAGCAGATGAATGCTCACGGAGTGCCTCGTATGTTGCTTATCTTCTATTGCAATCCCGGCTCGGCTAACACCATGCTGCAGACACATTCATGATGCTGTACCACGCCACCAATTTATTCATCTACCAGCTTACAGCGTCGAAAACCAAAGCAACGGGTGGAGACGACTTCATGGATGCACGTCTAGCATCAATCCACGGTCTGCTCGAGTACTTCCTCAAATTGACACCGAGCGAAGTCTTCAATCTGCCCGTGTTCCATTTCACTCGAGTAGCATACGCGCTCTTCGCCATGTTCCGGGTCAGCAAGACCGTCTCGAACGACAAACTCCAGCTTCCGCTCTATCTGGACGGTGTGCTTGACCTGCTTCGCGAGAGTGCTCGCAAAGGCCCCAATGAAGCCCTTCATTGGCACCTGGTTGTGGTGGCGGCACTTCACGACTGGATGCACAAGAGCTCGCTGCATGTGCTCAGCGACGTGGCCACGGGAGAGAGCAAGATTGTGAACCCACCTCAGGATGCCAAGAAGGCGTTCCATATGGTGACAGCAGACAGCGGCGAGTACAAGATAGTCGAGAATGAACAGGCCTTTCTCAAAGTGTTGGAAGAGACGGCCGGAAGGATCAGGATGTAACTTTGCATGATGGCTTCATAGAGAGCTAGTTAGCTAGCTACGGAGGTACCTTAGCTAAGTATCAGATGATAACTAGCTTACTTGATCTGATTCGATGCAAGCCACATGCTAGAGTCTGTAGAGGTGAAACCGTTGATTCACCGCTTATCCCCTATTTGGAATGCGCAGAGCCAGTACAATCAATTGAGATTAAGGTAGACCTCGAGGAACGAAGTAGAGTACAGATATCTCATGCAGGTCAGAAGCCAGCGGACGTAAACCCGACGATAGCCGACGGTGGGGCGAATGGGTGGAAGGACGGAGTGGTGAAAATCATTTGAAATAATGTAAAATACATGTACATACTCCACTTCATATCATACCTAGCTCTAACGTAAGTACTAAAGCACTTCATGTCCTTGCATTATTTCCATTCCTTTCTCCGTACATACCTTATCCCTCCTTCCACCTTTCCATAATCAACGCCTCCAACGTCAAAATTTACAATCTCTTGACGGCATAATCACATCGCTGAACAACAACACACAACTACCTCCACTGCCTAATAGCATTAACCAAACATGACTACCTTCAACGGAAAGTGCCATTGCGGCCAGACCGAGTGGACCGTTGAGCTCCCTCAGGAATCTCAGGCCCATATCCTCTGGTAAGTCCTTCGCTGTGCAACAAGCCACAATCTGTGGGCAATAATCCACAATGGTATGTTAACAGCTGAACAGCCATTGCGATGCCTGCAAGCTCCTTAGCGGTAGCGAGAACACCCTCAACCAGATCGCCGGTGAGAAGGATCTGAAGATCACCAAGGGGAATGTCAAGACATACACCTATCAGGGCGACTCTGGTGAGCTTGCATACATTCCTACCCTTCCATCATCTACCCACTCCCTCCTCTTCTCTCTTCCCTCCTGAGTTCACCCTTTTCCTCCCCTCTTCCCAGTCTCAACCGCCTCGTGCCACTTACCCATATCCATCATTCAAGCAAGCCACTAAACTCCCTCCAGGCAAGCCGGTCAACTGCTACTACTGCCCCAACTGCACCTCCCATGTGTACCACCACCAGACCGTCCTCGGTGACAAGATCGTCGTCCGTACCAGCTTGCTACAGGGCACCAAGGATTTCAAGGTCGCTGCGGAGATCTTCGGCAAGGATCGTTTCACCTGGCAGCCTGAGGTGGCGCACACCTTCGAAGGACCACCTCCTTCTTAGGGGTTGTACCTAAGGGTTCCGGATCAGAGCATGCTAGTCATGATGTGAAGGATCGCATGGTACACACGGGGGCTTCGGAGATAATATGACTGCTGGGTGTCTGCTGTGAGCTTAGTCTAGCAGACTCAACATGAATGCAATGGTGAACTGATCAACTTCTTCTTCCTCATTGTCGTTGCTGTTCGCACATGGGTGTTTCTTCACTTGTGGATATCTCCTGCTTTTCGCCTCTTTATCTTCTTTCTTCATCAAGCTATATTGAGCAAGCGTTTCGACTCTATTGTAGAAGCCGGCTTCCTCTACCCATTTTCCGTTCCGATTCTCCCTACCCCTCGTCATCGTCCACAACAAGCGAGCACCTCGCTTTTCTCTTCCCTGTGCCCCTTCTTTCATTCTACTTATCCGGTCTCTCATGCTCCCCTTTCTATTTCACACCTCCCTTCCCATTTCAATGCAAAGATCTCTTTCCTCCCTTCCCATCTCTCTCCTGCCTCATTCCTTCCATCATCCCCTCCCTTCTCTCCAATACCCACCGACCGGATCAACGCCGCTCGACCTCCGCACCCTCAAGCCCCCGCTCCAAATCCCCACAAACACACCTCTCCCATCTCAACAGGCTTAAACACTCTCACATCCGCTCTGAACCCCCGTTTCCCCCGGTCCCCAGGGACCCCACCACACCATGCATCCCCTCCCACACAGCGGCCACCTCAACTCACCTCCTTTCTCTCTTATTCCGAACCCCTTATCCTATGGACATCTAGCCCACTCGCCCTTTTACCCGCCTTCCCCTCTCTCAGTCTCGCCTTCCCACTCAGGGACTTCTCTTTCCCTCGAGTCTCCAGCTACGCTCCGGGCCCACCCCAAGCTTCCGCCCTCAGGATGCTAGCCTCCTACATCCCTCCGTCCACCTACCTGCCTTTTGAACCACCCAGTCCCATCCAAGGAATGGATCGGAAACTAACAAGTGTTGGCTGCGATCTTGACGGGGATGGAGTGTTAGCAAGCAAGAAGGGTCAGCAAGCAAGAAGGGTCTCCAACCAAACCCCCCTCTACGCAAGAACGCCCCTTTAAGCGAGCACATCCCCCTCCCTCAAGATGTCCCCCCAACCAAATCCGCCTCTACTCAAACCCCCCGTCCAACCAAACCCCCCTCTACCCGAACTTCCCTCTACTCATTCCTCCCCTCTCCCCCAACCCCCCAAACAAACCACCACCAAACCAACCCCCCTCTAACCTAACCCCCTCCCAAAGGCTAGAACTCACTCCAGCATCAACCCCCCTCCAACCCCCCAGCCCCAGAACACCCGGTCTAATAATATGTTTTCCAGATTAGACCGTCAGCATAGCGGCAGCCAGATAAGCCGAAACCGAGGCTAGAAGCCTTCCCAAACTAGAAAGGTCTTTTCTTGCTTTCTAATCTTTTTTTTTTGAGGGGGGGGGGGGGGGGGGGGGGGGGTTGAGCATTTTAAG